>Ga0209793_1001070_pt1 | contig 20138 bp, 23 predicted proteins | sample EBPBio122009_DNA_FD_185863 | JGI IMG/M metagenome (GOLD analysis project Ga0209793, IMG submission 185863) | Wastewater treatment Type I Accumulibacter community from EBPR Bioreactor in Madison, WI, USA - Reactor 1_2/2/2009_ DNA (SPAdes) (version 2) | ecosystem: Engineered > Bioreactor > EBPR >... | reverse complement strand
CCGATAAAACCGGAGGCTGTTGTAACCCCTGCGCGAATGGGGGTCCCGTTTGGATGCCGATCACCCCATTTGCGGGGTCCTTATTCCATGCTTAATCACACTTTAATGCCTTCCGGCGAATCGTTAAGGCAGGGGACGTGCGCAAACTTCTCGCCGCCGTTGTGCAGGAAGCTTTCGGCAGCCTCCTCGGCGATCTCTTCGAGTGTTTCCAGGCAATCGGAAACGAAGCCGGGATTGAGCACGGCTATGCGCTTGACACCTTCCTGTGCCAGCTTTTCAACTGTCTTGTCGGTATACGGCTGCAACCATTCCTCCGGCCCGAAGCGGGACTGGAAGGTGACGACCAGCTTTTCCTCCGACCAGCCGAGACGTTCGCGCAGCAGGCGTGCGGTCTTCTGGCATTGGCAATAGTAAGGGTCGCCCTTCTCGAAATAGCTCTTCGGAATGCCGTGGAAGGAGGTCAGTACCTTCTCTGGTTCCCAGTCGAGCGTTGCAAGGTGCTTCTCGATAGAGACGGCGAGCGCGTCGATATAGGCCGGGTCGTCGTGATAGGGCGGCACGGTGCGCAGTGCCGGCTGCCAGCGCATCTTCAGCAGCGTCTCGAAAGCCTTGTCGTTGACGGTCGCCGTCGTCGCGGCGGCATATTGCGGATAGAGCGGGAAGAGGACGATACGCTCGCAGCCTTCCTTCTGCAGGCGCTCCATGCGCGAGGCGATGGAGGGCTGGCCGTAGCGCATGGCCCAATCGACGATGACGTTCGAATGGTCCTTGAAGGCTTCGGCCATCAGCTCGGCCTGGCTGCGGGTATAGGTGCGCAGGTAGCTCTCGTTCCTGTCCTTGTTCCAGATCGTCTCATAGGCCTTGCCGACCTTGCCGGGGCGGGTGTTGAGCACGATGCCGAAAAGGATCGGATACCAGGCGATCTTCGGCCATTCGATGACGCGCTTGTCCGTCAGGAATTCCTTCAGGTAGCGCCGCATGGAGGCGTAGTCCGTGCCGTCCGGCGTGCCGAGGTTGACGAGCAGAACGCCGACCTTGCCATGCTTGACAGGCGGATGGCTGTGTTCGATTTTTGCAGATGTCATTAGCATTCTTTGTCGTGCCAATTTCAGTTACCAGGAAGCGTGGGAGAAAGCGCGGAAGTTTACCGCCTCGCGCGAGTGGGGTCGGCAGACCGTTCTAATACATAGAGGCCGACATCTATGGTTCCAGCCTTAAAACCAGCCGCGCAGTAACAAAGATAATATTCCCACAAACGGTGGAACTGTTCGGAGTAGCCTAGTGCGCTAATCCTGGGCCAAGCAGCATGGAAGCGTCGCCGCCATTCGAGGAGCGTTCGAGCATAATCCAATCCAAAACACTCGTATTGCACCAATTGAAGTCCTACGCGCGCGGCCTGCTCCTGAATTATGCTTTTGGTCGGAAGCATGCCGCCAGGGAAAACATGTCGCTGAATGAAATCTGCCCCGCCTCGATATGCGGCAAAACGGCTCTCGTCGATCGTGATGACCTGAAGCACGGCGTGCCCGCCCGCGCGAAGCCTTTGCTGCACAGTCTTGAAAAACAGCGGCCAATAGGCCTCTCCAACCGCTTCCAGCATCTCGATGGACACGATCCGGTCAAAGCTTCCCGTGACATCCCTATAGTCTTTCAACTGCAGATGGACCGCTTCCTGCTGGCCGTTGGCCCGGATGCACTCCGTCGCATGGTCCAGTTGCGCTGAGGATAGCGTTACACCATCCACCGTGGCGCCCGCATGTGCGAGACTTGCTGCGAGTGCGCCCCAACCGCAACCGATCTCCAGAATTTGCTCGCCTCCCTTGATCGACAGGAGCTGTTTGACCCGCTCTATCTTCGCCCGTTGGGCCTCCTCCAGGCTGAGGGCCGGTTCCGTGTAGAGCGCTGAGGAATAGGTCATGCTCGGGTCGAGCCACTCCCTGTAGAAGGCATTGCCGAGGTCGTAATGATAGGCGATGTTCTTCCGGCTGCCGGTCTTGTTGTTCGCGCGCAGCGCATGGCGGAACCGGTGCAGCAGCCTGACCGCTAGGTGACCTGAAATCTTTCCGTCAAGCATATCAATGTTGCGTGCGGCCAATTCCAGGCAGGCTTCCAGGTCCGGCGTTGACCAGTCCCCATCGATATAGGCTTCCGCAAAGCCGAGATCACCGCCTGTCGCGAGCCGGCGGACGGCCCGCCATCTGTGAATATTGATCGCCGCCGAAGGCCCTGGACGTGTGCCGATATGTTCACTACGTTCGCCTGAGGGCAGGACAACTGTGATTTTCCCGATATCGATAGATGCGATGACGGCGTTCATTGCGCGCGCGAAAAGTCCGATCCTCGCTCTGTTTTCGCCAAGACCACGCCTGAATATTCTTGCTAATGCGACCACGATGTCTTCCTGAAAAAATCGATAAAACTATGGGGCAGGCGCTTCGGACGCCGTGCGGCTCAAAGCCGTTTCACGCCGTGTCCGTGTAACTTGCTGTTTCCGGTGGTGGCGGACTTGTGCGGAAGCGTGCGCCTTTCAGCCAAAGCTTGAAGGCTTGCCAATGGATACCGGCCATCACCTTCATCGTCATGAAGGGGAAACGGATCAGGCAGCGCGCCAGCATGCCGTCCGTCAGCGGCGCGGCGTCCGCATTGAACGTGGCGGCCATGACCGGCTCTTTGCCTGCGGTTTCATGAATTCGCAGCCGGACAGTCCGGCCGGGCGGGAGGATGCGGAAGTGGTAGCGCAGTCCCATGTCCATGAAGGGGGAAACATGAAAGACCTTCGTTCGCGTCTGCCGAATGCCGGCGGCGCTGATCTCGCCCGCAAGGACCGGTGCCACATAGCTGTGGCGTTCGCCGAAGGTGTTCCTGACTGCATAGATGATCGCAATCAGCCGGTCTTCCTCGTCGTAGGCGAAATAGGTCGAGAGCGGGTTGAAGACATAACCGAACATGCGCGGGTAGGCGAGTAGCAGAATACGGGCTGCGGGCCTTTCCAGACCGGCGCGCGCCAACAGACGGTCGGCGAAGTGACGCAGCGTCTCAAAGTCCTCTTCGACGTGATCGCGCTCCTGGAACGACAGGATTCCCGCGCGGTTGACGGCAAGCAGGCGGGTTAGTCCGTCAAGATCGACAAGCCGGTCGACATCGACCAGAAGGGAAAAGACGCTATAGCTGAAGCGATGGCCGAAGGGATGGAGCCTCTGATGCATCACCTTTCCGGGGTAAAGCGTGCCGGCCGCAGAGGGCGGCGGGCCGTTGTCAGCCATGCTGGTAACCCGAATCTGCTTCATGCGCTGCTTTTTTCCGTTCGTCATCTGGCCGGCTGCCAACGCACGTTCTTGCAAAGCACGCCGCCGAGAATACAGCCCCGCGTGAGAAGCGCATTGTCGGACACCTGCACCGTGATCGAATAGGTCCGCTCGCGTTTCTCATCAAAGGCGGTGCCTGATAATGTATCCGGCGATTTGGGCTGAAGCGACATGATCAGGCGGTCGCCGGCCTCTTCGCCCTTGCTGGTATCCCGGATCCAGAGATTGGTGGCGCAGATATTGCGGCCGCATGGTGCGATGTGCACACGCGCGTTCCCGTCGTCGCGCAGCCAGACACCGCTTGGATCGGCGGATTGCTGCGCCTGGGAGGCCGCGGCAGTCAGCATCAGGGCGGAAAACACAGTCAGAACGGCTATCCTCATCGGTCCATCCTCGTTGCTTTTCCTTCAATACGCACGCGCGGGCGGATCGGTTCACCCGAGGTGATCCGCCAGAGCGACGAAGGCGTAGAAATGTCGACCAACGTAATGGGAGACATCGGTATGAAAACCATCGTCATCGCCTATCTGGCGACGGGCATCGCCTTTCTGATCGTCGATGCCATCTGGCTTTCGACGATGGCCGATATGCTTTATAGGCCGCTCTTGGGCGACAAACTGGCGCCGCAGTTTCATCTGGCGCCGGCCGTTGTCTTCTATCTGATTTACGTTGCCGGCATCGTATTTTTCGCCGTGATGCCCGCGCTCGACGGGGGAGGACTCGGCAAGGCGGCGCTGAACGGTGCGATCCTCGGCCTGGTGGCTTACGCGACGTATGACCTCACCAACCAGGCGACGCTTAAGGACTGGCCGCTTTCCATTACGCTCGCCGACATTCCTTGGGGAGCCTTCGTCACGGCGACCGGCGCCTCAGCCGGCTTTCTCGTGGCGAGCCGCATCGGCTGACCGTTCCGCCTCAGCCAGAATCCCTGAAAACAGGATAGCGACGAAGGCGGTGAGCATGCCGGCACTCATTACGTTTAACCGCGCCAGGGCGGCGTATTGCGCCGCATTGTACTGCGTGAGCGGGAGAGCATAGACATCGTGCAATAGAAGGAAAACGCCGAAGGCGAGCGCGGTAATCGCGAGGGCGACGACACGTTCCCGCGGGCGAAACAGCAGAAGCGCGATTATCCCGCACGGAACGAGGAAGATTTCGACTGCCGAGGCGGTGCCGAAGAGCCACGCCGAAAGCACGGTATTGCCGATCCCCGTCAGCGGCAGCAGAGCCCGCCCTGCCACGTCATTCCGGCGCGCCACGGCCGGCACGGCGAGAAAGAACGGTGTCGACAGGAACGTGAACCAGGCGGCGGTGATGTCGGCACTCACCAACCAGAAGAGATAGAGCGGGTAAAAGGGCTGGTTAGACGCGACCAGCAAGGAAATCACGTTCGCCGCAGCGACACGCGGGTCGCGATGGTGCGCGTAGGTCCGCACCATCGCGGTGAGGTGTTTCAGAAAGAAGATCACCGGCCCGCGCCGACGGGGCTAAGGCGATAGTGGCTTACGCCCCATTCTTCTCCACCGGCATGGCCGAAGAGCCCGGCCGTGGCGAGGAAAAACATTCGCCAGCGCCGCATCCAGACGGATGCGTCCTTGCCGTAGGTTGCCTCGAAGATGGCGCGGACCGCGTCACGGTTTCGGTCGAAATTGTCGAGCCAGTCCCGCGCGGTGCGCTCGTAATGCTTGCCGTTCCAACGCCAGTCCCGTTCGACGGTGAAACTGTCGTCGAACGCGCGAACCAGTCCATGGCTGGGCATGACGCCGCCGGTAAAGAAATACTGCGCAATCCAGTCCGCCTTGTCCGCATGGTCGAAGCGATAGGCCGTCTTGCGATGCGAGAAGACGTGCAGGAAAAGCCGCCCGTCGTCTCGGATCCAGCTGCGTGCACGCTGGAGCAGGCAATGCCAGTTTGACATGTGTTCGAACATTTCCACCGACACGATGCGGTCGAAGGTGCCGTCCGGTGAGAATGTGTTCATGTCGGCGGTGATCACGGTCAGATTGCGAAGGCCGCGGCGTTTGGCTTCCGCCTCGATATAGGTTCGCTGCGAGGATGAATTCGAAACGGAGACGATGCGACCGGACGGAAAGCGCTCTGCCATGAACAGAGAGAGGGATCCCCATCCGCAGCCGAGCTCGAGAATATCCTGCCCGTCGGCGAGGTCCGCATGAAGGCACGTCTCCTCCAGGGCCGCGATTTCCGCCTCTGCGAGTGTCGTGGCGGGCGAGGCATAGAGGCAAGATGAATATTTACGGCGCGGGCCTAGCACCAGCGAGAAGAATGCCGCGGGAAGCTCGTAGTGCTGGGCATTGGCGTCATCCGTGTGCACGGCGATGGGCCATTCGCTCATGGAGCGCGCAAAGTCCCGGTCCGTCGGACCCGTCCCCTCCGCCAGCAGTCGGCGCGTGCGTCCAACGAGCTGGCTGATGCCGAACCGCAGGGCATGATCGGGTAATGGCAGCCGCTCGGCGGCGGTGATGGCGGTTTCGGCAAGGTTCATGTCGTCTGCTCCCGTTTTTGGGCGCCCGGCCAGAAGGCGTTGACGCGCCTGGCGTAGGCGGTGAAGGCAGCGCCGCGTGAACGCATCATGTGCGCCTCAAGCGGCGGAATCCCTGAAACGTGCACCAGCAGCCAATACATCAGGGCAGGGCCTGTAAGCGCCAGCCAGCCCCAGCCCCAGTTGCCGGCAGGGCCGATAGCCACGACTGCATAACCAACCCATCCGAGCCACTGGAAGAAATAGTTGGGATGGCGCGACAGGCCCCAGAGCCCGACATCGCAGACCTTGCCCCCATTGGTGTCGTCGCTGCGAAACCGTGCCAGCTGCGCATCGGCAATGCCTTCACCGATGACGGCGATGACTATGATCGCGATGCCGGCAATATCGCTCCACTGCCAGCCCATGGCCGGGTTGCGTGCTGCAGTGAAGATCGTGGTGGTCAGGAGAAGCGCGGCGGCGGCCTGAATCTGTAGAAACAGGAAGAGACGCCCGCGCCAGCGCTCGCCCCATTCCTCCTGAAGTTTCGCGTAGCGAGGATCCTCACCGCCCTTCAGCGTGCGACGCAGGATATGCAGGCCGAGACGACAAGACCAGAGCGCGGCCACCGCTGCCATGAGAAGCCGTCGCTGCCCATCGCTCTCCCAGCCCGAAACTGGAACAAGCGCGGCAGCCACACCCGCCCCGCCCACGAGAAAGGACCAGACGGTATCGACCCAGCCGGATCCCGCCCCCTTAACGACCGCGAGCCAGACGGCTGCCATGCCCAGCGAGATAGCCGCGGCCAGAAGAAGGAAGAGCGCCGCCGCCGGCATGGTTCAGATCCCGAAGATCGGCTGCAGCATGCGGCCGATGACATCCTTGAAGCGCATCTTGCCTTCCAGGGCGGCCAGGCAGATGCACTCGCCATCTTTGTCGACGATCGGCTGGTGCTCGACGTCCTCATCCATTTCAGCAAGGTCTCCGGGGAGGAAGCGGCCGAAACGATCGGAAAACGATCCCGACACGATGTAGGTGAATTCGGTGCCGACATGCCCGTGATCGGGGAGTGCGCGGCCGGGGCCGACCTTGAGCAGGATGAGATTGGCATCGGGATCCTGCGGCACGCCGACCCGGCTCATCTTCATACCAGGGCCGATCCAGCGCCAGCGTCCGATATCGCAGCCGCGCAAGGCATCCGGCAGGCGAATGCCTTCAAGCTCCACCGGTGCCAGCGGCGGCGGTGCGAGGGGGGCGGTATCCTCATCATCGAGCATGGCGAGCACGTCGTTCAGTGCAGTTGCCGACAATTGCGTTGGGTACGTTTCTTCCAGAAGCGCGCCGCCCAACGCTTCATATTGGCCGACGCGGGCGCGACAGGCCGGGCAGCGTGCCAGATGCGCCTTGACGACGATGGCGGGCGCGGCGGCAAGCGTGCCGGCAGCATAACGCATCAGGGTCTCGTCGGTTGCGTGATGTGTAGTGGTCATGATTTGTCTTCCAGCAGCCCGCGAAGCCGGTTCATGGCCAGGCGTGTTCTAGATTTTACGGTGCCGAGCGGAATACCCAGTTCATCGGCGATTTCGGTCTGCGATTTCTCGCTGAAATACGAGAGGCGGATGATCGTCTGTTGCTCGGGCGAGAGCGCGGTCAGCGCGTCGCGCACCGCCGCATCCCGCTCGGCGCCGAGCATGCCATCCTCGACCGTATCGGCTGCGTTTTCAGGATCTGGCGGCAGAGCCGAGGGATCCCTCTGCCGTCGCAGGTGGTCAATGCGAATGTTGCGCGCGACCGTAAAGATCCAGGTCGCGACCCCCGCGCGTTCGGCATCAAAATATGATGCCTTGCGCCAGACGGTCAGCATTGTCTCCTGAACGAGATCCTCCGCGGCTGCGGACGACATTGTCCAGCGCAGGAAGAAGGTTTTCAGCTTCGGCCCGAAGTAGCGGAAGAGAAGGGCGAAAGCCTGACGATCCCGACCTTGCGCGACCTTCAGCATCATTTCAACAAGTGCACCGGGCGAGGGAGGCTGTTGTGTGTCCCTTGAACTCACCACGGCAAGCCGCCGGCCTGTCGGCGCATCTGGTTTGCGATCAATCTGTATCGGGCTCGAAACTTCATTCATGCGTCCTTCTACGCGGCATTTTCGTCAGCGGATCACACTCCACGAAATCGGTCCTTCGCAGTGATCCGTCAGATTCCTGCGCTCGTAAAGGATACAGATATTTGTACAGAGTTCGAAAGCCGCAAAAGGATTGCCATGCGCCATTTTCCTCAATCGGGTCGGCCACTCAAAATCGCGGTCGTCGGCACAGGCATCGCCGGTCTTTCAGCGGCGTGGTTGCTGTCGCAGCGTCACGATGTGACGGTTTTCGAGGCGGACAACCGTATCGGTGGCCACTCTCACACCGTAGATGCAGGCCGCGCTCCAGTCGATACCGGCTTCATCGTCTATAACGAAGCGACCTATCCCAACCTCACGGCCCTGTTTGCGCATCTCGATGTACCGACCAGGGCCTCAGACATGTCTTTCGCCGTGTCGATGGACGGTGGTAAGCTGGAATATGCTGGCACGAACCTTGCTGGACTTTTCGCCCAGCGCAGCAACCTTGCCAGCCCGCGCTTCTGGTCGATGCTGCGAGACCTCGTGCGTTTCTACCGTGAGGCGCCAAACGGCGTGCGCGATCTCGATCCTTCCGCTAGCCTCAACGACTATCTCGATATCGCCGGCTTCGGGCGGGCGTTTCGCGAAGACCACCTTTATCCAATGGCAGCTGCGATCTGGTCGACACCGGCACTTGAGATCGGGAATTATCCGGCGCTCTCCTTCGTGCGCTTCTGCGAGAACCACGGCTTGCTTAAATTCATGCGCCGACCAATCTGGCGAACGGTTGATGGCGGAAGCCGCGCCTATGTCGAGCGTCTTACGGCGCCATTCCGCGACAGGATCAGGACAAATGCGCCGGTGAAGTCAATCCGCCGCGTCAACGGCGCGGTTGAGATTTCCGTGGGCGGCGCCGAGGCCGAATGGTTCGATCACGTCGTGATCGGCGCCCATGCCGACCAGGCGCTGGCGATGCTTGCCGACCGCTCCCCACGCGAGGATGAACTGTTGAACGTGTTCGCCTATGGCGACAACGAGACGGTGCTTCACCGGGACGAAACTTTGATGCCAAGTCGCAGGCGTGTCTGGGCAAGCTGGAACTACCTCGCGCAATCCGGACGTGGCGGCGCAGCGATGCGCAAGCCCTGTGTTACCTACTGGATGAACCGGTTGCAGGGGATTTCCGATCCTCGTCCGTACTTCGTCACGCTTAGCCCCTTACATGCCCCGGCCGAAGACAAGGTAATCTGGCGCGGGCTCTACCAGCATCCTCTCTTCAACGCTGCAACGCTTGCCGCCCAAAAGCAGCTATGGTCGCTGCAGGGCGAAGCAAATACGTGGTTCTGCGGTTCCTATTTCGGTTCCGGCTTCCATGAGGATGCCATTCAGGCGGGCCTCGCAGTTGGTGAAAGCCTTGGCGGAATCATGCGGCCGTGGTCTGTCGAAGGCCAATCGGATCGAATTTTTCGAACTGCTAATGCGCTCCTATAATAGAGGGTCGCTTCGGGTGGAGGCAACCTATTGAAAAAACTTTAAAAAATGATCGTCCCGCTTAAGTAAGAAAGTTGAAACAAAAATCATGACCGACATTAGCAGAAAGTCTTTTTTGAACACGGCGGCAATTGCGATACTTCCGGTAATCGTGGCTTTCCTGCTCGGCCAATTGGCGACCTACCCTAATATCGCTGGATGGTATGCGGGTTTGGCCAAGCCCGATTTTAATCCGCCGAACTGGATTTTCGCACCCGTCTGGACGACGCTCTATATACTGATGGCGTGCGCCGCGTGGCGTATAACAAGCTTGCCATTCGGAGCCGACGGCCGCAAAACTGCACTTGCCATTTTCTATGCTCAGCTAGCCATGAATGCCGTTTGGTCCTGGCTGTTCTTCGGCCTTCACAGTCCCATAGGCGGATTGCTAAACATTGTACCGCAGCTTGTTTTGATCTTGCTGACTATCGAGCGCTTCTGGCGGTTGGATCGGGTTGCGGCCATTTGTCTCGTACCGCTTGCCGGTTGGGTAGGTTTTGCCTCTATCCTCAATTATGCGATCTGGCAGCTCAATGGCTGACGCGCAAATCCTCAGCCCTGATACCTCCGCAGGCGCAGCCCCGATCGTGGTATGGTTCCGCGACGATCTGCGTGTTGGCGACAATCCCGCATTCCACGAAGCCGCAGAAACTGGGCGGCCTTTGGTCTGCATCTACGTCGAGGAAGTCGCCGGTGGAGACGTGCGGCCGCTGGGCGGCGCGGCACGATGGTGGCTGCACGGCTCGCTGCTGGAATTGGACAAATCCCTGCAAGAGAACGGCGGACGTCTGCTGCTGTTTTGTGGCGCTGCTGAAGAGATCGTGCCATTCGTCGTTGCCGCCTGTCAGGCGACCGCAATCTTTTGGAATCGCCGCTATCTCAAAGCAGCGCGGAGGATTGACGAAGACCTGAAAGACACGTTCAAGCAACAGGGCATTGATGCGAGAAGCTTCAATGGCCATTTGTTATACGAACCCTGGACGCTATCGACCGGTGCGAAGACGCCTTTCAAAATGTTTTCCCCATTCTGGCGTGCGGCGCAGACGTCCGGAGAACCTGGTCTGCCTTTGCCGGCGCCCCTTCGCGTGTATTTTCATACCGTGCCGCAGGAGGTCGAAGTACGAAGCTTACCGCTTGAAGAGTTGCGGCTGGAGCCTGCTTCACCGGACTGGGCTGGTAGCATGCGTGCCGAATGGCAGCGCGGCGAGCGTGCTGCACAATCATGTTTAAACACATTTATCGATGAAGGCTTTGCATTTTATGCAGAATCGCGCGACAGGCCAGATTTGTCGGCCACGTCGCGGCTTTCGCCCTATCTGCGCTTCGGCAACATTTCGGTTCGGCAGGTTTGGCATCAGCTGAGCGCTGCAGCATATGGGCAGGACCCTACACTGGATACCCGCAACCTTGAGAAATTTAAGTCAGAACTCGGCTGGCGCGAATTTTCCTACCATTTACTCTACCATAACCCCGACATGGCGAAGCAGAATTTCCGAAAAGAATTCGATGGTCTTGGCTGGCGGAGTGACCCCAAGGGATTGGCAGCATGGCAGCGTGGCCGAACCGGGTATCCGCTGGTAGATGCAGGTATGAGAGAGCTTTGGATGACCGGATTTATGCATAACCGGGTGCGCATGGTGACCGCCTCATTCCTCGTCAAAGACCTATTGATCGACTGGCGCGAGGGGGAAGCATGGTTCTGGGACACGTTGGTTGACGCGGACGCCGCCAACAACGCGGCAAGCTGGCAATGGGTGACGGGCTCCGGTGCGGACGCTGCTCCGTTTTCTCGAATCTTCAACCCGGTGCTGCAAGGCGAAAAGTTCGATCCCAATGGCAATTATGTGCGCCAATGGGTGCCCGAACTGGCACATCTCCCGACAAAACTCATTCATCGCCCATGGGACGCTCCGGAGCCGCTCCGACTCCAGCTTCGTGACGTATATCCTGACCCCATTATCGACCACGGAAAGGCTCGCGTACGGGCACTGGAGGCCTTGTCTCTATTGCAATGAGATAGTGATTGTATAAGCGTCTTTCCGCGGCGTGACCTTAAACATTCTGCTCTCAGGCGATGGCAAATCTGCGGAATGATCTTTTGTGACCTTGAGTGTCGGAGAGCCGATCCGCCGGGCGTCGTCTATGTCTACCGCATTAGTGGTCTCGCTGGACGGCCGCCAACAATCGAAATATTCCCTTACAGAACCATGCGTTGCGAACGATTCGACTGCCGGTGAGGTTGGGGGTGGCGGTTGGCCGTCAACCAGCCTTTGCGTGCACGGGAATATAGCGCAGACGCCCGACATCGTGTCGCTTCCAATGACGTGGGCTGAATTACCGAAAGCACGTCGCGCCGCTTAGAGTCCCCGAAGCTAGAGAGACGCGGTTCAGCCGTGCAAATCGGGAGAGACGATCTCGTCTTATTCAAGCTCGGGGCGCGTGTATGCTGAGCCTCCTTTCCGTGTGGCGAAACGTCGCCTTGCAGGATACGCGATATCCGCACACATAAGTGCAATGCAAAAGACTATGCGCAATCGCTCTAGGCTTACCGATCAAGCACGCTCTGTTACCCGGAGCTGGCAGCACTGATCCTGTAACGCCGCCACATACCCAGCCGCTCCGGGCATCTCACAATTAAAAGTGCGGTTCGCTTCGCGTCGCTCATGCAACGTGTCAATGGAGCGTATCCATGTCCCCTTTCCGATCCCGTCCCACCTGTGTCACCTGTAACCGGCATGTTCCCAGCGCTGCGGCCCGTTGCCCGTGGTGCACGACGCCGATTCCATCACCTGTTTCCCGCCGTGGGGCCGTTCGCGATCGTAGTGCCTCTCGACAGGTTTTTCTCTGGCTCCGGGAGGATGCCGGACTATGACTTGTGCGACGACAACAAGCGACAACGTCCGGATGGCTTGCGATACGGGTGTATTGCAGCAGGTCGGGGTTCTTCCCTGGCGTATCCGGCGTGATGGCGAGCGGAAGCTGCTACTTATTACCTCGCGCAGGCGGGGGCGATGGATCGTACCCAAAGGGTGGCCCATTAAGGGATTTCCGCCCTTCGTCGCGGCCTCGCGGGAAGCCTTTGAGGAGGCAGGGATCATCGGTGACATCTCGTCTGTTCCAGTGACGACCTATCGATACATGAAGGTTCGGGACGACGGATCACAGGTCGCCTGCCGCGTTACCTTGTTCGGCATGAACGTACGCGGTACGCTCAGCCATTGGCGCGAGAAGGGGCAAAGACAGCGAAGATGGTTTTCTCTCGAAGCCGCCGCAGGCAAGCTCGACGATGTCGAGCTTGCCGAGTTCGTGAGAGGACTTGAAACGGATCCTGAGCGGCTGGAAGCAAGCAGCTGCTCCGATCGGCGAAGTTTGTCTTTCAGCGGCCTTCGTGCACCTGGAAGCTGAGGTGGCCACGATGTTTCCGACAGGTTTCGCAGGCCGGATACCTTCCGTCTTTCCCATCCGCAGGGTCAGTGCCGGACGCTGACTGCCTGGCGTCACTAACTGCGATGGCAAGAGTGACGTCAGGCATTTCAATCCGAGACTGAAACCTGCGTAGCAACCCGGCCTCTCTGCGCCGATGCGTTGCCCATGTACGGAAAGAACCAGAAATGACTTTCAGATACAGCCATACCTTCCCCATCAGCGGCCCGAACAAGTTGCCCCGTTTCAAGCAGTGGGCGGCCGAGAACATTCCGGGTGTCGCCTTGTCCCTGCCGCCCCAGGTGCCGGTCAAGAGCGAGGCGCTCACGGTGCGGCTGAAATCCATCGATGATCGCAACACGCTGATCGGGAAACTGGAAGGCGTAAGCCTCTAACGGCCTGCTCGCGGCGAACGACCGGCCCGCTATCATCCCATAAGCATTCTGCACACACAGGTGGTTATGGCAGGGTCGCGCCGTTCGCCGCGGTCTCTGTGCGTATCCCGGCATACCGGCTCTCACTCGATATCAGCGAATTTCGTATCATGGTAAAGGCCGGGTATCAGATGGACTGGCATGGATGCGGCACGACTGAAGAGGCGCAGGACGTTGCAAAGTTGGGGTTGTCATCGAAAGCGGATTTTCCACGTCCGGCACGGTACGCTGCGACGGAAAGTTTCGCCGGCCGAACTAAGCTTCCGGACTTCCGCGGCAGAGATCGCAAATTCAACTCATACAGGACCCGTATCCGAGACGGCATGCGTGCAGGCCCCAATTTCGTAGGGCATTTCTCTATTATTCAGATCGGCTGCGGAACTGGGTGCTCGTTCGCTATAGTGGGCGACAATAACTCCGGTAGACCGGCAGACTTTCCGCGTGGTGGCGAGGAGAACATGTATATGCAGCTCCAATTCAGTACCGGCAGCCGCCTTCTGACTGCACAATGGCTAGATTACGATGGGAGCAAGTGCGTCGTGGAGTTTTTTGATTATGATCGGAAAAGGTGGAATCTAATTAGCGTTCGTGGACAAAGGTTGACTGCGGAATCGGTTTTTGATTCAAGGCTGCCATTTGGAGGCTGCTTTGGGCGAGCGAATAGGTCTGACGGACGAGGAGTGGGCGGTGATCGGGCCGCTGCTGCCTTCAGAGCGAGGACGCGGCTGTCGGCCAGCGCAAGATAATCGGCGTTTCTTCGAAGGCATGATGTGGATGGCGCGCACAGGAGCGCAATGGCGGCATCTGCCTGATGAATACGGCAAGTGGAACAGCGTCTTCCGGCGATATCGGCGCTGGGTCGAGACTGGAGTGTTCGAGGCAATGCTCGAAACTCTGGCCGAGCTCGTGGAGCGGGACCGAAGTGCCAACATGATCGACAGCACCATCGTTCGGGCACATCATTGTGCGGTCGGCATAAAAAGGGGTCTCAAAAGACCGAGGCGCTTGGCCGATCGCGCGGCGGTTTCACAACCAAGCTCCATGCCCGGTGCGATGCGCAGGGGAGACCGCTCGGTTTCGTCCTGACGCCCGGACAAACTCATGACAATCAGGGCTTTGCGCCGTTGTTCCGGATGATCTCCGACCGGATCGAGGCGTTCCTCGCCGACAAGGGTTATGACGCTGACGCCATTCGCGAAGAGATCGCCAGCGCCAATACCGAGGCCGTCATCCCGGCGAAGAGCAACAGACGCGAACCGATCCCGCATGACAAGGCCAAATACAAATGGCGCAACCAGATCGAGCGCCTCTTCAACAAGCTCAAGAATTGGCGACAGGTCGCAACCAGATACGACAAGACCAAAGAATCCTACCTCGGTTTCGTCGCAATCGCTGCAGTCAAACTATGGATACCCTTTGTCCACGAGCGCTAGCAAGATCGAGCTTGGTTCGGCTGATACGTGCTACCGATCTGTCGCGGAAAACCTACGCTGAGTCATAGAAAACCGGCCTCCGAACAATGTCGTTTTGTTGCTATTTCGTTGCTATGGGAAATATTAGGCGATCAGAAAGCCCGGAAAATCAGCAGTTTCTGCAATTTAGAAAGGGCGCAGCCAGCATTTGGCCCGTCAGGCGACCTGACCGATCGCGAATGCCGCCTGCTTCAAGCCCGTCGCGACGATCGACAGGCGCATCGTGTCACCGAAGGCGGCGCCGAAGATGATGTCCGCATCCACGTCGACCGCTTCACGGATGCAGCCGGCGGCTTCATCGACTGCGTATAAGGTGAGGTCGCGGCCAGCTGAAACCGAAACCAGAGCAGCTCTGGCGCCGCTGAGGATGGCGTTGCCGAACAGCGGGTTTTCGACCGCCACCTTTGCGGCCTTGGCCGCGCGGTCGAGACCACTCGCCTCACCGGTGCTCATGACGGCTCTGCCCATACCCTGCATGACGGCTCGGACGTCGGCGAAATCGAGATTAACGATCCCTTTCTTCAAGATCAGGTCGACGAGCGAACTGACAACGGCATGCAGCACCGCGTCGCCGCGATCCCCGACCGGGGTTGAGGTCGCATAGGCGTTGAGATGCTGGATCTCCTCCGGGGCGATGCCGGCCTGCCTGATAGCAACTTGCATGGCGCGTGCGGCTCCGGACCCGTCTTCAGGACCAGACGTGATATGATGGGCATCCGCGGTCGTGCCGTAGCCGACCAATTCGGCAAGCGGTTCTGCGCCGCGCGCCAGTGCATGGCTCAAGGATTCGATCACCAGGACACCGGCGCCTTCCCCCCATGACGAAACCGTCGCGCATCATGTCGAAGGGACGGGATGCAAGCTCCGGCGTATCGTTGAAGCCGGTAGACAGCGAGCGTGCGGCTGCAAAGCCTCCAAGGCTCACCGTATTGATGCAGGCTTCGGTCCCACCGCAGATCGCGATATCGGCCTCGTTGGCGCGGATAAGCCGCGCGGCATCGCCGATTGCCTGGACACCTGCCGCGCAGGCCGTGACCGGCGCACCGAGCGGACCCCTGAAGCCATGGCGGATGGAGACCTGGCCTGCCGCCAGATTGACCAGAAACGAGGGGATCGTGAACGGCGACAGACGCCGAGGGCCTTTCTGATCGACGGTTCTGACCGCGTCGGTAATCGCCGGAAAGCCGCCGATTCCCGAGGCTATGATGGTTGCCGTTCTCACGCGGTCCTCTTCGGATGCCGGCTTCCACCTTGCCTGTGCCAGCGCTTCGTCGGCGGCGGCGAGCGCCAGGAGGATGAAGCGATCGATCTTGCCCTGATCCTTCGGCGCAAGGACGAGGTTGGGATTGAAGCCCGTTTCTGGATCTTCATCGATAGACGGCACAACGCCTCCGATCTTGCCGGACGAGATCGCCTCCGATCTCGTCCGGCAGGCGACGAATGCCTGATGTTCCGGAAAGCAGCCGTGTCCAGGAGCTGGAGACGCTAGCACCGAGGGGGCTGACCGCCCCCATGCCTGTGACGACGATACGACGCATGATGACTTCACCTGTTGACTATAGAGAAGGAATGCTGGCCGCCCGGTCTAATCGATCGATGCGAGGCGCTTGACCTCGCTCGATGCCGCTTCGAGCATAGCGGCCAGCGCCGATCAGGCCGTCAACGTCGGCCTCCATGATCAGTTGCAGCACGCTTTCGGCAATGGCCCGCAGGAAATCACTGTCGCCGCTCTTCGCGGCAAGCTCGGAAAGAGCTAATCTGTCGTCGGTCATCGGGGTTCCTTTCTGCTGGTTGAAGTCTTGCAACTCCACCTTCTCCGATAGGCCCGGTGCCCACCTTGCGCTCAACGAATACGGCAGCCCATTCTCCACCGCCGTTTCCACCTCAATGCGCCTCCGAAATTACACCACGTTCGCGGACGCTATCGAGCCGCCGTTCAATTGCGCTACTGTTCATTGCAACAAATGGCATCTGACACCTACGAAGAAGCAGGCGAAGGGCGCGGCTTCGACACAGGCCCGTGAGAACGATTATCTTTCCGCTGCAACGATGGCGGTGTTTGCTGACCGGAAGCTGACGACAATTCCTGCCGATCGTCAGTAGCCCGTCAGTCCCTCCGTGCATGATTTCCTCCATCAACAACACACAGCTCAGGAGAAGAAATCATGACAAAGACATTGGCAGTGCTTGCACTGCTCGCGGCGCTTCCGGCAACGTCCGCATTTGGCGGAGAAGTGTGCGACGTTCCGCCTCAGAAGAGGCAATCCTTCGAAGCGCTCGGGAAGCTTGCGGGCGACTTCGGATGGACCATCGACAAGATGAAGATCGACGATGGCTGCTACGAACTTCGGGTCACTGACACCAGCGGGAACGTCCTCAAGGTGAAGATCGATCCCGCAACGCTCGAGGTCGTCGATGGCAGCGTCAAGCGCTTCGGCGATGGCAGTACCATCGGTACGTCGCCGGAGACGGAATTGGACTAGCGATGGTTGCCTTGCGAGTAGGCTTAGCCTCGAAGCTGTCTATCTGTGGGTGACACCGGGTCGTCCGGCGGGCGAGCGATCTTGGTCTTGATCGCAGACCTGCCGGGATCCGGTGATCGCTCAATGGCCGTAGACCGCGTGGTTGGCGAGGGAGGCTCCAAAGGTCGGTTGTATCTTGAATTAGTCTTTTAATTAGAATAATTCTAAACAGAATATCTTTCTGTGCTTTCCTTTCATCACGGAATGAGGTTGCGTCGACGCAGCATCATCCCGCTGCACACACCATCGCTGCCCGGAGCACCATTCATGCGCGCCCTTCACAAGGAAAATCATCTCATCGAACGCATAGGCTGGCTTCGGGCGGCGGTACTGGGCGCCAATGACGGGTTGATCTCGACGTCGAGCCTGATCGTCGGTGTCGCCGCGGCGACCAACGCCTCGCATGAGATTCTTGTGGCCGGTGTTGCCGGACTCGTGGCCGGGGCGATGTCGATGGCAGCGGGCGAATATGTGTCGGTCAGTTCGCAGGCCGATACCGAGGAAGCCGACATGGCGCGGGAGCGTCACGAACTGGCGACGCAGCCGGAGGCCGAGTTGGCCGAACTCGCCGCGATCTACGAGCAGCGCGGCGTGGCCCCAGAGCTGGCCCGGCAGGTCGCCGAACAGATGATGGCGAAGGACGCCTTCGAAGCCCATGCGCGGGATGAACTCGGATTGGCGAGCCATGTGATGGCAAGGCCGGTTCAAGCCGCGCTGACCTCGGCGGTCACGTTTGCGGCGGGTGCGGCTTTGCCGTTGATCGTCGCCCTGCTTGCGCCGGCCGGAACGGCTGCATGGACCGTATCCCTTGCTTGCCTCATCGGTCTTGCGGTGCTTGGCGCAATCGGGGCACAGGCGGGCGGCGCCAGCATCTGGAAACCGACCATCCGCGTGGTGTTCTGGGGCGCTGTCGCGCTGGCCTCGACCGCATTGATCGGCTCCCTGATCGGCCGGGCGGTGTAGCGATGAAACGTCTGTCGCTCGATTTCCAGACCGTCATGTCGGCAATTGCAGTCCTCGGGATGATGCTGGCCGTCGCCGGGACCTGGCCGCCGGCGGAAGGCCTTTCCATTCTAAGATCTCCCGGTCTGGCGATGGTCTATTTGGCCGGAGGGCTTCCCGCCACCTGGAGCGCCCTGACGGCGTTGTGGCGCGATCATATCCTCGACATCGATCTTCTGATGGTCGTCGCGGCCGTGGCGGCGGCGATCGTCGGGGCGCCGTTCGAAGGCGCGGTGTTGCTGACGTTGTTCAGCGCGTCGACCACGCTTGAGCACCAGGCATTGGGACGCGCGCGCAGAGCTGTTGAGGCGCTCATGGCGCTCCGGCCGGAGACGGCTTTCCGCAAAGGAGAGGACGGGACCACGGTGGAGGTTCCTGCTGCGGAGCTTGCCGTCGGCGATGTGGTGGTGCTGCGTCCGGGCGCACGCGTGCCGACCGACGGTGTGATCCTCCATGGCCGCGGCGGCATCGACGAGGCCAATATCACCGGTGAATCCATGCCGGTCTCGAAGGAGCCGGGCGACCAGGTCTTCGAGGCGACAGTCAACCTTGACGGGGTCCTCGACGTCACCGCCACCAGGACGGTCGGCGACAGCACGATCGCTCGCATGATCCAGCTCGTCACCGAGGCGCAGGAGGCGAAGGCGCCGTCCGAGCGCTTCAGCGCGTGGTTTGGCCAGCGTTATACCATCGGTGTCCTGCTGGGCTCTGCTCTGGCCCTTGCGTTCTTCTATTGGCTTGGTCGCGACTGGGAGCAGGCCCTCTACAAGGCCGCGACGCTGCTGGTCGCCGCCAGTCCCTGCGCGATCGTCATATCGGTCCCCGCCGCGATCCTGTCGGCGCTCTCCGCTGCAGCGCGAGGCGGCGTGCTGTTCAAGGGGGGCGGTGCGCTCGAAACGCTCGCCGCTGTCGACACCTTCGCCTTCGACAAGACCGGGACCCTGACCAATGGACGTGCGGAGGTCACGCGCATTGTCGCCCTGGATGGTGAGGATCGCCGTTTCCTTTCGCTCCTTGCCGGGCTGGAAGCGCATTCCGAGCATCACATCGCTGCCGCCATCCGTCGTGAGGCCCTGGTTCATGGCGTTGAGCCGGTGGCGGTCGTGGACGTTACGTCGCATCCGAGCGCCGGCATCGTCGGCTACGATTCCTTCGGCCCGATATGGGCCGGCAACGCTCACCTCGTCGGAGAGATGGGTGCCTCGGTGGATCATGTCGTGTTCCGGGAACTCGCCGACAGTTCTCAGACCGTGGTCTATCTTGGGCGCGGTGCGACCGTTCTGGGGGCGGTCAGTGTTGCGGATGAAGCAAGAGCCAGCTCAGCCCCGGCGCTGGCCGCGCTTCGCGCCGGTGGCGTCAACCGCATCGTCATGATGACCGGCGACCGCAGGCCGGTGGCCTTGCGCATCGGTACGGAACTTGGCCTTGCGCCCGGTGAGGTTCATGCCGAGATGCTGCCGCAGGACAAGGTGCTCCAGGTCGGCGACCTCGCGCGTGATGGCAAGGTCGCTTTCGTCGGCGATGGCGTCAACGATGCCGCCGCATTGGCTCGCGCCGACGTCGGCATCGCGATGGGAGCGGCGGGGTCGGACGTCGCACTGCAGGCCGCCGACGTTGCCCTGCTGTCGGAAGACATGAAGAAGCTGGCCGATGCGCACCGGCTTGCACGGCGGACGGCCGTCATCATCCGACAGAATCTCGTCGTCGCGATCGGCGCCATGCTGGTACTTGTGACCGGCGGCCTGTTCTTCGACCTGCCGCTTCCGCTCGCGGTGATCGGACACGAAGGCGGTACCGTTCTGGTCGTGCTGAATGGCCTACGCCTCCTGTCGGACCGAATCCGCGCCACCGACGGGTATTTCCACCA
>Ga0209793_1001067_pt1 | contig 20180 bp, 20 predicted proteins | sample EBPBio122009_DNA_FD_185863 | JGI IMG/M metagenome (GOLD analysis project Ga0209793, IMG submission 185863) | Wastewater treatment Type I Accumulibacter community from EBPR Bioreactor in Madison, WI, USA - Reactor 1_2/2/2009_ DNA (SPAdes) (version 2) | ecosystem: Engineered > Bioreactor > EBPR >... | reverse complement strand
GGAAATTAGGAATAAATTAACCTGTTTTCGCAGCAGCCAGTGCCGTTTTGGGAAAAGGCTGCTAAGCTCGTTAACAGTGCAGTAAGAACTGAATGCCTCGCATGGACCGATCTATGGAACCTACTCTCAACGATATCGACGAGATGATCGTGCACGAGAAGATGCAGGCCGCTCTGGAATACCAGAACGAAGCCTGGGCAGACGGCATGGCGGATGGCATCGAGGCGGAGATCATCGCCGACGCAGCCATCGCGCTCGCCCTGCGCGAGACGATCCGCGTCCATGGCGAAAAGGGTGCGGAAGCGCTGCTCGATTCGCTGCGCGCCCGCCTTCTGGCCGGCGAATTTTCCCCCGCACGCACCCTGCAATAGGCTGGAAAGACAGGTCATGCAGATGTCGGCTGACGGCAAAAAGCTGTTTCGCAGCAGCCTCATCGTATTGTCGGTGCTTTTGGGAACGACGGCGCTCACCGCGCCGCTACGCCCCGCCTTCGCGCTCAGCGAGCTGAAGAAGGCGCCGGGCGAGGAACCGCAGAAGCCTGCGGAAGACGAGAAGGCCGCGCCCGAGGAAGAAAAGCAGGAAGAGCCGGAGACCTCTCCGCTCGAACTGCCGATGCCCGACCCGCTGATCCGCAGGAACGGCGCGGTGACGGAGCCTGCCGACGAGCCACCCGTCACCGACGAGCAGCCCGACGAGACACCGCAAGCGCCCGTCGAGGTGATTCGCGATATCGCGAAGGCGCCGGAGCCGGTGCGCCGCATGCGCGAACTGATCGTCGAGGCCGCCGCCTCCGGCGATATCCAGCGTCTCGCCCCGCTGCTCGGCAAGGGCATGACGGAAACGCAGGTCTCGCTGGTCGAAAGCAACGAAAGCCCTGTCGAGACGCTGAAGGGCCAGTCCGGCGATCCGGACGGCAACGAGGTGCTGGCGATCCTTCTCGACGTGCTGGCGACCGGCTTCGTGCATGTCGGCAAGGGCACGCCGGACGAGATGTATGTCTGGCCCTATTTCGCCGAAAAGCCGCTCTCCAGCCTGACGCCGCCGGAAAAGGTGGACCTCCTGCGCATCGTGACGGCGGGCGACTATGCCGACATGCAGGAATTCGGCAGCTACAATTTCTACCGTGTCGGCATCACGCCGGACGGACAGTGGAAGTTCTTCGTCACCGGCGAATGAGCCTATAAAGCCTCAAGCCAGACATGGCCGGGATGGGCGTGCGCAAGGCAGGCCTTCAGCCAGCCGCGCTGCGCGGCGTCCAGCTTCGGCAGCGCGCGGGCAAAATCCGCCTCATCCTTGTCACGCCGGTACTTCGCCTTGAAAAGCAGGATGGCCTGCGGCGCGAGATAGGGAATGCCCTCGGCAGTTATCTGCACCATCTCGCCCCGCGGCCGGCGGATCGAAGGATCACGCTTGTAGACCCAGGTTTCCGGCGTACCGTCCTCGAGCATCATGTCGACGCGCCAGCAGCGCGCCGCTTCATCCTCGCACCAGACCTGCGCGATGCCTTCGGCGGGCGCCTCGCCCTCTCCAAGTGGCTCCACACGACCATCGCCGACCGCATGGAGCCGCAGGTCGGCGAAAGCGGCTCGGAAGACGGGAAAGTCGCGGCGCAGGATCGTGAATTCCAGATCCTCATGCGCCCGCGTTTCGCATCCATGCCAGAGATCGAGCGCCCAGCCGCCGACGACGCACCACGGCCGGGAAATCCCGGACAGCCGGCGTGCAAGCTCGCCCGGCGTCCAGGCGGACCAGGCGTCGTGCGGAAGGGGCGGCATGGTCTTCATCGTCTGTCGGCCTCGCTGCGGAGGCATTCTTCATAACGGTATGGAGCCGGCGGACAAGGGCCATGACCTTGCGAAAGACGCCCGGCCGTTCTACCTCTCTGTCAAAGGTGCGGCGACGCACCGCCTGCGCCGGACGTGCCGGCGCTAGAGAAATCTGGATACTCCCATGCCTTCCGTCACGCTCTCCGGCCGCGCCTTTCTCCGCATCTCCGGCAAGGATGCCGAAGCCTTCCTGCAATCGCTGATCACCACAAACCTGCCCGACCTTCAGGAAAACGAGATTCGCCCCGGCGCGCTGCTGACGCCGCAGGGCAAGATTCTCTTCGACTTCCTGATCCGCCGCGACGGCGATGACGCCTTGCTGATCGAAACGACGGAAGACCAGCGCGATGCGCTTCTCAAGCGGCTGACCCTGTACAAGCTGCGCGCCGCGGTTGACCTTGCCGTCGTCGATGGCAACGCGGTGACGGTAAGCTGGGACGACGCGGAAACGGAAGCGCCGCGCGATTTCCGGTTCGCCAAAGCGGGCCTCGACGTCTCGCGCCGCATGGGCGGCGGCGGCGCGGACGATGCCGCGCTATACGACACGCTGCGCATTCAGGCCGGTCTTCCCGAGGCCGGCCGCGACTATGCGCTTTCCGACGCCTTCCCGCACGACGCGCTTCTCGACCGCAGCGGCGGCCTTTCCTTCCGCACCGGCTGCTATGTCGGGCAGGAGGTCGTTTCCCGCATGCAGCATCGCGGCACCGCGCGCCGCCGCCCGGTCATCGTGCGGGGCGAGGCCGCGCTTCCGGCGACGGGCACGGAGCTTCTTGCCGGCGGCAAGCCGATCGGCGCGCTCGGCAGCGTTTCAGGCGCGCTCGGCCTTGCCATCATTCGCATCGACCGCGCGGCGGACGCCATGCGCGGCGGAACGCCGATCACGGCGGATGGCGCGCCCGTCACCGTCGAGCTGCCGCCATGGGCCGGCCTTGCCTTCCCCGAGGAAGCCGCCGAGGTGCCGGCGCAATGAGCGGGAGCGAACGCCCGAAGACAGAAGCCCGCGCCTGGCAGCGCATGCTGTCCGGCCGCCGCCTCGATCTTCTCAACCCCTCGCCGCTCGATATCGAGCTTTCCGACATCGCGCACGGCCTTGCCCGCGTCGCGCGCTGGAATGGCCAGACGAACGGCGACCACGCCTTCTCGGTGGCGCAGCATTCGCTCGTCGTCGAGGCGATCTTCCGCCGGCAGAACCGCTGCAACGCGCAGGAATGTCTGATGGCGCTGCTGCACGACGCGCCGGAATATGTCATCGGCGACATGATCTCGCCCTTCAAGGCCGTCGTCGGCGGCGGCTACAAGAGCGTGGAGAAACGGCTGGAGGCGGCCGTGCACCTGCGCTTCGGCCTTCCGGCCGCAACGCCCGCCACGCTGAAGGCGAAGATCAAGAAGGCCGATCAGGTCGCCGCCTTCTTCGAGGCCACCGAGCTTGCCGGCTTCTCCCATGCGGAGGCGACGAAATTCTTCGGCGCGCCGCGCGGCATCACCGTCGACATGATCGAGATCGCGCCGGTTCCCGCCGTCGAGGCGCAGAAGCGCTTCGCCGAGCGCTTCATGGCGCTGGAGGGCGAGCGCGGCCCCCTGGCGGCGGCGGTGTGACGATGGGCACCATCGTCGTCGCCCCGCTCGGCAAGATCGCGGAACTGGCCGTGCGCCATCGCTGTCGCGAGATGCTGAGCCTCGTCGCGCCGAAGCAGGGTTTTCATCGCCCGGCGGTGATCTCCGCCGAGCGTCACCTGATCCTCGGCGTCAACGACATCGCGTTTGCCGGCACAGGAAATCTCGTCGCGCCCGGCGAGGAACATGTCGCGGCGATCGTCGGCTTTGCCCTTGGTTGGGACCGGCAGGCGCCGCTGCTCGTGCATTGCATGATGGGCGTTTCCCGCTCCCCCGCCGCAGCGCTCATCGCCGCGCTTGCCGTCGCGCCGGATCAGGACGACCATGAACTGGCGCAACGCCTGCGCCGGGCCTCCGTGCAGGCGACGCCGAATACGCGGCTGATCGAGATCGGCGACCATGTGCTCGATCGCGGCGGCCGGCTGATCGCCGCCGTCAAGACCATCGGTCGCGGCGCGGATTATGTCGGCGACAGCCCCTTCGTTTTCTCGGCCGCACCATGACCGATACCGGCGCCCGCCCCTTGGTCGAAATCGGCCTCAATGCGGCGGTGGTCGCGATTTCCGGCCGCAGCCCCTGCATCCTCGCCGCCGGCCGCGATGGCGCCCACGGGCGCGACGCCCTGCCCTTCGGTCCCTTCGATCCGCAGCAGCACCGCACCTTCGAGACGAGCCTGCGCGCCAGCGTGGAGGCGCAGACCGCGCTGAAGCTCGGCTATATCGAGCAGCTCTACACTTTCGGCGACCGCGGCCGCCAGAAGGCCCCCGACGAGGCCGGCACGCACATGGTCTCGGTCGGCTATCTGGCGCTGACGCGCACCGACGCCGAGGCGAACGAGCGGCTGGCGGAAGCCGGCGCGGCCTGGCGCGACTGGTATGCCTATCTTCCCTGGGAGGACTGGCGGCAGGGTCGCCCGGCGGTGATCGACCAGACAATCCTGCCCGCCCTGAAGACCTGGGCGGCGGAGGGAGCCCGCGAGGAGCGGACGAGCGCCCTGCCCGCCCCGCGCACGCGCCTGCGCCTCGCCTTCGGCCTCGACGACTTTCCGTGGGACGAGGAGCGCGTGCTGGAGCGCTACGAGCTGCTTTACGAGGCGGGCCTTGCGGAAGAAGCGGTGACCGACGGCTGGGCGAAGCCCGGCCAGCCCTCACCCGGCATCGCCATGCGCCACGACCATCGCCGCATCCTGGCGACCGCCATGGCGCGACTGCGCGGCAAGATCAAATACCGCCCCGTCATCTTCGAGCTGATGGCCCCGGAATTCACGCTCACGGAGCTGCAGGCGACGGTCGAGGCCATTTCCGGCCGGCACCTGCACAAGCAGAACTTTCGCCGGCTCGTCGAGGGAGCGGAGCTGGTCGAGCCGACCGGCGCCTCCACCTCCGCCACCGGCGGTCGTCCCGCCGCCCTCTTCCGCTTCCGCCGCCGGATCTTCGAGGAGCGCCCCGCACCCGGTCTGAAGGTCGGAATGCGGTAAGCTGTTCCGTAAGACCGGGCGACAATCAGCACAGGCCGGCATGGCCTGAACACCGTGCGTTCCCAGAACGTGTCCGCTTTCCTTCGAATAGCGAAAACGCTCTATCTCTTTGTCTTTCCATATTTCCGGACGCAGGACCGCTACGCACTTTTGCTGGAAATACTTTAGCGCACCACGACGTCGAGGCCGATGTCGAGCGTCGGCGCGGCCATGGTGATCTTGGAGGTCGAGATGTAGTCGACGCCGGTCTCGGCGATGGCGCGGATCGTCTTGAGGTTCACATTGCCCGAGGCTTCGAGCTTCACGCGGCGCGGATCGGTGGCATAGGCCGTATCCACAAGGCCGGCGCAGTCGCGGTTGATCTCGACGGCGCGGCGCAGAAGTTCCGGCCCCATATTGTCGAGCAGCACGACATCCGGCTGCGCCTCCAGCGCCTCCTCCAGCTCCTCCAGCGTCGTCACCTCCACCTCGACCTTCACGAGATGGCCGGCAAAGGCGCGGGCGGCGCGAATGGCCCCGGCGACACCGCCGGCAACGGCGATATGGTTATCCTTGATAAGGATCGCGTCGTCGAGACCGTAGCGGTGCGACGAGCCGCCACCCATGCGCACGGCATATTTCTCCAGCGCCCGAAGCCCCGGAATGGTCTTGCGCGTACAGCAGACCCTGGCCGGCGTATGGGCGATCTCCTCGGCAAAACGCGCCGTATGAGTGGCGACGCCGCACAGATGCATGAGGAAGTTGAGCGCCACCCGCTCGGCCGAAAGCACGGCGCGCGCCGGGCCGGAGACCCTGGCGATCACCGTGCCGGGCGACAGCCGGTCACCGTCCTTCACGAAGGCGTCGAAGCGGATCGCCGGATCCATCAGCCGGAAGGCCGCGCGGGCAAGATCGAGGCCAGCGACGATGCCGTCCTCACGCGCGTTCAGCTCCGCTTCCGCGATCATTTCCGGCGCGATCGTCGCCTGGCTGGTGATATCGCCGGCCCGCCCGAGATCTTCCAGGAGCGCCGCGCGGACCTGCTCCTCCACCATCAGCGGCGAAAGCACGGGGAGATAGGGCGTGGTCATGGCGTATCCTGTTCCGTTTCAATTCGATGATGGCGGCGTTACGCCGCCGCCGTTTCCGCAAGCTCGGCAACCACCCTGTCGGCATCCGCGAGGGTCAGGAAGGTGCGGTGCTTCCATTCCGCCTTCTGCTCGGGGAAGTCCGAGCGGAAATGGCCGCCGCGGCTTTCCTCGCGCAGATAGGCGCCGGCAGCGATCAGCTTGGCCGTGGTGACGATGTTGTGGAAGCGCATGCGGCTATTCTCGCGCTCCAGCACCGCGATCTCGCGGATGGCGGCGGAAAGGCCCTCGCGGGTGCGGATGACACCGGCCCGGTCGCTCATGATGCGGCGCAGGCGCGTCAGCGCGGGGCTGTCCTCGATGGTTACGAGGTCGTCGCTCTCGCCGGCATTCTTGCCCCAGTCGTTGATCTTCGGCTCGGGCAGCATGCCCTTGATGTTTTCCGCGATGCGCGCGGCGAAGACGACGGCCTCCAGCAGGGAGTTGGACGCAAGGCGGTTGGCGCCGTGGACGCCGGTGGAGGTGACCTCGCCGGCGGCCCACAGGCCGTCGATGGAGGTGCGGCCTTCCGCATCCGTCAGCACGCCGCCCATGTGATAGTGCACGGCTGGCACGACGGGGATCGGCTGGGTGACCGGGTCGATGCCGGCCGCCTTGCAGGAGGCGTAGACCGTCGGGAACATTTCGGGGAAATGCGCGCCCACGGCCTTGGTGCAATCGAGGAACGCGCCGCGGCCGGCCCGTACCTCGGCGAAGACGCCGCGCGAGACGATATCGCGCGGGGCAAGCTCGCCGTCCGGATGGATATCCAGCATGAAGCGGTGGCCGGCGGAGTTGACGAGATACGCACCATCGCCGCGCAGCGCCTCGGTGGCGAGCGGCGCCGGATCGCGACCGATATTGATGGCGGTCGGATGAAACTGCACGAATTCCGGGTCGGCGATGATCGCCCCGGCGCGGGCGGCCATGCCGACACCCTGCCCGCAGGCCTCCCACGGATTGGTCGTGACGGCGAAGAGATGGCCGACGCCGCCCGAGCAGAGCACGACGGCGCGGGCGGGGAAATGCACGCGGTTCTTCGACTGGCCGGCATCCGGCCGGGCGACGACGCCGGAGATGAAGCGGCCTTCGCGCACCAGTTCCTCGACCACGTAGCCTTCCAGCACGCGGATCGACGGCGTGTTGCGCACGGCGGCGATCAGCGCTTCCATGATGGCCTTGCCGGCCATATCGCCCTTCACCCGCACGATGCGGCGCTCGGAATGGGCGGCCTCGCGGGAGAGCAGGAGCTTGCCTTCAAGGTCGCGGTCGAAGGGCACGCCGTATTCGAGAAGGTCGTGGATGCGCGCCGGGCCTTCGGAAACCATGAAGCGCGCCATCTTCTCGTCGACAATGCCGGCGCCGGCCTCCAGCGTGTCGGCCACATGCTTGTCGAAGGTATCGCCGGGGCTCATCGCCGCCGCGATGCCGCCCTGCGCCCAGGCGGAGGACGCGCCCTGCCCGATGGGGGCGGCCGCGAGGATGGTGACGGGGCGCGGCGCCAGCTTCAGCGCGCAGAACAGGCCCGCAAGCCCGCCGCCGACGATGACGATATCGTCGATGCCGTTCCACGATTGCGGGCGGAAACTTTCGATGGGCATTTGTCTTTCCTCCGACGTCGCGGCCTGCCGCTCGCCCCTCACCTGCCTGCCGGCATCCTCTCCCCGCAAGCGGGGCGAGGAAGGAAAACCTCACCGTTCTGCCCCTTCTCCCCGTTTACGGGGAGAAGGTCCCGGCAGGGGGATGAGGGGCCGCGTGTGCGGGCCATACGTCCGTTACTGCTTCAAGTTCACCATCCGCTCGACGGCAAGGCGTGCCCGGCCGGCGATTGCCGGATCGACCAGAACCTCCTCCGTCATGTTCACAAGGCTGTCGAGGATCTTCGGCAGCGTAATGCGCTTCATGTGCGGACAGAGATTGCACGGTTTGACGAAATCGACGTCCGGCAGCTCGGCCTGGATATTGGAGGCCATGGAGCATTCGGTGACGAGCAGCACGCGCGAAGGGCGGTTGTCCTTCACGTAATTGATCATGCCCGAGGTGGAGCCGGCGAAATCGCAGACGGCGATGACATCCGGGTGGCATTCCGGGTGGCCGATGATCTCGATGCCGGGATGGGCGTCCTTGTAGGCAAGCAGCTCCTGCGGGGTGAAGCGCTCGTGCACCTCGCAATGGCCCTTCCAGGTGAGGATCTTCTTGTTCGTCTGCTTGGCGACGTTCATCGCCAGATATTCATCCGGGATGCAGAGCACGGTGTCGCTCTCAAGGCTCTCGACGACCGCCAGCACATTGGACGAGGTGCAGCAGATATCCGTCTCCGCCTTCACATCCGCCGAGGTGTTGACATAGGTGACGACCGGCACGCCGGGATAGCGCTGCTTGAGGAGGCGCACATCCGCACCGGTGATCGAGTCCGACAGGGAGCAGCCGGCCTTGGCATCCGGGATCAGAACGGTCTTTTCCGGGTTCAGCAGCTTGGATGTTTCCGCCATGAAATGCACGCCGCACTGGATGATGATCTCGGCATCCACCTTGGTGGCGTCACGGGCGAGCTGCAGCGAATCGCCGACGATATCGGCGACGCAGTGGAAGATTTCCGGCGTCTGGTAATTGTGCGCGAGGATGACCGCGCCGCGCTCCTTCTTCAGCCGGTTGATGGCGGCGACATAGGGCGCGTAGACCGGCCATTCGAAGGCGGGGATGAACTGCTTGACCTTCTCGTAGAGATGCTCCGTCTCGCGGGCGATCTCCGGCGTGAAGGTGAGGTCCGGTTTCTCGATGACGCCGAAGCGCTCCGCGGCGGTGAGCGGACGTACGCCTTCGGCTTCCGCCGCATGCTGGGCCAGAACGGTCATGGAACCCTCCCTTTCCGCTGGTTTCCAGCGGCTGCGCCATTTTGCTCAATATGAGCATAATGGCCGTAAAACAAAACCGGCATGGCCGGTGGTTCAGATTTAGAAACTTTTGTGACGCTTTGCAAGAAGCCCCGCCGAATTCCTTCCGGCGGGGCAAGCCGTTCGGCTCAGGCGGCCGCCGGGCGAGGGACGCCCCTCTCCTGGATGGGCCAGTGCACGACGGCGGCGAAGAGGCCGAGCACGACGCCGAGCCACCAGACCGGATCGTAGGTGCCGAAATGGTCGTAGAGATAGCCGCCCATCCACACGCCGAGGAAGGAGCCGACCTGATGCGACAGGAAGACGATGCCGCCGAGGAGACCGAGATGCTTCGTGCCGAACATGATGGCGACGAGACCGTTGGTCGGCGGCACGGTGGAGAGCCAGAGCAGGCCCATCACGATGGCGAAGATGATGACGGAGGCCGGCGACTTCGGCAGCAGGATGAAGGCCGAAACGGCGACCGAGCGGGCGATGTAGATATAGGCGAGGAAATAGGGCTTCGAATAGCGCTGGCCGATGAAGCCGGCGGCAAGAGAGCCGATGATGTTGAAGAAGCCGATCAGCGCCAGCGCGATCACGGCGTAGCGCGCATCGATGCCGATATCGCCGAGATAGGCGGGGAAATGCGCGGTGATGAAGGCGACCTGATAGCCACAGACGAAGAAGCCGGCGACCAGCAGCAGGTAGCTGCGATGGCCGAGGGCTTCCTTCAGCGCCTCGCCAATGGTCTGCTTGTACTCGTTGGCCGAGGTAATGCCGGAGGAGGAGTTGCCGCGCAGCGGAATGGCGATCAGCGGCACGAGCAGCATCAGCACGCCGAGATAGACGAGGCTGTCCGACCAGCCGTAAGCGCTGATGAGGCCCTGCGACAGCGGCGCGAAGAGGAACATGCCGGCAGAACCGGCGGCCGTGCAGATGCCGAAGGCCATGGAGCGCTGGTCCGGCGTGACATTGCGCGCGAAGGCGGAGAGCAGGATGCCGAAGGAGCCGGCCCCGACGCCAAGCCCCACCAATACGCCGCCGCCGACATGCAGCCAGAGCGGCGAGGTGCCGAGCGACATCAGGAACAGGCCGAGCGCATAGACGAGGCCCGAGACGAGCAGCACGCGCCAGGTGCCGAACTTGTCGGCGATGGCGCCGAAGAACGGCTGGCTGACGCCCCAGGCGAGGTTCTGCAGGGCCATGGCGAGGCCGAAGGTCGTGCGGTCCCAGCCGGTATCCTGCAGCATGGGCAACTGGAAGAAGCCCATCGCCGAGCGCGGGCCGAAGGTGAGCACGGCGATCAGCGAGCCGGCGACGATGATGAGCCAGGGCATGGGCCGGCTCGCGGCGGGCGCCGTAAATGTGGATGGGGCGGACATAGGTATCTCCCGGATTCTGTGCGCGAAAACTACGCCGGGAGATCGATGAACGAAAGCGAATTTAATTGACCGCGCGATCAATGGGATTGATGGACAATCCGATTCAGCATTCCGGCGGATGTGCTTGACGCGGCTGCATTTTGGGCGCATGTCCCCCCGCAGGCGTCATACGGCGCCCATGTAACGCGGATAGGATCCATGGACCCCGACAGTCGACAATCGAGAGCAATCGAACGTCCTGTCCGGTAGCGGCTTGAAGCCTTGCTCCGGACGGCGCGAACGCCCTCAAAGGAGTGAAGCATGCTGCAGATCTATGCCCGCAAGGCTGACCGCTTTTGCCTGCGCGATATTTCCAACCCCGCCATCGAGCAGGCGATTTCCCCTGCCCTGTGGTACGACCTGCTCAGCCCGACGCCGGAGGATGTGAAGGAGGTCGAGGCCGCCCTGCACATCTCGATTCCGACGCGCGAGGAAATGGAGGACATCGAGCTTTCCGCCCGTCTCTACCAGGAGGACGGCGCGGCCTTCCTGACGATGACGGCGCTGACCAACCTCGACAGCGACGAGCCGGCCAAGATGCCGGTGACCTTCATCCTTCGTGGCCCGACGCTGGTGACGGTGCGCTATGCGGATGCCAAGCCCTTCTCCGTCTTCTGTCATAGGGCGCTGCGCGGCAACGGCCACAGCTACGAGACCGGCGAGGATGTCATGCTCGGCCTCATCGAATCCGTCATCGACCGCATGGCGGACGTGCTGGAGCGGCTCGGCAACGAGATCGACCTCCTCTCGCACGAGGTTTTCCGCAGCAAGAAGGCCACGTCGAGCAAGAAGACGCGCGACCTCGAGGCCGTGATCGAGCAGCTCGGCCGCAAGGGCGATTTCCTCAGCGGCGTGCGCGAAAGCCTCGTTTCCGTCTCCCGGCTCGCGGCCTATCACGCGGCAATCGAGACCCCTGCCCGCCGGCCGTCGAAGGAAATCCGCCAGCTCGTGAAGCTCGTGCAGCGCGACGCCTCCTCGCTCGGCGACCACGCCGCGTTTCTCTCGGGCAAGATCAACTTCCTGCTCGACGCGACGCTCGGCCTCATCAATCTCGAACAGAACCAGATCATCAAGATCTTCACCGTCGCCTCGGTCGTCTTCCTGCCGCCGACGCTGGTGGCTTCCGTCTACGGCATGAATTTCGAGCTGATGCCCGAGCTGCAATGGCACCTCGGCTACCCCTGGGCCGTCGGCCTCATGGTGCTCTCCGCGCTCGTGCCGTTCCTGTATTTCAAGCGGCGGGGATGGGTCTAAGAGCGAACCTTCATCGGCCAGCGCTCCTCCCGCGTCTTCACCACGCGCACCGTATCCCCGAGGCGGACCTCGCCTTCGCCGCGCGGCACCGCGTTCCAGCCGAAGAGCACGCCGGGTACGCGGCGTTCGGCGGACATGCGCTTTTCGGCGAGGCCCTGGATGGGATTGCCGCCGATGCGCTCGCCGGTCATCTGGTCCTGCGTGGTCATGATGCAGCGGGCGCAGGGCTTGACGAAGTCGAAGACGACGCCGTTGATCTCGATCGTTTCCCACAGATCCTCCGCCCAGGGATCGTCGCAGGAAACGAGGATGTTGGTGCGGAAGCGGTCCATGCCGACCGGCTCCTGCCCCTTGGCGACGAGCGTGCGGTTGAGATCGGCGAGCGAGCCGGTCGTGGTGACGAGGACGGGAAAGCCGTCGGCGAAGCCGACGGGGGCCGGAGCGCCGGCCCATTCCTCGCCCTCCGCGCGATGCGACAGGGCATCCATGTGCACGAGCTTGACGGGCCGGGCGAGCCAGTCCGACAGCACATCGTTCACAGCCTCGTCGGCGACGGCGGCGTTGACCGCGCTGTCCCAGACGGTCACGTCAAGGCGGTCTTCCGGCTCGAAGCTCGCGAGGAGCTGGCGGCCCTCCATTTCCAGCAGAAGGCTTTCGCCGACCGCCGTCGCCTCGACGCGGGCGAGCGGCTGGAGTTCGCGCTGGGTGATGAAACGGCCGTCCGGCTCGACGACCATGTAGCGCCGGTCGCCGGCAAGGCCGTCGAGGCGGATGGTCGCGCTTTCGACCGGGATGGCGCGGCCGCTCTTCAGCGGGTGGATGTTGAGGCCTTCGACCTGCATGGGGCGACCTTTCCTGACGCTTTGATTCAACGCTTTGCCGAACCGATTCAATCCGGCGGCACAAAAGCATGTTTTTCTTCAGATTTCATCCAGAAGCATATCGCGGATCGCCCGGAGACGCTCCGTGCGGTCCTTCGCCATCCGCGCGCCCGCCGCCGTCCGGAAACCGTCCGCCAGCCTGAAGAGCTTCACCTCGAAATGATCGATGGCGAAAGCCTTGTCGTCCAGCGGGCGGCGCTCGGCGAGCGGATCCAGCGGGTCGTAGAGGCCGCTGCCCATGCGCCCGGCGATGTAGAAGCAGCGCGCGGCCCCGATCATGCCGATGGCGTCCAGCCGGTCGGCATCCTGCACGATCCTCGCCTCCAGCGTTTCCGGCGGAATATCGGCCGAGAAACTGTGGGTGAGGATGGCGTGGAACACGGCCGCCACATCCGCCCCGCTCCAGCCTTCGGCGGTCAGCAGGCCGGCGGCCTTTTCGGCGGCAAGGCGCGAGGCCTCGGCGCGCAGCGGCGAATTCTTCTCCACGGCCACGCAATCGTGCAGCAGCACGGCGGCGGCCAGCACGCGAAGGTCCCCGCCCTCCTGCGCCTGGATGCGGCGTGCGCTCTTCCAGACGCGGATGAGATGCGCGGCATCGTGCGAGCCGTCATCGGCGGCGAAGGCCTGCGGCAGCAGGCGCTCGGCAAGGTCCCCAAGGGGCGAGAAGGCGGCGGCGAGGCAGGCGAAGGACATATGCGATCCGTGATCGATCCGTGATTGTCTGCCCGAGACCTAGCCCGTCATGCCTGTCCGTTCAATTCCGCCTTTTCGCCCGTCCCGGACTTTCCCGAGAGGATCTTCTGGTAGAACAGGCCGATGCCGATGAGCACCGCGCCGAGACCGATGAAGGAGAGCGCGCGCAGGATACCCTCGAGGTTCGACATGTCGACGAGGAAGACCTTGACCACTGCGATCAGCACGAGGCCGGCAGAGGCAAGACGGATGCTCCTGGAATCGACCTTCGAGCCGACCGCCAGCAGCAGCACGCCGAGCAGCAGCCAGACGACCGAATAGGTATAGGTCTCCGGCTGGAGGAAGCCCTTCCATTCCGCGATGCCCTCGCCGTTCCAGTAGCGGCGCACGGAGAGCGTGACCCAGGCGAAGACGAGCGCCACGCCCGACAGCGCGAGCATGACGACATAGGGCAGCGGCCGGCGGTCCCGCGCATACCAGGCAAGGCCGCCATAGGCGATGCCCGGCAGCAGGTAGCCGATGAGCAGCAGATCGAGGAGCGGCCACTTTCCAAGCAGCTCGCCGGTCACGTAGGGATTGAGGCCGATGAAATGGGCGCTCAGCACCGAGAGGACCGAAAGCCCGCCGACGACCATCGAGCCGTAGCGGAAGACGGGGCTCGGCGCCTTGAGATCGAGCGACATCATGATCGCCGAAGCGCCGATGACCAGCAGCGTATAGACCGACTGCTCGCCGAGCGTCGGCGTCGAACTGTCGAGCACGCCGCCATTCATGCCGTGACGCACGAGGATCGCGGCGGTCAGCAACAGGAAGAGGCTGGCGAGGGCCTGAAGGAGATTGCGGATGCGCTCGCCCGGCCAGCGGCGCAGCTCGAAGGCCGAGAGCGCGAGCAGCGCGGCCGGGATGCCGTAGCCGGCGAGAAGCTGGTTGAAGACCGGCGTCCGGGAGAGGTTCACCGCGCCGACGATGGTCGGCTCGAAGCCGATCCGGCCGGCGACCACGGCAGCGGCACCGGCCATCAGCCAGGGTAGCACCGGCCAGCGGCGAAGGCGCGTGGCGTAGACGGCGGCCGTGCCGAGGAGCGCGGTGCCGAGCGTGGTGGCAAGACCGTCGGTCAGGGCATGCAGCGCCAGCACGAGGAAGGCGAAGCCGCCTGCGGCGAGCGTCCATTGCGGGATGAAAAGGCCTTCCCCGCCTTCATCCCTTCCGCGTGAAAAACCTTCCGCCGCAGCGAGGAAGAGGAGACCGAAGACGACCGCGACGAGGCCATGCTTCGGATCGAAGGAGAGATTGCCGAGATTGAAGAAGCTGATGGCGACAATCGCGAAGGGGACGGCGGGCGCGAGCAGGCTCCAGATCGCGGCGAACGGACCGGAGCCGGCAAGGCGCAGGCGAACGGCGGCAAGGCCGGCAGCGGCGTAGGCGGCGGCGAGCGCCAGCAGCAGGTTGGCGGGCACCGAGCCGAGGACGGGAACCGGGAGGGACAGCGACCCGCTGCCGTCCAGCGTCGGGGGCGCGAGGTTCGTGAAATCGCCGATCAGTCCGGCGGCCGGCAGGCCGACCATCCGCACGGTACCGACGATGGCGGCGATTGCGGAGAGGATTGCCGGATAGACCGCCCAGCCGCGCGATGCGCCGAGAACGGCGAGCGCCATGACGACCACGGCAAAGCCATAGTCGGCGGAGGCGACCGCAGGCACGCTGCTGGCCAGCATCAGCGCCGGGAAGGCCACTGCGAGCGCGCCGGTGAGCGACACGGCGACGGCCGGCGGGGTGAACAGGCGGTCGAGCGGAGCGATCGGGGCGGCGCCGGCCTCGGGCTGCCCGTCCTCTTGCGTCACGCCGCCGGGCCAGATCAGGCCGTGGCCGAGGGCGAGCACGAGCATGGCCAGCAGGACCGGCATCACCTCGGCATTGCCGGCTCCGGCGAGATAGAGCAGCGCCCAGAACGCCATACCGGCATTGGCGAGCGCCGGCACGACCTGCCAGCCACGGATGCGCGAGGCAGCGAAAGTGGCGAGCCATGCGACGGAAAGGAAGCCGAAGAGGCTCCAGGCGCTCGGATCGTCGGTCGAGACCAGCGCCGGCGTCAGCATGGAGGCGAGGAGGCCGAGACCGGCGAGCGCCTGCCCATGCAGCAGCGAGAGGCCGATGGTCGCGAAGGCGACGATGGCAAGCAGCGCGAAGGCGGCGGGTGCGCCGAGGTAGCCGTAGAACGCGTAGGCGACATAGGTGACGGCGAAGAGCGTGATGGACCCGGCGGCCGTCAGCACGCCCGGGATCATGGCGTTCTGGAAGGCGTTGGCGATGAGCGGCTGGGTGCGGCGGCGCACGAATTCGCCAACCGCCATCAGCAGGAGGCCGAAGGCCGCCGCCAGCGACAACCGCACGGCGGGGCTGAGCAATCCCGCCTCGATGGAATACTTGACCATGAAGATGCCGCCGAGCGCGAGCGCGATGCCGCCGACCCAGACGGCCCAGCGCGCGCCGATGCGGCTTTCGAAGCTTTCCTTCGGCCTTGCCGGCGCGGCGGCGGGCGCCATGACGGCCTCTTCCACCTTTTCGCCTGCCTCGGCGGCTTCCGCCGCGTGAGTGGGCGCCCCGCCGAAGATAGAACGGCCCTTGCCGGCCTCGTCTGCCGATGCGGTGGCCCAGGGACTGGAGAACTCTTCCTGCTCCGATGGCGCCGTCTCTTCCTGTATCGCGGGCGAGGCCGTTTCCAAGGCGGCCTCGGCCGCCGGGACCGGCGACGCGGAGAAGCCGCCGGCCTTCAGCGCCTCGATCTCACCCTTGAGGCGCATCACCTCCTCGCCCAGCTTCTGCGCGCTGCCCCGCGAGGCATTGAGGGTGTAGAGGGCAAGGCCGATGGCGACCAGCGATAGGATTTCCAGCATTACGACTCCAGAACGGCATGGTCCGGGCGGCAAACTACCCGGTTCTTGCCTATTGCCAAAACGGGTTACGTTTCAGGCCGGCGATCTCTTCGACCGTCAGCGCGTCAGGTTCTCGATGGGGAAGATGGCGCAGGTTTCCGTGCCGTGGGCGAGCAGCTTGCCCTTGCCGTCGCGCAGCCACGCCTCCGAGGTCGCGATGGTGCGGCCGCGATGCACGATCCTGCCCTCGCAAAATACCTCGCCCATGCCGGGCAGGACCGGGCGCACGAGGTTCAGCTTGAATTCGATGGTCGTATAGGCCTCGCCCGGCTTGATGACGGAGAAGACCGCGCAGCCGAGGGCCGAATCCATCACCGTCGCCGTCCAGCCGCCATGCACTGTGCCGAGCGGATTGAGGTGATCGGCGGAGGGCATGCCGGCAAAGACGACACGGCCTTCCTCCACCTCGGTCATGCTGAAGGCGAGGGTCTTCGCCATCGACGGCGCGGGCAGCTCGCCGGCAAGCATCGCCTGCAGCACCTTCAGCCCGCCGTCTCGCTTGACCACATCGAGCGGCAGCGTGCCGATGCTACCGACCGTCAGCCCGGGATAGATTTCGACCGTCATGCATGGGCCTCTCTGGGTTGATCATTTCGCGGCAGGCCCAGCGCCTTCAGCGCCGCCTGCACGAAGCCGTCGCGGGCATTCGCCAGTTCCAGCCCGCGCGGCTCGCAGACATGCCGGTTGAGGAAGAAGGCCGTCAGGCGGAAACCGTCGGCGAGCGCGGCGGCATCGGCGGCGTGCCGGCTCTCGTCACCCAGGAAGGCGGGAAGCGCGAGCATCCTGTCCGCGAAAGGCGCACCCGCATCGCGCGAGACGGCGCGGCCGGACTTGGGCGAGACGTAGCAGAGGTTTTCACGGCTGCCGGTCGCCACGCATTCGAGGAGATCGAGGCCGAAACCGAGATCGTTCAGTACGGCAAGCTCGAAGCGGATGAAGAGTTCGCCGGCGTCGGCCGGCTTGTGCAGGTGATCGAGGATGACGGACAGCGCCTCGTAGAGATGCGGATGGGGATCGCGCTCCGGCAGGAAGCGCAGCAGCGCCGCCATGGCCTGCACGCCATAGACGGCTGTCGCCGTCTCCATCAGGCGGCCGGCGCGAAGCTCCAGCGGCTCTAGGCGGAATTCGCCGAGATGCTCGTCGAGCCGCGCCCGCCAGGTCACGTCCACGGAATTGCCCGGCTGGAGCACCGGCTGCATGGTGCGCGAGCGCCCGCCCCTGACCATGCCGAGATGCCGGCCGCGGTCGCGCGTCATCACCTCGGCGATCACCGAGGTCTCGCCATGGCGCCGCACGCCCAGAACGATGGCCTCATCAGTCCATTGCATGGCCCAAGCCTTACGCCGTTGGCGCGGCGGGGGCAAGCGGCGGGACACGTTGCCTGCCGGCCACACCCAAGCCATTGCCACAGTTTCGCTTTCTTCTCGCCCTTCCCCTGCCCGCTTTGCCACCGAAGAACCGGTCGAAGGCCGCAAAGGCCGGATTGAAATCAGAAATGACAGGTGCCGTCTTCATGTGTGTGTCCCGCGTCCGCGCCTCCGTGGCTCTTCGCTCCCTCGCTCTCCTCGCCTTTGCCGCGACCCTGGCAAGCTGCGCCACCACGGCGGCGCCGGCGAAGAAGAAGGGGCCGGATCCGGTCCATGTGGCGATGTACGGGCCGCGTCCGGACGAACGCTTCCCGATGCCGGCGATTGATATCAGCGGCGTGAACCCGAAATATTTCCGCCAGCAGGTGGCCTACCAGACCATGGAGCCGGCCGGCACCATCGTCATCGATACGCAGAACCGCTTCCTCTATCTCGTGCAGGGCGAAGGAATGGCGATGCGCTACGGCATCGGCGTCGGCAAGTCGGGGCTGGAATTCGAGGGCGTCGCCCGCATCGGCCGCAAGGCGGAGTGGCCGCGCTGGACGCCGACCCCGAGCATGATCAAGCGCGAGCCGGAACGGAACCTCAAATGGGCGAACGGCATGGAGCCGGGCCTGACCAACCCGCTCGGCCCGCGCGCGCTCTATCTCTACAAGGACGGACAGGACACGCTGTTCCGCATCCACGGCACGTCCGAGCCGTGGTCGATCGGCAAGGCCGTATCGAGCGGCTGCATCCGCCTCTTCAACCAGGATATCATCGACCTCTACGGCCGGGTGCCGAGCGGAAGCCGCGTCGTCGTGCTGCAACATCAGGCGCCGGCCGAGGAAGCAATGCCGGTGGCGGCGGCAAGCGACGGCTTCGTGCCGAGGGCGGCCATCTAGAATCGGGGCGCCGGACCGTAGAGACCGGACTGCCGGCGCCTTCCCCCGTCACAGGAAATCCTGCTGCTCGGAAGCGACGACGCCCTTCATCTCGCTCGGGTAATACCCCTCGCGCAGGTTGATGCCGTATTCGACATAGGCTTTCATGCAGGCGAGCATCTGCGACCAGCCCTCGCAGTTCATGTAGGAGGATTTCTGGCCGCGGGCGTTCTCGCGCCAGCCGGTCTCGCCGATGGTCACCATCGTGCCGCCGTCGTCGAGGGGCTTGAAGCGCATCTCGACGCGCGTCCTGTAAGGCTCCTCCCCTTCCTCCACCATGGCATCCCAGCGGAAGACGATGAGCGCGTCCTCCTCCACCTTGTCGACGACGACCGGGGCCATGCCCCACCACGTCACCGTCGTGCCCTCGACGAGCGGCGCGCTCGCTCCGCCGATGGTGGTGAAGTAGCCGCTCAGCTTCTTCGGGTTGACCACCGCATCGAAAACCTCGGCAACCGGCCTGCCGATCCGCCCGTTCACGCGAAATTCCAGCGTCATGCCGTCCTCCTTCGGGCGCAACCGCCCGCGTTCACTTGTACCTCGTCAAAATATGTTATAAAAACATAACATGTCAAGCGAATCGAAAGAGGACGCCGCCTTCAAGGCGCTCGCCAATGGAAAGCGACGGCAAATGCTGGACGCGATCAAGCACGCGCCGCTGACGACGGGCGCGCTTTGCGAAAAATTTCCGGAGATGGACCGCTGCACGGTCATGCAGCACCTGAAGGTGCTGGAGGACGCGGACCTGATCATTCCGCGCCGCGAGGGCCGCGAGCGCTGGAACCACCTCAACGCCCTGCCGATCCAGGCGATCCACGACCGCTGGATCAGCCAGTATGCCGGCCATGCGATGAGCGTGCTCTCGGCCCTCAAGTGCGAACTGGACGGCTGAGGCGCCGCCTTCCGGCAGCGCCCCGAGGTGCCTTACGCCTCCGCGGCGATACGGCCGATCTCGGCGATCACGGCATTGCGCTCGTCGCCGGAAATGCCGGGGATCTCGCAGAAGGCGGTGACAACGACCGCACCGCGATCCGGCGACCAGGCGATGGCGACATCGTTGGCGTTGCCGTGCTTGTCGCCGTTCGTGCCCGTCTTGTCGCCGGTCAGCCAGTCGGTCGGGAAACCGGCGCGCAGTCGCGTATCGCCGGTCTTGTTCATCACCAGCCAGGCGGCAAGCTGCGCCCGCGAGCGCGACGAGAGAACGTCGCCGATGATCAGCCTGCGCAGCGTCTCCGCCATGGCGGCTGGCGTGGTCGTATCGCGCTCGTCGTCCGGCGTTTCGCGATAGTTGAGCGTCGGTTCGGTGCGGTCGAGGCGCGTCACCTCGTCGCCGATGCCGCGCAGGAAAGCCGTCACGGCCTTCGGCCCGCCCGAGGCAGCGAGCAGGAGATTGGCCGCGGCGTTATCGCTGAGCGTGATCGCCGCCTCGCAAAGCTCGGCAATGGAGATGCCCTTGCCGCCGACACGGGTTTCCACCACCGGCGACCAGTCCACAAGGTCGGATTTCTTGACGATGACCCGCCGGTCGAGCGCTTCTTCCTTGCGGTCGACGCGGGCAAGGATATGCGCCGCCAGCAGCGCCTTGAAGGTGCTGCACATCAGGAAACGCTCGTCCGCCCGGTGACCGACGCGGACACCCGTCGCGAGATTATGTATGGCAACGCCGATGCGGCCCTTGTGGCGCGCCTCCAGCTCGGCCAGCCGCTTTTCCAGCGTACCACCCGTTGCCGCGCCAGCGCCGCCGGCCAGCGCGGAGACCGCGGGAACGGCAAGGAGTGCGCCGGCAATCGCCTGCCGGCGTGAGAATGT
>Ga0209793_1001060_pt1 | contig 20341 bp, 18 predicted proteins | sample EBPBio122009_DNA_FD_185863 | JGI IMG/M metagenome (GOLD analysis project Ga0209793, IMG submission 185863) | Wastewater treatment Type I Accumulibacter community from EBPR Bioreactor in Madison, WI, USA - Reactor 1_2/2/2009_ DNA (SPAdes) (version 2) | ecosystem: Engineered > Bioreactor > EBPR >... | reverse complement strand
CACGACAAGCATCCAAATAAAAAGCCTCCGATAAAACCGGAGGCTGTTGTAACCCCTGCGCGAATGGGGGTCCCGTTTGGATGCCGATCACCCCATTTGCGGGGTCCTTATTCCATGCTTAATCACAATCAAACAACATGGCAAACTCCTTCCGTCCGGGCTGGACAGCAATGCCCCGCACGATGCGGTTCCCGTCTTTCCCGGAACCAAGCAGGCCGGCTCGCGTTCATTGACAGGATGAAGCAGCACGAGGAGTGGATCGTGGGACAGAAGAAAAAGCCGTTTGCCCGAAAACCCTTCGGCGCCCCGGATTCGGATGCCGATCTTCGCAACGCCCACAAACGCCGCAATTCCTGGGAACCCCAGATAATCGTGCCGCACCGGGTCGACCTGCCGCTCGACCAGGCGGGCCATCGCAACGTGGCGGTCCCTGCGACAGCAAACGGTGTTAGTCTTCTCAGCAACCGGCTCTGACGGGAGCCGCGAAGATGCGTGTGAAGGATGTGATGTCTGCCCAGATCGTTACAATCTCCCCCAATGATACCGCCCAATCGGCGGCGCGGCTGATGCTTGAAGCAGACGTGGGTGCGCTTCCGGTCGAGGTGCCCGGTGTCGGAACCATCATCGGCATCGTCACCGACCACGACATCGTCGTCTCCGTCACGGCACGCGGGCTGTCCACCTCCACGACCGTCGCCGAATTCATGACGGTGTCGCCTGAGGCCTGTAACGAGAACGACGATATGACAATCACGATATCCCGCATGCGCGCATTCGGCGTGCGCCGCCTCGTGGTGATGAACGACAACCGGCATGTCGTCGGCATCGTCAGTCTTGTCGACATGCCAGCCGAGACAACCGCACAGGAGGGCATGACGTGACGATTTTTGCGGCAGACCGGCTTTGGGACGAGGCCGTCGTGCTGGAGGGGGATAGGCAGGTTTTGCACGTGCAAAGCACGCGCGATGGCCTGCTTTGCCTCAAGAACCACTGGCCGATCGGAAATGGACCTGCGGCCGTGACGGCGCAAAGCGTCTGCGAGCAGGGGCTGACAAACGACGACGACCCGGCCTTTGCCCGGCGGGCCTTCATCGAAGCGGCAAAGGAAGCCGGCTTCCGTATAAACACCTGGACGGAGGCATAAGGCGACGCCCCGTCCGCAGTGGAAATGCAAAAAGCAAACCCCACTCTTCTCGAAGGGACTTCATCGTGAACGAAGATGAACGCCAGGAATGGATCAGCAAACGCGCCTATGGCCTGTGGGAAACCGCTGGCCGACCCCACGGTCAAGACAGTGAACACTGGGAACAGGCAGTGCGCGAGCGCATGGAACTCGAAAGGGTCGCCTTGCCTGAGCACCTGAAGAAAAGGCGCAATTCAGGCGAGGCCGACGATGCTACGCACAAGGCGGTCGCTTCGCGCCGCAACACACGCCCCAACGATAGCGACGATGCGCATTCCGCTCCTCGGTGAGCCGCAGGCATCGGACCGTTCAAGACGCCGGCCGTGCTTCCTGCACGACCGGCGCTTTTGCATGCGCCCGGCGGCGCGCATTGCGACGGCTTTCGAGAAAGCGCAGCAGGCGCTCTTCCTCCGCTCTCAGTCCTTTCAGCGCCAGGGTCGGACGCCGCAGGGCGCGCTGCAAGGCGTCCGGCGCTTCGGCAAGTGCTATGACATCGGGATGGATATAGCTCCCCCGCGCGATGGCGGGCGTATTGTGCAAGACTGCGGCGGCCGCTTCCGACATCCCCTTGATGGTCACTCGTTCACCGGCCGCGAGGGCATGGTGCGCTATTGAGAACGCGGCAAGGCTTCCGGCCCAGGTGCGAAATGTTTTTGCGGAAACCGCTATGCCGGAAATGTCCGCAAGATAGGTATTGAGACGGCCGGAATCGACCGGCCGCACCTGTTCCGCCTCGTCCCTCCACACAAAAAGCTGGCGCCCCGGCAGGTCGGCGCAGTCTTCGAGCAGACGCTGGAGACGGGGATGTTTCAGTGTCCGACGCACGCGCTTGCCACCCTTTGCGATAAAGCGCAGTTCGATACCGCCGTCGGCAAGCCTGACATGACGCTTCAGCAGCGTCGTCGCACCATAGGTCCTGTTTTCCTGCGCATAGGCCCGGTTGCCGACGCGAAGGTGCGCCTCGTCGAGCAGCACCGTGATCGCAGCCAGCATCGTATCGACCGTACCGGGTTTCCCCTCCAGGTCGCGCCGCACCGCGCGCCGCAATTTCGGCAGCGCCCGGCCGAAGGCGATTAGCTGATCGAATTTGTCGCCGCTCTTCAGCCTCTGCCAGTCCGCATGGTAGCGATACTGCTTTCGCCCCCGCGCATCGAAGCCCGTCGCCTGAAGGTGGCCGTTGGCCTCGATGCAGATCCAGACATTCTCGTAGGCCGGCGGCAGGCCGAGCGCGGAAATCCGTGCCTTCAGTGCCGCATCGCGCACGAGGGTACCGTCGGGAAGGCGATAGCAGAAGCTGCGGCCGGCGCGTTGACGCCGTATTCCGGGTTCGCTGTCGGAGACATAGACAAGTCCGGTTTCTTTCAGGTTCTCCGGCGCCATCGGAATCGCTAGACCGCTTCGAAGACGGCGATGCTGGCACCATAGACCATAGCCGGGCCTTCGCAGGGGTGTTCGGCGAATGCGCCCTCCGCCGCCGCCGTATCGAGCACACGCTTCCACGCGGCAATGCCGTTCACCGCCGGCAGCGACACCTCACAATCCCCACCGGCATTGCAGACGAGAAGGAGCTGGTCCGCCCCCTCCCCGTTCGCGGCTCTGGAGAGGAACAGGCCGACTACCCGCAGATCATCGTCCGCCCAGGCTGCATCGTCCATGACGGCGCCGTCAGGCTTGTACCAGGCAATCTCGATGGAGCCATCCTCCATCGCACCCCCCGTCAGGAACCGTTCCTGCCGAAGCGCCGGATGCGCCTTGCGAAAGGCGATCACGCCCTTGCAGAAATCGAGGAAGGGGTCGCCGAGGCCGTTCCAGTCGACCCAGCCGATTGCATTGTCCTGGCAATAGGCATTGTTGTTGCCGTGCTGGCCGTTGCCGAGTTCGTCGCCGCCGAGCAGCATCGGCACGCCCTGGCTCAGCAGCAAGGTGGCGATCATGTTGCGCCGGCGGCGGCCGCGAGCGTCGTTGACGGTCTCGTCCTCCGTCGCACCCTCAACGCCCATATTGTGCGAATGGTTGTCGGAATGGCCGTCGCGATTCTCTTCCCCGTTCGCCTCGTTGTGCTTGTCGTCATAGGAGACGGTATCCATGAGGGTGAAGCCGTCATGGGCGCTGATCAGGTTGATCGACGCGGTTGCGCCCCGGTCGGAATGGTTGAACTGCGGCGCGGAACCAGTGAGCCGCGAGGCAAGCCCGGAAACGAGCCCGCCGTCGCCCTTCCAGAACCGGCGCACGTCGTCGCGGTACTTGTCGTTCCACTCGCGGAAAGGATGCGGGAAGCCGCCGACCTGGTATCCGCCGTCGCCCACATCCCAAGGCTCGGCGATCAGCTTCACGCCGGATAGGATCGGATCCTGCCGGATCGCATCGAAGAAGGCGCCGTCGCGATCGAACTCGATGTGGCGCGTACGGCCGAGAGTACTGGCCAGATCGAAGCGGAATCCATCGACATGCATGACACCGACCCAGTAACGCAGGCTGTCGAGCACCATGCGCAGCACCATGGGATGGGCGACATTCATGGTGTTGCCGGTCCCTGTCGTGTCGTAGCTGTGGCGCAGGTCATCCGGCGACAGGCGATAGTAGCTGAGATTGTCGAGGCCGCGAAAGCTGAGTGTCGGGCCACGTTCGGAACCTTCGGCCGTATGGTTGTAGACGACGTCCATGATCACCTCGATGCCGGCGGCATGGAAGCGCTTGACCATGGCCTTGAACTCGGTAATGGCGCGGCCGGACAGAAAGCGCGGCTGCGGCGCGAAGAAGCCGAGCGTCTGGTAGCCCCAGTAGTTGCGCAGGCCCTTGTCGAGAAGGTGGTGGTCGTCCGGGAAATACTGGATGGGCAGCAGTTCGATGGCGGAAATGCCGAGATCGACGAGATGCTCGATGATCGGATCACTCGCCATACCCATGAAGGTTCCGCGCAGCCCGTCCGGCACGCCCGGATGGGTCATCGTCATGCCGCGCACATGGGCCTCGTAGATGATCGTCTCCGTCCAGGGTCGGCGGATCGCCGCGTCACCCGCCCAGTCGAAGTCCGGATCCTGCACCACTCCCTTCACCATGAAGGGCGCGCTATCGCGATCGTCGAAGGAAAGATCCTCGGCCGCGTCACCGATACGATAACCGTAGAGCGCGTCGTCCCACTGGATTTCGCCGAGGATCTGCTTGGCATAGGGGTCGAGCAGCAGCTTGTTGGGATTGAATCGATGGCCGGCCTTCGGTTCGTAAGGACCGCTCGCGCGATAGCCATAGATGGTGCCTGGCTTCAGGCCGGCAATATAGCCCGACCAGATATCCCCCTCACGCTTTGGCAGCGCAAGACGAGCCGTCTCCTCCTTGCCGTCCTCGCTGAAGAGGCAAAGCTCCATCTGCTCGGCATGCGCAGAAAAGATGGCGAAGTGCGTTCCCTCTCCCGTGAACTCGGCCCCCAACTCGGGCTTCATGAAATCGAGTTCGGAAAACGAATAGCTCATATGGCTCTGCCCTCTTCGCTAAGGCTCCACCGCTCCCGATAGGGGAACCCGCAAAGCGATGGCGCAACGCGAAATGAAGCGGATTGTTCCGGAACCTTTCTCCACCCGCCGGGTTCTGTTTTTTCGTATGCAACGAGAAGGAAGGCCGCATCGGCACACCCGCGTGTCCGCTCCTGACCAAAGGTCTGCGCAAGAGGTTCCATGCATATCGGCGACATCATGACCCGCAATGTCCACCTCGTCCGGCCGGAAGAAACCTTGCAGTATGCCGCAAGCCTGATGGCGGAGTGGGATATCGCATTCCTTCCAGTGACGAGCGGAAGCGGCCTCGTCGGTACGCTGACAGACCGCGACATCATCCTGCGCGCTGTCGCACCGGGGCTTGACGCCGGCACCACCCGGGTCTTGGACATCATGACGGCCAATATCACCTATTGTTATGATGACGAGCCGCTGGAGGGCGTGCTCGCCAACATGCAGTCGCTGCATCTGAGACGCCTTGCCGTGCTCGACCGTCAGGAGCGCCTGTCCGGCGTCGTCTCGCAATCCGATTTCAGACGGTATCAAGGATAGGGGCAAAAGCGCCCTTTCTCAAAGCGTCGCGAGCCGGCTGTTTTCCAGGTCGCCGCCATAGGCGTCGCGCGCGGCGATTTTCTCTTCGAGCGATGCAATCACACTGTCGGAGAAATTGGTCTCGTAGAGCTGCGCGAGATTGTGCAGGCCGCCCGGCGTGAAGACATTGATCTCCAGCACCTTCTCGCCCACGATGTCGAGGCCGACGAGGAACATGCCGTCCTCGATGAGCCTGGGCCGAACGGCATCGATGATCGCCAGCATGGCGGGCGTGACCTCTACTGGAGCCGGTCCGCCACCGACATGGATGTTGGAGCGGATCTCGCCCTTGGCAGGTACCCGGCGGAAGGCGGCATATTTGCCGTCGCGCATCAGCGGCCGGCCATTCATCACGAAGAAGCGCACATCCCCCTCGCTGGCCTCGGGCATGAAGCTCTGGGCGATCAGATAGCCTTCGCCGCTCACGGCCTCGAATATCTGGTTGAGGTTATGATCCTTGTGAGAGGTGACCTTGAAGACGTGCTTGCCGCCGGAGCCTTGCAGGGGCTTGATGATCGCCCCCTTCTTCTCGCCCTCCAGGAAGGCGCGGATTTCGTCGATGTTCTTGGAGATCAGCGTGGCAGGGCGTACGGCGGCGGGAAATTCCTGCAGGTAGAGCTTGTTCTGTGCCTTGGAGAGACCGGCGGGATCGTTGACCACCAGCGTCCCACGCCGCGCAGCCAGCCGGCCGAAGAGTGGCCCGGCACTCGCCGCCCAGGACCGCTCCGGCCCCTCCAGCGAGGGATCGTTGCGCAGGAACAGCACGTCGACCTCCGACGCGTCGAAGGTGCGCACCTCCGTCTGGTCGCCCTGCAAATCCTTGTGCAGCGTTTCCAGCTTCTTGTAGCCGGCTGACGGCAGCACCAGCCCTCGGATCGAAAGGCTGTCATCCGGCTGCAGCACGAAGCCTGACGGCGTGACGTAGCATATCTCATGGCCCCGGTTCAGCGCGGCGAGCACCAGTGTCGTCGTGGTGTAATGCGGTGTTTCGTCCGCTATCGAATTGACGAAAAACGCGATACGCATGAAAGCCTCCTACGTAACAAGATCGATGGGAGATAGCCCCGCGCGAAGCCGGTCGAGACGGTCGCCAGCGCCTGCCAGAAACTGCGGCACCAGTCGCGGCGGCTTGAGCAGGCCGCGCAGGCTCAACTCCTGCATCACGGAGAAATGGCGCGCGGCGATCTTGCCGAGCCAGAACGGCTCCAGATCGCCGCCACCGCCCAGATGGGCAAGGATTTCCAGAAGGCCGCGCAGATAGATCGCATCCTTGGCAAGCCCCCCGCCGCGGTGCAGCCTCAGCGCGATGTTGAAAGCCATGCGCGGCGCAAAACCATGCTCGCGTGTCAGCAGCCGGTAGGTCTCCACGAAGTCGGCACCGTTCAGCATGGCCGCGCAGGCCACGACGCGCGCCGCTATCAGCCGGAGCCGGGTAACCGTCATGCCGCCGACGAGATATTCCGCCAGAACGGCAAGTCCTTCCTGCGCCCCCTCATAGCCGGCAAGGCCCGAACGGAAGAGCCGCAGCCCATGGCCCGAGCCATTGCAATAGGTCAGCAGATGCACGCCGACCTCGTGGCTCAGCAGTGCATCGACCCGCTCGCGCGCCATCGTCGTCGTGCGCGCGATCAACAGGCGATCGTTGGACACCATCAGGCCCGAGGGAAGGTCGTCACGCACTTCGACATACGGCGAAAAGGCGGGAAACTGCATGGCGTAGCGGGCGATCATAGCCTTGGCGCGTTGCGCAACGTAGCGATGGTTCGCGGTTTCGGGCGGGCGTTTGCGGCCGGGCTTGACGGTCGCCTCCAGAATATCGCCAGCAACTCTCTCCAGCCGTGCATCCACGGCCCCATAGAGCGCCCGACTCATTTCAACAAAACGGGTATCCTCGCGCAGGGCAAGCATGGAGAGCTGCAGGTCCAGCTCCTGCTGCTTTTCACGATAGAGTCCTTCCAGAACCGGGTCCTCGAAACGGTCGAACGCGATAGAAAAGAGCGCCTTCTTGCGTGCAGCGATGTCGATGGCAAGCGGGCGGTAGAGGAAGACGGGTGCTCGCGCATGCCCTGCGGAGCTGAACTCCTGCCAGGCTGCTTCTGCATTGATCGGCGTAACGGCGAGCAGGAAATCAAAGCTTCCGGCAATGTTGTCCATGGCGCGGTCGGCGCGCGTCACCGCATCTACGAAAACCCCGCGGCCGAGCGCGCGGTGGGTGGCTGGTGCAAGCGCTGTCCGCGTGCGGGCGAACTTGCCCGCCGCGCGCAGACCGGCATCTACCAATTGGGCGACAAGGCGGCCCTGAAGCTCAGGATAGACGTCACGCGACTTCGGCACACGGTAGATCGGCGCAAAACGGGCGGTGAGTGTAGGAAATTCCGGCAGACGACGGGCGAGGCCTGCACCCGGATCGTCAGCAAGCATAGCGCGCGTGACCTGCGGGGCGCGGTAGCGGGCGGAAAGCGCCTCCACCCCCCCGACAAAGGCCGCAAGCGCCGTTTCGGCACTCTCGGCAGAAGCTGAAACACGAATCTGGAACGGTGCGAGATAGGGCGCGTCCTGTGCCAGCCGATCGGCGGAGAGCTCTCCGAAATCCAGCACCAGGAACGCGCCGAACTGGTCGCGCATCTTTTCGCCGACCAGGCGGACGACCGCCGCAGCCTCCGCAAGATTGGCGGCCAGCAGGTAGGATGCGTTCGCCATGGTGACGGCGCGCGCGGCCGGTGCTGCGCGCCGCCCGACATGCACGGCGATGAACGGCAAGGGACGATCGAGATAGAGACGACCGCGGCCGGCGAGATCGAGTCGAACAGGCGGCCCCTCCTTCAGCGCAGCAGCGACGTGGGCCAAACCGTCCGTCCGGGCGGGCCGCTTGCGCGCGCTCATGGTTGCCTATCCAGCATAACGGAAAGCGCTGCCTCCAGCACCGGGAGGCTGGCGCGGATTGCAGCGCGTAGCGCTTCCAAGGCCTTGAGGTCCGCCACGCCGCTCCATTCGTCCATGAAAATCTTCTTGAACTCGACGGCGATGGCGCAGCCCGTTGCCGGGAAATGTGCATGGACGAACCGCGTCTGCTCACCCTTGCCGGCAAAAGCGACATTCTCGCGCACATCCAGACGCCGACCGGGGAAAGGCTGCTCGCGCAGGCACGCCATGAAGGCATCGACCACCGGCGCCCAATAGGTCCGGTCCATGGAGAATGTGCCGATATTGATGTCCGGTGCTGCTTCCTGCGCGGTCGGAGCAGCCTGCGCGCCGTCACGGCGATGATTATAGCTGTGCATGTCAAGAAGAACGAAACGGCCATGCTCGCGTTCGATGCCGCGAAGAAACTCGAGCAGCATGGCATAATAGCCGTCATGCTGACGCAAGACGCTTTCCACGATGTCCGGAGCCGGCGCGGTCCTCCACACATCAAGGCCCCAGGCCTGCGCAGGCCGCAGATAGACGGCGCCGTCACGCGGCCGGTTCAGGTCCATCTCGAAGCGGGAGCGATGCACGGTCACGCGATTGGCAAGATCCTCGATGATTATCGCGGTGAACGGGTCCTCCTCGCGCAGCCGCTCCTCCGGCGTCAATGCCGTCAAGTCCATCAGGTCTTTGCGCAGGAGGTGCCCATCGTGGATAGCCGTGCCGACCAGCGGCGAACGCCCCCGCACGACCGACCAGAGCGCATCCTCACACAAATCCACCATCCTCGTTCGCTTTTCCATGCCGCGATAACGTTGGAGTTGCATACGAGTTCCGATGACCGGGCCAAAACAAGGAATATTCCCCGACATCGTGCGAGGCGAAACACGGCCGCCGCCGTCCCGAGGCTGGTCCGGAATCATCATTCAAGGATCAGCATGGCCAAAGCGGCCAACGCCATGACGCCGGTCGCGATCCAGCCCCCAAGAAGGAGGAGCGGCCGGGCCGTAAACTGTTTCATCTGCGCGCTGCGGCTGACGACCATCATCATGCCCGCCATGATCGGTACGGCAACGAAGCCGTTGATGACAGCGCTCCAGAAGAGGGCTTTGATCGGGTCGACCGGAGCGAATTCGACGCCTAGCCCCAGCAATGTCGCCGCCGCTATCACCCCGTAGAACCCGACGGCCTCGGAGGGTCGGCTCTCAAGGCTGCAGTCCCAGCCGCAACATTCCGAGACCGCATAGGCCACGGAGCCTGCCAATACCGGAATGGACAACATTCCTGTTCCGACGATCCCGATACTGAACAGCAGGAAGGCAAAGTCGCCTGCAACAGGTTTCAGAGCCTCCGCGACGTCCGCAGCTGTACCGATGTCCGTCTTGCCGTTCGCATGGAGTGTCGCGGCAGTGCTCATGATGATCGCGATGGCCACCAGATTGGAAACTGCCATACCAATGAACGTATCGAAACGGATACGTCTCAGCTCGCGCCGAGCCTGACGCGGAGCGCGTTTCAGCGGCTCGGCCGCATCATCCTCTTCGATCTCTTCCACCTCCTGGCTTGTCTGCCAGAAGAAGAGATAGGGGCTGATCGTCGTGCCGAGAATTGCCACGACGACGGTCAGGGCATTTCCACCACCCTCCAGCGATGGAATGACGAAACCTCGAAGGGCCGCGGCCCAGTCGATCTTCACGGTGAAGAGAACGGCGACATAGGACAGGAGCACCATCGTCAGCCATTTCAGATAACGCGCGTAAACATGATAAGACACAAACATCTGGAGCAGCAGCGACAGGATCGCGAGCGCAATGGTGGCCGGAAAGCTTGGCAACCCAGCGGCCAATTCGACAGATGCCCCCATCGCCGCAAGATTGGCGCCGATATTGATGGCATTCGCCCCAAACAGCAGAAGCACCAGAGCGAACACGAGTGAGCGCGGCCAGATGGCGTGCAGGTTCGCAGCAAGCCCGCAGCCCGTGACGCGCCCGATCCGCGCACTGACGATCTGGATTGCAGACATGAGCGGATAGGCGAGCAGCATGGTCCAGAGCAGACCGAATCCGAACTGCGCACCGGCCTGGGAATAGGTCGCGATACCGCTCGGATCGTCATCGGCCGCGCCAGTGATGAGACCAGGACCGAGCTGCTTGAAGGCTTTCTCGGCCGTGTTCTGAGTGGGAAATGGCTTTTTAGGTTGCAACGCGCGAAGCTTGGTATCGCTCATTGGAAGGGTTCCGGTCGCAAGATGGCGCAAACTGAAATACGCCTGCGCTAACCCGGGAGCGTGGACAATGTTCCTTGAGCTTCGACGCGGCATCCTGAATGCCGGATGCTGCAATCCACTGCCATCGCTCCATCCCTCAGATCATGATCTCTCCGCCCGTAACGGGGATCACCGCGCCGGTCATATAGCTGCCGAGATCGCAGGCGAGCAGGACATAGGCACCCGCCAGTTCGGCCGGCTGGCCGGCGCGGCCCAGCGGGGCCTGCTTGCCGAAATCCTTCGTTTTCCCGGGCGGCATGGTGGAGGGAATAAGTGGCGTCCAGATCGGCCCCGGCGCAACGGCATTCACGCGGATGCCTTTGTCGGCAACCATTTCGGCAAGCCCTGCGGTAAAGTTCGAAATCGCGCCCTTCGTCGCGGCATAGGCAAGAAGATGCGACGATGGCTGGCGGGACTGGATTGACGACGTGTTGATGATCGCGCTGCCAGGCTTCATGTGAGGGATCGCAGCGCGGGCGAGGAAGAACGGCGCATAGATATTGGTCCGAAAGGTCCGGTCCCACTCCTCCGTGCTGATATCGCCGATATCGGCGTAGGTTCGCTGGAAGGCGGCATTGTTAACGAGAATATCGAGTTGACCGAAATTCTCCAGGCACTGACGAACAAGATGCCGACAGTGATCCTCCTGTGTTATGTCGCCCGGCAGCACGACAGCCTTGCGTCCCGCATCGTCCACCCAGCGCGCCGTTTCGTTCGCGTCTTGGTCTTCGCTCAGATAGGAGATTGCGATGTCGGCGCCCTCACGGGCGAAGGCGATGGCAACCGCGCGGCCAATGCCGGAATCCGCCCCCGTGATCAGCGCCACCTTACCCTTGAGGCGCCCCGTCCCGATATAGCTCTCCTCGCCATGGTCGGGAACCGGCTGCATGGCTTTCGTCAAACCAGGCGGAGCTTGCTCTTGCACCGGTTGGGGCGGCGGGGGGCGGCGCGCATCGTTCTCAGACATCTCGATCTCCATGGGTGGGAGGTTCGATCTCTGAACTCGGCGCGACGTACGATGTTCCCGGGCTAGAACGTAACCGCCGGGCGCCAGCAGGCCTGCTCCAGTGGTTCTCGCCCGTGGCAAGACGCAAAGGAGCATCCATGTCCCCCTGACTGGCACTCCCTCAACCATGACCAGCCAAGCCGTCAACACGGACAACCAACTGGCAGAACGCTTCATCGCCGGCTTGCGGGAGTATCACGAAACCCTGCTCGCGCAGTTTGAGGCAGCAAATCGCGTCCAGCTCAATCCCGCTGAAGGCCGGGAGACTCTCCTCCCACGACCTGTGACTAGACCCCGCACAGTTCCTACGGCAGAGCAGACCTGTCGGGTTCCAAAACAGCTTCGCGGGCAGATTTGAGATGCGCCTCGATATAAGCCTTTGCGTGGCGTGCGAGGTCCTCTCCATCTTCCCAAAGGTTGCGCCAAATCCCGAGAATGCCGCAAAGCGGTTGGCCGACGACTGTGGATGAAAATGATTCGAACACGATGGGACCATCATACTTGATCCGCGCCAGGCCATTGAAAATGCGCCCGAAATCAATCGAGCCAGCACCGAGATAACCGCGGTTCGATTCCCCGATATGGACATAGCCGAGATGTGCACCGGTATCGATCACGGCCATTTCCATGTCCGCTTCCTCGATGTTCATATGGTAGGAATCGAGATGGACCTTGACATTGGGCAGGCCGACGCGCCTGCAAAGCTCGACGCCCTGCCCCGCGGTGTTGAGCACGTTGGTCTCGTAGCGGTTGACGACTTCGAGGCCGAGCGTGATGCCGTGGCGACCCGCCTCCTCACCGATCCGGCGCAGGACCTCGACGGCTCCGGCGATGCCGGCTGCGGTCGGCGGCTCGGGATATTTCTGGAAGGCCGAATAGAGAATGCCGCAGACATGGCTGGAGCCAAGCTCGGCGGCGGCGGCGATGACTTCGCGCAGCCGCGCCTCGCCCGCCTTCACGCGGGCCGGATCGCCGCTCGATATGTCGCTCTCGGCATTGAGGCCGAGCGACAGGTTGGCGGAGATGCCGGCCTTGCGCAGTTCGGCAGCGGTGAAGGCGATGTCCAGCGCCTTCGGGTCCGGCGCGGAGATCTCGATGATGTCGAAGCCGAGTTCGGCGGTCTTGTTGACCGCGAGCACGCAGTCCTCGCGGCCCCAGTCGCGCACCCAGACATTGGCGTGCAGGCCAAGCTTGTTCTTCATGACGCTTCTCCTCAAACCTTGGTCATGCTGCGGCGGCGCCATTGGTCGAAGATCACGACGACGACGATGACGACGCCTTGCGCGATGCGCTGCCAGAACGGGCTGACATCGAGCAGGTTGAGGCCGTTGCCGAGCACGCCGATGATGGCCGCGCCGATGATCGAGCCCCAGACGCCGCCCTCGCCGCCGAAGAGGTTCGTGCCGCCGATGACGACCGAGGCGATGGAGCGCAGCTCCTCGCCTTCCGCCATCAGCGCGTTGGCGGAGTTGAGGCGACCGATCAGGATGATGCCGGCAATCGCGGCAAGCAGCCCCGAAATGGCGTAGGTCATGATCTTTGTGCGGGAAATGCTGATGCCGGATGAATGGGCCGCGGCGCGGTTGCCGCCGACGGCATAAATCGCACGGCCCAACGCCGTGTAGCGCAGCACGTACCAGCCGGCGATGGCGCAGAGCAGCGCGATGATCGAGCTCACCGGCACGCCGAAAAGCTGCCCGCCGCCGACCCAGAGCAGGCTGTCGGGAAGCTGCCGGCCGGCATTGAAGGAGGGAACCGGCAGGCCGTCCGTGACGAGCAGCGCAGCACCGCGGAAGGCGGTCATCGTGCCGAGCGTCGCGATGAAATCCGGTATCTTGAACTTGGAGATAAGCCAGCCGTTGAGCGCGCCGGCGACGATGCCGATGGCAAGGCCGATCAGGATCGCGATCGGCGGCGGCACGAAGCCCAAATCCACGCCGAACAGCACCAGCGGCTGGGTGAGCAGCACGGCCGTGATCGAGGCAGCAAGCGCCGCGATGGCCGCCACCGAAAGATCGATGCCGCCGGTCAGGATGACGAAGGTCTGCCCAACCGCCAGGATGGCGACGAAGGCGGACTGGCGCGCCACGTTGGACAGGTTGTCGAGGGTCAGGAAGTTCGCCGTGGCGAAGGCGAGATAGGCCATCAACAGGACGAGGGCGATCAGCGGCCCCGCCTGGAAGACGATGCCTTTGATTTTCGCCTTGCGTGCGTCGGCCGCACTGACGGCTGCGTCCGGGTTCTTTTCCGTGCTCATATGCTTCCCACTCCCTTGGGCCTTGCCGCCTTACTCCGAATGGCGAAAGCGCCCTGTCATCTCTCCCTGAGCCGCCGTTCCCGCTGGAACGGCTCTAGCTCGCATATCGCAGCAGGTTCTGCTGCGTGATCTCTTCCCGCGGCAGCTCTGCGGAGAGGCGGCCGCCGCGCATGACGAGCACACGATCCGCCATGCCGATGAGTTCGTTGAGTTCCGAGGAAATCATCAGGATCGATGCCCCCTCGGAGACAAGCCGGCTCATGACGGCAAAGACTTCGGCCTTGGCGCCGACATCGATGCCGCGGGTCGGCTCGTCGAAGATCAGGATCTTCGCGCCGCTCGACATCCAGCGCGCGAGGATCACCTTCTGCTGGTTGCCGCCGCTGAAAAAGAAGAGCTTGTGCGTAGTGGAGGCCGGGCGGATACGCAGATCCGAGATATAACGTTTTCCCTCCTCCCGCTCGCGGGCAAGATCGAGCCGCGACAGCAGCGACTTGCCGGACAGCCAGGAAAGGCTGAGGTTCGGCCCGACCGGCTGCATGGGCACGAGGCTCTGGCGGCGGTCACGGGAAATCAGGCCGAGCCCGGCCGCGATGGCATCCGAGGAATGCCGGAAGTTCGCGCGCTTGCCATCGACCGCAATCGAGCCGGCCTTGACCGGCTGAAGACCGAAAAGGGCGCTGGCGATTTCCGCCTGTCCCGCGCCCATCAGGCCGTAGATGCCGAGGATCTCGCCACGGCGCAGGGTGAAGGAAAGGTCCTTGAGCGTGCGGCCGGAGGCAAGGTTCTCCACCGCCAGCATCGGCGCACCCAGCTCCACCGTTTCCTTGGGGAACTGCTCTTCCAGCCTGCGGCCGACCATCAGGCCGATGACTGTCTCCTCGTCCGCCTTCTCGGCCGGCAGCGTCTCGACGACCACGCCGTCACGCAACACCGTGACGCGGTCGGCGATCATCGGGATTTCCGAGAGATGGTGCGAGATATAGATGATGCCGTGTCCGCGCTGCTTGAGGCGGCGGATGACGTCGAAGAGGCGGCTGCGCTCGCTGTCCGAGAGCGCCGAGGTCGGCTCGTCGAGAAGAAGAAGACGCGGACCGCGCGCCAGCACGCGCGTAATTTCGATGAGCTGCTGCTCGGCGACCTCGAGCGTGCGCACCTCGGCCGTCGGATCGATGGACACACCGAGCGCCTCCAGCGCATGCCGGGCGGCCTCGTGGGCCTTGCCCCAGTCGATCTTCCCGAAAGCATTGCGCGGCATGCGGCCGAGGAAGATATTCTCCGTCACGCTCAACGCCGGCACAAGGCTCAGCTCCTGATGGACGAGGCCGATACCGAGTTCCGTGGCGAGCGTCGGCGTCAGCGCGGACACCTGGCGTCCGCCCACCACGATCTCGCCGCCAGTCGGCGCATGCTCGCCGGCGAGGATCTTCATCAGCGTGGATTTGCCTGCGCCGTTCTCGCCGAGAAGAACCTGTACCTCTCCCGCTCGCACGTCGAGCGAGATGGACTTCAGGGCAATCACGCCGGGAAAGCGTTTCTCGATATTCTCGAGCTTCAAGAGGATTTCGTGCTGGTCCATGCCCTACAACTATCGCTTCCTATGAGCGCCGAAGCACCCTTTCGTCTCTGCTTGCCCTGTCGCGGACAAGCAAGACGCGGGGCGCGCCTTCGAAAAGACGACGCCCCGCGGCCCTGGGAGAAACTCAGTTGGCTTTCTTGCAATTCGCCCGGATGGCCTTCCAGTCGATCGCTTCGAGCTTCGGCTCCGGATAGAAGTTGCGGGCATTCGCCTCGTAGACGGTGCGCGGGCGAATATCGAAGGTCTTCGGCACTTCGAGACCGCAGGCAAGTTCCACCGCGAACTTGGTGCCGAACCAGCCCCAGTCGGCAAAGCCATGGGTCGTTTCAGCGATCATCTTGCCTTCGGCAATGCGGTCGACCGATTCCGGCGTCACATCGTTGGTGAAGATCGCAACCTTCTTGTCACCGATATTGGCGCCGTCCTTCGTGGTTTCGAGGCGATCCTGAGAACCGGCGACGAGCATTGCGCCAAGGCCCATTTCGTTGGACGCGGCCCAGATGAAGTCGAGGCCTTCCGGATTTGCCTGAAGAATGTCCTCGGCGCAGCGCGTGCCCTTCTCGCGGTTCCAGTCGCCGGCGCAAGTGCCGCCGACGATCTCGATGCCCGGGAACTGCTTGAGCACTTCACGGAAGCCGTTGAGACGGGCCGTCGAGAAGAAACCGCCGGCAACGCCCTCGATGATGGCGCCGCGCGCCTTGATCTTGGCCTTGTCCTCGTCGGAGAGCTTGGCGGCGAGATCCTGCCAGAACTTCAGGTCGAGATAGGTATCGGGCTGGACGTCGACCTTGTCGCCGGAACCGAGCACACCCGGGCCGCCAAAATAGTCGGCAACAGCATAGGCGGACACTTCCGCGCCCTGCGTGTTGTCGAAGCCGATATAGGACGAGACGTTCACGCCATCGATCGGCTCAAGCAGATTGACGATGACGACCGGAATGCCGGCTTCGGTGGCGCGGATGAGCGCCGGCTTGACGGTGGCGACCTCAGCCGGCGAGACGGCGATCAGGTCGACCTTGCGCTGGATCATGTCCTCGATGATGCTGACCTGCTCGGCGAAGGCCGTGGGGCTGGTCGGCGACTTGGTCAGGACCTTGACGTTGAAGCCATTCTTGTTGGCGTCGGCGGCGGCCAGCTCGAAGAAGTTCGTGGCCGTCTTGAAGACGCCCGTGATGTCCGGCGGCACCCAGCCGATGGTGATGTCGATATTCTCGCCTTCCTGCGCAGCGGCCGGCGCAGCGTTCATCGCCGGCCAGAGTGCGATCGTGGCGGCGGCGGCAAACAACGATGCTTTTGCGAGCTTTTTGAACATAGCTCCCCTCCCTCTAGAAAACTCCTCCAATGTGCGCAGTGGACGCCCGATCGGCGCTCCCACACCTCACACGAGTTGAATGCTAGACAAACAAATCCAGTAATTCAACTACATTTTTCATAATCGACATCACATTATCTTTTAGCGGCTTTCGGGAGAAAGTTGCCGAATTTCCGGAAAAAATACAATGAATCTATAAATTCACCCGCTCAACCTTACCCTAAGTTGAGCAGGAAATAATGTAGTTAAGCTACATAACACTCGCTTGGCGTGAATGTGCTGCAAAGCTCAATCACGCCTAGTGAAAAGTCGACGCAGACGACACAAAGGAGCGCGCTCATCCGCGAGCAGCAGAAAACTTATCATGTTGTACGCATAACATATCAGGCGTATAATTCAAGCATCTAATGATAGCGTAGTGTCGGCGGCTGGAAGCGTTGCTCACTGCCGGCAAAAATTGCCGTCCGCCCCGAGAAGGACGGACGGCGTGGCTCCGCTACCAGCACGTATAGCCGGCGTCGGCCGAGACGATGGACCCGGTCATGAGACTTGAGGCGTCGGAGGCGAGGAAGAGCACGATGGAGGCTATTTCGGCGGGCTGGCCGAGCCGATGCATCGGGGTCATGTCCAGCCATTCCTCATACATTGGTTTATCCTCCTTCGCGAAGGTCAGGAGCGGCGTATCGATATAGGTCGGCGCGACGGAATTGACCCTGACACCACGCGTCGCCCATTCGGCGGCGAGCGAGCGGGTCAGGTGGTGTACACCGGCCTTGGCCGCATTGTAATGCACCTGCTGCTGCGGCCGGTTGACGATGCTGCCCGACATGGAGCCGATGGTGACGATCGAGCCGCCGCCCTTGGCCAGCATGTGCTTGCCGAAGGCACGGCAGGAGCGGAAGGCGCCGCTGAGATTGATACCGATCATGCGCTCCCAGTCGGCGTCCGACAGGTCTTCCGCCGGAACGCCCGCATGGGCGATGCCGGCATTGGCGACAAGGATGTCCGCCGTCCGGCCGCTCGCCGCCAGCCGGTCGGCCACGGCGTTGATCGAGGCACTATTGCCGATGTCGATCACGTCGGCCTCAGCCGTATAGCCGTTCGCCGCAAGCGCCGCACGCCCTGCCTCCGCCCGCTCCATGCTGATATCGGTCAGAACAACCGTCGCACCCGCCTCGCACAGCGCCTCGGCGCAGGCGAGCCCGATGCCCTGCCCGGCCCCGGTGACGACGGCCAAGCGGCCGGACAGGTCGAATTTCTCAAGATACATATTGGTCCTTTCTGGCTGGCGTTACCGCCGATCCGCCTTTCGCCTCAGCCGTGCTGGATATAGACGGCCTGGGTTTCCATGAATTCGTAGAAGCCGTGCTTGCCGTCCGCCCCGCCGATGCCGGATTTCTTGCGGCCGGCATGGAAGCCCTGGTAGGCCTCGCCGTTCTCCCGGTTTATATAGGTCTCGCCGAATTGCAGCCGCCGTGTGACGCGCATCGCCTTGTTGAGATCCTGTGTGTAAAGCGAGGACGTCAGGCCGTATTCGGTGTCGTTGGCATGGTGCACCGCCTCGTCGGCGTCCTCGACGACGGCGATCGGCGCGACGGGACCGAATATCTCCTTGCGCATGATCTCCATGTCCGGCGTGCAGCCGGTCAGTACGGTCGGCTCGTAGTGGTGGCCGCGGTTGCGTTCAGCCCGCTGGCCGCCGAGGGCGACCGAGGCGCCCGCCTCCTTCGCCCGCTCCACCATCGCCTCGACCTTGCCGAGCTGAACCGCGTTGACGAGCGGCCCCATGTCGACATTTCGCTCCGCGATCGGATCGCCATAGGAGACGGCCGCCATGCGCTTGATGAAGCGCTCGGTGAAATCATCCGCCACCTGGCGCTCGACGAAGATGCGCTCGGCGCAATTGCAGACCTGCCCGGTATTGACGATGCGCGAGGCGGTGATGGCCTCCACCGCGAGGTCAAGGTCGGCATCCTTCAGCACGATAGCCGGCGCCTTGCCGCCAAGTTCCAGGTTGACGCGCGTGAGGTTCCTCGCTGCCGCCTCCATGATGGCGACACCCGTCGGCACGCTGCCGGTGAAGCTGACAAGATCGATGCCCGCATGGCCGGAAAGCGCCGCACCGGCGGTACGACCACGCCCGGAGACCATGTTGAACACGCCCTTCGGCAGGCCGACCTCATCCGCAATCTCGGCGAAGAGGAAGGCGTTGAGCGGCGTCTCCTCGCTTGGCTTGACGACGATGGTGTTGCCGGCGACGAGCGCCGGGGCGAGCTTGCGGCCGATCAGGTAGAAGGGGAAGTTCCACGGCAGGATGCCGGCGACGACGCCGATCGGCACGCGGTTGAGATAGATGGTCTCGCCCTTGCGGTCGCTGGCTATGATCTCGCCTTCGATACGCCTTGCCCATTCGGCCATGTAGTCCATCAGACCGGCCATGCCCAACACCTCGCCCCTGGCGAGCGACAGGATCTTGCCCTGCTCGCGCGAGATGGTCTCGGCAAGGAGGTCGGCCTTGCCCCGGATCTTCTCGGCAATCGCCTTGACATAGCCGGCCCGCTCGATGGGCGGCAGCTCGGCCCAGGCGGGCTGCGCCTTGCGCGCGGCGTCGACGGCGGCGTCGACGACCGCGCCCGAGGCATCGGGGATTTCGGCGATCTGTTCCTCGGTCGCCGGATTGTAGACGGCGATACGGTCCGAGGATGTGTCCTCGACAAAGCGGCCGTCGATATAATGCGTGTTCCTGGGCATGGCGTTCCTCCCGCCTTGTCTTCTCGTCAGGGGTCCGGTGCGACACGGGCGACGATCTTGCCCGTCACCTCGCGCCGCTTGAGCCGCCGCAGCGCATCCGGAATATCACCGAGCGTCACGATCTCCTCGACCATCGGATCGAGCTTGCCGGCCGCAAGACGGGCCATCATCTCGTCGCCCATGCGGGCGAAGTCCCGCTGGGTCGGCAGGTGCCCGGCGAAATAGGCCCCGCCGAGGGCGACTTCGTGGATCGAGGCGGCGTAGGTATAGGATGGCACGTCGGTCATGACCGGCAGGGGATCGACCGAGACGAGATGGCCGTTGTAGTGAACGAAGGCGAGCGACTTGCGCGCATCACCCGGATTGACGACCTCCAGCATGACGTCGACGCCATGGCCGCCCTCCGTCTCGTCCCGCACCTTCTGCAGAAGGTTCGGGTCACGATAATCGAGGACCACGTCCGCGCCGAAGGTGCGCACGGCCTCGAAATGCTCAGGCCGCGTCAGCGCGATGACCTTCGCCCCGGCCTGGTGCGCAAGCTGGGTGGCGAAGCCGCCGACACCGCCGTTCGCACCCTGCACGAGAACGGTCTGGCCGGCCTCCAGCCGCGCCTTGCGGAACAGAGCCTGATAGGCGGTGTAGCCGGCGCAGGGCACGGCCGCGGCGTCGGTGAATCGCACACCCGCCGGCAGGCGCGACGTAACATGCGCCGGCACGAGGCCGTATTCGGCAAAGATGCCGGGCTTCCAGAGATTGTTGTGCACCACCGCACGGTCGCCGACGGCCCAGCCTTCGACATCCGGCCCGACCGCATCGACGATACCGGCGGCATCAAGCCCGAGCACATGCGGATAGGTCCATTCCGGCTTGTGGTCGAGCGCCAGCTTCCAGTCGACCGGATTGACGGAAACCGCGATCACCTTGATGCGAAGCTGGCCGGGGCCGGGCTCGGGAACCGGCAGGTCAGCCAGCACCACGTCATCGAGCCGCGCGCCGGA
>Ga0209793_1001046_pt1 | contig 20594 bp, 15 predicted proteins | sample EBPBio122009_DNA_FD_185863 | JGI IMG/M metagenome (GOLD analysis project Ga0209793, IMG submission 185863) | Wastewater treatment Type I Accumulibacter community from EBPR Bioreactor in Madison, WI, USA - Reactor 1_2/2/2009_ DNA (SPAdes) (version 2) | ecosystem: Engineered > Bioreactor > EBPR >... | reverse complement strand
TTCTCGCCCAAAGGTCATAGGGCCGTCTAGTCACGGTTACTAACTCCCCGATCACCAGGTTGAGGGGCTATTTGCGGGGGCGCACCGCAAGCAAAGCCCTTTCCAGATGAAGGGGAAGGTTATGAGGGTTCCCGTCGAACTCGATCCCGATGTGGATGATGAAGCGCCGACCGGCGACACCATTACCGTCTATGACGAACAGCATTACGTCACCTATCTGCGTTTGCTGGATGCGAAGGCTGAGGGCGCGGACTGGAAGGAAGTCGCGCAGATCGTGTTGCACCGTGATCCGGTCGCCGATGAACTTCGCACCCGCCGTTGCTGGCAAAGCCATCTTGAACGCGCGCAATGGCTATCGCGTGCGGGTTATCGGAAGATTCTGGAACAGGCCGCAGCCAACAAGGCGTGAGGTTAACGGCCGAGAACGATCAACGCCTGCCGGGCTTGATCGGATAGTGGAGCAGCAGACGATAACCGCCGCGCATCATCTTGATGCTATGCGCGACCAGCCGGCGGGCCTTGTTCTTGCGTGCGTCGCTCTCAAAATCCTCCTTGGTGCCGTGAAAACCGAGTAAAACTTCAGCGATGGTGCGATAGCTTTCGCCGCGTAGCCGAGCGTCGAGCGCGCGCAGGGACAGGATATGCCATTGTCGGAGCTGGGCAGGAAACGCCCGGAAATCAGGACCGGGCGCGCGGCCGTTGAGGGATCGCCAGAAGCGGCGTGCCGCGTGGGCACGAAGCTCCAGAAAGGAATCCATCAGCAGCGTGACGGCGTAAAACTCGGCAGCATCCGCTGTTAACTCGGGTAGCCAGAATTGGTGCGTGATACCATCCACCTGCCAGATGCCGTGCCAGCCATCGGCGGCGCGGCGCAGGTCAAGGCCGTCGAGATGCGCCAGCGTCACTATTGGTTCCGTTTCGCCATCCTTGTGCTCAACCGGCGACAGCATCACTGCTTGCGGTTGAAGGCTCGGACTCCAGAACTGCGCTTGCCTGCCATACGGCGCGTCGGGATCGCACGGGAAATCGCAACCCCCAGCGAGTTGCAAACGCTTCAAGGTTGCGCCCGCTCGGTCCCCCGGTCAGTGCGATGGTCTGAAACTCCTGACGATATTCATCGTTGCGGCGCAGGTATTCCCAAGCGAAACCAGCGGCAGGGATGTGCTTTGCGTGTCCGTATGCCACCGGAGATCGCCAATCGATGCTGAGCATGGCGTTACCTCCCCAAGCCGGGATGCTGGGCAGCGCCCGGCAAAAAGAGGTTCAAGGATCACTGGAAATATAGAAGCCGCTCAAAGCAGATACCTTGAGCGGCTAACCCGATCATTCTTTGGTGTTTTTAGCTTGGAAACAGCCGGCGCTTTCTAGATGCCTGCCCGTATGAGCACGGGCAGGCAGTCATGTTTTCACCTGTTGGAAAACACATGCACTTCGCCGTGCGCGGTCTCAATGGTGAACAGGTCGCCGCCCATCTCGGCGTCGCGCGCCATCCCCTCCCAATCGACATAGTAGCGCAACGCCTCGGGGATCGTGATGCTCTCGGTGGTCAATTCCTCCATGTAGTCGGCGAGGCTGGCGAACTGACCATGATAGCAATCTTCCAACGTGCATTCGGCTTGGTCCATGTCGCCGCTGAACTGCTCCAGCAGGCCCGCGCCAAGTGCGCCATGCTCTGCGATGAAAGTCGCCACCCGCGCCACGGTGTCGATGCCGGAATATTCGGAGATGCTGACACCCTCGAAGCCCTCATAGTCGTGAATGGCGTATTCTTCCGCATCCTCGACAGGGGAACGGGCAAGCATCGCGGCAATCGCGTCCCTAATCTGGTCCGCGTCCTGATCCGCGTCGATCCAAGCTCCGTGCAGATGGCCGTTGTGGTAGGCGGCGAGGCAAGCGATATAGATGCGGGGGGTGCTGTCGGATACGTTGGTCATGTCTCTGATCCTCGGGTCTGAAGGTCAGCGAAGCGGAACGCCGCGCCTGACCTTCTGGCCGTCGCCGAGACCGGGTGTGCAAACGGAGGGAGGCTTCGCGGGGAACCGGCTGCACGGAGCGCGTCACGCGCGGAGGAAGCTGGGCGGAAGCCTTTCGAAGTGCGCCGAGGGCAGAGCCCTAAGTTACCGAACTTTTTTCCTGCCAGATCAACTACACGTCGAAACCACCTTGGCGTGCGATTGGCTCTTTCACGAAGCTGTCGGCATCCAAGCCAGCTTGGCGCAGGAATGGTGCCTCGGAAAGCCGTGCATACAGATTAAGCATCCGAGTTTCGGCACGTCGGATAAATGTTTCATAGGCCATGGGGATAATCTTGGTCCGCCCTTCCTCACGGACGCCTTCACGCGGCGTTAGTCGCGATCCCAGGACAAAACAGGTCACACGCGTAGAATCGTCGATCAATCCGTGAGTCTGCAATTCAACGACATACTTCCATGCTTGGTTCTTCTGATCCATGCCGATAGGAATGCCGGGCCGCTTCAACTCGACAACAATCAAGTGCTCCACGCCAATAACTTCGTGCTGCTCATCGAACGCGGGGCGGGCAAACAGTCCTACACTGCTATCGGGTAGAATAACGAAGTCGGGCCGGTTCAGGCTGCCCTGTGCGGTTCCGCCAAGCAACCGTCTGATAACCTCCGACATGCCGCGATTCGACGTGAACTCGATGCTTTCGAACTCAGGACCGAATACCCATAGACTCCGCTCAATAAGAGGCTGAAGCTCGCGGACTTCATCGGCGCGTTCATCGCGAAGCTTTTCGTGCAGTTCGCCGATCAGCCTCAGTCGATTCTGGATTTCATCTAGCGCCAGCTTAGCGGTCGCGACACTCCAATCTGCGAGAATGCCGTCCAATTGGTCCAGCTCGCCTGATTGAAGGCCATGCAGTCGCGCCAGCAAGCTGTATTGGGACGACGACGCCTCCAAATTAGCAAGAATGCCAGCCACTTGATCAATCTGTTCGGGAGAGATGCCGGGGCAGGTATCGATGACTTGATCGACAAAGCTGTTCCACCGCTCACGCGCGCTCGGAGCTATCCTGACGACGGTCGAAGCATAGCGTTCGCGAACCGCCTCCTTGGCTTCCGAACGCCGCTCGAAATTGAACGCAGCAATTTCTTCGCGAATTTTGTCCTGTACGGCGATCTGAGTCTTCTTCCAGATTTCATTGGCGGGTTGGAACCCTGACCAGTCCGGTAAAACGGCATCGTTGTCCGCTAAGAAATCGGCAAAGACGATGAACGTGAAGCGCTTGGCTTCGCTTGTTCGCCCGTCGAGCACGCGTTCATAGTCGGTTCCGCGCCAGCCGCAATCACCGACCAAACGATTATTGACGTGCCAAGCGATACCGTGCTGGCGCGTTGTCCGGTCGGCGCGCTGCGTATCGATCATGAGGACCGTTGCACGGCCGATATCGGGGATATCAACGAAGCTCTCCCGCAGAAAATTCTGTGGAATGTCATCGAAGGTGACGGGCTGGCCATCCACCGAAACCCTAAAATTCGGGTCTGTTAGGAAGCGCGTTCCAAGCACTTCTCGAACATCAGAAGCACTAAGCCGTAGCCGGGTCGATTCTACCGCACGAATCTCCACACCGTGCCCGATGCTTTTCTCTCGCTTGATAACTTCCCAATCAAATGGGCGCTGCCTGCCTCTGGAAACCCGATAAGTTACTTTCTCTCCACCGGCCTCTATCGCTATATCGTAGGGATTTGAGAAAGCGAATCCGCCGTGCCGCCCTCTGCCATTGCGACCATATACTCGGCGCGGGGCCAATTCCGTGGATTGGGTGGGAGGTGAGACATACTCACCCTCGGCCTTTACCCGATTATAATCAAAGACGCCCCAGCGCTGCTCGAATTGCGCGGCGGTCATGCCGCGACCGTTATCCTTGATCGAGAATTTCTGAGCACCGTCATTCGTCGGCCAGACTATGTCCACCTCTGTCGCGTAGGCGTCCCAAGCATTCGCCACAAGTTCGACCAAGGCGACCGAAAGATCAGATATTATTGGCCCAGCATGGCGGTCCAAGAAACGCTGATCAAATGCCAAAGACTGCTGTTCGGATGCCATCGCCCACTCCCCCTTCGCCATACCTATCAGCTCCGGCGATTATTGCCGATCAAGCCGTCGATAATATTTCCGCTGATTGTTGGCAGGGTCGGTCCAACAGAAACAATCGGCGAGCGCGTCCACGCTTTGTAGAACACCAAGCAGGGCATAGGCATTGAACGGATTGCCCGCGCCGGTCTCATAGTGACTTACATAGTTGGCCATGATCGACGGCATGTGGTGATTCTGGAAATCGGTGATCTGCTGGGCGGACAGAATGCAGCGTCCCGCCGCTTGAAAAAGCGTTACCGCCGCCGTAATCGCCTCCACGTAGGTGGACAGGGTACGCTTGTCGCCCCGCGTCGCATAATCGGGCGGCACCGGAATTTCCAGACGGGTTATGATTTGGCCGAGTTTGTACTCAAGGTACTGGCGGACGAACGGCTCGCCGATATCTATCTGCCCAGCGTTTAGATATTGCTCCGCCTGCGCCTTCAAGCGATCCGCCTGTTGGGTGGCGATCATTAGCCGCCCACGGGGCGGCATGCCTTGCAGCTTTTGGTGATTCCACTCTGTCGTGCCGTTGAGCCGGTCAAAATACTTCTCAAGGCTCGTATCATGGCTAAGGATGATGAATTGAAGCCCGCCGGGCAGACCGTTCGCCGCGCCAAAGCGCAATTTCGTCCGGATCGTATCCATCAGGCTGAACTGATGTCCGGCATCAAAGCTTGATGTCACATCATCCAACACCATGAAGCGCGGCACGCCTTGATGACGGGTAGCCGCCGCCATGAAGATAGAGGCGGCGACGGCATTGCGGTAACTCTCTGACAGGAGCGCCCGCGCGCTTTGGTTTGGAAGGCCGAAGAAATCGGCCAGCTTCAAGTCCACCTGTTCGGTATTCTGCGCCCGGTTCAGGGTCGGCCGCACGTCCGGACCGCCGCGCACCAGATGCCCGAAAAGCTCCTGACAACTAGCCTGAATATCCGTGATACGCGCATTGGCGAGTGCGCCTTCCGCCGTCGCGAACTCTTGCGCCACATTCGTGATAAACGTCTTCCAGCGATTGAGCTTCGCCAGTTTCGCGCGCTTTGTCGCCAGCGCCGGAAGCGCGGCTTCATACTCTTTCATCGCGTCGCGGAATTGCTTTGCCTGCCCGAGGGTGCGGGTGACGGCCACGAGCGAGGGCGGCAGGCTGGCTTGCAGCGTCGCAATCTCGGCGGTTACCGCCGCGAGTGCATCGGCCCGTTTGGTTTCGAGTGCGCCAAGCGCATCTCTCGCGCGCTCCACGTCTTCCGTGGAAACCGAAGACTGGCGGGCCGCCAGCGTCAGGATAGGCGCAATGCGATCAGCGGCGGCGACGCCGCCAAGGCTCGCATGTTCTTCAAGTTGGCGGAGCTTGCCGATGCAACCGGCGCTCTGCACCTGCCGCTTTAGCTCCGCGTCAAGCTGTTCAGCCTCGTCATAGAGGGCGATCTTCGCTTCCAGTTGATCCTTAAGCGGCCCGTCGCCCGACTTCTCGCAGACGGGGCAGATGGTCGGATCGTGCCAATCCCCGCTCGTCACGACCGACAACGCGCCTTTCAGCAAGGCGTGGAGACTCGCGGCACCGACTTTCCGCATCGCATCGTCGCGGGCTTTGGCCGCTGTCACCAGCGTTTCAATTTCGGCGATTTCCGCCGCCGAAACCTGCAATGCCCCCAGCGAGGTAACGGCATTGTTGAGGCCATCAAGGGCTTTTCGCGCCGCGCCGCCTTCTTCCTGATCGACGATCTTTTCGGCGGCATCGAAATCGAGGGCCATCACGGATATGCCCACAAGCAAGGGAGCGAAAAGGGATATGCCCGCGAGCCCCGCCGTCACCTGCGTCTTCAGGGCGGCGGCATCCGTAATCTGCCCGCCAGCCGCGCCGGATACTTCCTGATGCGCGGCCAAAATGCGCTGCTCAACGGCACCGAGCGCGCGGTTCTCGGCAGTCACTTCCGTTTCAAGGCCGGAAAGCCCGAGGTCGCTGTTGATATTTCGGGTGTTCTTGGCACCGTCGAGCGCCTGCCGGAGCTGGGAATACCGGCTCATGCCGACCAACGAGGCGAAGGAGCGCCCGCGATCCAATGCGGAACAATCCACGAAAGACGCGAAGCGCGGGTAATCGACCAGCACGAAATCCTCGCAAAGGCTGGCGAGGAAGCCGCCCGGATCGGCATGGCCGGACGGAGAGGTGACAACCCTTCCGCCCGCCGCCGTCCGCGTGACGGTAATCGACACGTCGGGCGTGCCGTCATCGCTCTTGAAGACGAGCGCCACCGTGGCCTGTTGCCCCGGATGAAACTTGTTGACGATGTAGCTTCCGCCCTGTTCAGCGTCCTGCATCCCTTCGAGACGCGGCACCGTCCCGTGCAGGGCAAAATGCAGCGCCTCAAAGATCGAGCTTTTGCCGACGCCGTTCGGGGCGTGGACGGAATTGACGGCATCGTGCCTGAATCTCAGGACGAGAGGATCACCGTCATTGTTGATACCGCGAAATCCCTCAATGGCGGCGGAGGCCAGAAAATACCGACTCATTCTGCGGCAACCTCCGGCAAGCCGTCGAGCGCGGCAAGCACGGCCCGATTGAACTCCCCTACGGCCTGCCGGGTGCGCGTCGCGTCACCTTCCCGCGCCAGAAGTGCCAGATTGTCGAAAAGGATGCGGGCGCAATCAGCGTCGATGCGCTCCGCTTCAGCCTGAAAACGCGCAAGGTTGTCCGAAAAGGACAAAGCCGGATCGAAATTCATACACCCCCCCAATCCCCGCGCGTGTCACAGATACGCGGGCAGTTTCGCCTTCCATTCGCTCATCAGAATCAAGGTGCCTTCGACGGTTTCGCCGTTGTTGACCAGCTCCAGTTCGCCAACCGGTGTGGTTTCATCCCACCGGAAATGATCCGAGAGGAAGGTCAGCGCCTCGCGCTTGTAGGCGGTGTCGAGGTTGTCGAGCTGATCGCCCTTGGTTTCCAGCACCGTGATCCGCTTGGCTTGGCCCTCCCGTTGCACGGCAAAGATGAAGTCCGGATAGATTTTGGCCTTCTTCCAGCCCTGAAGGCCGTATTGCGTTCGGGCCACGTTGCGGTGCCACCACGCCAGCGTCTTTTCGCCGTCGAGGTACACGGCCACATCCCGCTCGTCGCTGTTCAGCTCGTTCTCATAGACCGGCGCGAACAGGCTTTTTTCGAGCGGCCCGCCCGCCCGGTTCAGGAGCTGGCGGGCATTTTCCGGTTCCGTAGTCTCGACACTGAACGGCATGCGCCAATTCCGGCCATCGAGCCGCAGCCGGAATTGTATGCGGCCCGCCGCCACTTCCGCCTTGAACAGGGCTTCGGCGCGCGCGTTCCGCGCGGCGTCGAGTCCCTTGCGCAGCTCTTCGACGATCAGGCTGGCAATCTGGCCGAGCCTGTCGTCATCGAAGCCTCGCGCCCGAAGCGCCGCCGCCGTCGCGCCAACAATCTCGCGCCCGACGAAAGGATTCGGCACAATGTCGGAGATCATCCGCACCGCATGGGCCGGATCGAAGGCAAGGATTTCCGTGTTCGCGGCGACCGTTTCGCCGACGAACAATTCGTCGCCGTCATCGGCAAGCCTGATCCGCTGAAGCTGGCTTTCGGCCGCTTGCGCGTTCTCGGGAATCCGCCCTGCGATTTCCTTCGGATCGAAGCCGCGCCAGTCGAGAGCCGAAAGCACGTCGGTTTCGTAATCGAGGTCGCGCGCCTCGCCATCTTCCACGATCATGACCTTCGGCAGATAGATTTCTGTGGAGGCGAATGCGGGGCGGCGCTTGATCGCGCGAGCTGTCGTGCCCGCGCCGGTCTTGTCTTCCTGCGTCACCCGCAGCACCAGATCGCCTAGACCGTCCTGCTCCAGACCTTCCTTGATCGCGCCGACCACGGAAGCCGTATCGGCATGATGCGTGATGACGTGGCACTCATCGAGCGCGTCAACGCCCGTCTTGAGCGCGCCGGGCTGCCGGAGGATGCGTCCGACAAGCTGCGTCATCGCCTTCAGGTTGGCGCTTGCCGCAAGGCCGCAGAGCACGTAGGCGAAGGGGCAATCCCAACCCTCTTGCAGCGCCTGTTTCGTGATGATCGCCCGCACCCGATTGGTGGGCGATAGCAAGTCCTGATTTTCAGGGTCGTTGAGATCGTTCTGTTGCGCCGTCTTTATCGCGATTTCAGCCTGATCGAACCCCGCCGTCAGGAGCCAGTCCTTAACGTCTTCGGCGTGGATATGGCCGCCTTCACGTTGGTCCGCGCCGGTACGCTCGACCTGAATCAGCATGATCGGACGAATGTACCGACCGGAATCGGCCCGGAACTGCCGGGCCTCGGCATCGAGCACGTTGAGCTTGGCGAGCGCCGCGTTCAACGTCGCCTTCCAGTCATTGCCCTGACGGGGATCGAGATTGAGCGGCATCTTTATCATGCCCTCCCGGTCCAGCTCGCGCCCCGTCACTTCGACAAGGACATTGGTGTAACGGCCTTCGCGCGGGCTACGCCCGCCGCGCGGCTGCACGTCTTGCGGCGTGGCCGTCAGTTCCAGCACGAAGCACGGGTTGAATCCGTAGAGGGTGCGGAACGCCAGATCGGAAATCGCGCGGTGGCCTTCATCCAGCACCACCACGGGCCGGATGATCCGCAGGGCATTGCCGAGGGAATCTTTCACCATCGTGAACATGCCGGTATAGGCGGAAAGGTTCGGGGTGCGCTCAATAGCCGCCTGATGCGCCTGTTGTTCGCCTTCGGGCGGGAAGAACCCGTGAACGTCACCACGGTCCTGAAACATCTTGAGCGAATCCTGCGTCTCGCGGTTCGCCGATTGCAGCATCAGCAGCATGACGCAGAGGTGGGTTTCCACGTCCCGCGCATCGAGCCGGTCGGTTTTCTCCATGATCTTGACGCGCCCCGCCGCCGCGCGGTCGAGCGCCTGACGGTAAGGGTGCTGGCGGTCCTTCAGACGATTCAGCGTTTGCGTATAGATCGCCTCGTTCGGCACAATCCAAAGGACGAAGCCTGTGTTGCGGTCGAGATAGCGGCCCATGACGCGCGACACTGCGGAGACGGCAAGCCACGTCTTGCCCCCGCCGGTCGGCACTTTCAGCACGGCATTGGGGACGGGACGGTCGCAGCCGTCCATGCGCGGCGAAAACGGAATCGCGGCGCGGGAGGCGGGAAGTTTTCCCACCGCTTTCAGCCCCTCCCACGCATCCTTTGCGAAATCCGGAATGGCCAGGCCAAGGTCCGGGTCTTGCGTCGCGAGCGCGGCCACCCGATCCGCGCGCGCCTTCTTGTCCTTCAGGAGGTCAAGATAGGCGTCGAGCGTCGAGAGTACGCGGTCCTGATAATCGAGTTGGCGAAACACGGCGTCAGCTCCGGTCTATGCGGTAGAGCGCGAAGGGCAGCGGCACGAACTCCACGGGGATATTCTGTTCAGCCAGCATCTTCTGACTCACGAAGCGCGCTGGGGCGAAGACGAGGTGCCGCCTATCCGGATCGGTCGCAGCGAATGCCTTGGCGCGCGCCAGCGTCAGGGCCGATTCCGGCGATTTCAGCCATTCGAGATCGGGCTTGTAGATCAGCCAGACATGCTGGCCTTCGATTGCGCCGAGATAGAAATTGTCCTCCCGCATCCCGGCGGAATCGAGCGCGTGGCTGGTCGCCATGTGGAACAGCGCCGAGCCGAGCCCTGCAAAGGGCGGCAGTGTTTCGCCGCTCAGCACCTTGTCCAGCTCAACGGGATCGCCGAGCGTGCAATAGGTGAAGCTGCCGCCAAGACCGGAGCGGAAAGGTTCCTGTTCTGCACCCGGAACCCCCTTTTGCACACGCGCGACACGCTCCCGCGTCAGATCATCCGCATAATCTTCCCCTTCAACCAGAATGAAGCGGCGTTGACCGCCATCCTTGGCATTAAGATTCATAACCGAATGTGCCGTTGTTCCCGATCCGGCAAAGCTGTCTAAGACAAGGGAATCTTTTCTGGTCGCGTAGGAGAGAATCTTATCGACCAGTTGAGTCGGCTTTGGAGTGTCGAACGCCTTTTTCCGTTCGGGAAACAACTGCCGAAGTTCGTATGCCGCAGTACGCCCATCCAGCTCAATCACGCTCGGAAGTTTGTCGAGAAAATCTTTAGCGTAAACCTTCAGTTCAATGATTTTCTCGTGGTCGTCGCCAAAGAGAATTTTGTCTTTGGCAAGCAAATCCCGCATAGTTTCTTCGGGAAACCGATACCCCATGAGGGGTTCCTTGCACGGCTTGCCTGTCTTCGGGTGAATCACGTCATAGCGATAACCCTCCCTGCCGGGGTTGTGAACGCTCTGGCTTCCTGTGTAGATGCCGTCAGCATCAATATACTTGTACCGATCAAGCGGCCAAATCTCATTTTTGTGCTCACGAAACCATACGGTATATGCCGCCTGCATTTCTTCGGGGTCTGGATGTTCAGCGACGAACTCGGAGCCGATGCGGATCAGCAAGTCTTTTACATCCGAGAATTGCGACTTCCATATCTTTTCAACAGAACCTTTGTTCTTGGAAAAGCAGACAATATATTCGTGCTCAACTGCGATCCGCGTTGGATTATTGTCGGTGACGTTCTTCCAGACAATGGTGCCAATCCAGTTTGACGGATTTCTCGAAAGCTCATCGAGCATAAGCCGCAGATTATATAGCTCGTTGTCGTCTATGCAGATGAAGATGACACCATCATCGGAGAGCAAATCGAACAGCAGTCGCAAGCGCGGCCACATCATCGCACACCATTTGTCGTGGCGCAGACCGTCCTCAATACCGATAGGGTTGGATTCCAGCCATTCGCGGATCATCGGAGCGTTGACGTTATCGTTATAGCACCAGCCTTCATTGCCGGTGTTGTAGGGCGGGTCGATAAAGATGCAGTCTACCTTACCCGCGTAGAGTGGCAGCAAGGCTTTCAGGGCATGCAGATTGTCGCCATGAATGACGAGATTGCCGTCGAAGGCGACGGGGCCGATGCCCTTGCCTTCATCCGGCACGAGTGGGCGGAAGGGCACCGCCAGATGGTGATTATAGACAAACTCTTTGCCCTTGAAACTCAGCTCTGTCATGCCCGCCCCTTCGTATTCATTCCCGTGTATCGCTCGACCTTGATTTCGTCCGCCCGCGCACGAGTTTGGGCGATGTCGTAGCTATTCTGCTTCCGCATCAGCGTATCCATAGAGACGCCGAACGCCTTTTCGATCCGGAGCGCCATTTCCGGTGACAGGTGCGCGCGCTCGTTCAGCAAGGCCGACAGCGCAGGCCGCGTGACGCCGAGGGCGTCCGCCGCTTCCGTCACGGACAGGCCGAGCGGCTGCAGCACCTCATGCTTCACGAAGCCGCCCGGATGGGCTGGCTTCCGCAGCCGAAGGTCATCTTCGTCCGTCATCGTGTGCTATCCGGTTGAAACGCCCCTTGAGTCGGTTCCCAGCCTACAGGGTTGCCCGTTGCCCGTAAAGCCACACTTTACGAATCCCACGGTTTGAAGCAGTCGGATAGGTTTGAGATTCAGTTTTGGAGGGCTATAGCGTAGGTGTAGTTCTCCGTTTCATCGGCTTCGGCCCGGCAGGCAAAGTGGTGCAACCTGCCGGAACGGGAGGGATTCGAACACAGGGGATCGCTTCGTCTTTGACGTGATCGAAGAAATCTCTTGAGCAGTAACCTCGCATCCAAAGCCACGACCTCAGGCATCCCAAAGAAAGCGTTCCTTTAGAGGGCTATGGAGTAGACGTAGTTGTCATCTTCGCCCGGTGCGGCGCGCCAAATTCCAACCGTTGCGGTACACAACTGCGAACACTCGGCCTCCCAGGGAGGGATGCGGGAACGAAGCGTTCTGTTGCGCCGTTCTACAGCTATTTCTTCCTTGGGCCGGATCGCGCCGATTGCTGACTGTGGCTCCCGCCCCGAAGTCAGACATTTCCTGCGGAGTCTAACCACACAGTTTCGGCCCGGATCATGGCATTCCGGTCGACAGCACTCGGTAATCAAAGTCAGCGTGTCGTTGCGATCAAGTCAGTCCGCGGCCTTTCAGAAGCTGACCCTGATTTGGGCCGATCCGCCAATGCGACTGCTGTTGGCCGAGACTTCACCGTCGAGGTTGAGGCTGAGCGAGACATTCTCGCGGAGCCGAGCTGTGATGCCGGCGCTGACGAGCATGCTGTCGTGGTCTCTGCGGGCCCCGGTGGCGCTGAATGTCGCTCCAGGCAGGTCGATCAGGCTTGCGGTCATATCCGCATCGCGGCGGAAATAATGCGCCCAGGCCGCCCGGACATAGCCGGTGACGGGAACGCCGCCGAGAACGCTGTCGGCATCGACCTGCACGCCAAGTTCGCTGCGTGTCGTGACATCGCTGCGCTTGGCCAGTGCCAGCGCTCCGGCATGGGCGCCGGCCCAGTTCGCCTCGATCACTGCCGGGCTGCGCGCCCGCGTTCCCTGGATCGCCGCCAGCGGCGAAACGGAGAGGCCTTTCCAGTCGAGCAGCGCCGCGCTCGCTTGCAGCCGCCCGCTCCACGCCGTCGTGGCATAGGAGGAGGAGAGGCTTGAGCCCAGGGCCGGAATGCCGCGGCTGACCTCGTTCTCCAGCTGCGCGTAGCTCATCGCTCCGCCGAGCTTCACCGGCCCGAGTTGCGTTGTGCCGTAGAGACCGGCCTGGAAGACATCCGCATCGACCTTGCCGACGAGGCCCGGGAGCGAGGCTCGCGCCCTGCCACCCGAAACCGCGATGCCTGCGATCGTTCCCGGCAAGAGCCTGACATCGATACCGGTGGCCAGATGCGCATCGTCGATCGTGCGCTTCGTCGAGCCGATGGCGGCATTGCCATCGGTACGGCCATAAGAGCCATAGGTCGAACCCCAGACCGAATAGAACGGTACGTCGAGGCGCGAAGGTGCAGCAGGCTCGTCCGCGCCCTTCCGCACCAGGCCGGAAAAGGTTACCGCCCCCGGCCCGGCGGGAGCAGCGCCGAGGCGGCCCGCTGCCGTCGGGTCGAGCATCGTCCGCAGGAACTGGTCCGAGACGCCATTCGCCATCGCTGGCGCCGCCGTATGAACCTCGCCCGAGAGGCTGTTTACGGCCGCTGGGATCGCGGCCGCAGGCAGGTTGTAGATCCCGAACAGCGAGGACGGGTCGGCGCCATTGGCCACCGCTATGTCGACCGAGGACGCGACGGCATAGGCGTTTCGCGGCGCCGTCACGCCAAGGTTGGGACGCGCCGACGGAAGAGCCGGCGTCAGCGGATTCGGGGTCAAGGTCAGCAGCACGTCGTTGGCGGTATAGGTCACGGCCGTGGTGACGCCAGCGCCGAAGGTCCCGGTCGTATCCACCGGGCTGAACACGCCCGTTCGCCCACCAGCCGCCGAGAGCAGCGTATAGGCGCTGTTGAACGTATAGGCGCCCCCGAGCGGCGCCAGCCGCAGCGTGCCTGCCAGCGCGGCAGTTCCGGTCACGTTGACGCGGTCCGCGTTGGCGCCCTGGATTTCGGCGAGATAGGTCGAGCCGGGGTTGAAGGTCAGGTTGCCGTTGACCGTCAGCGCGCCCGGCGAGTTGCCGGGCGAGAGCGTCCCGCCATTGAGCACTGTCGTCGGAGCCACGCCCGTGCCGCCGAGCAGCGCGCCGGCCGCCACCGTCACACCGGAGGAGGACGCGATCGAGCCGTTCACGATCAGCGAACCGGCGTTGACCGCCGTTGCGCCGGTATAGCCGTTGGTTCCGGCCAGGGTGAACGCGCCCGTGCCGATCTTGGTGAGAGAGCCCTCGCCATTGGCGCCGAGATTGCCGCTGAAGACGGTGCTCGTGTGGTTTCCACCCGTCGTCAGCACCATACCCGGGTCGAACCACACTCCCGTAGCCGCCGTACCGGCGAGCGAGCCGATCGATTGGCCGGCTTTCAAAGTGAGCCGCGAGCCGACGCCGGTCAGGCTGACGGCCGCCGTGGGAGACAGGGCGCTGGCCCCGACAACGCTGAGCTGCGCGCCGTTGGAGATGTTGATCGCGGTTGAGTTGAGCAGGCTGCCGTTGGTCCCGATCCTCACGAACCCAGAAGCGACATTTGTCGCACCCGAATAAGTGTTGGCGCCATTGAGTTCGAAATTACCGGTCCCTGTCTTGGTCAGGCCGCCCGTGCCGGAAATGTTTCCCCAATAACCCATGTTGCCGGCGTTATCGATGGTCAGCGTCGCGCTGCCGAGAGCGACGTCCGTACCGGGATTCCCCGACAATCCCTTCACGGTCTGGTCGTAGCCGTTGAGGTCCCAGCTACCCGCAGTGAGCTGGATACCGGCCGAAGCGGTCAAGGCGTTGGCCACGCCCATGCGCAGGGTGCCGGCGTTGATGGTGGTCATGCCGGTGTAGCTCTGCGCCCTCGTCAAAGTGAGGCCGCCGCCCGCCGCTCCCGCCAAGGTGAAGCTGCCATCCCCCAAGATCGTCCTGGAATAGATGCCACCCGTCCCCTGGACGAAGACGACACCGCGCGTGCCTGCCCCCGTATCGAAGGTCAGATCGCCGGCCATGCTGGAGGAATTGCCGCTGAGGGTCCCTTCCCGGATCGACCAGTTCTGGCTGCCGGCGCCCGACAGCGTCCAGGTCGAGGAGCCGGTCTTCTCGTAGGCCGTGAAGCCGGTATGCGAGGCCACGAGATTGCCGATATTGACGGTGCCGTTCGCTGTTCCGCCCAGCGCCAGCACATTGTTGGTCCCGCCGCCCTGAACCACGACATTGCCGTTGGTCGTCGAGCCCGCCCGGATCTCGAAGCGGTTGTTGCTGCCGAAGAGCGAGACCGCATTGGCGCGCGTCACACCGTCCCCGGCCAGCCCGCCCGCGATCGTTCCCGAGTTGATGATCGAGATGCCGCCGCTCGCCGCGCCGACGATGCCGACGCCGCCCGCGCCATGGCTGCCGCTATTGGCAATTCCACCATTGCCGCCGGAAACCGTCCCGGCATTGTCCAGGCTTGCCGTCTGCCCGTCCCGGAAGACGATGCCGGCTCCACCGCCCCCAGCGACATAGACTGGGTTGAGTTCGGACTGGTTCCCGCCCGCCCCGCCGGTGATACTGCCGCCAGTCATGTTGGCGATCGAGCCGCCCCAGGCTTCCAGGCCGGCGCCGCCTCGGCCGTAGCCGGTCCCGCCTGCGTTCGAATCGCCCCCCTTGCCGCCGGTGATCGAGGCCCGGTTGTCGATGGTGCCCAGATTGCTCAACACACCGGCACCGCCGGAGCCGGCCCAGGCCCACGCCCCACCCGCACCGCCGGTGATCGAGCCGGCCTGGTGGGACAAGCCGCCGCCATTGTACAGGAACAGTCCGGCGCCGCCATTCCCGCCCTCATACTCGTCAGCGCCCTGGCCGCCGGCGATGACGCTGGTGCCGCCCGCTCCAGTCGTGACGGTGATCGTGCCGCCGTTCAGCAGCACCAGCCCGGCGGCGCCGCCGCCAGCACCCGCTCCGCCGCCGCCGGCGCCGCCGGTGACAGCGAAGCCGTTCGTGTTCATCGCAACTCCAGCTCCGCTCAGGACGAGGCCGCCACCGCCGCCGCCACCGCCGCCACTGCCAGCTGAGGAGCCGCCAAAGGACCCGGCCGCTCCTGTGCCACCAGCATAAGCCGAGCTGAGGGAAAGCGGAGAGGTTGTCGTGAGGAGGTTGCCGCCGCCGCCGGCTCCGCCCGCTCCGCCGTCGCGGGGGAATCCGGAATCATAACTGCCGCGGCCCCCGCCGCCGCCGCCGCCGGCAGAGAGGTCATTGGGAGCGCCCGGCGCCCCGCCTGCTCCGCCGCCCCCCCCAACGTCATTGGTGCCGGCGCTCCCAGCCGTCGCCGAACCGCCGGGTGTCTGCGCTGCCGAACCGCCATCGCCTCCAGAAAAGCCGATGGTGCGGTCGCCGCCGCCGCCACCACCGCCCACGATGCCGCCCAGCCCGAAGCGGTCGCCCGCGCCGTTACCGCCGCCCCGGGTGATCTGCTGCGCGGCCGCTGCTTGAGGCCATAGCGACAGTCCCGTACCAAGCGACAAGGCGAGAGCGAGGCAAGTACGAGACGTCGTCTTGCGCAGGCTGCCTTGCCGCCGCGAAACGAGGCTGGAGCGTCTGCCGGTGTCTCCGCCAGCACTGCCATCGGGTGTTCTGATCGATTCCAGGACAATGATCACTCTGTCGCTGCTGGATGCGGGCGGGCGCATCAGCGAACCGCGGCAGTGAACCGTCATCGAATCCCCTCCAGCCGAACGCCCGGAACAAGGTCCGGTTCGCCCGCCGTCTCACGACATCGTCCGCGACGGCGCGCGTTACGCCGCGTCGGCTGCTCCATCTGCGAGGAATGCAACAAGCCAGCTTCAGATTAGAATCCCGGACCTGGCCCGGCCACTGTTGAATTCAGTTGAATTCTGACAGATTCTTACGCAACGCCTGACGTTGCGGCATAGGATTTCGTATCAATTGGAGTGGAAACCGAATTTTCGGCAATATCTCCGCAGGGTAAATTCAGATTGTCCGTGGATGACTGTATGACAGCTTGATACAAAGCTCCGGAATCATCGTCGAAATCGAATTTCAGGGCCGGATACGCAGGGAGATCCGGCGGCGGGTTGAAATAAATTTGAGAGACGAAATGCAGGATCTCGGAGCCGTTCGTATCGCAGAGGCTGTGCCGAAAGCAGAAGCCTCCATCCGGAATCCGGCCACAGTAACGGGCCGTCACGTGCACGGCTCCGTGCACCCTGATTGGCACGGGCTGGAGCAGCCCGGCTCCGGTGACCACGACACTCCGGACTTGGCCACGGTGGGTGCCGCATACTTCGCCACGCCATTTCACAGCGGCGGACCGCGCCGCTCTCAGCAGCCAGCGGTCGGCCACGCGGCCTCCCGCGTCGACATCGCGCGGCGGCAAGCGGGCCGACACGAAGACCTCGTCGGCAGGCACCGACCAGCCAGCCGTCCATGCATGAAGCAATCTGGACTTGACGGCTTCGACAGCCGCGAACAGCACGCGCGCAGGCATCCGCAATCTCCCCCTTGCGAGACCGGCTTCGGCAGGATGTCTCTTCGCGCGGCGTTTGAGCCGCGGCCCGCCATGGTCGACGAAGCTCACCTGAGCCAGAGGCGTCGAAAGTCTTTCGTGCTGCATAGATCAAATTATGTGGGCTATTCTACCTATGAATTATTCTGAAATCTGACAGAAAATGACGTTAATTCCCTGATGTGAGTTCTTATCGAGACTATTAAAGATAGAATTTTATCTATGTACGTATTGCTTTTGGGGGTTAAAAATGTGGCGAGATGCTTGATCTCAAGACGGTCCTGATCGTGGCATTGGCGACTGCAAGCCTGCAGGCGGCGGCCTGGGTCTTCGTATGGCGGGCCTGGCGTCACCTCTACGAACTCAAGTTTCTCGCCGCAGGTTTCGGGGCCATCGCCCTCGGCCTTCTCCTGATGATCCTCCGCGGTCCGGAGCCGGTGGCCCTGTCCATCGTCCTGCACAACACCGTCATTAAACTGGGGCTTGTGCTACTCGCCGAGGGACTTGCCCGCTTCCTGGGGCAACCGCGCTACACCTGGATCGGCGTCTCGCTCCTCGCCTTCCAGATCGCGCTCTGGAGCACGGCTGTGGCATTCGATCCCGACAACATCGCGATCCGCATCCACAGCTCGACCGTCTTCACGGTCATCATGATGTCGGTGATGTGTCTGGGGCTCCTGCGGGACAGGACGCAGCCCTCGCTGCTGCGCTGGATCACCATCGGCCTTCTCATCGAGTACATGGCCGCGAGCATCCTGCAGAGCATCATGGAATATCGCCTGCCGGCCGATTTCGACAGCGGCCCGATCCTCGCCGACCGCAACGCTTGGTATCTGTTGCAGGGCACCCTTTTCCTGATCGCGTTCTTCACCTGTCTGCTGTTCATGGTCAGCGCGCGGCTCTCCGCCGACCTGCGCAGAAACCATGATGCCTTGCTGCGGGAGGTGGAGGAGCGACGAAAGCTCGAAGGCCGGCTGAATGCGAGCCTCGAGGCCGAGCGTGCGGCGCGGGACGAGCAAGCTGACTTCATGCGCGTCGCCAGCCACGAATTCCGCACGCCGCTCGCCATCATCCGCAACGCCGTCGAGATGATCGGCCTGGTCGGCGACAAATCTCCCGAAGCGACCCGGGAACGCCTCTCCGGCATCGGCGAGGCGCTCAACCGCCTGTTCTCCGTGATCGACAGGTTCATGGCGGATGACCGGGAGAATAGCTTCCAGCCGGAAACGCTGCAGCTCGGCGCCCTCATCGGCGATGTCCGGCTGCATTTCGACATGACGGCGCGCGGCGATCGCCTGCGCTTCGTCGTGGCGAACGAGACCGCCTCTCTTTATGCCGATCCGGAGATGCTCGGAACGGTGATGATCAACCTGATCGACAACGCCTTGAAATATGCGCCTGAAGACCCCGCGATCCGCATCGAGGCCCGGGAAGAGGAGGGGTGCGTGGTGATCCTGGTTCATGACCGGGGCATCGGCATTCCCGCCGATGAAGCGAACAGGATCGGCCGCCGCTTCTTCCGGGCTTCGAATGCGATGGCGAGCGCGGGAACCGGTCTCGGGCTCTACGCTGCGCACAGGTTTCTGGCCTATCACGGCGGAACGCTGCAACTCGCCTCGAATGACGGGCAGGGCACGACGGCTGTCGTGCGTCTGCCTTTGTCGCGCGAGGCGTCCGGTGCCGATCTGCCAGGGGAGACAACGGTGTGACGCATATTCTGATCGTCGAGGACGAAACCAGGCTGCGCAAGGATCTGGTCGATTTCCTGGGACTGTGCGGCTTCGCGGCCAGCGGAGTCGCCAGCGCGCATGAGCTGCGTCAGACACTCGCGGCTGGCAAGTCGCCGGACGTCATCATCCTCGATGTGGGCTTGCCGGACGGTGACGGTTTCGAGCTCGCGAGCCAGATCCGCGAGACCCATCGTTGCGGCATCATCATGCTGACGGCGCTCGGTGGCAGCGACGATCGTATCCGTGGTTTCGAGAGCGGTGCCGACATCTATCTCGTCAAGCACAGTACGCTGCGCGAGATCGAAGCGGCGACCCGCAGCCTGTTGCGACGCAACGGATCCCTGTCGAACTCCAGCTCCGCAAACGGCCATGGCGACCAATGGGTGCTGGACGGCACGGACTGGCTTCTGACCGCACCCAATCACCGTTCGCTCAAGCTGACTGCGACGGAGTTCGCCTTCATGAACGCGCTGTTCAGCCGTGGCGGCACCTGCCAGCGCGAAGACCTGATGGAGACGCTCGCTCGCCCGAGGTCGAGTTTCGGCAATCGCCATCTGGATGCCATCGTCAGCCGGCTACGCCGGAAGATCGAGGACAGCACCAGTCTTTCGGCTCCGATCAAGGTCGTCTACGGCGTCGGCTACACGTTCACGGCAACAACTGTCGTGGCATGAGCATCCGTCGAACTCATCGCTTCGCGCCGTATCGAACGGCCCGAAACAGGACATTGTGAGTGTCCGGAAAGGGTCAGCTTCGGAAGTCAGGCAGTTCGAGCTGGGCGGGTTTAGGCTCAGGGCAGAACAAAATTACATCGCTATTTCAACTATATAAGTGCTCGCAGTTTTATCCTGATGGACGCGTCATTTTAGAAATCCTTGAGAACTCTCGGGTTTCAACTTTGGAAGAACTCCTCAGAGACCATCGGAATCCTTGGCTGTCACAACATTTGTCACAGCTGTCACAGGGTTCTTATGGCTACGATCCGCAAGAGGGGTTCCAGTTGGCAAGCACAGGTCAGGCGCGAAGGCTCGCCTCCCGTGTCCAAAAGCTTCCCCACGAAGGCTGCTGCTGCCGCATGGGCTAGAGCCCTTGAGGCTCAAATCGACACGGCCGACCTCGCCCCTACAATTCGTGATCTCCGCACAATGACCGTGGCGGACCTCTTGAGGCGTTACGAAGAGGAGGTGACGCCGTCCATCTGGCCGTGGCCGGGAAAGGCTTGCGCTGGATCGGCAGAAAAGAGCTTCACCCATTTGCGCAACTGGTTCTCATGGACATCCAGGTCCCGAGACGCCTGCGCCACACTCACTCCGCGATCCTTGATCAGGCGAACCGCCTCGATCTTGAACTCACGCCCAAACTGTCGTCGCCGCATACGCCACCTCCGGTTTCATGAAACACCCAATCTCGGTGTCCACAGAACCGGCAGCAGGCCAGACCGGCCAGACGAGGCTTTCATCGCGCACAACAGAGAGGCGCACGTTTGCGACGGCGCGCTTGTCGGCAGAGGCGGCAGCCGCGGAGCCGAGCCCGACGTCGGCATCGAGCTGCTGAGGGGCGACCTCGCCCCTCGCGATGGTGGCGCCGAGGCTGCTCAGTTCAACCCGAACAGGGTCGGCAGGCTGACGACTTCAATGCCAGCGGCAGCGATGCGCTCCCGCACCTTGCGCATGACCGGCACGGCGGTGGGTTCGTCCCCGTGAATGCAGAAGGTATGGACCTTGGCGGGGATGCGCTTGCCGGAGCTGCTGATCAGCGCCTTCTCCTCGAGGA
>Ga0209793_1001045_pt1 | contig 20598 bp, 22 predicted proteins | sample EBPBio122009_DNA_FD_185863 | JGI IMG/M metagenome (GOLD analysis project Ga0209793, IMG submission 185863) | Wastewater treatment Type I Accumulibacter community from EBPR Bioreactor in Madison, WI, USA - Reactor 1_2/2/2009_ DNA (SPAdes) (version 2) | ecosystem: Engineered > Bioreactor > EBPR >... | reverse complement strand
TTTCCAAACCGATCGTGCTGATCAATGGCGACGATCCGTTCATGCGTCATTCCAGCGTGACGCCATGCAATCGCGCGGCCGCCCAGTTCGCCACGTCGCACCTGATCGGCCTCGGCCACCGGCGCATCCTGTTCATGATGCGCAGCGGCCGGCGCACCATCCAGCGGCGGTTCGAGGGCTGGCGCGACGCGCTGGTCGCCGCCGGCGTCGGCCATATCGAGGACCTGGTGGTGGAGGTCGAGGACTGGCTGCCCGATCTCGCCGCCGAGGCGATCGCGCGCCGCATCGCGGCGCGCGGCCTCGACTTCACGGCGGTGCTGACGGCCGGCGACAGCCTCGCCTTCGGAACGATCCGCGGGCTTGCGCAGCGCAACGTATCGGTTCCGCAGCAAGTCTCGGTCATCGGCATGGACGACCTGCCGCAATCGGCCTTCAGCACGCCGCCGCTGACGGCGATGCACATTCCGATGCGGGAAATGGGATCGGAGGCGCTGAGCCTGCTGCTCGACCATCTCGGCGGCGGGCCGATGCTGGCGCGGCGCGTCGAACTGGCCTGCCGTCTGGTCGAACGCCAGTCCACCGGGCCGGCGCCCGCGGCGAAAGGCGAAATCGGCGTGCGGCTGTCCCCTCACCTGTCCTCGGCAAACCTCCGGTAACGTCCCGCGGCGAACACCATCGGCTCGCCCTCGCGGGCCGACATGCGCAGCACGCGGCCCAGCAGCATCAGGTGGTCGCCGGCCTCGAAGCGGTCGACGGTGGCGCATTCGAACCGGGCGAGCGCATCGTCAAGCAGCGGCGCGCCTTCGGCGTCATACGCGAAAGGCAGGCCGGCAAAATCATGTCCCGATCGGGCGAAACGCCGGCACAGTTCCGCCTGTTCGACGCCGAGCACATGAATGACGAAATGCCCGGCATTGGCGAATGCGGCGAACCGGCTGGAACCGCGGCCGATGCTTCACAACACCAGCGGCGGATCGAGCGACACCGAGGAAAAGCTGTTGGCGGTGATGCCGACCGGGCCGTCGGGACAGCGGGTGGTGACGACGGTGACGCCGGTGGCGAAACGGCCAAAACCGTTGCGCAACGGCCTGGTGTCGGCCGGCGGGCCAGCGACGCCCGGCGAACATGCGACGTCGGCCGCCGCTGTGTCGACAAACATCACGGCACCTCCCTGCCCAGCGCGATTTCATAGAGTTCGAACCAGGTCTGCCGGTCCATCGGAAATTTGAGCGCATCGGCGATGCGGGCGATGCGCGGCGGCGCGTTGGTTCCGATCACCGGCAGGATCCGCGCGGGGTGGAATAGCAGCCAGGCGATGGCGACCGCCGTCGCGTCGACGCCGTAAGGCTGGCCGAGCGCCGTCAGACGCTCGACCAGGTCACGGTTGGCCGGGTCGAACAGGCGACCGCCGCCAAGCGGCGACCAGGCCATCACCGGCCTGTCACGCTGTTGCAGCCAGGCGACGTCGCCATTGACGAAAGCTTCGCTGGCCAGCAGCGACAGTTCGATCTGGTTGGTCGCCAGCGGACTCCGCATCGCCGACTGCAACAGGCTGGAATCGTAGGGCCTGAAATTCGAAACGCCTACGGAACGAACCTTGCCGGAGGCGACCAGCCGGTCGAGCGCCGCGCCGGTTTCGCGGTGATCCATCAGCGGGTCGGGGCGATGGATCAGCAACAGGTCGATGCGATCGGTCGCCAGTTCGCGAAGCGAACGCTCGACCGATCGTTCGATATGCGCCGCGCTGGTGTCGTAGTGCTTGACGCGGGCGCCGGCGTAAACGCCGACCGAGGCGACGATGCCGCATTTGCTGACGATCTCGATCCGGTCGCGCAGACCAGGCGCCTGCCTGAGCATCGCGCCGAACAGGCCCTCGACCACGTAGCCGCCATAGATGTCGGCGTGGTCGACGGTCGTCACCCCCTGCGCCAGGCAGGCTTCGACCCTGGCCTGGACCTCGCCGGGCGAGGGATGCGAGCGGTCCGCCAGCCGCCACATGCCGTAGACGATGCGCGACAGCTCGACGTCGCCGGCAAGCGAAACCCGCGGCGTCACTGGCGCGGCCCCACGCCGAGCGGCGTCGCCGGGGTTGACGCCGGAACCCGGCCGTAGACCTGCGGCAGCGAGCAGGTCTTCAGGTGCGGCATGACTTTTTCGCCAAAATGCCGGCATTCGTCGAGATGCGGATAGCCGGAGAAGATGAAGGCGCGGATGCCCATCTTGCGGTAGGCCTCGAGTTCGCTCAGCACCTGGTCGACCGAGCCGACCAGCGCCGCGCCGCAGCCGGAGCGGGCGCGGCCGACGCCGGTCCACAGATGCGGCTCGACATAACCTTCGGCATCGGCCAGGTCGCGATTGTGCGCCTGGCGGGCGACCCCCAGCGACTTCGCGTCCAGCGCGCGCGAGCGGATCGCCGCGCCCTGCCCGTCCTCGAGCCTCGACACCAGCATGCGGGCGTAGTCGCGCGCCTCGGCTTCGGTGTCGCGCACGATCATGTGGACGCGCAGGCCGTAGTCGAGGGTGCGGCCATGGGTTTCGGCGCGCTGGTGCACCGCCTTCATGTGGCTGGCGAGTTCCTCTTTCCTGGCCGGCCACATCAGGTAGACGTCGCACTGCTCGGCGCACAGGTCGAGCGCGTCGGGCGAATAGCCGCCGAAATAGAGCAGTGGGCCGCCGTTCTGCTGGTACGGCTTCGCCGGCGCGGTGGTCAGGCCCTTGAAGGAATAGACCTGCCCCTCGAAGTCGAACTCGTCGCGCGACCACGCCTGGCGCAGGATCTGCACCACCTCGCGCGAGCGCTGGTAGCGAAAGGCGCTGTCGGCGGTCTCGCCGGGAAAGTCCGACGAGATGATGTTGACGGTGAGCCGCCCCTCGAGCATGTGGTCGAGCGTGGCGATGGTGCGCGCCAGCATGATCGGCTGCATCTCGCCGCAGCGCACCGCCGCCAGGAAATTGATCTTCGAGGTGATCGGCGCGCAGCCGGCGACAAAGCTCAGCGTGTCCTGCCCGACCTGGTAGGAGGACGGGCACAGGATGTTGCGGAAGCCCAGCTCCTCGGACTGCCTGACGATGTCGGAACAGTGTTTCCAGCTCGACCGCAGCGCCCCGTCAGGAACGCCGAGATACTGGTAATCGTCGGAACAAAGGGCCGAAAACCAGGATACTTCGGCAGCGTCGACATCGGCTGAGGTAATCGGAACGACCGTCATTTTGCTCACCCGTGTGACTGGATTTGCACTTGCGTATCACGTGCAATTATGTAGATCAATGCTATATCAATTTTCCGGCGACCGGTGATGGAGATCGAACTGACACGCACAGGGGACGGCAGGCGCGCGACGCAGACGCGCGGTCCGCTGCCGATCCACGTGCAGATCAGCGAGCTGCTGCTGCGCGAGATCGGCGCCGGGCGGCTGCCCGACGGCGCGCGGCTGCCGCCCGAGCGGGAGATGGCGGCGCAGTTCGACGTCGCGGTCGGCACCTTGCGCCGGGCGCTGCTCGACCTGACCGGGCGGGGCGTGCTGGAGCGCGTCCAGGGTTCGGGAAACTATGTCCGCGCCAGCGCCGCGGCGCTGGGGATCTATGCGTTCTTCCGGCTTGAACTGATCGAAGGCGGCGGACTGCCGACGGCGGAGACCCTGTCGATCGAACGGCTGCCGAAACCGGCCGGCCTGCCCGATTTCGGCCCGGCGGCCAACGCCCACCGGATCAGGCGCCTGCGCCGCCTCAACGGCGTCGCCGCGGCGCTGGAGGAGATCTGGCTGGACGGCGGACGGGCCAGACGCATCGACGCCGGCGCGATTTCGGAATCGCTCTACCTGCATTACCGCGTGGCGCTGGGGTTCACGATCTCGCGCATCGAGGACCGCATCGGCGTTGGCCCTGCCCCGGACTGGAGCCCGGAGGCGTTCCGGCTGAAAGCCGGCGACGCCGCCGGCTTCGTCGAGCGCATCGCCTGGGACGGGTCGGACATCAAGGCGGAATATTCGCGAACCTGGTTCGACCACCGGCTCGCCCGCTACGTCGCCCGCTTCCGCTGAAAGGATGACAATGACAAGACCCTCGACAGGATACGGCATCATCGGCTGCGGCATGATGGGCCAGGAGCACATCCGCAACATCCGGCTGCTGGGCGACGCCCATGTGGCGGCGATCTTCGAGCCGGACGAGGAGATGACGGCGCAGGCGCTGCAGCTTGCGCCGGGCGCGCGGCCGGCGGCGTCGATCGCCGCGCTTCTGGCGACGCCGGGCGTCGACTGCGTACTGATCGCCAGCCCGAATTTCCGCCATGTCGAACAGTTGCAGCAGGTGGCGGCGGCCCGGCCGCTGCCGGTGCTGGTGGAAAAGCCGCTGTTCACCGATCCGGCCGACGCCGATAAGCTGGCCGGGATCGGCGCCGCGCTGCCGCTGGCATGGGTGGCGATGGAGTATCGCTACATGCCGCCGATCGCGGCGCTGATCGCCGACGCCGAGGCGGCCACCGGCGGCATCCGCATGCTGACGATCCGCGAGCACCGGTTTCCGTTCCTCGCCAAGGTCGGCGACTGGAACCGTTTCAACCGCAACACCGGCGGCACCTTCGTCGAAAAATGCTGCCACTTCTTCGACCTGATGCGGCTGATCCTCAAATCCGATCCGGTCCAGGTGATGGCGAGCGCCGGGCAGGCGGTGAACCATCTCGACGAGCGTTATGACGGAGAGACCCCGGACATCTGGGACCATGGCTATGTGCTGGTCGACTTCGCCTCGGGGGCGCGCGCCATGCTGGAACTGTGCATGTTCGCCGAAGGCAGCCGTTTCCAGGAAGAGATCTCGGCGGTTGGCCCCAAGGGCAAGATCGAGTGCCTGGTGCCCGGTCCGGGGCGGTTCTGGCCGGCGCATCTGGGCGCGCCGCCGACCGCTCAGGTGATCGTCAGCCCGCGGCAGCCGGCGGGGCCGCGAACGCTCGACATCCCCGTCGACCCGGCGCTGCTGGCCGCCGGCGACCACAACGGCTCGACCTATTACCAGCACCGGCGGTTCGTCGACGCGGCGCGCGCCGGGACACCGGCCGAGGTGTCGCTGGACGACGGGCGCTGGGCGGTGGCGATCGGCCATGCGGCCCAGACCTCGGCGCGCGAAGGCCGCCCGGTCAGGTTCTAGACCATTTCACGGTCAGACCGAAACGCTCCCAGACAGGATCGCCCCCCGGCCGTTAGCCGTTCAAACGCGGCCGCCATCCGACGCCTTCTACTGCGCGCCGAGCACCAGATTGGGCAACCAGGTCACCAGTCCGGGAATGAACATCAACATCAGCAGCACGATGGCCAAAGGGACCAGGAACGGCAGCGTCGAACGGATCAGCGTTTCAAGCTTGATGCCCGAAACGCCCGAGACGACAAACAGACCGACGCCCATCGGCGGCGTCATCAGGCCGATCATCAGATTGAAGATGAAGACAACGCCGAAATGTACCGGATCGATGCCGCTCGAGGCCAGCGTCGGCGCAAGCGCCGGCACAACCAGGATCATGATCGCCAGGCCCTCGACGAAGAAGCCCGCGATGAACACCGCGATATTGATGATCAAGAGCAGCATCAGCGGGTCTGACGTCAGCGTCAGCAGCCACGCCGCCAGATGCATCGGCGCCTGGTGGGCAGCGAGGATCCAGGCGAACACGCTTGCGGTCGCCACGATCATGCAGACGTTGGCGGTCATGCGCACCGTGTCGAGGATCACGACGGCCAGGTCCTTAAGACCCATCTCGCGATAGACCACCATCGACAGGAACATGGCGTAGAGCGAGGCGACGACGGCGGCCTCCGTCGGCGAGAAGAAGCCGAAGGCGATGCCGGCGATGATCACGCCCGGCGTCAGGATCGGCAGGGCAGCGCGTTTGGCGGAGACGGCGACTTCGCGAAGCGTCGGCGTCGGGTCGCGCGGATAGTCGCGCTTTTTGGCGAACCAGGCGACCATGATCATCAGCGCCACGGCGGTCAGAAGGCCGGGAACGACGCCGCCCAGGAAAAGCCGACCGATTGAGACGTCGGCCAGCACGCCGTAGAGCACCATCGGGATCGAGGGCGGAATCATCGGGCCGATGATGCACGACGCCACCGTGACCGCGCCGGCGAAACCCGCGTCATAACCGGCCTGGCGCATCGCCTTGATTTCCATGTTGCCGAGGCCGCCGGCGTCGGCCAGCGCCGAACCGGACATGCCGGAGAAGATCACCGAAGCCAGCACGTTGACATGGCCGAGGCCGCCGCGGAAATGGCCCACGAGCACCCGGGCGAAGCCGAAGATGCGCTCGGTGACGCCGCCGGTGTTCATCAGATTGCCGGCGAAGATGAAGAAAGGAACCGCCAGAAGCGGAAACGAGTCCGACATCGCCTTCGTCATCCGCTGCGCCATGACCACGATCGGCGTGCCGTCGGCAAGCAGTTGGACAAGCGAGGATACGCCGAGCGTCAGCGCGACGCTCATGCCGAGCACGAGCAGCACGATCCAGAGTATGAGCAAAAGGGCCATTGCCGGGGTTCCCTAGATCAGAGTGGCGGCTTCGCCGCGCGGCAGGCCGTTGCGCCAGATGTCAAACGCCCGGCGCAGCGAGCGGGCACACATGATCAGGCTGGCGGCGGGAACCGCGGCGTATTCAAACGACGATGAAACGCCCATTGCGATCGTCGGCAGGCCGGCGACCTTTTTCACCAGGATGACGCCTGTCCACACCAGAACCGCGAAGAACACGGCCCCGATCAGATGCATGACGATGGCGATGGCGGCGCGCGGCCGGTCGGGCAGCATGTCGGGCGCGAGCGTCACCGCGATCAGGTCGCCGCGCCGCATGATGTTGGCCGCGCCGAAGAACACGAACCAGGTGAACAGGAACCGCGCCAGTTCCTCGGTCCAGGGAAACTGGTAGACGAGGAAATAGCGGCTGAGGAGTTGCGCCGTCAGTGCGGCGAGCGCGCCCAGGAACAGGGCAATGACAAACCCGTCCTCGAGCCTTTCGAGCAGTTTCACGGCGTGGCTCCCGCTGCGATGACGATCGGTGCGCCCGCCGCTTCGAGGCGGCGGGCGCGGATCCGGTTACTCGACGGCCGCCAGGGCTTCGTAGGTCCCCTTGCCCCAGGCGTCCTCGAACTGGCCGAAGATCGGGGCGACGGCCTTGGCGAATTCGGCGCGGTCGGGCCGCGTCACCTGCATGCCCTTCTTTTCGAGCTCTCCCACCAGGTCGGCCTCGAGCTTGGCGATCTGGGCGTCATATTCGAGGCCCTGGTTCTTCAGCACGTCGACGACGACGGCGCGGTCGGCTTCCGAAGCCGCCTGCCATGCATCTTCGGCGACGACCGGGGCGACGAACTGCACAAGGTGCGAGGTCAGCGCGAGATATTTCTGGACTTCGTAGAATTTTGCCGAATTGATCGTCGGCAACGGGTTTTCCTGACCGTCGACGACGCCGGTCTGCATGCCCAGATAAAGTTCAGGGAACGCCATCGGCGTCGGCCGCGCGCCCAGCGCCTTCATGAATTCAAGGCTGAGCTTGACTTCGGGCACGCGCATCTTGAGACCGTTCATGTCGGCGACCGAATTGATCGGCCGGACATTGTTGGTCATGTTGCGGGCGCCGTAGTACCAGACGTCCAGCAGCCGCAAACCGTGATCGGCTCGCAGCTTGGCGATGATTTCCTGGCCCTTCTTGCTTGCGACCATTCGCTTCAGATGATCGAAATCCTTGGCGAGGAACGGCGCCTCCAGCGCCCCCAGTTCGCTGGTCCACTGACTGAGAACGCCGGCGCCGTCAAAGGCCATCTGATGGGTTCCGACCGTCATGCCGGTGATAATTTCCTTGGCGGCGCCAATCTGACCGGCGGGAAATACCTTGATGTCGATGCGGCCTTCAGTTCGTTCCCTGATCTTTGCCGCAGCCTCCTCGAGCGCCTTGTTGGCGGGATGGTCGGGCGGCAGGATATTGCCGAGCCGCCATTCCGCGGCAAGTGCGCCTTGAGCCAGCAGCGCAAACGCTGCGCCCAATGCAGCGGTTTTCATCCAAGCTTTGATTTTCATCGTTTCCTCCCTTTTTGAGTTGTCAGGGCGACAATCCGCCCATTCGTATGCGCCGCGCCGTGTCCCGATCTCAGATGTCCGCAAGGACCTCCTGCCGCTGCGCGCCGAGACGTTCGATGCCGAGTTCGATGACGTCGCCGGGCTTCAGATAGCGCGGCGGCTTCATGCCCATGCCGACGCCGGGCGGCGTGCCGGTCGAGATGATGTCGCCCGGATGCAGCGTCATGAACTGGCTGAGATAGTGGACCAGATAGGCGACGCCGTAGACCATGGTCGCCGTCGAACCGTCCTGCATCGTCTGGCCGTTGACCCGCAGCCACATTTTCAGGTTCTGCGGATCGCCGACCTCGTCCGGCGTCACCAGCCATGGGCCGATCTGGCCGAAATTGTCGCAGCTCTTGCCCTTGGTCCATTGGCCCGAACGCTCAATCTGGAAGGCGCGTTCGGAAACGTCGTTGGTGACGCAGAAACCGGCGACGTGTTTCATGGCGTCGGCCTGGGCTACATATTTGGCGCGCTTGCCGACGACCACCGCAAGTTCGACCTCCCAATCGGTCTTTTCCGAGCCGCGCGGAATGATGACGGGATCGTTCGGCCCGCAGATCGCGCTTGTCGCCTTCATGAAGATGATCGGCTCCGGCGGCACGGTGGCGCCGGTTTCGGAGGCGTGGTCGGAATAGTTCAGCCCGATGCAGATGAACTTGCCGGCGCCGCCGACCGGCGGCCCGATGCGCGGGCTGCCGATGACGACAGGCAGTTTTTCGACATCGACACCTGTGAGCAGGTCCAGGTTTTCCAGCACCGGACCGGCAATGTCGGCGACCAGGCCCGACAGATCGCGAATGCGGCCCTTGTCATCGAGAACGCCGGGGCGTTCTTTCCCCGGCTCGCCAAAACGCAGCAGTTTCACATTCTTTCCCTTCGTCCCGCTTCAATTCACCCAGCCGCCATCGATGATGTGCGTCTGCCCAGTGGTAAAACCGCTCTCGTCGGACGCCAGGTAGACGACCAGCGCCGCGATTTCGGCCGGGTCGCCGATGCGGCCCATCGGTTGCCGCGCGATGAAATCGCGCATCGCCTTGTCGTAGTCGCCGGTGGCGCGCAGCCGATCGTGCAGCGACGGGCTCTCCACCGTGCCGGGGCAGATCGCGTTGCAGCGGACGCCGCGGGTCACGAAGTCGGCGGCGACCGCCTTGGTCAGCCCGATCACCGCCGCTTTCGACGCGCAGTAGGCAAAGCGGTTCGGCACGCCCTTGATGCTCGACGCAACCGACGCCATGTTGATGATCGACCCTTTGCCCTTTTCGAGCATGCCCGGCAGATAGGTCTTGATCAGTCGGTACTGCGCCTTGGCGTTCAGGCCGAAGGCGAAATCCCAATCGCTTTCCGGGCAGTCGAGAATCGAGCCGGCGTGCACGACGCCGGCGCAGTTGAACAGGACGTCGACCGGGCCGGTGTCGGCGGCAAAGGCCGCGATAGCGTCCGCGTCGAGCACATTCAGCATCCGACCCTCGGCGCCTGCGATCGACATCACCGCCTCGGCGTTGATGTCGGTGGCGAAAACGCGCGCGCCTTCCGCGACAAACGCCTCGGCGGTGGCGCGGCCGATGCCCTGGCCGGCTGCGGTGATCAGGCAGGTTTTTCCTTCAAGCCGTCCCATCTTTTCTCCTATCGTGGCAGGCAAGCCGGGCCTATCGGCTCGAAACTCTTGTAGGTGAGGACAAATTCGGCATGGCCGAGTTCCTCGGATTTGGTCTGGGCCCCGGATGCGACCGCGAGCGTCAGGTCGTAGATTTCGTCGCCGACCTCGGCCAACGGCGTCCCGGCGAGCACGCGGCCGGCGTTGACATCCATGTCGTCGGCCATGCGCTCGTAGGTTTCCGGGTTGGCGCACACCTTGATGACTGGCGAAATCGCCGAGCCGACGACCGAGCCGCGCGCGGTCACAAACAGCGTCACATGCGCGCCCGACGCCATCATCTCGACGATCTCGGCGGTGTCGTTGATATTGGGGAAGCCGAAGCGCACCTCGCCGTCCGGTACGACGTCCATCAGATAGAGACCGCCGCGCGGTGGAATGTCGCCAGGCTTGATCAAGCCGGCGATCTGCGAGCTGCCGGATTTGGCGTAGGCGCCCATGGACTTTTCCTCGATCGACGACAGGCCGCCTTCGGCATTGCCGGCCGCAAACGACCCGTACCCAAGCGTGGCGTAGTAGCTCGCGGCCTTCTCCACCGAGCGCCGCAGTTCAACCGCCAGTTCGGGCGTACTGGCGCGGTCCGCCATGATGGCCTCGCAACCGATCAATTCGCCGGTCTCCTCGAATATGCAGGCAGCGCCCGCCGCCACCAGACGGTCGAAGGCAAGACCGACGGCGGGATTGCCGGTCAGGCCACTGGTGCCGTCGGAGCCGCCGCAAACGGTGCCGACGACCAGTTCGGAGACGTCCATCGGAACCGTTTCGGCGGCGGCGAGAGCCTCGATCTGGCGGGCGATCCATTGCTGGCCGCGGCCAATGGAAATACGCGTGCCGCCGACCCGCTGAATGACGACAGTCTCGACCGGACGACCGCTGTCGGCGACGATCTTGGCAAGGTGGAAGCGGTCGAAGCTCTCGCAACCAAGCGACACCAGCAGGACCGCACCGACATTGGGATGGGTGCAAAGCCGCTCCATCATCTGCTGGGCGTAGGCGTTCGGGTAGCAGCCCGGAAAACCGATGACCTGCGCGCCCTGGGCTCTGAACGGCATCGCCACTTCGCGCGCCACATGGTGGGCGCATTCGACCAGATAGGCGACGACGACATGGTTGCGGATGCCCTTGCGCCCGTCCGCTCTCAGATAGCCGCGCATCATGTGTCTCCGTCCGCCGTTTCTGTCAGCGCATGGGTCGGCGTGTAGTCACTTTTCATATTGTGGACGTGCACGTGTTCCCCGGCCTCGATCGGGCTGGTCGCCGAGCCGATGGGAACGCCGTATTTGATGATCTTTTCACCCGGCTCGATGCGCCGCGCGGCAATCTTGTGGCCAAGCGTCACCGGTTTGAGGACGTCGATGACGCCGCCGCCATTGATGCCCGCCAGACCGGCGTCGACCTGGCCGGTGGCGACCAGCACATTGTCCGACGCGGACAGGCGCAGCAGCCGATGCGAGGCCGAGATGTTTTGCGGCGCGCTCAACCCATCACCTCGAGTGTCGAATTGTCGACCAGATCCCAGTCCAGTTCGCGCCCAAGGCCCGGCGTGTCGGGCAATGTGGCGACGCCGTTTTCGATCGGCAGCCCGCCCTTGAGGCCGAAGTCGAAATCCTCGACCGGCCCAAGCAGTTCGAACCAGGTGCAATTGCCGATCGCCGCGCACAGATGCAGGTTCACCAGTTCCAGCGGGTGGAAGATCGCGGTGTGGATTTCGCAGTTCATCGCGAATGCCTCGGCCAGATGCGCCGATTTCAGCACGCCGGTGACGCCGCCGGTCCAGCTGACGTCGGCGCGGATGACGTCGACCACATTGCGTGCAACGATGTCGGCGAGGCTGTAGGGGTGTTTGGCGATGGTCTCCGTCCCGACGACGGGGATGTCGAGTTGGCGCGTCAGTTCGGTGAGCGCGGGAATGTTTTCGTCCGCCATCGGCTCTTCGAACCATTTGAAGCCGAGACGCTCGAGCCCGCGCCCGTAGCGCAGAGCGTCCGGCAGCGTCATGAAGGCGACCGGGTCGCTCATCAGCGGAAAATCGTCTCCGACCGCCTTGCGCACCGCGGCATGGATCTCGAGATCGGCTTCGACCGATCTGCCCGGCGGATGCAGCTTGTAGGCGGCGAAGCCCTGCTTTCTCACCGCCTCGGCCTCGGCGACGTAGTCGTCCGCCGTTTCGAGGAACATCGAGCTGACATAGGTCGGTATCGCGTGCCGCGCGGCGCCGATGTAGCGATAGAGCGGCAAGCCCGCGGCGTCGGCCGCCAGCAGCCACAGGCAGGTGTCGATCGGCCCCCAGACATAGACGGGGAAATGGCCCCACATCCGGTCGCGTTGCCGGAAGTCGCGCCAAAGCGCCTCGCGGTCATGCACGCTGCGGCCCTTGAGCAGCGGCGCCAGCGAGGCCGCGATGTGGGCCGATCCGCGCGCGCTCGCGCCGGCGAAGCCGAACATCGAGGCCGAGCGGCCGCATTCGGTCCTGATCGTGTAGACGAGGAAGTCATGGCGCGCGCCGCCCGCCTGGCCGCGCAGCGCCTCGGCTTCCGCGCTGCGGCTTGCCGAACATGCCCTGACCTCGAGCCCGGAGACGATCATCAGAATTTCCCGTATTTCAGATAGGCTTGCTGCGGATCGACGCCGCCGATGATAGCGGTGCGCACCTTGCTTTCCGTCGCCATCGCCACGGCGGATTTTTCGGCGATCTCCGCGGCGAGGGCGCGCGGTACACGCACCATGCCGTCGCGGTCGCCAAGCAGGAAATCGCCCTGTTCGATCATCACGTCGCCGATATGGATCGGCGCTCCGGTCCGGGTCGGCAGCCAGCGGCCAACAATGTCCTTGGGCGTGTGGCCGCGCCGCCAGGTCTGGAAACCGATCTCGATGAGGAAATTGGTGTCGCGCGCCATGCCGTCGAGCACGCAACCCAAGACCCCCTTCTTCTGCAGCGTTTCGGCCGACAGTTCGCCCATCTGGGCCAGATCATGGGTGTGCGGCTGGCAGACCCAGACATGGCCGGCGGGCGCTTTCGACAGCAGGCCGGTCCATTCGATCAAGGTGGCGTGCGCATCGGCGGTATCGTCGACGCGGCCCTCGATCGTGAAGGCGGGGCCGCACAGCGTCTTTTCCGGCATCAGCGGCGTGATCTCGTGCGGCAGCGTGAAGTTGCGCAGGCCCATGGCGCGCATCATGTCGTGCACCACGCCGGAATAGCATTTGCCGAGCCCGGCGGTGATTTTTGCGTCGTCAATCATGATGAAACACCTCCTCCATCGCCGCCCACCATTCGCCGTCCTTGCCGGTGGAGAGTTTTTGCTGGCAGGGATCGGTCAAAGCCCACCATTCCTTGACCCTGGGATTGCCGGCCATCAGCGCGGCGTCCGCCGCGAAGTCCGAGCCGTGATATTCCCAGTAGCTGAAGAGCAGATTCTCCGGCTCCTTGAGGAAGATCGAATAGTTGCGAATGTTGCATTCGGTGATGTTCGCCAGGACGTCCGGCCAGACCGCCGCGTGCAGGCTCTTGTATTGCGCGACCTTGTCCGGCCTCAGACCGATCACCATGCCCATGCGTTGTCCGGCCATCGCTCACCTCCCGATTTCGACCGGCGCCATGACCGCCAGCCGCTCAATGGCGACCCAGTCCCAGCCGATGCCCAGACCCGGATCGCTCGACGGGATCGCCATACCGTCCTTGATAGTCATTCCCGATGGCGCGATCAGGTCGAGCTGCGGAATGTATTCCAGCCACGGCGCGTTCTGCGTCGCGCAGACAAGACTGACATGCAGCTCCATCAGGAAGTGCGGACAGATCGCGACGTTGAACGCCTCGGCCAGCGCCGCGATCTTCAGCCAGGGCGTAACGCCGCCAACACGCGCTACGTCGGCCTGGACGATCGAGCAGCCGCCGGCGGCGAGATAGTCCTTGAACTGGCTGAGCGAATACATGCTCTCGCCGACGGCGACCGGCACCGAGGTCGATGCGGCCAGCCTGGCATGGGCCAAAACGTCGTCGGCCGGCATCGGCTCCTCGAACCAGGCGATCGCCTGTTCCTCGAGCACGACGGCGCGACGCCGCGCCTCGCCCAGCGAGAAGCTCTGGTTGGCGTCGGTCATGATTTCGTAGCTCTCGCCCACCGCGTCGCGCACCGCGCGCAGCCGGGCGCGATCCTCGCTCAGGTGCGGCCGCCCGATCTTGATCTTCGAGCCCCTGAAGCCTTTCGATTGCGCGGCCAGCGCATCGTCGACCAGCGCGCCGGTTTCGATATGCAGCCAGCCGCCTTCGGTCGTGTAGAGCGGGGCCGACGGCTTGGCTCCGCCCGCCATCCGCCACAAGGGCAAGTTGGCGCGCCTGCAACGCAGGTCCCACAGCGCCGTGTCGACAGCCGCCATTGCCAGCGACGTGATGGCGCCGACCGCCGTGGCGTGCGTTCGAAACAGCATCGCGTTCCACAGCGCCTGGATGTCATCCGCATCGCGGCCGATCAGCATCGGCGCAAGCGTGTGCCGCAGCAATGCGACCACCGACGGGCCGCCGGTTCCGATCGTATAGCTGTAGCCGACGCCCTGGGCTCCGTCGGCGTCGGTTATGCGGACGATCGGCGTTTCCTGGCTTTCAAAGCTCTGGATGGCGTCAACCCGGCGGACCTTCGGCCTGAGGTCGACCATGTGGATTTCGATGCGTTCGATCCTTGCCATTCGCGCTATCTCAGCGTCTTGCCGGTGGCGGCGTCGAAGAGATGGCACCTGTCGGTCGCCAGCAGGCAGGGCAGCGTTTCGCCCGGCTTGATCGGGCGCGGATTGAACATCTTGGCCTGCACTTCGGCGCCGGCGATCTCGGTCAGCAGCAGCGTCTCGGATCCGAGCGGCTCGGCCAGGTTGATGGTCAGATCGATCGGCGCGGCGTTGACGGTATCGGCAAGTCCGTGACCGACAGGCGTCAGGTCTTCGGCCCGGAACCCGAACTTGACCTTTCGGCCGTTTTCGGCGCGGGCCTTGAGGTCGCCAGGCGTCGGGACCGTCGAGCCGTCCCCGAACCGCACCTTGCCGCCGTCGATCACGCCGTCGACCAGGTTCATCGGCGGCGAACCGATGAAGGTGGCGACGAACATATTGACCGGGCGTTCGAACAGATCGAGCGGCGTGCCGGTCTGGACGATGTGGCCGTCCTTCATGATGACGATCCGGTCGGCCAGCGTCATCGCCTCGACCTGGTCGTGGGTGACGTAGACGATTGTCGTCTTCACCTTGCGATGCAGCTTCTTGATTTCGACCCGCATCTGGGTGCGCAGCTTGGCGTCGAGGTTCGACAGCGGTTCGTCGAACAGGAACACGTCGGGGTGGCGCACAATGGCGCGACCCATGGCGACCCGCTGCCGCTGGCCGCCCGACAAGGCGGCGGGCGTGCGGTCCAGATAGGGCTGGAGGCCAAGAATGTCGGCCGCCTCGTTCGTCTTGGCCTCGATCTCGGCGGCGGGCCTGCCGGCGATCTTCAGGCCAAAGCCGAGGTTCTCGCGCACGGTCATGTGCGGGTAGAGCGCGTAGTTCTGGAACACCATCGAGATGTTGCGCTTGCGCGGCGGCAGGTCGTTGACGACGTTGCCGCCGATCGCGATCTCGCCGCCCGAAATATCTTCGAGACCGGCGATCATGCGCAGCGTCGTCGACTTGCCGCAGCCAGACGGACCGACGAGCACGACGAACTCGTCATGCGCGATCTCGAGGTCGATACCGTGCACGACCTTCACCGCCCCGTAGGACTTCGAGACATTTTTCAGGCTGACATCCGCCACTTGGATTATCCTTTCACGCCGCCGAAGGTCAGGCCGGAAATGAGGTGTTTCTGAACCAGGAAAGTCAGAACCAGCGCCGGGATGATGATAATGACGGCCATGGCGCACATGCCTGCCCAGTCGATGGTGAACTGGGCGGTGAAATCCATCAGGCCGACCGGCAGGGTCTTGGAATCGGTCGACCGCGTCAGCTGCGAGGCCAGCGCATATTCGTTCCACGAGGTCAGGAAGGCGAAGATCGCCGACGAGGCGATGCCGGCCTTGGCGAGCGGGAATTCGACCCGCCAGAACGCCTGCCACGGCGTGCAGCCGTCGATCTGCGCCGCCTCGTTGAGATCGCGCGGGATCTGGCGAAAGAAACCCTCCGTCAGCCAGATGGTGAAGGGCACGTTGATCGCCGTGTAGACGAGGATGACGCCGAGCCTGGTGTCGATCAGGCCGATCCAGCTCCATAGAATAAAAAGCGGCAAGGACAGCGCGATGCCCGGCACTGTGCGCGACAGCATGAAGCCGAGGAAACCGGCCGCCTTGCCGGAAAAGTGATAGCGGGCGAAGGCGTAGCCTCCGGCCATGCCGATGGCCACCGCAACGACCGTCGATGTCATCGAGATGATCAGCGAATTGGCGAAATAGGACCCGACCGGGATGGCCACGACATTGGCGCCGAAGCCGAAGATGGAGCGGAAATTGTCGAGCGAAAGCCCCTCGGGGATCCACACCGCCGGCCTGGTCAGAATTTCGCCGTTCGAGCGGAACGCCGACAGGACAACCCACAGGCCCGGCAGGCAGATGATCAGCATGGTGATGAACGTGCTGATCCAGATCGCGATATCTCGGGCGCGCCTGGACATCAGAACGCCCCCAGATGTTTGCGCGCCGCCATCAGCTTGCGGAAGAAATACCAGGTGAAGAAGATCGACAGCAGGATCGAGACATAGGCCATGGCGTTGGCGCGGCCCATGCGCGCGTCGTCGTAGGCGGTGCGTCCGATCAGCGTCCACAGCAGTTCGGTGCGGCCCGCCGGTCCGCCGCCGGTCATGACGTCAACAATGTCATAGGCGCGCGCGACGTCGAGAGAGCGGATCGTCATGGCGATGTAGATGAACGGAAGGATGAAAGGCAGGGTGATGTGGCGGAACACCTGCCAGTTGGAACAGCCATCGACGCGCGCCGCCTCGATCGGGTCCTTGGGCATGGCGAACAGGCCGGCGAGAATGAGAATCGCAAAGATCGAGGTGCTCATCCAGATCTCGGCGAACGCGATCGAGCCCAGCGCCAGCCAGCTGTCGACCAGGAACGGGATCGGGGTCGAGATCGCCCCGAGGGAGAACAGGGCGTTGTTGACGAAGCCGATCGTGTCGTTGAGCAGATATTTGAACTGGAAGCCGATCAGGATCGGCGAGAACATCATCGGGAACATCATGATGGTCCGCATCGTGCGCTGGCCCCAGGTGATGCGGTTGACCAGCAGCGCCAGGCCGAGACCGAACAGCATTTCCAGGTTGAGGCAGATGGTCAGGAACAGCACCGTTCGGCCGAACGCGACCCAAAAGTCCCCATCGGTCAGGACGCGCTGATAGTTGCGCAGACCGATCCACTGCCAGATCGAATCCGGCCGGATCAGCGTGTAATTTGTGAAGCTCGTGTAGAACGAAAAAATCAGCGGCAGCAGCACGACGAGGCAGATGATCGCGATCGCCGGCGACAAAAGCGCCAGCGGAACCGCGTTGTCTCGTATTTTGGTTCTGATGCCAGCCATAGTCCGCTGTTCCGGTTGGGCGCAGAAATCCGACCTGAAATCTCAACTGCGCAGACGTGTGATGACAGTCCGGTCACGTCCCGCCGAAACCGCGTTCCGGCGGGACAGTCCCGGCAGCCTCGTCAGTTGAGGCCCGCGTCCTTCATCACTTCGGCGACTTCCTTGGCCGCCGCGTCCAGAGCCTCCTGCGAAGTCTTATCTCCAAGGATCGCGGCCTGGAGTTGCGGCCACAAGGCGTTGGAGATTTCGCCCCACTGGGCGATCAGCGGCGGCGTGAACGCGTCCTCGCGCATCGACTTGCCCCACACGTCGAAGACCTGGACCATGAAATCGTCATGCTTGGCCTTGAATTCGGCGATGATGTCGTCCCACACCTTTGTGCGGGTCGGCAGCAGGCCGGCGCGCGCCTCCATCATCTGGGCGTCGTGGCTGGTGAGGAAGGTGATGAAGCTGGCCGCCGCCGGCTTGTTGTCGCAGCCCTTGGTGATCGAGAACGAATGCGAGCCGGACCAGCCGGTGCGCTTGCCGCCCGAACCCTTGGGCGCCGGCGCAACGCCGACATCGCCGCCGATCTTGGAGTCCTTGCCATTGAAATAGGCGGCCCAACCGGCCCAGTCGAGATCGTAGGCGAATGCGCCGGAGGCGAAACCGAGGCCGAGATCGTCCCAGACATAGTTGGTGGTGCCGGCCGGCACGGCCTTGGCCTTGTAGAGATCGACGAACCAGTTCAGCGCCTCGACGCCCTGCGGGCTGTTGAACGTCGGATTCCACTTGTCGTCGAACAGTGCGCCGCCATCGGCGACAAGCATTTCGTAGAAGCGACCGGTGAGGCCTTCGTCCTTGCCGGCGAAAGCGGTGCCGTAGCGGTTGGGCGGATTGGCGAAGAACACCGCCTGGTCGGCGGCCTGCTTCCAGGTCTCCGGCGGGGTCAGGTCATAGCCGAACTTTTCCTTGAACTTGGCCTTGTTGTCGGCGTTCTCGTAGAGCGACTTGACGTAGTACATGTTCGACACGTCGGAGTGGCGCGGCAGCGAGACGAGTTTGCCGTCGACGGTTGCGTGGCTGATGACCAGCGGCGAGAACTCGGCGATGACCTCCTTGGAGATCAGCCCGTCGAGAGGCTCGTTCATGACGCTGTATTGAGCGGCAAAGTTGGTGTGGCTCGAAAAGGCGCAATAGTCGATCTTGCCGGACGCGATGTCCTGCTTCATTTCGCGATCGAGCTCGAAATGGCTCTTGCGCGAGATGATCTCGACCTTGGCGCCCGTCGCCTTCTCCCATTCCGGGATCAGCGTGTAGAGCGGCTCGTACTGGGCGCCGCCGATCAGCTTCACGCGCAGCGTGTAGCCATCGAACTTTCCATAATCCTGGGCCGAAACGCCAGCCGTCGCGGCCAGAAGAGACGCGCCTGCTGCCAATATCATGCGGGATGTCTTCATCGTCCTCTCCTCCATCAGACAGTGAATTCGTATATGAATGGATCATTCATTCCCGAATATATGTGTTGAGTCAAGCGGTGAATTCTGGCAGCTTCAGCGGCGAGAGATGGGTTGGGGAATCGATGTCCGACAGTTCCGACAAATATCGCGCGCCTGCGCTGGACAAGGGCCTCGACATTCTCGAGTTCCTGGCCGCGTCGGTGAACGGGCTGACGCAGGTTGAGATCGCAAAGGGCCTCGGAAGGGGGCCGAACGAGATCTACCGCATGCTCGATACGCTGGTGCGCCGCAACTATGTGACGCGCACGCCCGACGGCGACAAATACATGCTCAGCCTTCGCCTGCTTGCCATTGCAAACATGCATCCGCCGCGTCGCCGCTTGCTCGACATCGCCGACCCGCTGATGCGCGACGCAGCCATTCGCAGCGGCCAGTCGGTGCATCTGGCGGTGTGGGAAGACGGGCAGTTTGTCATCACGTCGTCGATTTCGGCTCCCGGCAACTGGCGGCTGTCTTTGCGCATCGGATCCGTGATCGGCCTGTTCAACACCGGTTCAGGCATGGTGCTGGCGTCCTTTCAGGACGAGGAGATGCGCACCCGGATGGTTCGCGAACATCAGCTCGTCGACAATGAGAAACCGATGTCGGCTGCTGAATTTGCCGCCGCGACGGCAAGGATCCGCGAACGCGGTTACGAACTGGCGTCCAGCAGCTACACCACGGCGGTCTTGAACATCTCGTTCCCGGTGTTCGACCCCTTTGGAAACGCGATGGCCGCGGTGACCTGTCCCTATGTCGCCCATGTGCATGGCGGCAAGGCGGCCGAGCCTGAAACGACAATCAACATCATCCGCGAGACTGCCGCGCAGATGACCAGTCAGTTGAATGGCGCCCGCCGGGACGAGACCGAATGATCGCGACGACCAGGCTTGGCAAGTCCCGATTGGGCGCCACCCAACTCGGACTTGGTTGCGCGTCGCTTGCCGGCATTTTCACTCCGGTTCCACAGGCTCAGGCCCGCGCCACCATCGACGCGGCGCTGGCCGCGGGCATCCGCTATTTCGACACTGCTCCGTTCTACGGCCACGGACTTTCCGAACGGCTGACCGGCGACCAGTTGCGCGGTCATGACTATGTGCTGTCGACCAAGGTGGGCCGTCTGCTGCGACCCGGCGCCGCCGATCCGGGCGCATGGGTCCAGGCCCTGCCGTTCACGCCGGTCTTCGACTATTCCTATGACGGCGTCATGCGCAGCTTCGAGCATTCGCTGCAACGGCTCGGCCTCGACCGCATCGACATTCTCTACATGCATGACGTCGGCGGCCTCACGCACGGGGCCGACCTTGGACCGAGACTGTTCGTCGAAGCGATGGAGGGCGGCTACAAGGCGCTCCACGAGTTGCGTCGCGGCGGCCGGATAAGAGCGATCGGACTGGGCGTCAACGAGACGCAAGTCTGCCTCGACGCGCTCGACCATGGCGACTGGGACGTTTTCCTGCTGGCCGGCCGCTACACATTGCTGGATCAATCGCCGCTCGACAGGCTCTTTCCGGCCTGCCAGCGCGCCGGAACCGACATCGTTGTCGGCGGCCCGTTCAATTCCGGCGTTCTTGTCGGCGGCAAGACCTTCGACTACGCCGCCGTGCCCGAGGCGATTGCAAAACGCGTGGGCGCTATCTCCGACGTCTGCGACGCCCATGGCGTCGAACTGCCCGCCGCCGCGCTCAGGTTCTGTGTCGCCCACCCGGTCGTCAAAAGCGTCATTCCGGGACCGCGTTCGCCTGCGGAACTGGCGCAGATCCTGAATTGGTGGAACGCCGAGATTCCGCCCGGCCTGTGGGCCGATCTCAAGCATCGGGGCCTGTTGCGCGCCGA
>Ga0209793_1001038_pt1 | contig 20806 bp, 21 predicted proteins | sample EBPBio122009_DNA_FD_185863 | JGI IMG/M metagenome (GOLD analysis project Ga0209793, IMG submission 185863) | Wastewater treatment Type I Accumulibacter community from EBPR Bioreactor in Madison, WI, USA - Reactor 1_2/2/2009_ DNA (SPAdes) (version 2) | ecosystem: Engineered > Bioreactor > EBPR >... | reverse complement strand
GCTCGCCCATCCGCACCGCGTCCGCTCCGTCGTCTTTGGCGGTCTCGGCATCGGCATGGTCGAGGGTGTCGGCGACTGGGATCCCATCGCCGATGCGCTGCTCGCCCCGTCGCTGGAGGCGGTGACGCATGAGCGCGGCCGCATGTTCCGCGCCTTCGCCGACCAGACGAAATCCGACCGGCAGGCGCTTGCCGCCTGCATCATGACCTCGCGCGACCTGCTGACGCCGGCGGACATGGCGCGCATCGACGCTCCGGCGTTGATCGGCGTCGGCACGAAGGACGACATCGCCGGTGCGCCGCAGCCGCTCGCCGACCTGATGCCGGACGCCCGGGCGCTCGACATTCCCGGCCGCGACCATATGCTTGCCGTCGGCGACAAGGTGTTCAAGCGCGCCGTGCTGGACTTCTACGCGGAAATCGACGGGCGCTGACGGCCCATTACGACAACCTCCGGGCGGCCATTCCGCTTGGACGCGCTTTGCTTTATATTCAGGGCGAATGATACCAAGGAGTGCGGCGATGGTCGCGACGAATGAACTGAGGGCCAGCGAGAAGCTGAAGGCCATGGATCCGATCTGGGACAGCCTGCGCGAGGAAGCGCGCGTGGCCGCCGAGGTCGAGCCGCTGCTGGCGGCCTTCCTCTATTCGACGGTGCTCAACCACCGCTCGCTTGAGGAAAGCGTGATCCACCGGGTCTGCGAGCGCCTCGACCACCCGGACCTCCAGGCCAACCTGCTGCATCAGATCTTTGACGAGATGCTGGAGGACTGGCCGGAATGGGGCGGCATCCTGCGCGTCGATATCCAGGCCGTCTACGACCGCGACCCCGCGTGCCTGCGGTTCCTCGACGCCGTGCTGTATTTCAAGGGTTTCCACGCCATCCAGACGCATCGCCTGGCGCACTGGCTGCATGAGAAGGGCCGGCGCGACCTGTCCCTCTATGTGCAGAGCCGATCCTCCAGCGTGTTCCAGACGGACATCAACCCGGCCGCACGGATCGGCAAGGGCTTCTTCCTCGACCATGCGACGGGCTTCGTCGTCGGTGAGACCGCCGTCATCGGGGATAATGTGTCCATCCTCCATAACGTCACGCTCGGCGGCACCGGCAAGGAGGGCGGCGACCGCCATCCGAAGATCGGCGACGGCGTGATGATCGGGGCGGGCGCAAAAATCCTCGGCAACATCCATATCGGCCATTGCTCGCGCATCGCCGCGGGGTCGGTGGTGCTGAAGCCCGTTCCGCCGAAATCGACGGTCGCGGGCGTTCCGGCGCGGGTCGTGGGCGAGGCGGGCTGCAACGAGCCGTCGCGCGCGATGGACCAGCTTCTGGCCGCCTTCGACTACGACGTGTGAGCGGGAAAAGTCCCCTTCATAGGGAATTGGAGGGTTTACACGCCCAAAGGCAGGTGCGAGAAGCGCCGCACATCAACCGTTGACGGAGACATAACGTGAAGCCGGAAGAAATCAGGAAGCTCGAGGCCTACTTCAAGCGCAATCTCAACAAGGAGATCGTCGTGAAGGCCCGCCCGCGCAAGGATGAATCGGCGGAAGTCTATCTCGGCGACGAATTCCTGGGCGTCATCTTCCGCGACGACGAGGACGGGGAACTGTCCTACAACTTCTCCATGGCGATCCTCGACATCGATCTCTGATCCGTCGCTATCCTCGCAGGAACATTGAGGCCCGGCCGCCCTGCGCGCCGGGCTTTTTATTATCGTTTTGCGACGAATTGCGTTTTGTCAGCGCCCAATGATCATACCTATCGCGCAAGGTCTTGCTTTGCCTGCGGAATATTGCATCGCAGCATCGTGATTGACTTTTTTGTGCATTGCATATAGATTTCGGGTCAATCACCGGGATCCAAAGGAGACTTCGATGTTCAATTTCGATGATGCCAACAAGAAGGGCAAGGAAGCCGTGGACACGTTCGTAAAGAGCTACACGTCCGTCGCGCAGGGCTGGCAGGCGATCGCCACCGAGGCCGCCGACTATTCCAAGAAGTCCTTCGAGAACGGCATTGCCCATTTCGAGAAGCTGTCCGGCGTCAAGAGCGTCGAAGCTGCCGTCGAACTGCAGAGCGCCTTCGTGAAGACCTCCTATGAAGGTTTCGTCGCCGAAGCCACCAAGCTTGGCGAAATGTATGCGGATCTCGCAAAGGGCGCCTACAAGACCTACGAAGCACCGGTTGCCAAGGCCACCGCTGCTGCCAAGGCCGCTGTCGCAGCCTGATAATCCTACGCGCATTGCGTTCAAAGGCCGGTCGCGGGCAACCGCGGCCGGCCTTTGCGCGTTCCGGGGATTGCGCGAGGCTGACGCAGCGGCAGCAAATCCGGGTATTTCCTTCGGATGGCCAGCGATTATGATTGCAGTGCGAAGCGAGGGTCTTACAATCGTGTGCCGAGACATTAGATAACAGTTCCAGATGGCAGCCTCGGGCGAGGCGCACCGATGCGAGCGACTGTAGTCAAGGGAATGGACACGCATGAATGTGAGATGGGTTCGGATGCAGGATGGCGATGAGGGCGGCGACACTCCCGGTCGCAGCACCTCGGTCATTACCCGCACGAAACCTAAGACCAAGAAGCCGAGCCTGTACCGCGTCCTGCTTCTCAATGACGACTATACACCCATGGAATTCGTGATCCACATTCTGGAACGTTTCTTCCAGAAGGACCGGGAAGCGGCCACGCGGATCATGCTGCATGTGCACAATCATGGCGTAGGCGAGTGTGGCGTGTTCACCTACGAGGTTGCCGAAACCAAAGTGACACAGGTGATGGACTTCTCCCGCCAGCACCAGCACCCGCTGCAATGTGTCATGGAAAAGAAATGAGGAACGACCGTGCCAACATTTTCTTCAAGCCTTGAAAAGGCCCTCCACCAGGCACTGACCTACGCGAACGAGCGCCACCACGAATATGCGACGCTCGAACATCTCCTTCTGGCGCTGATCGACGACGCCGACGCGGCCGCCGTCATGGGCGCCTGCAACGTCAATCTCGACGTGCTGCGCAAGACGCTGACCGAATATGTCGACGACGAGCTGGCGAACCTCGTCACCGGCTACGAGGAGGATTCCAAGCCGACCTCCAGCTTCCAGCGCGTCATCCAGCGCGCGGTGATCCATGTGCAGTCGTCCGGCCGCGAGGAAGTGACCGGCGCCAACGTGCTCGTCGCGATCTTTGCCGAGCGCGAGAGCCATGCCGCCTATTTCCTGCAGGAGCAGGAGATGACGCGCTACGACGCCGTCAACTTCATCTCGCACGGCATCGGCAAGCGGCCCGGGTCCACGGAGCAGCGCTCTGTGCGCGGCTCCGACGATGCGGAAAACGAGCAGAAGCAGCAGCGCGGCAGCACCGAGCAGGAAGAGCCCGCCAAGAAGCAGGATGCGCTCACGGCTTACTGCGTGAATCTCAACGAGAAGGCGAAGGGCGGCAAGATCGACCCGCTGATCGGCCGTCACGCCGAGGTCAACCGCACGATCCAGGTTCTCTGCCGCCGCTCCAAGAACAACCCGCTCTATGTGGGCGATCCGGGCGTCGGCAAGACGGCCATCGCCGAGGGCCTCGCCAAGCGCATCGTCGAAGGCAAGGTGCCGGAGGCGCTGGCGGACGCCACGATCTTCTCGCTCGACATGGGCACGCTGCTCGCCGGCACGCGCTATCGCGGCGACTTCGAGGAGCGGCTGAAGCAGGTCGTCAAGGAACTCGAAGAGTATCCGGGCGCCGTGCTGTTCATCGACGAGATCCATACGGTCATCGGCGCAGGGGCGACCTCCGGCGGTGCGATGGATGCGTCCAACCTTCTCAAGCCGGCGCTTTCCTCCGGCGCGATCCGCTGCATCGGTTCGACGACCTACAAGGAATACCGCCAGTTCTTCGAGAAGGACCGGGCGCTCGTGCGCCGCTTCCAGAAGATCGACGTGAACGAGCCGACCATCGACGACACGATCGAGATCATGAAGGGCCTCAAGCCCTACTTCGAAGAGTATCACAAGCTGAAATACTCCAACGAGGCGATCAAGACGGCCGTCGAGCTTTCGGCACGCTACATCAACGATCGCAAGCTGCCGGACAAGGCGATCGACGTGATCGACGAGACCGGCGCGGCCCAGATGCTGCTGCCCGCCGGCAAGCGCCGCAAGCTGATCACCGAGAAGGAGATCGAGGCCACCATCGCCACCATGGCCCGCATTCCGCCGAAGACCGTTTCGAAGGACGACGAGCAGGTGCTCGCCAACCTCGAAAAGGAACTGCGCTCGGTCGTCTACGGTCAGGACCTCGCCATCGAGGCGCTGGCTTCGGCGATCAAGCTGTCGCGCGCCGGCCTTCGCGAGCCGAACAAGCCGATCGGCTGCTACCTGTTCTCCGGCCCCACGGGCGTCGGCAAGACGGAAGTCGCCAAGCAGCTTGCCAGCTCGCTCGGCGTGGAGCTGCTGCGCTTCGACATGTCGGAATACATGGAGCGGCACACGGTCTCGCGCCTGCTCGGTGCACCTCCCGGCTATGTCGGCTTCGACCAGGGCGGCCTCCTGACCGACGGCGTCGACCAGCATCCGCATTGCGTGCTGCTGCTCGACGAAATCGAGAAGGCGCATCCGGACCTCTACAACATCCTGTTGCAGGTCATGGATCACGGCTCGCTGACCGACCATAACGGCAAGAAGATCGACTTCCGCAACGTCATCCTGATCATGACGACCAATGCGGGCGCATCCGACATGGCCAAGGCCGCGATCGGCTTCGGCTCGTCCAAGCGCGAGGGCGAGGACATGGAGGCGATCAACCGCCTGTTCACGCCGGAATTCCGCAACCGTCTCGATGCGATCATCCCGTTCGGCTCGCTGCCGACGCCGGTCATCCATCAGGTCGTGCAGAAGTTCGTCATGCAGCTCGAAACGCAGCTTGCCGAGCGCAACGTCACCTTCGATCTCCAGCCGGAGGCGATCTCGTGGCTGGCGGAGAAGGGCTACGACGAGAAGATGGGCGCCCGCCCGCTGGCGCGCGTCATCCAGGAAAACATCAAGAAGAAGCTTGCCGACGAGATACTCTTCGGCAAGCTCAAGAAGGGCGGCGTCGTGCGCGTCTCTGTCGGCCTCAAGGAAGACGGCTCGAAGGGCCTGATCCTCGACGCCGTGCCGGAAACCGCGCCGATCAAGCCGAAGGCCGAGATCGCGGAGCGCCCCGCCAAGCAGGCGAAGCCGCGCAAGGCCAGGGAAACCGTTGCCGCCGAGGCGGCGCCGGCCAAGGCCAAGTCTTCGAAGAAGGCGGCTGAGACCAAGGCCGAGGAGCCGAAGGACGAGCCGCCGCGCAAGTCCTCCAGTGCGGTTCCGAAGGTGCCGCGCAAGAAGTAACGGCTTTATGCCTCATACCGGCCGGGCAGGAGACTGCCCGGCTTTCTTTTGTCGCAAGAGACTTTCATGACCGCCGAGCCGGAACCCCATTCGCAGATTCATTGGTTCCTTCTCGGCATGCGCGGCCTTTTCAGCCTGCCGGCCATCATCCTGATGCTCTCCTTCGTCGGTTTCGCCGCCTTCACGGCGGAGGCCAGGATTCCTGTCGGGCAGGTCATGTTCATGACGGGTATCGTCTGGGCGCTGCCGGCCAAGGTGATCCTCGTCGGCTCCATGCTGTCGGGCGCGCATATAGCCGCCGCCTTCATCGCGGTGACGCTTTCCTCCGTGCGCATGATGCCGATGGTCGCGGCGCTGGTGCCGGAAATCCGCGACCGGCGCACGCCGACCTGGCTGCTGCTGGTCATCTCGCATTTCGTCGCCATCACCGCCTGGGTCTTTGCCATGGAGCGAGTGCGGGACGTGCCGCGCCATGGGCGCGTCGCCTTCTTTGCCGGTTTCGGCATCACGCTGACGAGTATCAACATCGCGCTCGTCGGTCTTGTCTATGGCGCGGTCTCGGAGTTTCCGCCGATCGTCTCGGGCTGCCTGTTCTTCCTGACGCCGGTCTACTTCCTCACCTCGATCTGGATTTCCGCCCGTCATCGCGTGATCTATTTCGCGCTCGGCATCGGGCTTGCGCTCGGCTGGCTCTTCGCGGTGATCGCGCCGCAATACGATATTCTTCTGGCCGGCGTGATCGGCGGCACATTGGCCTGGTGGGGGGAGCGCGTCTTGCGCTTGCGGGAGGCGCGCCGATGAGTTTCGATGGCCTCTGGCCCTATATCTATATCGCCGTCGCCGGCTGGCTGGCGACGGATCTCTGGCGCTGGGCGGGCGTGCTTGCCGGCAACCGCATAGACGAGCGGTCCGAACTGTTGAACTGGGTGAGGGCCGTCGCCACGGCGCTGGTGGCGGCGGTCATCGCCAAGATGATCTTCTTTCCAACGGGAACGCTGGAAGCCTCGCCGCTCTGGCTGAGGCTCGGGGCGGTCATCTTCGGCGCGCTCTGTTTCTTTTTCGGTGGACGCTTCCGGCAAATCCTCGGCATCGCCGCGGCCATGGGGTTCCTGGCCGCGGGGCTTGCCATTCTCGGCGCTAGCTGAGCGCCTTGCGCAGCTTTTCCGCATTGGCGGCAAGCACGCCCTGATCCTCCATCGTGCCGGAATGCGGCTTCAGCGGCAGCCCCTCGACGCGCGGGATGATGTGGAAATGCAGGTGGTAGACGGTCTGGCCGGCGGCCGGCTCGTTGAACTGGATGACGGTGACGCCATCGGCCTCGAAGGCTTCCTTGGCGGCGACCGCCACCTTCTGCACGACCGGCATGAGGCTGGCGAGCGTCTGCGGGTCGGCATCGAGGATGTTGCGCGAGGGAGCCTTCGGGATGACCAGCGTATGGCCGTTCGCCTGTGGCATCACATCCATGAAGGCGACGGCGTGCTCGTCCTCGTAGACGCGGTGCGAGGGAATTTCGCCACGCAGGATTTTGGCGAAGATATTGTTGGTGTCGTAGGCGGTCATGCGGGTCTCCCGGTGTTTCAGTCCTGGTGTTCGCCACGGCGGAAGGGGCCATGGTCGGCAAGGTATTCACCCATTTCCTCCACGTCGCGGCGCTCGCGCTCGAGATAGTCGGCGACGGCGCGGCGCAGGCCGGCATGGGTAATGTAATGGGCGGAATGGGTGGTGACGGGCAGGTAGCCGCGTGCGAGCTTGTGTTCCCCCTGCGCCCCGGCCTCGACGCGGGCAAGGCCCTTGTCGATGGCGAAATCGATGGCCTGATGATAGCAGACCTCGAAATGCAGGAACGGATGGTCCTCGATGCAACCCCAGTGGCGGCCGAAGAGCGTGTCGCCGCCGATGAAGTTGATCGCGCCGGCGATGTAACGGCCTTCGCGTCTGGCCATGACGAGCAGGATGTCGTCGGCCATGCGCTCGCCGATCAGGCTGTAGAACGCGCGGTTGAGATAGGGCCGGCCCCATTTGCGGCCGCCAGTGTCCATGTAGAAGGTGAAGAACTGGTCCCAGACGGATTCCGTCAGGTCCCTGCCGGTCAGCCAGTCGATTTCGATGCCGTGCTCCAGCGCCGCCCGGCGCTCCTTCTTCAGCGCCTTGCGCTTTCGCGAAGCGAGTGTTTCGAGAAAATCGTCGTGCGTGCCGTAGCCGGCATTGAGGAAGTGGAACTGCTGGTCCGTGCGATGCAGGTAGCCGGCGGCCTCGAAGACCGGCATTTCCGCCTCCGGCACGAAGGTCGCATGGGCGGAGGATGCGCCGTGCCGGCGGCACAGCTCCTTGAAGCCTTCGGCAAGCCCGGCCTGCGTTTCGATGACGGGCTGGCCGATACGGTGCAGGAGGCGCGGGCCGGTCGCGGGCGTGAAGGGAATGGAAGCCTGCAGCTTCGGATAATAGCGCCCGCCGGCACGTTCGAAGGCGTCGGCCCAGCCGTGGTCGAAGACATATTCGCCCTGGCTGTGGTTCTTGAGGTAGGCGGGCAGGGCGCCGAGCAGGCCGCCGTCCACGTCCTCGAGCAGCAGGTGCTGGCCGAGCCAGCCGGTCTCGGCGATGGCGCAGCCCGACTCCTCCAGCGAGGAAAGAAAGGCGTGGCTGATGAAGGGGTTATAGGGCGTTTCGGCATCGTCCCGGGAGGCGCCGGTAAGGCGCCCCCAGTCCTCCGCCGGAATGTCGGCGAAGCTTGTTTCGACACGGATGCGCACCGCCTCCGCCATCTCGTCAGGCAGTCAACGGCTCGCGGGGATCGAAGCCCTCGAAGGTCATCTGGTCCGCGTTGTTGGCCGTGATCGTGCGCGCCTCGTCGTCGCGGACGGTCCAGGTGATGACCTGCTTGCCGAGATCGCGCTGGCGGCTGATGAAGGTATTCGGCAGATGGCCGTAATAATAGGAAACGAAGTCGAGGCCGAGCTGCATCGCCTCCTCGTGAACGGCGAAATTTTCCGGGCGCGCGCCTTCCGCCGTGAGGCCGACGGGGCGGCTGGTGCCGATTTCCTTGAGGTCCTTCAGAAGCCAATGGTCGAAGCTCATCAGTGCGATGGGGCCTTCGTAGCTTTCGATGGCGTCGAGCACAGCCATGGCGAAACCATCGTCGTCATCCTTGCGGCCCTTCAGTTCCAGCACGAGCGGCACGCGGCCCTTCACGAGATCGAGAAGCTGGCGGAGCGTCGGGATGCGGTCCGCCGTGCCGCCGATGGTCAGGAGGCCAAGTTCGGCGGCGGTGCGCTGGCGCACGTCCCCCTCGATGCCGCAGAGGCGCTTCAGGTTGTCGTCATGGAAGACGACCGGAATGGCGTCGGCCGCATATTGCAGGTCGCATTCGATGGCAAAGCCTGCATCGGCCGCGCGGGCGAAGGCGGAGAGCGTGTTTTCCCATACGGCCCGGTTGAGGTCGTGATAGCCGCGATGGGCGATCGGCCGCTCGGTCAGCCAGTTGAACTTGTGCATCAGGCGATTTCCATGATGGCGTCGATCTCGACGGCGGCGTTGAGCGGGAGCGAGGCCATGCCGACAGCGGCGCGGGCATGCTTGCCGGCGTCGCCCAGCGCACCGACGAGGAAATTCGACGCGCCATTGAGGACGAGGTGCTGTTCGACGAAATCGGGCGCGGAGGCGACGAAGCCGTTGATCTTGACGATGCGCTTGATGCGGGAGAGATCGCCGAGCGCGGCCTTGGCCTGTGCGAGGAGGCCGAGGGCACACAGTTCCGCCGCCTTCTGGCCGCCGGCGACGTCGATGTTCGTGCCGAGATGGCCGGTATAGGCGAGCTTTCCGTCCTGCATCGGCAGCTGGCCGGAAATGTGAAGCATGTTGCCGCTGATCACGAAGGGCACGTAATTTGCCGCGGGTGCCGCCGCAACGGGAATGTCGTAGCCCAGTTCCTTGACGCGTTTTTCGATTTCAGCGGACATTGCGGTCTCCATGCTCGGCTGCACGATTGGAAATGAATGGGCAACGCGCGGATATTGCCTCGCTTTTGCCGAAAGAGTTCATATAACATCGCCACCGGATTCAACAGGAGGAAACGGATGTTTCGTTCAGCCTTTGTCGCGGCCCTTCTGGCCGGGGCATGCTTCGCCGGCAGTGGCGTTACCACCGCTTTTGCCAACCCGGCGAGCGGGCTTGCGCCGCACCGCGCCGTCTATGATCTCAAGCTCAAGGATGCGAGCGAACGTTCCGGCATCGCCGGCATGTATGGCCGCATGGTCTACGAGTTCAACGGCAGCCCCTGCGACGGCTATACGGTGAGCTTCCGCTTCGTGACGCAGGTCAATACCGGCGAGGAAACGAAGCTGACCGACCAGCAGACGACGACCTACGAGGACCTGAAGAACGGCAATTTCCGCTTCCTCACCCGTTCCTTCACCGACGAGAAGCTCGACAAGGAAGTGCGCGGCTCCGCCCATGAGGGCAAGGAGGGCGTCAGCGTCGACCTGACCTCGCCGGACACGCGGAAGGTGGAACTGGCGGCGAGCCGCTTTCCGACCGAGCATATGCTGGAAGTCATCGCGCGTGCCAAAAAGGGCGAGCGCTTCTTCGAATCGCGCATCTTCGACGGCTCGGATTCTGGCGACAAGACGCTGATGACGACGACCGTCGTCGGCAAGAAGGAGATGCCGAAGGCCGGCGACGTGGATGCCGACAAGGCGGGCGATTTCGCCGGGCAGGGCTTCTGGCCGGTTTCCATCGCCTATTACAACGATGCGGGCGAGGGCGATGCGCTGCCGGTCTACCGCATGTCCTTCAAGCTTTACGAGAACGGCATCACCCGGGATCTCACCATGGACTATGGCGATTTCGTGCTGAGCGGCAAGCTCGCCAAGCTGGAACTGCTCAAGCAGTCGGAGTGCAAGTAAGGCACTTTTTTACCCATTTGCCCTTGATTTGCCAGGAAACTGCGGTTAAAGGGCCGCTCATTCCACACGTGAGGCATGGGATCGTCCGGGAGAAATCCGGGCTGTTCCGCCGGTGGCATTTCCGAAGGAAGTGCTGTTCGCCTTGCGGAGGTTCAACCGGAAAAGGATAACTAGGCATGGCATTGCCCGATTTCTCTATGCGCCAGCTTCTGGAAGCCGGCGTTCACTTCGGCCACCAGACCCACCGCTGGAACCCGAAGATGAAGCCGTATATCTTCGGCGACCGCAACAACGTTCACATCATCGACCTGGCACAGACCGTTCCGCTTCTGTCGCGCGCCCTTCAGGTCGTGTCCGACACGGTAGCCGGCGGCGGCCGCGTCCTCTTCGTCGGCACGAAGCGCCAGGCTTCCGACATCATCGCTGACGCTGCCAAGCGTTCGGCCCAGTACTACGTCAACTCGCGCTGGCTCGGCGGCATGCTGACGAACTGGAAGACGATCTCCAACTCGATCCAGCGCCTGCGCAAGCTCGACGAGATCCTTTCCTCGGAAGGCTCCGGCTATTCCAAGAAGGAGCGCCTGACCCTCGAGCGTGAGCGCGAGAAGCTTGAAAAGGCTCTCGGCGGTATCCGCGACATGGGCGGCACCCCGGACCTGATGTTCATCATCGACACCAACAAGGAATCGATCGCGATCCAGGAAGCCAAGCGTCTCGGCATCCCGGTCGTCGCCATCATCGACTCGAACTGCGATCCGGACCCGATCGACTTCCCGATCCCCGGCAACGACGACGCCTCGCGCGCCATCTCGCTCTACTGCGACCTGATCGCCCGCGCCGCCATCGACGGCATCGCGCGCCAGCAGGGCGCCTCGGGCCGTGACCTCGGCGCTTCCGCCGAAGTTCCGGTCGAGCCGGCTCTCGAAGGCGAAGCGTAAGGTCTAAGTCGGAGCGAGCTTCGCTCCTGCTTTTCCATCTTGTCGAGGCCAGAGAGACGATCCCTGGCCTCGGCTCGTTTGAAGACCCTGTCTGCTCGCGACCCATGGGGTCACGGCTGAGGCGGCAGGCCGGGGTGGTCTTCATCACCCTGTCATACTTCCGGGTACATTCGTTCCCAAAACCTTGAGTTCGCCGAGGTTTTCCGGCGGCACGCAACAAGAACCGACAAGAGGCTCACAATGGCTGAAATCACCGCTGCACTGGTGAAGGAACTGCGCGAAAAGTCCGGCGCAGGCATGATGGACTGCAAGAAGGCGCTGGCTGAGAACAACGGCGACATCGAAGCGGCAATCGACTGGCTGCGCGCCAAGGGCATCGCCAAGGCCGACAAGAAGTCGGGCCGCACGGCTGCCGAAGGCCTCATCGGCGTTGCAAGCGCCGGCACCAAGGCTGTCGTCGTCGAAGTCAACTCCGAGACCGACTTCGTTGCCCGCAACGATGCCTTCCAGGGCATGGTTCGCGGCGTTGCCGACGTTGCGCTCGGCACCGACGGCACCGTTGAAGCCGTTGGCGCTGCCATCTACCCGGCAACCGGCAAGTCGGTCACCGACACCATCAAGGACGCCGTCGCCACCATCGGCGAGAACATGAACCTGCGCCGCTCGGCTGCCCTGTCGGTCGAAGACGGCGTCGTAGCGACCTATATCCACAATGCCGCCGCTGACGGCCTCGGCAAGCTCGGCGTCCTCGTCGCGCTGAAGTCGACCGGCGACAAGGAAGCCCTGAACGCCATCGGCCGCCAGGTCGCCATGCACATCGCCGCAACGGCTCCGCTCGCCATCCGCGCGGAAGAAGTCGACGCCGCTGTCGCGGAACGCGAGCGCAACGTCTTCATCGAGCAGTCCCGTGCCTCCGGCAAGCCGGAGAACATCATCGAGAAGATGGTCGAAGGCCGCATGCGCAAGTTCTTCGAGGAAGTCGCCCTGCTGTCGCAGGCCTTCGTCATGAACCCCGACCTCACGGTTGGCGCTGCCGTCAAGGAAGCTGAAAAGACCGTCGGCGCGCCGATCGAAGTCACCGGCATGGCCCGCCTCCTGCTCGGCGAAGGCGTCGAGAAGGAAGAGTCGGACTTCGCCGCTGAAGTCGCAGCCGCCGCCAAGGGCTGATTTTCCTATTCCCTTAGGGAAAAGGTGAGGGCGCCGCGTGACAACGCGGCGCCCTTCGTGTATCCGGCTTGCCGAAATGCCTGCCCCGAAATTTCTCTGCGGCCAAGGCTGCCCTGCGCGGAACCGTCCCCCGGTTTTCGCCCGGCGGCCGGATCGGGCGAGCAGGCGCACGAGTTCAGGAGCGACCATGACTGCCAAGCCAATCTACAAACGTGTTCTGCTGAAAGCCTCCGGTGAGGCGCTGATGGGATCGCAAGGCTTCGGTATCGACGTTGCCGTCGCCGACCGCATCGCCTCCGATATCGCGGAAGCCCGCGCGCTCGGCGTCGAAGTCGGCGTCGTCGTCGGCGGCGGCAACATCTTCCGCGGCGTCGCCGTCGCCTCCAAGGGCGGTGACCGCGTCACCGGCGACCACATGGGCATGCTGGCGACCGTCATCAACGCGCTGGCGCTGGCGACCTCGCTGCGCAAGCTCGATATCGACACCGTCGTCCTCTCGGCCATCGCCATGCCGGAAATCTGCGAGAGCTTCTCGCAGCGCGCGACGCTCTATCACCTGTCCCTCGGACGCGTGGTGATCTTCGCCGGCGGCACGGGCAACCCGTTCTTCACGACCGACTCGGCCGCAGCGCTCCGCGCCGCCGAAATGGGCGCCGAAGCCATCTTCAAGGGCACGCAGGTGGACGGTATCTACTCCGCCGATCCGAAGAAGGATCCGACCGCCACGCGCTTCGACCGCCTGACGCATAGCGAAGTGCTGGAAAAGGGCCTTGCCGTCATGGACGTCGCCGCTGTCGCGCTGGCGCGTGAAAACTCCATTCCGATCATCGTCTTCTCCATCCATGAAAAGGGCGGTTTTGCCGAAATATTGACCGGCGGCGGACGCGGTACCATCGTAACCGACAACTGATTCTGGAGGCGCGCACGCCCATGGCGTGCAGCCACGACTGAAAACGGGAGTATTCCGATGAGTGAAGGTATTGACCTCAAAGAACTGAAGCGCCGCATGGACGGTGCGATCAGCGCGTTCAAGAACGACATCGCGTCGCTGCGTACGGGCCGCGCCTCGGCCAACGTGCTCGATCCGGTACAGGTCGAAGCCTACGGTTCGCGCGTGCCGCTGAACCAGGTCGCCAACATTTCCGTTCCCGAGCCGCGCATGCTGTCGGTCTCCGTCTGGGACAAGGGCATGGTCGGCGCCGTCGAGCGCGGCATTCGCGAATCGAACCTCGGCCTCAACCCGATCATCGACGGCCAGAACCTGCGTATTCCGCTGCCTGAGCTGAACGAGGAGCGCCGCAAGTCGCTCGTCAAGGTCGCGCATGACTATGCCGAAAAGGCGAAGGTCGCGATCCGTCATGTTCGCCGCGACGGCATGGACGACCTCAAGAAAGCCGAAAAGGATGGCGATATCGGCCAGGACTTGAGCCGCAGCCAGTCGGAAAAGGTGCAGAAGATGACGGACGACGTGATTTTGGACGTCGATCGCTTGCTTGCCGAGAAGGAAAAGGAAATCATGCAGGTATAAGGCTCTCGGCCACCTGCATTTATTTTCTCTTTTCCGGATTGCCCATGAACCCGCTTTCGCCCAGCACCGTACCGGCTCACGTCGCCATCATCATGGATGGCAACGGACGCTGGGCGAATGCGCGCGGCCTGCCGCGCGCCATGGGGCATCGCAAGGGTGTGGAGGCGGTGCGCGAGGCGGTGAAGACGGCCAGCGAATGCGGCGTTTCCTACCTGACGCTCTTCGCCTTCTCCTCGGAGAACTGGAGCCGGCCGGAAAGCGAGGTCTCGGACCTCATGGGCCTGCTCAAGACCTTCATCCGGCGCGATCTTGCCGTGCTGCACAAGCAGAATGTGCGCATCCGTATCATCGGCGACCGGCAGAACCTTTCGGGCGATATCCTGCCGCTGCTGCTGGAAGCGGAGGAGACGACCCGGGCCAATACCGGCATCACGCTGGTCATCGCCTTCAATTACGGCGCACGCGACGAGATGGCCCGCGCCATGCGCGTGCTGGCCACCGAAGTTGCCGCGGGGCGGCTCGATCCCTCGGCGATTACGCCCGAGCGCATCGGCGCCTCGCTCGACACCGCCGGCATTCCCGATCCCGACCTCGTCATCCGCACCAGCGGGGAGGAGCGGCTTTCGAATTTCCTGCTCTGGCAGGCCGCCTATGCCGAACTGATGTTCATCCCCGAGTTCTGGCCCGATTTTTCGCGCGAGACCTTCATTGCCGCGCTCTCCCGCTATGCCATGCGGGAGCGCCGGTTCGGCGGGCTGCAGCCCGCCGCCACGCTTGCAGTAGGGTCGTGATGCAGAGTGAACTCAAGCTGCGCATTCTTTCCGGCATCGTTCTCGCCGTCGTCGTGCTCGCCGCGACGTGGTTCGGTGATTTTGCCTTCCGCGTCCTTTCCGCCGCGATCGCGCTGCTCGTCTATTACGAGTGGTCGACCATAACGCGACTTGCGGAAACCGATTTCCGCGGCAATGCCTTCGGCTGGCTCTCCGTCGTGCTCGTCTCCGGCCTCGTGCTCTTCGGCTTCGACGAATTCGCGCTGCCGCTGCTCATCGGCGCCGTTGCGATCGGCGTCGTCTATGCCCTGATCCTCAAGGGAAGCGGCTGGCTTGCGGGCGGCATCGCCTATTCCGGTCTGACGGTGATTTCGCTTGCCGCGATACGCGGCGACACCGCGCACGGCTTCGCCGCCATGCTCTTTATCTTCGCTGTCGTCTGGGCAACGGACATCCTGGCCTACTTCGTCGGCCGCGCCATCGGCGGGCCGAAGCTGGCGCCGCCGATTTCGCCGGGCAAGACCTGGTCCGGGGCTATCGGCGGGACGATTGCCGCGGTCATTGCCGGCACGCTCGTGCATATGGCGTTCTTCTCGCTGAACGGCTTGTGGGTGCCCGTCATCGCGCTGGTGCTGTCCGTTTTCAGCCAGATCGGCGACCTTTTCGAATCCTTCATCAAGCGTCGTTTCGGCGTGAAGGATTCGAGCCGCCTCATTCCGGGACACGGCGGCGTCATGGACCGCGTCGACGGCCTTGTTTTCGCCTGCTTCGCCGCGTTCCTCATTGCGCTTGGCGATGCCATCGTGTCGGGCACCGCGAACACGCCGGCGAGCGTGTTCCTTTTCGGCCCGTAACCGCGAGAGATTTGGGACTGGGATAATGGATATGCTGGCCGGCTTCGCCGGATTCCTGACGGGATACATCGTTCCCTTCCTGATCGTGCTGACGCTGATCGTCTTCGTGCACGAGATGGGGCATTATCTTGCCGGCCGCTGGTCCGGCATCGGCATCACCGCCTTCTCGGTCGGCTTCGGCCCGGAGCTGATCGGCTTCAACGACCGGCACGGCACGCGCTGGAAGCTCTCGGCGATCCCGCTTGGCGGCTACGTAAAATTCCTTGGCGACGACGACCCGGCCTCCATTCCCGACTATGAGAGTGTCGCCGCGCTGCCGGAGTCCGTGCGCAAGCGCACCTTCCTGGGCGCCGCCCTGTGGAAGCGGGCCGTGACGGTCGCCGCCGGTCCCATCGCCAATTTCGTGCTGGCCATCGCCATCTTCGCCGTGATGTTCTCCATCTACGGCCGGCAGGTCGCCGATCCCATCGTCGCGGAAGTGCGCCCCGACAGCGCCGCCGCCATGGCAGGCGTCAAGCCGGGCGACCTTCTGGTCGCGCTCGACGGCAGTCCGGTCGTCACCTTCGACGATGTGCGCCGCTATGTCAGCGTGCGCCCGGAGATGAAGATCATCGTGACCGTGCGCCGTGACGGCGCCGATCTCGACCTTCCCATGGTGCCGCAGCGCACCGAGATCACCGACCAGTTCGGCAACAAGGTCGAACTGGGCCTGATCGGCATCGTCACCAACCAGGAGACCGGCAATTTCCGGGTCGTCGAATACGGCCCCGTCGAGGCCGTGTGGCAGGGCGTGGTGCAGAGTTGGCATATCGTGACCGGCACGTTCGACTATCTGTCCAACCTCGTGACGGGCCGGATGAAGGCTGATCAGCTCGGCGGGCCGATCCGCGTGGCGCAGGCTTCCGGCCAGATGGCGACGCTGGGTGTTGCCGCATTGCTGCAACTTGCCGCGGTCCTGTCTGTTTCCATTGGACTTTTGAACCTGATGCCGGTTCCGGTACTTGATGGCGGGCACTTGATGTTCTATGCGGTGGAAGCTGTCCGAGGCAGGCCTGTCGGCCCCGGGGCGCAGGAGATCGCATTCCGCATCGGCATGGCGCTGGTGCTCATGCTGATGGTCTTTGCGACCTGGAACGACATATCCATGCTTCTCGGCTGAAATGGGCCGGCAAGCCGGCAGGAATTGGAAAAGGGGAGCCGCAGTCACGAGCCAGTTGCGCTAACGCTTTGTTTACCGTGATGAAAAACAGGTAGTGGCCTAAGAGCCACGGTTTGAATTGAAGTAAACAGAAATTAACGCATGACCTTGCTTGTATGGCAAAAGCGGTTAAAACGGCAATCGTGTCCGGAATCGGGCATGCCTGCCGGGCGATAAAACGAAGGTAAGTTGTGAAGATGAAAGCTGGTTCAAACTTCTTGAACGCCGTGTCTGCCGTTGCATTGTCGGCGAGTATGGTTGTCACGGGCGGCTCTTTTGCCACGCTTGTCTCCGCCACCCGCGCCGAGGCTGCAGTCGTCAACCGTATCCAGGTGAGCGGCGCCGATCGCGTCAGCGCCGAGACGGTGAAGGCGAATATCTCCATCCAGCCCGGCAAGACCTTCTCGAATGCCGATATCGACGAGTCGGTGCGCCGCCTCTACGCGACGGGCTACTTCTCCGACGTGAAGGTTTCGGTCTCCGGCGGCACGCTCGTCGTCGTCGTCAACGAGAACCAGCTCATCAATGCCGTCGTCATCAACGGCAACCGCAAGATCAAGGACGACAAGCTCGAGGCGGTCATCCGCTCGCGTGCCCAGGGTCCGTTCAGCGAGACGACCATCGAGGCCGACAAGCAGGCGATCCGCGATGCCTATGCCGCGATCGGCCGCAGCGACGCCACCGTCACCACCCAGACCTATCCGCTCGGCAATGGCCGCGTGAACCTCGCCTTCGTCGTGGACGAGGGTGACCGCACGAAGATCTCGCAGATCAACTTCGTCGGTAACGAGGCATTCAGCAACAGCCGTCTGCGCTCCGTCATCCTGACCAAGAAGTCGAACTTCCTCTCGTTCCTGACCCGCAAGGACGTCTACAGCGAGGACAAGCTGCGCGCCGACGAAGAGGCGCTGCGCCAGTTCTACTTCAACAATGGTTTTGCCGACTTCCGCGTCATCTCCGCGGAAGCCGTCCTCGACGAAGCGTCGAACGAATATGTCGTGACCTTCACGGTCGAAGAAGGCCAGCGCTACAACTTCGGTGACGTGAATGTCGAATCGACGGTTGAGGGCCTCGACTCCGAGGAACTGAAGGGCCTCATCGAATCGCGTCCGGGCAAGGTTTACCGGGCTAAGGACGTTCAGGAAACGATGTCCGAGATTTCCCAGCGCGTCGCGGCAAAGGGCTATCCCTTCGCCCGCGTAACGCCGCGCGGCAACCGCGACCTCGGCAACGGCACCATCGCCGTGGATTACCTGGTAGACCAGGGCGAGCGCGCCTATGTCGAACGCATCGAGATCCGCGGCAACACCCGCACGCGCGACTTCGTCATCCGCCGTGAGTTCGATATCGGTGAAGGCGACGCCTTCAACCAGGAAGTCATCACGCGCGCCAAGCGCCGCCTTGAAGCTCTCGGCTTCTTCTCGTCGGTCAACATCACGACCGCGCCGGGCAGCCAGTCCGACCGCGTCGTCCTTGTCGTCGACGTTCAGGACCAGTCGACCGGTTCGTTCGGCATCGGTGCCGGCTACGAGACCGGCAGCAATGGCGGCGTCAAGCTGGAAGCCTCCATCGAGGAAAAGAACTTCCTCGGCCGCGGCCAGTACATCCGTATCGCCGCAGGCGGCGGCAAGAACTCGCGCGACTACAGCCTGTCCTTTACGGAGCCGTATTTCCTCGGCTACCGCCTTGCGGCTGGCTTCGATCTCTTCAAGAACGAAGATACGAGCGAGGACTACTACAACGTCGATACGCAGGGCTTCAGCCTGCGGGTGACAGCGCCGATCACGGAAGACCTGTCGACCACGCTCCGCTACAACTATACGGAGCTGGACTACAGCGCGCCGACCACTAATCAACCCTACATCTCCACGCCGTACTGGACGGTCGTCGGGCAAAGCCCGCTGGTCCGCTCGTCCATCTCGCATACCGTGACGTTCGACACGATCGACGACAAGACGCTGCCGCGCGACGGTATCTTCGCGCAGGTCACGCAGGAGTTCGCCGGTCTTGGCGGTGATTCCGACTTCTACAAGGTCTCGGGCAAGGCGCGTTACTTCCATATGCTGCTCGAAGATGCCGACGTGATCGGCTCCATCTCGGTTGCCGGCGGCCACATCTGGGGTACGGGCGACGAGACCAAGGTCTACGATCAGTTCAAGCTCTCTGCGGCTGACGTTCGCGGCTTCGAATCCGGCGGCATCGGCCCGCGGGCGAAGAAGGGCACGATGGCGGACTACGACTCCATCGGCGGTACGACCTACTTCACCGTATCTGCCGAAGCGTCCTTCCCGCTGCCGCTCGTTCCGCGTGACTCGGGCTTCCGTGGTGCGGTCTTCGCCGATGCCGGCACGCTTTACGGTAACGACGCGTTTACCGGCAGCGACAAGGTCGTCGGCACCAGCTCGAGCCTGCGTGCTTCGGTCGGCGCATCCATCATCTGGGCTTCGCCGTTCGGTCCGCTGCGCTTCGACTATGCTATTCCGCTCAAGAAGGAAGACTTCGACGAAGTCCAGCGCTTCAAGTTCGGCATCGCGACCCAGTTCTGAGTCTGTTGATCCAGAACTACAGGAACATGAGCGTTCTGGAGCACGCCGATGGAGCATAACCGGTTCTTTCCGCCCCATGCCGGGGTTCGCCTGGGTGACCTGGCAGCAAGGCTTGGGGCGGAACTCGTAGACGCTGCACATGCCGATCGTATCGTGCGCAGCGTTTCGCCCGTCGCCCGGGCGAAAGATGGCGATCTCTGCTATATTCTCTCTCGCAAGATGCGCGCCGAACTGGAAACCAGCGAGGCGACAGCCATCCTGTGTGACCGCGCGCTGGCATCGCTGGTGCCGGCGTCCATCGCCGTACTGATTTCCCCGCGCGCCCATACTGCTTTCGCGCTTGCAGGCGAATTGCTGCATCCGTCCGCCATGCGGCCGGAAGCGATGACCTCGGCCTCTGGCGGGATTGCTCCCGGCGCCTACATCGACCCGACGGCCCGGCTTGAGCCGGATGTGACGGTCGAGCCTATGGCGGTGATCGGCAAGGATGCGGAGATCGGCGAGGGCAGCCATATTGGCCCCGGCGCGGTTATCGGCGCGGGCGTGCGTATCGGCCGCAACTGTACGATTGCCGCCGGCGCCACCGTGCAATGCGCGCTCATCGGCAACAATGTCATCATCCATCCGGGTACCCGTATCGGTCAGGACGGATTCGGTTATGCGCCGGGCCTGAAGCCGGGCATGATCAAGATCGTTCAGATCGGCCGCGTCATCATCCAGGACCATGTCGAGATCGGCGCGAACACGACCATCGACCGCGGCACCATGGATGACACGGTGATCGGCGAGGGCACCAAGATCGATAACCTCGTGCAGATCGGCCACAATGTTCGCATCGGCCGGCATTGCGGCATCGTCAGCAAGGTCGGCATTGCCGGCAGCACGCGTATCGGCGACGGCGTGATGATCGGCGGCGCTTCCGCCATCAACGGTCATATCAGCATCGGCGACGGCGTGATGATCGCCGCGATGAGCGGCGTCGTGGGCGATATTCCCCCCGGGGAGAAATATGGCGGTATTCCCGCACGTCCCATGCGTGATTTCCTGCGCGATGTGGCGGAGATCGCCATGCGCGCCAGTGCTCGTGAGAAGAAAAAGGGTGGCAAGGATGAGTGAAGAGACCAAAGCAACGCTTGGCACTGCCGATCTGCGTGAAATCCTGACGCTTCTTCCCCATCGCTATCCGTTCTTGCTGGTCGACAAGATCATCGAGATCGATAGCGACAACTCCGCGATCGGCATCAAGAACGTGACGGTCAACGAGCCGCATTTCACGGGGCATTTCCCCGACAACCCGATCATGCCGGGCGTCCTGCTCATCGAGGGCATGGCGCAGACGGCTGGCGCGATCTGCGCGCGCAAGTCGGGCGTCGGCTCGAACCTCGTCTATTTCATGACGATCGACAATGCCCGCTTCCGCAAGCCGGTCGTGCCTGGCGACCGCGTGGAGTTCCACGTCACGAAGCAGAAGCAGCGCGGCAATATCTGGAAGTTTCATTGCGATGCAAAAGTTGATGGGCAACTTGTCGCCGAAGCTGATATCGGCGCG
>Ga0209793_1001037_pt1 | contig 20808 bp, 27 predicted proteins | sample EBPBio122009_DNA_FD_185863 | JGI IMG/M metagenome (GOLD analysis project Ga0209793, IMG submission 185863) | Wastewater treatment Type I Accumulibacter community from EBPR Bioreactor in Madison, WI, USA - Reactor 1_2/2/2009_ DNA (SPAdes) (version 2) | ecosystem: Engineered > Bioreactor > EBPR >... | reverse complement strand
AAAGCCAGATCCTCCTTTCCGACTATGTCCAGCACTACGGCCTGACCCGCGCCCGCTTGCCCGACGGCAGATACGAGCCCGTCGGCCCCCGCCACAGCTGGAACACCGCGCACTGGTTCACCTCGGCGATGATGCTGAACGCCCCCCGCCATTCCGACCACCACCTGCATCCCTCGCGCCCCTTCCCCGCGCTCCGCCTGCCGGACGAGGCGCCCCGCCTGCCCTGGCCGCTCCCCTTCGCCTGCGCCATGGCGCTTGCCCCCCGGCTCTGGCGCCGGGCCATGGCGCCGCATCTCGCGCGCTGGCGGGAATCCGGACCTGCGGACACGGCGGCTTGACTGGCCAATCCCGCGCCGCTCTGGCACTCTCGCCCCAATTCCAACGGAGCTCCCGATGCGTACCCTGCTTCTCGCCCTGGTCCTTGCCGCCACGCCGGCGCTTGCCGAAACCCCGCTCGATGCCGAGGGTTTCGATAAGGCCACCAGGGGCGCGACCCTCACCTACGACTATGGCAACGGCCTCTTCGGCACCGAGGAATATCTCGACGGCCGCCGCGTCCGCTGGGCTTTCGAGGGCGATCTCTGCATCTATGGCGTCTGGTACCAGAAGGGCGACCAGATCTGCTTCGACTACGAAAACGACAACACCCCCGCCTGCTGGCTGTATTTCCTGGAAGACGGCAAGATCCGCGGCCGCTACATGGGCGAGGGCGGCGGCTGGGAAATCCTCGAATCCTCCCGCGATGGCGGCCCCCTGCCCTGTGCCGGGCCCGACGTGGGCGTCTGATCCCTTGCGCGCGGCCCTTTCCCTTGGCCTGATGGTGACCGGCCCCGCGCTGGCCGAACCGCCGATGACGGCGGCGGAATTCGCTGCCCATGTCGGCACCGATACGATCACTTACGGTTACGCCACCGGCATCGTCGGTATCGCCGACTACGGCCCCGACCAGACGCTTGTCTGGCGCTATGAAGGCGGTGCCTGCATGAAGGGTCGCTATCATCAGTCGGGCGACGCCCTCTGCTTCAGCTTCGAGGCTCAAGAACTCTCGCCCTGCTGGCATTTCGGGCTGCAATCCGGCCGCCTCTACGGCGTGACCATAAACCTCCCCGTCCGTGACCGTATCTTCGAGATCGGCCGCTCCGACCGCCCGCTCGACTGCTCCGACAACGAGACGGGCGTGTGACCCATGCGGACCGTGGCGATCATCACCCTCCTCCTCGCCGCCCCGGCGCTGGCCCAGACCCCGATGACGGGCGCAGAGTTCGACGCCTACGTCACCGGCAAGACCATGGGCTACTTCGCCGACGGCCAGGCCTTCGGACGCGAGGTCTACCTGCCCGGCCGCAAGGTCCGCTGGGCCTATACGGCCGACGAATGCAAGCTCGGCCACTGGTTCGCCGAAGGCGGGAACATCTGCTTCCTCTACGACGGCGACCCCGAGCCGAAATGCTGGACCATCTGGCCCGATGGCGAGGGGCTCGCCGCCAGCTACATGACCGATGCCCCCGGCGTCGCCCCCCGCACCGTGCGCGAGACGACCGAACCCCTGTCCTGTGCCGGCCCCGATGTGGGAGTGTGACCTGATGCGCCCGATCCTTGCCTTCCTGCTTTGCGTCAGCTCCGCCTTCGCCGAGACCCCGATCTCGGCCCAGGATTTCGAGGCCCATGTCACCGGCAAGACCCTGACCTACCGGCAATTCGACAGCCTCTTCGGGATCGAGGAATACCTTCCCGGCCGCAAGGTCCGCTGGAGCACGGCGCCGAACCAGTGCCTCTATGGCAGCTGGTATCCGCAAGGCGACGACATCTGCTTCGTCTACGAATACGACCCCACCCCCGCCTGCTGGACCTTCTGGCTAAAGGACGGTGCCTTGGTCGCCCTCTCCGTGGACGGCCTGCCCGGCGAGGAACTGCATGAGGTCGACGCCGGAACCCAGGGCCTGCCCTGTCCCGGCCCGGACGTGGGGGCCTGATGCTGCGCAGCCTCCTCTGCCTCGCCTGCCTCGTCCCGGCGGCCCATGCGGAAACCCCGATGACCGCCGCCGAATTCGAGGCCTGGTCCACCGGCAGGACGCTCGACTACGCCGCCGACGGCGCGCGCTGGGGCAGCGAGATGCATCTGGCGAACCGCGCCACAATCGACGCCGACGAGGGCGGGGTCTGCCGGTCGGGCCACTGGTATCCGCAGGGCGACGACATCTGCTTCGTCTACGAATTCAACCCCGGCCCCTATTGCTGGCGCTTCCTGAAGGAGGGCGATCAGGTGATCGCCGAATTCGTGGGCGAGGCCTTCGCCGAGCATATCACCGTCACCCTCTCCGACGCGCCGATCCCCTGCACCCCGGAAGTGGGGGTCTGACATGCGCGCCCTCCTCGCCCTCCTGCTCTCCGCCACCCCCGTCCTTGCCGAACCCGTCCTCACCGCCGACGAATTCGACACCCTCACCCGGGGCCGCATCATGACCTGGTCCGAATTCGGCGCGGTCTACGGGGTGGAGCAGTACCTGCCGGGCCGCAAGGTGCGCTGGACGGTCCTCGGCGACGATTGCAAGACCGGCCACTGGTATCAGGACGGCGCCGCGATCTGCTTCCAGTACGAAGACGACATCGACCCCGACTGCTGGGAGATCACCCGCTCGGGCGCCGATCTCCTCGCCCGCTATACCACCGACCCGCCGGGCACCGAGCCGGTGATCGTGGCCGAGACGACCGAACCCCTCGCGTGTTTCGGGCCAGAGGTCGGCGTCTGATGCGCAGGCTGGCCCTTCTCCTGACGTTTCTCCCCGGCCTCGCTTTCGCCGAAAGCACCGCCCCTCAACCTGCCGATCCCCCGATGACCGCCGAAGCCTTCGAGCGCTTCGTTCAGGGCCGCACCATGGACACTCACAACCAGACCGGGCGCTACGGGGTGGAAACCTTCCTCCCCGGCCGCCGCGCGATCTGGCGCGATGCCGAGCAATGCCTGGAAGGCAGCTGGCGTCCGCAGGGCGACCTGATCTGCTTCGACTACCGGGGCATCGACACCCCCTTCTGCTGGACCTACCACGACCACGGCGGCTGGCTGATGGCCTGGCTCGACGGCGACCTCTCGGGCGAGGCGATCATGCTGTATCCGGCGCAGGAGGTCGTGACCTGCGAGGGGTATTTCGGCGTCTGACGCGCAGTCGGGGCCGGCTGGTCACCCCATGCCCATGTGATTGTTCTCCTCGCAGGACAGCTCCCAGACCCGCAGCTCCAGCCGTCGGAGGCCCGACCGCACGAAAGGGTCGGATCGGGCGATGGCCTCGGCCTCTGCTGCGGTTTCCGCGCGCAGGATGACCATGCCGCCCGACCCGTCCGCGAAGGGGCCTGCCAGTTCCAGCGACCCCGCAGCCTGCAGGGACCGCAGCCAGGCCACATGGGCCCGGATCGCCTCGATGTCGGCCGTCCTTCCGGGGACGGGATGCAAGAACACGACGTATCGGGTGAATTCGCTCATATGCTTCCGTAGGGTGCGTGCTCGCACGCACCATCCTTTCACCACCGCATCAGAACAGGCTCCCCTGCCCGCTCTCTCCCTCGCCCTTCGCGCGCTTTCCGGCCCGGCCTCCGACCAGAAGCCGCCCATCCCGGAACTCGATCTCCAGCGCCAAGGCCTTCTCGGCCGCCGCCTTCGAGGTGACGACTGCCCCATCCCCCCGCACGACGGCGTAGCCCCGCTTCAGGGTGGCCGCATAGCCCAGCGTCGCCCGCGTCCGGTCCAACGCCTCCAGCCGGTCATTGAGCCGCGCCAGCCGTGCGCGGGGCGCCGCCTCCAGCCGGTCGGAAAGCGTGGCGAGCCGCCCCCGTCCCTCAGCCGTCCGCCGCGCCGCATCGCCCAGCATCCGCACCAGCGCCGGGGCCAATCGCGCCGCCAGCGCCTCCAGCCGCTCCCCCCGCCGCTCCAGCCGCTGCAGGACCGCCCGTCCCAGCCGCTCCGTGCGCGAGGTCAAAAGGTCCGCCTGCCGCGCCAGCCCGGCCCGCAGCGCCTGCGGCTGCAACCGCCCCGCCAGCCGGTCGAACTCCCGGTGCTTCTTCGCCACCGCCAGCCCCAGCCCCGCCGAAAGCCGCAGCGCCCCCGCATCCAGACGTTGCCGGGGGGTCGCGACCAGCGTCTCCACCCGGGGCAGCGCGCGGCTCAAGTCCCGCAGCCGCTGGCGCCGTTGCACCACCCCCTGCCCGATCCCGCGCACAAGCCGCGCCCCCAGCGCTTCCAGCGCCGCCAGAAGGTCCAGTCGCACCGGCACCGCCAGTTCCGCAGCCGCCGTAGGGGTCGGCGCGCGCAAGTCGGCGGCATGATCGATCAGCGTGGTGTCGGTCTCGTGCCCCACGGCGCTGATCAACGGGATCGCCGACCCCGCCGCCGCCCGCACGACCACCTCTTCGTTGAACCCCCACAGGTCCTCCAGCGACCCGCCGCCCCGCGCGACGATCAGCACGTCGGGCCGCGGGATCGGTCCGCCTTCGGGCAGCGCGTTGAACCCCCGGATCGCCGCCGCCACCTGCGCCGCGCAATCCTGCCCCTGCACCGCCACCGGCCAGACCAGCACATGCCGGGGGAAACGGTCGCGCAAGCGATGCAGGATGTCCCGGATCACCGCGCCACTGGGGGAGGTCACCACCCCGATCACCCGCGGCAGATAGGGGATCGGCTTCTTCCGCGCCGCATCGAACAGCCCCTCGGCCTGCAACGCCGCGCGGCGCTTCTCCAGCATCGCCATCAGGGCGCCCGCCCCCGCCGGGGCCACGTCCTCGACGATCAGCTGGTACTTCGACTGGCCGGGAAAGGTGGTCATCCGCCCGGTGGCGACGATCTCCATCCCTTCCTCCGGCCGGACCTGCATCCGTGCCGCCTGCCCCTTCCAGGCGATCGCCGCCAAAGAGGCGCGGTCGTCCTTGAGGTCGAAGTAGAGGTGCCCCGACGAGGGCCGCGACACCCGCCCCACCTCGCCCCGCACCCGGACCAGGCCGAACTCCCCCTCGATCACCCGCTTCACCGCGCCGGAGAGTTCCGAGACGGTGAATTCCGGCTGGTTGCCCTGCGGGGCGGGATCGTCGATCAGGTCCATGGCCCATTGATGCCCCGGCGCGGGCCGGGTTGCAACACGGGGGGCCGAGGGCGCGGTGGCTTCAACGGAAAGGACCGGTTAAACTTCGGTTAACAGGTGAGTCACGCTCCCGCCGAAAGGTCCGCGCCATGTTCCGCAGCCCTGCCCTTCCCGCGATCCTTGCGGCGCTTCCGGCCCTTGCCGCGCCCGCATCGGCCCAGGACTGCGACCCGAACTATTCCGGAAAATGCGTCCCCATCGCCTCGGACGTCGACTGCGCCGGGGGCAGCGGCAACGGGCCTGCCTATGTCGATGGGCCGGTCTATGTCGTCGGCAGCGACATCTACGGGCTGGATCGGGACGGCGACGGGATAGCCTGCGACAGATAGCCCCGCGGCTCAGTCGCCGCTGTCGCCCCCGATGCCATCGGGCCCGCCCTGCCCCGGCGGAAGCGGTGGAAGCGGGCCGTGCTTCCGGCGATACACCGCATAGCTTCCGACAATCATCGCCGCGCCGATCCCCGCCAGCCACAGGGGGCCCATGCCGATTCCCCAGGCAACCACCGCCATCCCCGCCGCCTCGGTCAGCCTGACCAGAGGCGACGGCTTCGGCCGGCCCGACGTGCCGGCGCCCAGCGTCACGGTGACATCCGGTTCCATGCTTGCCTCCCACACGCGCGCATCCTAAGAGGCCTTCACCTTCAGGCCAAGCGGGGGCGCGTCCATGAACATTCTGATCCTCGGGTCCGGCGGACGGGAACATGCGCTCGCCTGGGCGGTCAAGCAGAACCCGAAATGCGACCGGCTTATCGTCGCCCCGGGCAATGCCGGCATCGCCATGCTGGCGGAATGCGCCGACCTCGACATCCTCGACGGCGCCTCGGTGGTGACGTTCTGCGAAGAGAATGCCGTCGACTTCGTCATCGTCGGCCCCGAGGCCCCCCTTGCCGCCGGGGTCGCCGACGCCTGCCGCGCCGCGGGGATCCTGACCTTCGGCCCCTCCGCCGCCGCCGCGAAGCTCGAGGCCTCCAAGGCCTTCACCAAGGACATCTGCGACGCCTGCGGTGCCCCCACCGCGGCCTGGGCCCGCTTCACCGAAGCCGCCCCCGCCCGCGCCTATGTGAAGGCGCAAGGTGCGCCCATCGTCGTCAAGGCCGACGGCCTCGCCGCCGGAAAGGGCGTCGTCGTCGCGATGACCGAGGCCGAGGCGCTGGACGCCATCGACGACATGTTCGGCGGCAGTCTCGGCGCAGCAGGCGCGGAAGTCGTGATCGAGGACTTCATGGCGGGCGAGGAGGCGAGCTTCTTCGTCCTCACCGACGGCACCACCGCGCTGCCCATCGGCACCGCGCAGGACCACAAACGGGTGGGCGACGGCGACACTGGCCCGAACACCGGCGGCATGGGCGCCTATTCCCCCGCCCCCGTCCTGACCCCGGCCCTCCAAGAGCAGGCGATGGAGCACATCATCCGGCCCACCATCGCCGAGATGGCCCGGCGCGGCACGCCCTATCAGGGCGTCCTCTATGCCGGGCTGATGATCCAGGACGGCAAGACGCGACTGGTCGAATACAACTGCCGTTTCGGCGACCCGGAATGTCAGGTGCTGATGATGCGCCTCGGCGCGCAGGCGCTGGACCTGTTGCTCGCCACCGCCGAGGGGCGCTTGGCCGAGGCGCGGGTCAACTGGGCCGACGACCACGCCCTGACCGTGGTCATGGCCGCGAAGGGTTATCCCGGGACCTATGAGAAAGGCAGCGTGATCAACGGCCTCGACCGGATGCCCGAGGACAGCCGCCACATGGTCTTCCACGCCGGAACCCGGCAGCGCGACGGGGTGATCGCCGCTGACGGCGGGCGCGTCCTGGCCTTCACCGCCCGCGGCGCGACGCTGGAAGAGGCGCATCACCGCGCCTATGCGATGATCGACCTTCTGGACTGGCCGCAGGGTTTCTGCCGGTCCGACATCGGCTGGCGGGCGCTGCCGAAATGATCATTCGCGACAAGCCGGGCATTCTCGCGCTTCTCCTTGCGGTGCGCGGTTCCGTCCTGCCGCATATCGCGCCGCAGCTACTGTTCGTCGGCCTCTTCTCGGCCGCCATCGTCGCCATCGACCGCCACCTTGTGACCCTGCCGCATGTGCAGGCCGCGCCCCTGGCCGTCTTCGGGGTCGCCCTCTCGCTCTTCCTCGGCTTCCGCAACAATGCCGCCTATGACCGCTGGTGGGAGGCCCGCCGCCTCTGGGGTGGCCTTCTCGCCGATGCCCGCAGCCTCGCACGCGAGGCCGACACCTTCCTTGCCGATCCCGGCGACCGCCGCCGCCTCCTGACCGCGATGCGCGGCTTCCTGCACCAGCACCGCTGTGCGCTGCGCGACCTTCCCCCCGACGCCGCCGCGCTGCGCGATGCCCCGGCGGCGCCCGACCCGGATGCCACGCTCGACGCCATGGGCGTGCAGCTTGGCGAAGCCCTGCGCGCCGGGCGGCTGGACGGGTTCGGCGCCCGCACGCTCTCCACCCGCCTCTCCGCCATCGCCCTGGCCCAGGCGGGTTGCGAGCGCATCAAGCTGACGCCGCTGCCTTACGTCTATTCCCTGCTGATCTTCCGCACCTCGTGGCTCTACTGCCTGCTCCTGCCCTTCGCGCTTCTGGAACCGACCGGCTGGCTCACCCCCCTCTTCGCGGTGATCGTCGCCTATACCTTCTTCGGGCTCGCCGAAGTGACCGAGGAACTGGCGCATCCCTTCGGCCCGACGGCCAACGCCCTGCCGCTGGACGCGATCTGCCGCGCCGCCGAAATCTCGCTCGCGCCCCATCTGGGCGAGGTCCCGTCCCCGCCGCTGCAACCCGTCGGCTACCGGCTGGACTGATCGTTCCGCCCCTTGCGCCCAATCCGGCCCCCGCATAAGAAGCGGGCGTTTTCGGAAGGCCCAAGGGGGAGCCGCGAATGCCGCTTCTGGTGATGAAATTCGGCGGGACCTCGGTCGCCGACCTGTCGCGGATCGAGAATGCCGCGAAGAAGGTGCAGGCCGAGGTCGAGCGTGGCTATGACGTGATCGTCATCGTCAGCGCCATGTCGGGCAAGACCAACGAACTGGTCGGCTGGGTCGAGACCACCTCGAAGCTGTATGACGCCCGCGAATACGACGCCGTGGTCGCCAGTGGCGAGAACGTGACGGCGGGCCTTCTGGCGCTGCGCCTGCAAGAGATGGACGTGCCCGCGCGCAGCTGGCAGGGCTGGCAGGTGCCGATCAACACCACCTCGGCGCATTCCTCGGCCCGCTTCGTCTCGATCCCGCGCGACCATATCGACGCGAAATTCGCCGAGGGCTTCAAGGTCGCCGTCGTCGCGGGCTTCCAGGGCGTCAGCGCCGAGGGGCGGATCACCACCCTTGGCCGGGGCGGCTCGGACACCACCGCCGTCGCCTTCGCCGCCGCCTTCGGGGCCGAACGCTGCGACATCTACACCGATGTGGACGGCGTCTACACCACCGACCCCCGCATCAGCCCCAAGGCCCGCAAACTGCCAAGGATCGCCTTCGAGGAGATGCTGGAACTGGCCTCGCTCGGCGCCAAGGTGCTGCAGACGCGGTCGGTGGAACTGGCGATGCGCTACAAGGTGCGCCTGCGCGTGCTGTCCTCCTTCGAGGACACCGACGAGAATTCTGGAACCCTGGTCTGCGACGAGGATGAAATCATGGAATCGAAAGTAGTCTCCGGCGTCGCCTATTCCCGCGACGAGGCGAAGATGACGCTTCTGAAGGTCGAGGACCGCCCCGGCGTGGCGGCGGCGATCTTCGGCTCGCTGGCCGATGCGGGCGTGAACGTCGACATGATCGTGCAGAACATCTCGGAACAGGACGACCCGGCCGACAAGCGCGCCCATACCGACATGACCTTCAGCCTGCCCACCAATCAGGTGGACCGCGCCAAGAACGCCATCGACGCGGCGGCTTCGGCAGGCAAGTTCGCCTTCACCTCGCTGGTGACGGATACCGACGTGGCCAAGGTCTCGGTGGTGGGCATCGGGATGCGCAGCCAGGTGGGCGTCGCCGCCAAGATGTTCGCGGCCCTGGCGGCAGAGAACGTGAACATCAAGGTGATCACCACCTCCGAGATCAAGATCAGCGTGCTGATCGACCGCAAGTACATGGAACTTGCCGTCCAGGCGCTGCACGACACGTTCGAGCTGGAAAAGGCCTGACGGCCGGGCCGGGCTCACGCCCCGTCAAGGGGGCAGAAGTCCCGCCAGATCCATGTCGCAGCCCAGTCCTGCCGTGGCGCCAGAGGCGGTGGCGAAGACCGCCGCCGGCATCCCGCTAGCCAGATCGCCCGCCGCATAGATCCCGGGAACGCTGGTGCGCTGATGGCGATCGGTCTTCACGAAGGGGCCGGTCGGGCCGTCGGCCATCTCGCAGCCCAGATCGGCCGCGAAGGATGACGCAGGCACGCTGCGGCTGGCAAGATAGAACGCCCGCAGCGGTATAGGTCGACCCGCGACCCAGACCGCGCCCAGCTTGCCGGCGTCATGCTCGAACAGCTCGACAGGACCGCTGACATGGTCGACCCCGAGCGTCGCGATCAACTCCAGCGTCTCCGGGGCCAGCACCGCGCCATTGTCGAAGACCGTAAGCGGCCCCGCCCAGCGCCGGATCTGGCGCAGATATTGTCCGGCATGGGGATGGTCGCCCAGCAGGACGCCCGTCGGCAGGTCCGCCAGCTCATAACCGTGGCAATAGGGGCACTGGTTCGCCGTGATCCCCCAGCAGGCCGCCAGCCCCGGCAGGTCCGGCAGGATGTCGCGCTGCCCCGTCGCCAGGATCAGCCGCCGCGCCTCGGCCCGCCCCCCATCCCAGTCCAGCCGAAACCCCTGCTCTACCGACGTCACCCGCGCCTCCACCACCGTCAGCGTCGGATAGGCCCGCAGCTGCGCCAGAGCGTTCGCCTTGATCGCCGCCGGTTCCATGCCGTCATGACCCAGGAAACTGTGCGAATGGGCGGCAAAGCGGTTGCGATGCTGCCCGTCGTCGAACAGCACCACCCGCCGCCGGGCCCGCAGCAGGTAAAGCGCCGCTTGCAGCCCTGCGAAATTGCCGCCGACGATTGCCGCGTCGAACGGCTGGTCAAATCCCGTGTGCATTGCCATAGTCTCCGTGGATAAGTATCGTAACCAATATAGTTACATGAAACGCGACAGCAAGCTTTCTCTGGCCCTGCATATCCTCGGGCACATGGGCGCGGCCCCTGACCGCCCCTTGCAGTCCGAGGTTCTGGCGGGGTTCCATGCCACCCACCCCGTCGTGGTGCGCCGCACGCTGGGCCAGCTGCGCGAGGCCGGGCTGGTCCTCTCTGCCAAGGGCCATGCCGGGGGCTGGCGGCTCGCGAAACCCGCCGCTGCGATCACCGTCGCAGATGTCTACCGCGCGCTTGGCGAACATCTCGACCCCGCCCCCGGCTCCGGTCCGGAGAACCCGCCCGGCTGCGCCATCGAACGCGCGCTGCACGGGCACTGGAACCGCGCCGTCGCCGAGGCCGAAGCCCTGTTGCTTGACCGCCTGTCCCGGATGAGCATCGCCGATCTTTCGGCCAGCATGACCGAAGGCCCGGCCCATCCGCATGGGCAGAGCTCCGGAGGCCCCACGGAATAGGTCGTGGCAGAACCGCGCAATCCTCCGCACGTCAGACTGTGCCTTTTCGGATGAGCCGACCTTCCGCCCCGCTCAATCCGTCGGAAGCAGCCCCAGCAGATCCTGATGGCAGGCCGCGCCCGCCGTGTTCCCCGTCGCCGCAGCCTGGGTGGCGCTGGGATAGGGCCGCGCCAGATCGCCTGCCGCGAAGACCCCCGGCACCGTGGTCCGCTGGTGCTCATCGACCTTCAGATGGCGGCCCATCGGCGTTTCCTCCAGCACGCAGCCGAGATCTTCGCCCAGCGCCGAGGCCGGTTCCTGCCAGGTCACAAGATAAAGCGCCCGCATCATCACGTCGCGGCCGTCTTCCAGCTCCACCGCCTCGATGGCCCCGTTCGTATGCCGGACCCCGACCACCCGCCCCGCCTCGCGCGCAAGGCCGGGCCGGTCCAGCGCCGCCGCCTCCTCCGGCGTCACCGCAACCCCGTTTTCCAGCAGGACCAGATCGTCGGTCCAGTCCCGCAGCTGCGTCGCATGGTGCATCGGGATCGCCTCCACCGCCAGAAGGCCAGTCCTGCGGTCCGCCAGTTCATAGCCGTGGCAATAGGGGCATTGCACGACCGTGCGGCCCCAGCATTCCGCAAGGCCGGGAATATCCGGCAAAACGTCGCGCTGCCCATAGGCCAGGATCACCCGCGCGGCCTGCACCGACTCCGTCCCCTCCAGCACGAAGGCCCCCGCTTTGCCGCTGATCCGCTCCACCCGCCCCTCGATCAGCCCCGCGGTCGGATAGGCCAGCACCTCGGCCAGCCCCTTCCGGCGGATCGCCTGCGGCGCCGCGCCGTCCTGCCCCAGGAACCCGTGCGATGCGCTGGCGAAGCGGTTCCGCGTCCGCCCTTCATCCAGGATCACCACCCGCCGCCGCGCCCGCGCCAGCATGATCGCCGCCGAGACCCCGGCGAAACTGCCCCCGACCACCGCCACATCGACCTTCCGCATCCGCGTTCCCCTCGTTGCCCGCCGGGGCTACGCTTCGCCGCGCGGATCAGTTCCCGCTGCCCGATCCGCAGGCACCGGGACAGCACCGGGACAACGCGCCGCAACCCGCACGCGCAAATCCGTTTTCTTCCTGTCGCGGCGCTCCTATAGAGAGAGGAAGACCGGAAGGACGCCACATGCCCGAACGCAGCGAAAGTGACAGCCGCAAGCTTCTGCGCCGTCTGCGCGACATGCTGGCCATCCCCGGACGCGGTCAGGACCGGCTGGACCAGATCACCCATCTCATCGCCGACAGCATGAAGACCGAGGTCTGCTCGATCTACCTCTTCCGCGACCCCGAGACGCTGGAGCTGTGCGCGACCGAAGGCCTGAAGCCCGAGGCGGTCCACCAGACCCGGATGAAGCTGGGCGAAGGGCTGGTCGGCCGCGTCGCCCGCACCGGTCAGCCGGTCAACACCGCCGACGCCCCCAGTGAAAAGGGTTTTCGCTTCATGCCCGAGACCGGGGAGGAGATCTATTCCTCCTTCCTCGGCGTGCCGATCCAGCGGGTGGGCGAGAAGCTGGGTGTCCTCGTCGTCCAGTCCAAGACCGCCCGCGAGTTCTCCGAGGACGACATCTACGCCCTGGACGTCGTCGCCATGGTGCTGGCCGAGATGACGGAGCTTGGCGCCTTCACCGGCGAGGAAGGCGGCATGAAGGCGCTGCACAAGCAGCCGGTCCTGATCCGCGCCACTTCAGGTCAGGAAGGCGCGGCGGAAGGCCGGGTCTGGCTGCACGAGCCCCGCGTCGTCGTCACCAACCCCGTCGCCGACGACCCGCTGACCGAGATCGACCGCATCCGCGGCGCCGTGGGAGAGCTTCGCGTCTCCATCGACGACCTTCTGGAAGCCGAACAGCTCGACAAGGAGCAGAAGCAGGTCCTCGAAGCCTACCGGATGTTCGCCCATTCCCGCGGCTGGCTGCGGCGGATGGAGGAAGACATCATGCGTGGCCTCTCCGCCGAAGCGGCGGTGGAAAAGGAACAATCCGCCGCCCGCGCCCGGATGGAACAGGTGCCCGACCAGTATCTGCGCGAGCGCCTGCAAGACCTCGACGACCTGTCGAACCGGCTGCTGCGCATCCTCACCGGCCAGGGCCGCGACACCGGGGCGGAAATGCCGGAAAACCCGATCCTCGTCGCCCGCAACATCGGCCCGGCCGAGCTTCTGGATTATGGCCGCAAGCTGAAGGGCGTGGTGCTGGAAGAAGGCTCGGTCGGCAGCCATGCCGCCATCGTCGCCCGCGCGCTGGCGATCCCCCTGGTGATCAGCGCCAACCGTGTCGTGGCCGAGGCGCTGAACGGCGACCATATCCTTGTCGATGGCGACCAAGGCGTCGTCCACCTGCGGCCCGAGGAAACCATCGCCCGCGCGTTCCGCGACAAGATCGCCATGCAGGCCGAGGCGCAGAAGCGCTACGCCTCCCTGCGCAAGCTTCCCGCGACCACGCTCTGCGGCACGACCATCGGGCTGCACATGAACGCAGGGCTGATGGCCGACCTGCCCAGCCTTGAAAACTCGGGTGCCGACGGGGTCGGCCTCTTCCGCACCGAATTGCAGTTCCTCATCCGCTCGAAGATGCCGCAGCGGGCCGAGCTTGCCGCGCTTTACGCCCGCGTGATGGATGCCGCCAAGGGCAAGCGCGTCGCCTTCCGCACCCTCGACATCGGCTCGGACAAGGTGCTGCCCTACATCAAGGCGCCCGAAGAGCCCAACCCCGCGATGGGCTGGCGCGCGGTCCGCGTCGGCCTGGACAAGCCGGGCGTCCTCAGGATGCAGTTGCAGGCGCTGATCCGCGCCGCCAATGGCCGCCCGCTCACCGTGATGTTCCCGCTCATCACCGAGATGAGCGAATTCCAGGCCGCCCGCGCCCATGTCCTGCGCGAATTGCACCGCGAGAAGTCGCTGGGCCACCCGGTGCCCGAGCGGGTGGAGATCGGCGCGATGATGGAGACGCCGAGCCTCGCCTATGCGCCCAGGGCCTTCTACGAGCTGACCGATTTCATCTCGGTCGGCGGCAACGACCTGAAGCAGTTCTTCTTCGCCGCCGACCGCGAGAACGAGCTGGTCCGCCGCCGTTACGACACGCTGAACCTTACCTTCCTCGCCTTTCTGGAACAGGTTGTCGCGCGCTGTGCCGAGACCGGAACCGCGCTGTCCTTCTGTGGCGAGGATGCCGGCCGCCCGATCGAGGCGCTGGCGCTGGCCGCCATCGGCTTCCGCACCCTCTCGATGCGCCCCGCCTCGGTCGGCCCGGTCAAGGCGCTCCTGCGCAAGGTGACCCTGACCGAAGCGCGCGCCGTGATCGACCGGGCGCGGGACGAGGGGGCAGAATCCGCGCGACCCGCGCTGATGGATTGGCTGGCGACGGTGGGGGCTTAAGGTATGAGTTGGACGGCAGTGCCCGCGCGGGGTCTCCGAGCCTCCCGTATACACAATTTGCTTGATTTCCTTGAGGCAAATCGTATATACGGACATTCAGATCGAATTTGATCCGGCCAAAGACGAAGCCAATATCGCCAAGCACGGCGTGACGCTTGCCCGCGCGGCTGACCTCGACATGCTGGCCGTCAAACAGGACGAGCGTTTCGACTACGGCGAAATGCGGTTCCGGGCTTGGGGGCTGATCGACGGGTTGGCCTACTGCCTCGCTTTCACGACCCGGGATGATCGCGTCCGGGCCATCAGCCTGCGTCGTGTCCGCGCCAAGGAGTTGAAACGCCATGCCTCGTAAAGTGATCTTCGACGACGACAACCCGGAATGGACCGAGAAGGACTTTCGGGACACCCGCTCCCCCCATGAAGTTCTGCCGCCCCATATCCTCGCGGCGTTCCCCCGGACCCGTGGTCCGCAGAAGGCCGCGCTCAAGGTTCCCGTCTCGATCCGCCTTTCTCCCGAGGTGGTCGACTACTTCAAGGCCGGCGGCCCCGGTTGGCAGAGGCGGATTGATGAAGCGCTGCGAAAGGTCGCGGGGGTTGACACTCCTTGACCCGCCGCTGAGGGGATGGAGTCGCGTATCCGGGGTCCGACCACGCCATTCTTGCCGCCGCCGAAACGATCTGTCCGCCGAACCCGCCGCAAAGGCTTGACCCAAGTCAAACGCCGCAAGGACCATGCTGGCTACACTCGGCGCTGATTTTTCAGTGCTGTCAGGTGCCCCCATGGAATTCGGTCTGTTCTTTTTCGCCAACGACACCTCCGGCGCCGGTCAGACCGGCAAATACGACCTGATCTTTCAGGCCGCCCGCTGGGCCGACCAGAACGGCATGGCGCGCCTCTGGGTGCCCGAACGCCACTTCCACAGCTTCGGCGGCCTCTCGCCCAATCCCTCGGTGCTGGCCGCCGCGCTGGCCGGGGTGACAAGCCGCATCCAGATCTGCGCGGGCAGCGTCGTCCTGCCCCTGCACGACCCGATCCGCGTGGCCGAGGAATGGTCTATCGTCGACAATGTCTCGGGCGGGCGGGTCGGCCTTGGCATCGCCAGCGGCTGGGTGCCGAACGACTTCGTCATTTCCGGCCGACAGGACGATTTCCGGAACCGCAAGCAGCTGTTCCGCGACCGCACCGAGACCCTGCGCCGTCTGTGGCGGGGCGAGCCGCACCGCGTGCAGAACCCGCTTGGCGAAGAGGTCGACATCCGCGTCATGCCGCGCCCGGTTCAGGCGGAGCTGCCGATCTGGATCACCGCCGCCGCCAACCCGGAAACCTTCGTCGAGGCCGGTGCGATGGGCGCGAACGTGCTGACCCATCTCCTCGGCCAGACGGTCGAGGATCTGGCGCAGAAGATCACCGCCTATCGCGAGGCCCGCGCCGCCGCCGGGCATCCGGGGCGCGGCCTCGTCACGCTGATGCTGCACACGCTGGTCGGGGATGACGACGAGGAAGTGCATGATCTGGCCCGCAAGCCGATGATGGACTATCTCGGCGCCTCCTTCGACCTGGCGTCGAAGCACCTCGCCTCGGTGCCGTTTCTCAAGGACCCCGGCAAGATCGACGTGACGCAGCTGACGCCCGACCTTGCCGAGGCGGCGCTGGAAGCCTCGTTCGAGAAGTATTTCTACATGGGCAGCCTGCTCGGCTCCTACGACAAGTGTCTGGCGACGGTGGACCGGCTGGCACAGCTCGACGTGGACGAACTGGCCTGTCTGGTGGATTTCGGGGTCGAGCCGCAGGTGGTCCTGAAGGGCTTGGAGAACCTGAACGTGCTGCGCAAGCTGGCCAACCCCGAACCCCTGCGCGCTGCCTGATCAGGTTTGCCGGACGCTCCTCATGCGCCTTCGGCTTTTCGTCGCAAGTGAGCGAGGAGTGCCGAAGACATCGACGAGCCGGAGCCCGGAAACTGCCCGAATTCCATATCTTACCAAATCCTGAACGCCCACGCGCAAGTCGTTGATTTTGCTTGTGGTCAAAATCTGCCCGCGCGCGGGCAGCCGACTCACTCGCCTTGGAACAGCCCCGCATGCGCCCGCCGCAGCTCGGCCTTCTGAACCTTCCCCATCGCATTCCTCGGCAGTTCCTCCACGACCAGCACCCGCTTCGGAATCTTGAACGCCGCCAGCCTCTCCCGCAGCGCCGCCCGGACCGCCCCCTCCTCCGCCGACCCCACCACGCAGGCCACCACCGCCTCGCCGAAGTCAGGGTGCGGCACCCCGATCACCGCCGAAGCGGCGATCCCCGGCAGGTCGTCCAGCGCCGCCTCCACCTCCGCCGGGTAGACGTTCAGCCCGCCGGTGATCACCAGATCCTTGGCCCGGCCGAGGATCGACAGGTACCCCTCGGCATCGAAGGCCCCCATGTCGCCGGTCACGAACCAGCCCTCCCGGAACTCCTCCGCCGTCTTCTCCGGCAGTCGCCAGTAGCCCTTGAAGACGTTCGGCCCCCGGACCTCGATCGCCCCCGCCTCGCCCGGCGGCAGCGCCCCCTCCGGCCCGGCGATCCGCACCTCCACCCCCGGCAGCGGCATCCCGACGGTCCCGGCCTTCCGCTCGCCGTCATAGGGGTTCGAGGTGATCATGTTGGTCTCGGTCATCCCGTAGCGTTCCAGGATCGCGTGGCCGGTCCGCTCCCTCCATTCCGCGTGGGTGGCGGGGGAAAGCGGCGCCGAGCCGGAGACGAAGAGCCGCACCCTGGCGCAGACCTCGCGCGTCAGGCCGGGGTCGGAAAGGAGGCGGGTGTAGAAGGTCGGCACCCCCATCATCACCGTCGCCCCCGGCAGCGCGGCCAGCACGGCGGAGGGCTGGAAAGCGCGGTGGAAGATCATGCTGGCCCCGGAATAGAGGACGCAGTTGGTCGCGACGAACAGCCCATGGGTGTGGAACACCGGCAGGGCGTGGAGGAGGACGTCGTCTTCGGTGAACCGCCACAGCCCCACCAGCGCCTCGGCATTCGAGGCGAGGTTCTCGCGGCTGAGCATCACCCCCTTCGACCGCCCGGTGGTGCCGGAAGTATAGAGGATCGCGGCAAGATCATCCGATCCGTGGGCGGGATCGGCGAAGCCCGCATCCTGCCCCTCGGCCAGCGCCAGAAGGTCGGGCAGCGCCATCACCCGCGCGCCCACGGCACTCAGGCCCGCCACCCGCTCGGGGTCGGTCACGGCCAGGGCGGGTTCGGCGTCGGTCAGGAAATGCGCGGTCTCGGCGACGGTATAGCCGGGGTTCACCGGCAGGAAGACCACCCCCGTCCGCAGGCAGGCGAGGTAGAGCGAGAGCACCGCCTCGCATTTCTCGACCTGGAGGAGGAGACGGTCGCCTTTCTTCAGGCCGAGGGAGAAGAGTGCATTCGCCAGCCGCCCGGTCTCCTCCAGAAGCCCGGCATAGCTGGCCCCACCCACCATCCAGACCCGGTCCGGATCGGCGGCCATCTGTTTCAGTCTCGCGATGACATCGGTGCTCATGCCGCTCTCCCCTTGCTTGGATCATTTATCCAAGCCCCGCGGCGAACCGCAACAGGATCAGGCGCGGATCACCTTGGGCGGGGTCACGGCGAGGCGGAACTCGGCCTCCACCGCCTCGGCCCCATGGACTCTCGCCAACTTCGCCAGCTCGAAGCGGACGCGGGCGACCTCGCGGTAATACGACAGGAAAGCGGCGTTCAGCGCGGCCCCGGAGACGGCGCCGATCACCGGGACGGCCTGCGCGGCCAGTTTCTGGCCCAGCACGGCGGCAAGCCTTGGCGCAATCGTCCGGATCAGGTTCTGCGCCGTCGAGCCGGTCAGCGCCAGACGCGAGGCGAGGAAGGAGGTATTGACCCCATCATCCTGCGCCAGCGGGCTGCCGGCGGCGAAGACCTGCAGACATTCGGCGCGGACCCAATCCTCGTCGGGGTCAAGGCCCGCCTCGCGCGCCACGCTGCGGATCGTGTTCAGGAACAGGGTTACGGTCACGGGCAGTTCGGCCACCGCCGTCGCCAGCCCCCCGGACCCGCCCGCGGCACCTGCCGCCACGGCGACCAACATCGGGGCGCGGGTGCCAAGGTCGGGAGTGCGGGAGGCAATGCCGTAGGAGGCCTCCAGCGCCTGGGCCGTCAGCTTCTCCAACTGGCTGCGCAGGCTGTCGGGCAAGGCGGAGAGCTGGTATTCCAGCGTGCCGCCAACGCGGTTCACCAGCCGGATCACCGGGCCATTGGCACGCTTGTAGCGGCGGGCGAGCGGGGCGATTTTCGCGGCAAGATCGGTCGTCGAGAGAACGGGCAGGGTCTGGTCCATGCTGAGTCATATGGGGACCCCTGCCCCCCGTGCAATGGGATCAGGTCGCCTTGGTCACGACCCCGGTCACGCCATTCCACGCCCCCGCCTTCAGGTCCAGCCCCAGCACGCGGTCGGGGTTGGTCGGGGGCGGCATCTCCACCCCGTCGAGCCTCCTGAAGCCGAAGCGGGCGTAATAGGGCGCGTCGCCGACCAGCATCACCCGTTCCCAGCCCAGCCGTCGGGCCTCGCCCAGGCTTTCGTTGATCAACAAGGCCCCCAGCCCCTCGCCCTGATGGGTGGGGTGGACGGCGATGGGGCCGAGAAGAAGGACGTCATGCTCGCCGATCAGCGCGGGCCAGTAGCGGATCACGGCGGCCAAAGCGCCGGTGTCGTCGCGGAGCGTCAGGCACAAGGGCGCGACCGTCGGCACACCGTCGCGCAGGCGGTAGGAGGAGAGCGCGGTACGGCCGGGCGCGAAGCAGAGGTCGTAAAGCGCCTCGACCTCCCACCAGTCGTCTTCTGTCTCTTCCTCAAGCCGATACACGCCGCTGATTTCCCCCTGACGCCTTGATCCGAATCCGCTGGCACCGGGCCGTAACATGGCGCAGTCTCACGATCAATTTGTGAAAAGGCTACCCGATGTTCTATCGCCCCGCCGAGGGCCATGGCCTGCCGCACAGCCCGTTCTCGGCCATCGTCTCACCCCGTCCGATCGGCTGGATTTCCACCCGTGCGGCAGCGGGCGACAATCTTGCACCCTATTCCTTCTTCAACGCGGTGGGCTACACGCCGCCGCAGGTGATGTTCGCGGGCGACTACCGCGACAGCATGGCGAATGCGATGGAAAGCGGCGTCTTCGCGGTGAACATCGTGGCCGAGGCGGCGCTGGAGGCGATGAACGCGACCTCGGCCCGTTTCCCGCGCGGGACGGACGAGTTCGTGGCGGCGGGCGTGGCGAAGGCGGAATGCGTGGCCATCGACTGCCCGCGCGTGGCCGATGCGCCCGCGACGCTGGAATGCCGGGTGGTGAAGCTGGTCGACCTGATCGGCCCCGAGAAACTGCTGATCGGCGAGGTGGTTGGCATCCACCTGCGGGACGATTGTCTGGTCAACGGGCGGCTGGACCCCGCACGCTATGTCCCGGCGGCGCGGCTTGGCTATCACGACTATACTTTCGTCCGCGAGCTACGCGAGTTGCGGCGCCCCAAGGACCCGGCCTGAATGACCCCTGCCCGCCGCAAGATCGTCTATGCCGTCACGTTCGAGACGCTGGGGACGCTGGTCGCCTCGGCCTATCTCTGGATCGTCTCGGAAGCGAGCGCGGGGTCGTCGCTGGCGCTGTCGGTCTTGACGGCAACCATCGCGCTGAGCTGGTCCTACATCTTCAACACCGGCTTCGAGGCCTGGGAGGCGCGGCAGCCGGTCAGGGGCCGGTCCCTGAAACGCCGCGCCGCCCATGCCCTGCTGTTCGAGGGCGGGCTGGTGCTGATCTGCATCCCCGTGATGGCATGGTGGCTTCAGGTCGGCTATCTGGAGGCGCTGGTCTACGAGGCCGGGTTGATCGCCCTTTTCATCGCCTATACCTATGCCTTCACCTGGGGGTTCGACCGCATCTTCGGCCTGCCCGCCTCGGCGAGGTAGGGGTTGCGCGGACCCGGGCAATCTGTATAAGGCCGCATCCTTTCCGCTTATCCATGAACCGGCGATGCCTCTCGTGGACGGGCTGCGGAAAAGGTCTTGCCCGTCCTATGAAGCCGCCCCGAAACGAAGGAAGCCCGCATGCCTCTTTACGAGCATGTCTTCATCTCGCGCCAGGACCTGTCCAACGCGCAGGCCGAAGGCCTTATCGAACATTTCTCCACGGTGCTCTCGGACAATGGCGGCAAGGTCGTCGAAAACGAGTACTGGGGCGTCAAGACGATGGCCTACAAGATCAACAAGAACCGCAAGGGGCATTATGCCTTCCTGAAGTCGGACGCGCCCGCCGCGGCCGTGCAGGAAATGGAACGCCTGATGCGGCTGCACGACGACGTGATGCGCGTGCTGACCATCAAGGTCGACAAGCACGCCGAGGGCGTCTCGGTCCAGATGCAGAAGCGCGACGAGCGTGACCGCGATGGCGAGCGTTCGGATCGTGGCGACCGCGGCGGCTTTGGCGGCGAACGCCGCGAGCGTCCGTCGTTCGGCGACCGTGGCGACCGCCCGTCGTTCGGCGCTCCGCGCCGTTGATCTGAGAAAGGACATAAACCATGGCGAACAAACCGTTTTTCCGCCGCCGCAAGGTCTGCCCCTTCTCGGGCGACAACGCTCCGGCGATCGACTACAAGGACACCCGCCTTCTGCAGCGCTACATCTCCGAGCGCGGCAAGATCGTCCCGTCCCGCATCACCGCAGT
>Ga0209793_1001035_pt1 | contig 20871 bp, 21 predicted proteins | sample EBPBio122009_DNA_FD_185863 | JGI IMG/M metagenome (GOLD analysis project Ga0209793, IMG submission 185863) | Wastewater treatment Type I Accumulibacter community from EBPR Bioreactor in Madison, WI, USA - Reactor 1_2/2/2009_ DNA (SPAdes) (version 2) | ecosystem: Engineered > Bioreactor > EBPR >... | reverse complement strand
CGGAGCCGCCGGTCGAGCGTGTCGAGCGCGTCTATACAATCGACGAGGTGAAGCATTCCGCCCGCCTGCGCGACAAGGTGCGTCGTATCGACCTCGACACGATCACCTTCGCCACCGGCAGCGCCGAAGTGCCGATGTCGCAGGCCCGCACGCTGCGCAAGGTCGCCGAGGCCATGGAGAAGGTTCTGGACAAGGATCCGGGCGAGACCTTCCTCATCGAGGGCCATACGGATGCCGTCGGTTCGGACAAGTCGAACCTCATCCTGTCCGACCTTCGCGCCGAAGCGGTCGCGAACCTGCTGACCGAGGTCTACGGCATTCCGCCGGAAAACCTGCAGACGCAGGGTTACGGCGAGCGCTTCCTGAAGGTGCGCACCGACGCCGCCGAACAGCAGAACCGCCGCGTCACCATCCGCCGCGTCACGACGCTGGTGCGTCCGGTCGCCAACGCGAACTGATTTTTCGGGTTACAAGGAAACAGGAGGCTGCGGGAGAAATCCCGCGGCCTTTTCGCATCAACGCTCAGGCGAGTTCGGGAGGCCCGTGATCGCCACCACGAAGTCGGCGATGGCGGCGGTGTCGTCGAGGTCGAAAACGGGGAGCGTGGTGTCGGTCACCGGATGGTCGGCGGCGATGGCGGCGATATGCGGGTCCTCGGGGGCGAGCGGCGTGCGGTTGGCCGATTCCAGCCGGCGCGCCTCGATCTTGGGTATCGGCTCGCGCTTGTAACCTTCGATGAGCACGAGATCGCAGGGGGCGAGGCGGGCGAGGATTTCCTCGAAGGAGGGTTCCGGCGCACCGCGCAGCTCATGCATGATCGCGTAGCGCGTACCGGAGACGATGGTGACCTCGTGTGCGCCGGCCTGGCGGTGGCGATAGCTGTCGGCGCCCACCTTGTCGATGTCGAAATCGTGGTGGGCGTGCTTGATGGTCGAGACGCGGTAGCCGCGGGCGACCAGTTCCGTGACGAGGCGTACGGCAAGGCCCGTCTTGCCGGAATTCTTCCAGCCCGCAATGCCGAAGATCTTTGGTCGTGTCATCGTTCCAGTACCCGCAGCCAGGTTTCCGCCGCTTCGAGGTGTTCCGGCGTGTTGATGTTGAAGAAAGGGTCGAGATCGCCTTCCGTCGTCTCGACGGGCGGGAAGTCCACCGCCCGCGCCCGGTGCCGCTCCATGTAGCTGCGCATTCGCAGCGCGCCGCCGCCGGAAAGCCAGGCGGCAAGGTCGTCCGCCAGCGCGACGGGCCAGAGCGCGAAGACGGGATGCGGGCCGTCCGCCGAGCGGGCATGGACGATGCGCCCGGGCGTATCGACGGCCTCGGCCAGCCGTGCGACGAGGTCGGTCGGGAAGAAGGGACTGTCGGTCGGCACCGTCGCGATATGGCTCGTCTCGGGATGGAAGCGGCGCGCATGGTCGAGCACGGCGAGCACGCCGCCGAGCGGGCCGGAGCGCGTCGCATCGAGATCGGCGAAGACCGGCAATTCCTCGCCGGGTGCAAACAGGATGGGGCCGTTGGCGTTGACGGCGAGCGTGGATACCTGCGGGCGCAACCGCCGGGCGGCGCGGTCAATCAGCGCCATGCCGCCGAGCCGTATGCGCGCCTTGTCCTGTCCCATGCGGGAGGACAGGCCGCCGGCCAGGATCACGCCCGGTATCGCTTCGTTCAATGCCATTTCGCTCCCGCGGACATGCTTGCCTTCCCTTGGGTCTAGTCGCTCCGGATGGCCGCGGCAAGGGATGAGAATGTCACGGGGATTCGGGTTTGGAGCGCTGCGCCACGGCCTTCGTGCGGCGCAGGTTCTCGCGGTAGAAGGTGTAGAGACCGGAGGCGACGATGACCAGGACGCCGACCGTCATCCAGAAGTCCGGCACTTCGCCGAAAAACAGGAAGCCGATGGCGATGGCCCAGATGAGGCTCGTATAGCGGAAGGGGGCGATGAAGGAGATTTCGCCGGTCCGCATGGCGGTGACCAGCGTCTGGTAGCCGACGAGCAGCAGGGCGCTTGCCAGCGCCAGCCGCGTGAGGACATCCGGCGGCACCGGCCGCCAGCCGCCCATCGGCACGACGAGCACGCCGCCGACCAGGGTGATGACCACGGCCGTGACCGCGCTGACGAAGATCGAGGGAACGTCGCTGCGGATCCTGCGCGTTGCAAGGTCGCGCGCCGCCGCGCCGATGACCGAGGCGATGACGTAGATCGCCGCCATGGAAAAGCCTTCCGGGCCGGGACGGATGACGATCAGCACGCCGGCGAAACCGGCTGCGATGGCGAGCCAGCGCCGCCAGCCGACTTCCTCGCCGAGGAAGAGCGCTGCGCCGAGCGTGACGGCGAGCGGCAGGGCCTGGAGAATTGCCGAGGTGTTGGCGAGCGGCATGGCGCCGAGGGCGGAGACATAGGCGAGGGAGGCGAAGACCTCCGAAACCAGGCGTAGCGCGACGGCCGGCTCCAGCACGATCCGCCAGGAGCCGAGCGCGCCCATCCACCTTGCGATGAAAAGCACGAGCACGCTCGTCATCAGCCCGCGCAGGAACAGGATCTGGCCCGTGTTCATGGCGTGGGTGACGGATTTGACGAGGGCGTCGTTACAGGTGAAGGCGGCCATGCCGACCGCCATGTAAAGCGCGCCCCGGCCGTTCGAGTTGGTATTCATGCGGGTGATTCCAAGCGTTTTCCACCCCTAATAGGCCCGATGGGCGGCATTTTCCACCGGGCAGCCGACAAGGCGCGCTCGCTACGCTATTTCCCGGCCTCGTAGACGACATAGCTTTCGGCTGCCGGGTCCGGGTCGCCGTAGGTGGGATCGACCTCGAAACGGGTCAGGATGAAGTCGCCGTTGCGGAACAGCCATTCGCCGCTGTCCCAGGCATCGCCGATGCCGCGCCAGGCGGCATGGCTGGTGATGGCGCGGGTCTTCTCGTCGAAGCTTGCGTTGACGAGGAGGCCAGTGGCGCGGAAACCGCGAACCTTCGGGTCGGCCTTCAGCCTGCTCATCTCCTCGTCCGCATAGGCATAGTCTAGGTCGGGCGTGGCGAAGGCGACGAGTTTCAGTGATTCTTCGTCGCTCTTCTTCAGCACGAAGGCATGGCGGATATTGTAGGCGCCGGAGCCGCAGAAGAGCTGGTAGAGGACGGCCTCGACCGCGTCGCCGTCGGGATTGTAGTCCGGCTTGTAGGAGAAGCGGTAGACAGAGTGCCCGTAGTTCTCGTCGTCCGGGCCGGCCATGGGGACGTCCTCCATGCCGTTCATGTCGCAGTCCGTGCCGAAGGCGGCTTTTGCAAGCGCTTCCGCCGCCGCGATGCCCTCCGGGCGGTCGGCGGCAAGGCCGGGCATGGGCAGCGCGGCGCAGAGGATGGCGGCCAGCAGGACTTTCACCGGAACCTCGTTTCGGCGGGTCAGCCGCCCGTGACGCTCATGTGGCGGGCGACGGCCGGGCGGTTGCGGCGGTCGATGATGAAGTCGTGACCCTTCGGCTTGCGGCCGATGGCCTCGTCGATCGCCTGCGAGAGCAGGGCGTCGTCGTCGGAGGCGCGCAACGGCAGGCGCAGGTCGGCCGCGTCGTTCTGGCCGAGGCACATATAGAGCGTGCCGGTGCAGGTGAGGCGGACGCGGTTGCAGCTTTCGCAGAAATTGTGCGTCATCGGCGTGATGAGGCCGAGACGACCGCCGGTTTCCTCGACCGTCACGTAGCGTGCGGGGCCGCCGGTGCGGTAGGCATTTTCGGTGAGCGTGAACTCTTCGGCGAGGCGGGCGCGCATTTGCGAGAGCGGAAGATAGCGGTCGGTGCGGTCTTCCTCGATCTCGCCCATCGGCATGGTTTCGATGAGGGTGAGATCCATGCCGCGGCCATGCGCCCAGCGCATCAGCTCGGGGATCTCGCGATCATTGAAGTCCTTCAGCGCCACGGCGTTGATCTTGATCTTGAGGCCGGCCGCCTGTGCGGCGTCGATGCCCTCCATGACCTTGGAAAGCTCGCCCCAGCGGGTGATCGTCCTGAATTTTTCCGGGTCGAGCGTATCGAGGGAGACGTTGATGCGGCGGACGCCGCAATCGACCAGTTCCGCCGCGTGCTTGGAAAGCTGGGAGCCGTTCGTCGTCAGGGTGAGTTCGTCGAGGCGGCCTTCATGCACATGTGCGCCGAGTTCGCGCACGAGATGCATGATGTTCTTGCGGACGAGGGGTTCACCGCCGGTGAGGCGTAGCTTGCGTACGCCCTTGGCGATGAAGGCGGAACAGAGCCGGCTCAATTCCTCCAGCGTCAGGAGGTCCTTCTTCGGCAGGAAGGTCATGTTCTCCGCCATGCAGTAGGTACAGCGGAAATCGCAACGGTCCGTGACGGAGACGCGCAGATAGGTGACGGCGCGCCCGAAGGGGTCGATCATCGGCGCTTGGGACTGCGCGACCGGATTCGCGCCATTCCAGGTTCCTGCATACGAATTCAAGCCATGTCCTCCTTACCGACATGTCGTGCGCCAAGGGCGCGGCGTCAAGCCGATGCGACGATTATGACAGCATTTTCAGCCTTGCACATCCCCCGCTTGCGGCATAGTCCTTCGCGAAATCCAAGGGAAAAGGATCCGGCATGAGTGACCTCTGGCCCACCGAACTGCGCGTTTCCAAGGACCGCCAGCGCCTCGTCGTCACCTTCAACGACGGCGCGAGCTTCGATCTTTCCGCCGAACTGCTGCGCGTGCGCTCGCCCTCCGCCGAGGTGAAGGGCCATGGGCCGGGGCAGGAGGTCACGGTGCCGGGCAAGCGTAATGTCGCGATCATCTCCATGACGCCGACGGGCAATTACGCGGTGCGCATCGGCTTCGACGACTTTCACGATACCGGCATCTACACATGGTCCTATCTCCGGGAACTCGGGGAAAAAGGCGCCGAGTTCTTCGCGGACTACGAGCGTGAGCTTGCGGAGAAGGGCATGAGCCGCGATATATCCGAAAAGCCGCGGTAACGGCCGGGCATCCAATCGGGAAACGGGAGAGGCCCTTGGCGGCGGAAGCGAATGCAAACGATCTGACCCAGGTCGTGGTGCTGCTGGCGGCGGGCGTCGCGGCGGTGCCTGTCTTCAAGAAGATCGGCCTCGGCTCGGTGCTCGGCTATCTGGCGGCGGGGTTGGCGATCGGCCCCTTCGGCTTCGGCTTCTTTTCCGATCCGCAGGCGATCATCCATGTCGCCGAACTTGGCGTGGTGATGTTCCTGTTCATCATCGGCCTCGAAATGCAGCCCTCCCGGCTCTGGGGCATGCGCAAGGACATTTTCGGCCTCGGGGCCTTGCAGGTGCTTGCCGCCATGGCGGCGCTGACGGGCATCGGGCTTTCCTTCGGCTTTCCGCTCATTCCCTCCTTCGTCGCCGGCACCGGCTTCGTTTTGACCTCCACCGCCATCGTCATGCAGATGCTGCAGGAGAGGGGGACGCTCTCGACGCTCAAGGGCCAGCGCATCATCGCCATCCTGCTCTTCGAGGACCTCGCTATCGTGCCGCTGCTCGCCATCGTCACGCTGCTCGGCACGGGCGCGGCGGCGACGGATGCATCGGAGCGCTGGCTTTCGATCGGCATCGCCGTCGGCGCGCTCGTCGCGCTGGTACTGGCCGGGCGCTATCTGCTCAATCCGCTGTTCCGGGTGCTTGCCGCCTCCGGCGCGCGCGAGGTGATGACGGCGGCGGCGCTGCTCGTGGTGCTCGGCTCGGCGCTCGCGATGCAGGTCTCGGGCCTTTCCATGGCGATGGGCGCGTTCCTTGCCGGCGTGCTGCTGTCCGAATCGGCGTTCCGCCACCAGTTGGAGGCCGATATCGAGCCGTTTCGCGGCATCCTGCTCGGCCTCTTCTTCCTCGGCGTCGGCATGGCGATCGACCTGACGGTGATCGCCGCCAACTGGAAGCTCGTCGTGGCGAGCGTCGTCGGCTACATGATCGCCAAGACGCTCGTCATCTACATCGTCGCCCGTCTCGTCGGCACCTGCCACGGCGAAAGCCTGGAGCGCGCCGTGCTGATGGCGCAGGGCGGCGAATTCGCCTTCGTTCTCTATGCCGCGGCCGTTGCCGCCGGCATTCTCAATGGCGAGCAGAACGCCATCCTGACGGCGACGATCATCATCTCCATGGTCCTGACGCCGCTGATGGTCATGCTGCACGATCGTTTCGCGCCGAAGCCGCAGGTCTCCATCGAGGGGCTGACGCTGCCGGAGAATGTCGAGGGCACGGTGCTGATGATCGGCTTCGGCCGCTTCGGCCAGATCGTCAGCCAGCCGCTGCTGGCGCGGGGCTATACGCTCTCGCTGATCGACAAGGACGCGGAATTCGTGCGCGACGCCTCGGATTTCGGCTTCAAGGTCTATTACGGCGACGGCGCGCGCATCGACATCCTGCATGCGGCGGGCGCGGCGACGGCGAAGGCCATCCTCATCTGTATCGACGACAAGGAGGCCGCGGTGAAGATCGCGGAGGTCGTGCATGAGGAATTCCCGCTCGTGCCGCTTCTTGCCCGCGCCTATGACCGCGGGCACGCCATCGACCTCGTGCATGCTGGCGTCGATTTCCAGATCCGCGAGACCTTCGAATCCGCCATGATGTTCAGCCGCGAGACGCTGAAGGCGCTCGGCGAGGATGAGAAACTGGCGGCGGAGGTGGTGGAGGAATTCCGCGATACCGACCGCGAGCGTTTCGCGCTCGAGACGGTCGGCGGCATCTATGCCGGCCGCCAGCTCATCCGCGGCAACGCCCAGCCCGCCGATATCGTGGCGGCGCGCACCGGCAGGGAGCGTGCGGCCGCGGAGGAGGAGCGCCAGCGCCATGCCGAGGATGGGGCGAATTGACGTTACGCAATCTCATGTAGCGACTCAGCGCAGCATGCGGCATGTCTAATGAAAAGGACATGAGGCGCGCATGAACAAGGGACGTCTGGAAGCCTTCAGCGATGGCGTGATCGCCATCATCATCACGATCATGGTGCTGCAGTTGACGGTGCCGAAGGAGCCGACCTTCGCGGCGCTGCTGCCGTTGCTGCCGGTCTTCCTCGGCTACCTGCTCAGCTTCGTCTATGTCGCGATCTACTGGAACAACCATCATCACCTCCTGACGGTCTGCGACAATGCCAGCGGCAGCGTGCTGTGGGCGAACATGCACCTGCTGTTCTGGATGTCGCTCATTCCTTTCGTCACTGCCTGGATGGGCAACAACCCGGCAGCAGCGATCCCCACGGCGCTCTACGGGGCGATCCTGCTGCTTTCGGCCATCGCCTACGAGATATTGCAGGTCCGCATCGTCGCCGTGCATCCGGATGCCGCGCGGGTACGCGATGCGCTGGGGCGGGATTTCAAGGGGCGCTTCTCGCCGCTCTTCTATCTTGCGGCAATCGGGCTTGCCTTCGTCTCACCGGTGATCTCCCATCTCATCTATGCCGCCGTCGCGCTGCTCTGGATCGTGCCCGACCGGCGGCTCGAGCGCCTTTAACCGAAAGGATCCGCCATGACGGCGACGAACGACGACCGCTTCGCCCAGTCCGCGTTCCTGCGCGCGCGGGGAACCGCCAGCGAGGGCAAGGTCGCCTTCGCCGAACTCTTCTTCGATCTCGTCTTCGTGCTGACGATCATCCAGCTTTCCCATTCGCTGGCCGCGCATTATTCGCCGCTCGGCCTCGTGGAGGCGGCGATGCTGATGCTGGCCGTCTGGTGGGTGTGGATCTACACGACCTGGGCGACGAACTGGCTGGACCCGGACAAGGCGCCGGTTCGCCTGCTGCTCTTCGCGCTGATGTTCCTCGGGCTGATGCTCTCCATTGCCATCCCGACGGCCTTCGGCGCGGGCGGGCTGCTCTTCGCGCTCACCTATGTCGCCATGCAGATCGGCCGCTCGGCCTTCACGGCCTATGCCATGCGGCGGGACTGGCCGGAAAACAGCCTGAACTTCACGCGTATCACCGTCTGGACCGTATTTTCCGCCGTGTTCTGGCTTGCCGGCGCCTTTGTCGAGCACGAGGCGCGGCTGGCGCTCTGGCTTGTCGCCCTCGGCATCGAATATGCCTCGCCGGCGCTCGGCTTCGCGGTGCCGGGCCTCGGGCGCTCGACGGTGAGCGACTGGCAGGTTTCCGGCGAGCATATGGCGGAGCGCTGCGCGCTCTTCGTCATCATCTGCCTCGGCGAGACGATCCTCGTCACCGGGCGCACGGTCGCGGCGATGGAGCTGCTCGACGGCTTCACCGTCGTGCTCCTGGCCGTCGCCTTCCTCTCGACGGCGACCATGTGGTGGATCTATTTCCGCTTCGGCCATGGCGAGGCGGCGCACCTGATCGAGCATTCGGCGACGCCGGGGCGCATTGCCCGCATGGCCTTCACCTATGCCCATATCCCCATCGTCGCGGGCATCGTCCTTTCGGCGGTGGCGGAGGAGTTCGCGCTCGCTCATCCGCATGGCCATGTCGACTTCAAGACGGCGAGCGCCATCATCGGCGGGCCGGTCGTCTTCCTTCTCGGCAATATCTGGTTCAAGGCGGCGATTCGCGGCCGCTCGCCGCTGTCGCACCTTGTCGGCATCGCTGTCCTGCTGGGCCTCTCGCTGGTCGCGCCTGCCGTTGAGCCCTACCAGCTCTTCATGGCCGCTGCCGCGGTGCTGTTCGGCGTCGCCGTCTGGGAGTTCCTGTCGCTGAAATCGACGCGGGCGGACGATGTCGCGGCCGTCTAGGCCTCGTCCCCGTCCGTCTCCATCGTCTGGAGAATGTGGATGATGTCCTCCATCGCCTCGGCCACCTGAAGGCAGCGGTCGGCGGGCGTCTGCGACATGATGCGCTCGATCATGCCGGTCTGGATGTGCATCGCCTGCATGGTGAGGTCTCGCCCGGCATCCGTCAGGGACAGGCGCAGCACGCGCTTGTCCTTTGCGTCGGGCCGGCGCTCGATCAGGCCGCGCTTTTCCAGTTGCGGCAGCAGCATGCTCATGTTCGAGCGGCCGACGAGCAGCTTGCGGGCCAGCTCCTGCTGGGAGATGCCGTCGAAGCGGTAGAGGTTGATCAGGATGTCGAGATGCGGCGTCTTGATGTCGAGGTCTGCGATCGCCCTGGTCATCGCCTGCTGCATGAGCTGGCAGGCGCGCGCAACACCAATCCAGCTTCGAAAGCGCGGATGATCCCAGGGGAAGGCTTGATTTTTGTTCATCATTGTACTTTATTGTTCAGCATTGAACATTTTTTACGGATTCCCACTATGGCATCCTTTGGCTTGAAGGTCATCCGGCTCGCGCTTTCGGGCGTCGCCAAGGTTTCTCCTCATGCGGCCGGCCGCGCCGCCTTCCGCCTCTTTGCGACGACGCCCGGCCGCAGGCCGCGCACGGCGAAGGAGAAGGAGCTGCTGGCCCGTTCCGACGGCTGGATGCGGCAGGCGCAGCGCGTGGAGCTGCGCTTTGCCGGCGGCACGGCCGCCGCGCACCGTTTTGCCGCGCGGCCGTGCGAAGCCTTTGCCGGCCGGGTGCTGGTGGTGCATGGCTGGGGCTCCCGGGCGGCCTATCTTGCGGCCCTGACGGAGGGGCTGGTCGCGGCCGGGCATGAGGTGGTCGCGCTCGATCTGCCGGGCCACGGCGCTTCGCGCGGGCGCACGCTGACTTTGCCGATGGCCGTGCGCGCCATCGATGCGGCCTGGCAGCGCTTCGGCGGCTTCGATTATTTCTGCGGCCACTCCTTCGGTGGCGCGTCGCTCGCCTGCGCGGCGAGCGGCCTCGTGCCCTCGGTACCGGCCCACCGGCCGCGCCGGCTCGTTACCATCGGCTCGCCCAGTGAAATGACCTGGCTGTTCAAGGACCTCGGGCGGCTGCTGAAGCTCGATCCGAAGGCGCAGGTCGCGCTGGAGGATCATGTGGAGCGCATCGCCGGTGCGCCGCTGTCGGCCTTCGACGCGGCGAACGGGGCAGGGCGTCTGAACGTGCCGATGCTCGTCGTCCATGCCGAGGATGACAAGGAGGTGGCCGCGAGCCACGCCCGCCGCTATGCCGCCTCCGGTCCCAATGTCACGCTCGAATGGGCCAACGGCTTCGGCCACCGCCGGATCGTTTCGGCCGAGCCGGTGATCGGCCGCATCGTCGATTTCCTGGCCGAGGACGGGCGGCGCATCGCCGCCTGAGGGGCTTTGCGTCCCGTTGATGGCATGCGAGGGTACGGTGCGCCGGAACAGGGCAGCGCACGGGAGAAGAGCATGACCATCGTCACCTCGGTCGAAGACCTGAATGCGCTCTACGGCGAGCCGGGCGAGGCTTCCCTGGTCAAGGTCACGGATTATCTGCTGCCCGAATATCGCACGATGATCGAGGCTTCGCCCTTCATGGCGCTCGCCACCGTCGGGCCGGAAGGGCTTGATTGCTCGCCGCGCGGCGATGCCGGATCGGTCATCCATGTCGAGGACGAGCGCACGCTGATGCTGCCGGACTGGCGTGGCAACAATCGCATCGATTCGCTTGCCAACATCGTGCGCGATCCGCGCGTGGCGCTGATGTTCCTCATTCCCGGTTCCGGCACGACCATGCGTGTCAACGGCCGTGCGGTGGTGCGCGTCGACGAGGCGATCACGCAGCGCTTCGTCATGGATGGCCGGCACCCGCGCTCGGTCGTCGTCGTCTCCGTCGAGGCGGTCTATCCGCAATGCGCCCGGGCCGTTCTGCGCGCCGACCTCTGGAACCCCGAAAAATTCCGCGATCCCTCCCTCCTGCCGACGGTGGGGCAGATGCTCGCCTCGGTCAGGAAGGATTTCGATGGCGGGGTCTATGACAGGGAATGGCCCGGCAGGGCCGCAAGAACCATGTGGTGAGGCGGGCGGGCGAATATCCTGCCCCACCGGTCCGTCTATACAGGGAACGGCTGCGGCCGAATGGGGAGCAGGACATGCGGACAGGACTTTTTGCGGCGGCTTGCGCCGCGGTGTTGACGATTTCGGCGGGCGCGGCGCGGGCGGACGAGCTGCTGGAAAGCTACAGCGCCTATATCGGACAGGACGATCTCTATAATTCCTACGACGAGCGCCTGACGCAGCCCTGGCAGGTCATCCGCCAGGATCGCGCCAATGTGCATCGCTTCGGCGTCCGCCAGCCGGGCGACGATGTGGACGGTTTCTTCGCCTCGGCCCGCAACCGAGAGCTTGCCGAGCGCATGATCCGCAACGGTACGATCGAGCGCCGCGCGGCGCGCGCCCTGTTGAACGGCGACGTTCGTATCCATGTCGAAATCTGGCGCGGTGGCGATGGCGACTATATCAACGTCTCGGTGGACTAGGCGCGGCCTTGCCGTGATGGCGCTGGCGGCCGGTCTGTCGTCGGCCGGCGCCGCCGGGCCGGACCTTGCGGCCCGCCTCAAGCTGCTGGTTGCGGCCTATCCGGAAAGCCTTGCCGGTGTGGAGGGCAACAGGCTTGTCTTCCACGACGGCGGCCCGCCGCTCATGATCGATGACGGCAAGGCCAAGGATCATCAGGCGGCCCTTGCCGCCGGAGATATCGAGGACAGCCTGCGGCAACTCTATCCCCTCGGGGCCTGCGACAGGAAACCGGCGGTCGACGACGATCCGGGCCGCGTCCGCAGCGATGCGCTGATGATGCGGCTCTACGGCAACTCGGCAAAGGCGGTGGAGGCCGACCTTGTCGCCGTCGACTGGTTCGGCGAAGCGCTGCGCGTGACCAGGCGGCAGGGTGCGGCGGCGGCTCTGGAAAAGGTACGCAACGCGCTTGCTGAAAAGCCCGGGCTGAAGCGCTATCTCGCTCCCTCTGCCGGAACCTTCAACTGGCGCAAGGTGTCCGGCGCGCCGAACATGTCGGTTCACAGCTTCGGCGCGGCCATAGATCTCAACACGAAATTCGCCGATTACTGGATTTGGTCCGGCGGCAAGCCGGGCAGGGTGCCGAAATACGCCAACAAGTATCCGCTGGAGATCGTCGAGATCTTCGAGCGGTACGGCTTCGTCTGGGGCGGGCGCTGGTATCACTATGACACCATGCATTTCGAATACCGCCCGGAACTGGTCGCCATAGCGAAAGCGGCAGGCGCGTCGGCCTGCCGCTGACCGTTCAGTCCCTCACAATCACCGTGGCGCCCGTCGTGACCTGTGCATAGAGGTGCTCGACGTCCTCGTTCGCCATACGGATGCAGCCCGAGGACTGCGCCTTGCCGAGCGAGGACGGCTGGTTGGTGCCATGGATGCGATAGATGGTCGAGCCGAGATAGATGGCGCGCGAACCGAGTGGGTTGTCGAGGCCGCCCTTCATGGAAACCGGCAGGACCTTGCCCTTCCTGGCTTCGCGGGCGCGCATGTCCGCCGGCGGCGTCCAGGTCGGCCATTCGGTCTTGCGCGTCACCTTTTCCGAACCGGTCCAGATGAAGCCTTCGCGGCCGACGCTGACGGCGTATTTCATGGCGAGGCCCGAGCCGAGCACGTGGTAGAGGCGGCGTTCCGAGTTGTCGACCACGATGGTGCCCGGGGCGGCGTTCTCGGTGAAGGCGACGAGTTCGCGGGCGATGGGCGCGCGGGAAACGGCAGCGATCTTCTTTTCCGACGTCACCGGCTTGCCGCCGGACAGAACCTGCAGCCAGCCCGTCTTCTGCGCGGAGGAGGAAAGCGAGGCGAGTTCAGTCCGGCCGTTCGTGTTTTCGGCGGCGACGGCTGCGCCGGCGGTGGCGAGAAGGCCTGCGGCAAGGGCGATGGCGAGCGTTTTCATTGTCCTGTCCCCGTTTGAAGGGCCGGGGCTTGCGTGCCCGGCGTCGTGTTCCGATGGGGATGTTTTAGGGCAGCGCCGCGCGCGCCGATGTTCCGGCGGGAACAGGCCTCAGAAGGGCTGTATCCAGACGAGGCTGCTCAGCATCAGGACGGCGATCATCATCATTTCGAAAAATCCGGTTTGCATGGCTACTCCTCCTGCCGCGCAAACGCGTGAGGGGCGCCGTGGTTCCACCGGGGCCGGCGCTTGGAGGGGGATTCTTCGCCAAAACGCAAAACGGCGCCGCTGGGGCGCCGTTTCGGGAGAGTTCGCTCCGGTCTACTTGCGATAGATAAGCCAGCTCTTGGCGAAATCCTTCTTCATGCCGTCCTCGAACACCACGACCCGGTTGCGCCCACCGTTCTTGGCGCAGTAGAGCGCGATATCGGCCTTGGAATAGAGTTCGCCGGGACCTTCCGCCCAGAACGCCATGCAGAAGCCGAGCGAGATGGTGATCGGGCCGTAATTGACGCCGGTCTTGGAATTCTTGAAGGGCGTGCTCTCCAGCGCGGCGCGGATGCGCTCGGCGATGCCCATCACCTCTTCCTCGGTGTTGCCTTCGACGATCATCGCGAATTCCTCGCCGCCGGTGCGCGCCACGAGGATGTCCTTTCGCACATGGGCGCGGATCAGGCTGCCGACGGAGGCGAGGATCTTGTCGCCGACCGGGTGGCCATAGGTGTCGTTGATCTTCTTGAAATGGTCGATATCCGCCAGGATCAGCGCGGTGACGTTGCGCGACATCGTGGAATTGTAGATCGCCGAGAGCTTGTCGTCGAAGGCGCGACGGTTGGAGAGCTGCGTCAGCGAATCCGTGTTGGCGATGCGCTTGTACTCGTCCAGCTCCTTGCGGACGTTTTCCATCTCGCGCGACTTCTGCGTGACGTTCTCCACCATCTCCTTGCCCTGGGTGATGGTGTCGCCTGTCGCCTGCGTGAGGACGTTGATGACGCCCTTGATGATGTCGACGCTTGTGCTGTTCTTGGCCGTGATGCGCACGAAGGTCTCGTCGAGCAGCTTGTTGTAGCTTTCGAGCGAGGTCTGTTCCTGCTTGAGAAGGCGCAGCAGGCTTTCCAGTTCGGTGGCGATCTTCAACTGGACGCCGTCGATGGAGGTCGCGCCGTGGTGATGGCCGAAATACTGCGCCCCGATCTCGTCCAGCTCCTCCTGCGAGGCCTTGTTGCCAAGGGCGGCAAGCTCGCGTGTCAGCTTGGGATTGGAGCCGATATAGGCCTCGTAGAACAGCTCATAATTACGCGGGATGGGAGAAACGCTCATTATGCGCATGGCATAGGTCACCTGCGCCGCGATATCCGGCACCTGGACCTTCTGCGCAACTGCCGTGGTCATGGCGGCTTCTCCTGCTTGTCCGCGTTGGCTTGCATTCCCTAAAATAAGGCGAAAATGCTTTGAGAATGATTAACGGTTGTAACTGCCGTTACGGGAAGCAGAAAGGAAAAAAGGCCGCAAATCCAACGATCTGCGGCCTTTCTGGTGGAATATTCGGAAAATCTTCCTCAACCCGGCATAATCATTTTTTCTGGGCGTACAACTTCGTCGAACTCCTCGTTCGTGACATAGCCGCCGCCGACTGCCTCCTCGCGCAGCGTCGTGCCGTTCTTGTGCGCGGTCTTGGCGATCTTGGCGGCGTTGTCGTAGCCGATCTTCGGGGCGAGCGCGGTGACGAGCATCAGCGAGCGGTTGAGTGCGGCCTTGATGTTGTCCTCGCGCGCCTCGATGCCGACGACGCAATTGTCGGTGAAGGAGATCGCGGCGTCCGACAGGAGCTGGACGGACTGCAGGAAGTTGTAGGCCATCAGCGGGTTGAAGACGTTCAACTCGAAATGGCCCTGGCTGCCGGCGAAGGTCAGCGAGGCGTGGTTGCCGAAGACCTGGGCGCAGACCTGGGTGAGGGCTTCGCACTGGGTCGGGTTGACCTTGCCGGGCATGATGGACGAGCCGGGTTCGTTTTCCGGCAGCGCGAGTTCACCGAGGCCCGAGCGCGGGCCGGAGCCGAGGAAACGGATGTCGTTGGCGATCTTGAAGAGCGCGGCGGCAGCGGCGTTGATCGCGCCGTGCGAGAAGACCATGGAGTCATGGGCGGCGAGCGCTTCGAACTTGTTCGGCGCGGTCGTGAAGGCGATGCCGGTGATCTTGGCGATGTGATCGGCGACCTTCTCGGCAAAGCCGACCGGCGCGTTGAGACCCGTGCCGACGGCGGTGCCGCCCTGGGCGAGTTCGCAAAGGCCCGGCAGCGTCAGCTCGATGCGCTTGATGGCGGAGGCGACCTGTGCAGCGTAGCCGGAGAATTCCTGGCCGAGGGTCAGCGGGGTCGCGTCCTGCGTGTGCGTGCGGCCGATCTTGATGATGTGGCTGAAGGCCTTCACCTTGGCTTCGAGCGCGGCGTGCAGGTGCTTCAGGGCGGGCAGGAGGTCGTGGACGATGCGCTCGGCGCAGGCGATGTGCATGGCCGTCGGATAGGTGTCGTTCGACGACTGGCTCATGTTGACGTGGTCGTTCGGGTGCACCGGCTTCTTGGAGCCCATGACGCCGCCGAGCATTTCGATGGCCCGGTTGGAGATCACCTCGTTGGCGTTCATGTTCGACTGGGTGCCCGAACCCGTCTGCCAGACGACGAGCGGGAAATGATCGTTGAGCTTGCCGTCGATGACTTCCTGCGCGGCGGCGACGATCGCGTCGGCGAGCTTCGGGTCGAGGCGGCCGAGTTCCGTATTGGCGCGGGCGGCGGCCTGCTTGACGATGCCGAGGGCGCGGACGACGGACAGCGGCTGCTTTTCCCAGCCGATCTTGAAGTTGCCGAGCGAGCGCTGGGCCTGCGCACCCCAATAGCGGCTGTTGTCCACTTCGATGGGGCCGAATGTATCCGTTTCCGTGCGCGTCGATGTCATTTTGCTTCCCGCTTTAAGCCCATGCGCTTCGTCCAGCCGCCGGTGATGCCGCCGCATGGGGCGCGGCACGCCGGGCGAGCGCGGACCGTTCGAGAAGGGCCTGCGCTGGCGCGAAAAATCGCGCAAATCTCTGGCCCATCTCAGACCCGGTTGCAAGGGCGGAATCCCCGTGGGAGACGAGACTTTCGGGTAAAATCGATTAGGCGCGGCAAGGCTGTTTCCCAAGACGGCCGGCGGTCCCGCCGGGCCTGTGCTTTTTCCATCACAACCGGCGGCTCATTTTTTGTGGATTTTTTCGAGGAGCGGCAGGGAGAACCTGCCTGAACGCAAAAAATCCGCATCGATTCAAATTTTTACGCCCGCTCGCGCGTCTTGCCTTTCAAGGTCCGGCATAACGGTTTCGTGAGGCTTGGCAGGGGTGGCGGGAAGGGGCGTTTCCTTTTCATTCACCATCCTTTCCTATAACTTACCGGCCTGCTGGTTCGGGCGCCGCCAGAGACCGCGACGGGCGGTTCATACGGGAATGGATTACGACATATGAAGCTGACAAAGACTGCCGTGCTGGCCGCCGCGCTGGCCGTTTCCTGCGCCGCCATCACGCTGCCTGCCGCGCCTGCCAACGCCATCACGCTGATGGACATTCTGCGTGGCGGCAAGAAGAAGGAGCCTGCGCGCGAGCCGCTCCCCGGCGTCGATAGCGGCGCTTCGCTGCCGAACGCCACGGTGAAGCAGGAGGCCAAGCCCCTGCCGCGCGTCACCGGCCCGCGCTACTATACCTACAAGGCCGATGCGCTGAAGCGTGTCGCCGTCGACAAGCTGGCCGATCCCGTCGTGACCAGCTCCATTTCCACGGACGTCGCGCCGGCGGGCGATGCCGGCATTCGCGCCGCCTTCGCCACGGTGGACGTGCGTGCGACGCCCGACGCTGCCAAGGCGGTCGAGACGTTCTACGGCGATCACAAGAAGCTCGTCTGGATCGATGGCGCGGGCATCAGCGAGAAGGCCAAGACTGCCATCGCCGTGCTTGCCGACGCCGCATCCGTCGGCCTCGATCCCTGGGATTATGCGGTTCAGATCCCGCCGGACAGCTTCGACAGCGCCGACATGAACAAGCGCTACAGCGAGCTGGCCACCTTCGAGGTCGCCCTGTCCTCCGCCGTTGCGACCTATGTCCAGGATGCGGTTCGCGGTCGTATCGATCCGAACCGGATTTCCGGCTACCACGATTTCAAGCGCAAGGACGTCAACCTTGTCGCGGCGCTGAAGAACGTCGTGCTCAGTGGCAATATCCGGAACTATCTGGAAAGCCGCTCGCCGTTGAACGACGATTTCCGCGTGCTGAAGGCCGAGCTTGCGAAGCTGCGGGCCGAGACCGGCGGCGACGACCGCGTGGTCATCGCCGAGGGCACGCTGCTCAAGCCCGGCGAGAGCAACCCGGAGCTCGCCAACATCGTCAAGGGCGTCGTCAGGCACGGTTCGGACGCGCTGAAGACCGATCATTCGGTGACCATCGCCACCTACAAGGGCACGCCGGACTATACGCCCGAGCTGGTCGCCCTCGTGGAAGCCTTCCAGAAGGAAAACGGCCTGAAGCCGGACGGCGTCGTCGGCAAGGCCTCGATCCGCAAGCTGGTTGGCGGCGATTCCGTCGCCGACAAGGTCGCCAAGCTCGAGGTGGCGCTGGAACAGGCCCGCTGGCTGCCGGTCGATCTCGGCGCGCGCCACGTCTTCATCAACCAGCCCGCTTTCATGGTCTACTACCACGAGGATGGCCGCGAGAAGTTCTCGATGCGCACGGTTGTCGGCTCCAAGTCGAACCAGACCTATTTCTTCGAGGACCGCGTGCAGACCGTCGAGGTCAACCCGTACTGGGGCGTGCCGCAGTCGATCATCATCAACGAGATGCTGCCGAAGCTGCGCAACGACCCGTCCTATCTCGATCGCATGGGCTACGAAGTGGCCGTCGGCGGGCGGGCGGTGCCGTCGTCCTCGGTCAACTGGCACGGCTCCATGGCCGGCGTTTCCGTGCGCCAGCCGCCGAGCGGCGACAATGCGCTGGGCGAGTTGAAGATCCTCTTCCCCAACACGCATGCGATCTACATGCACGACACGCCCTCGAAGAGCTTCTTCAAGAAGGACATGCGGGCGCTGAGCCATGGCTGCGTGCGCCTTGCCGAGCCGCGCAAGATGGCGGCGGCAGTGCTGGGCGTGAGCGAGGCGGATGTCGGCAAGGAGATCGCGGCCGGCGGTAACCGGGCGCTGCCCGTGAAGGCCGACATTCCGATCTACATCGCCTATTTCACCGCCTGGCCGAACAAGGACGGTGCGGTCGAGTATTTCGACGACGTCTATGGCCGCGACGACTATATGCGCAAGGCGTTCGAGGCGACACGCGCGGCGCGGCAGGCACAGGGCTGATCTTGCCAAAGGGCTGAAAGAAGGGCGCGCCTTGCGTTAGGCGCGCCCTTTCGCGTTTCAGCGGGCGATAAGGCGCTCCACGAGATCGGGCGTCAGCTCGTCGAAATGGGCGATGACGTGGCTCGGTTCGAGATCGGCGACCGGGACGTCGGAATAGCCGAAGGGCACGCCGATCGACGGTACGCCGGCATTGCGGGCGACGAGCATGTCGTTGAGGCTGTCACCGATCATGACGGTGCGTTGAGGGTCTGCCTCGGCGAGGCGCACGGTGCCGAGCAGATGTTCGGCATCCGGCTTGCGTACGGTAAAGGTGTCGCCGCCGGTGATGGCGGAGAAGCGTGCGGTGAGGCCGAGGCCGTCAAGAAGGCGGCGGGCGAGGCCTTCCAGCTTGTTCGTGCAGACGGCAAGCCGGTAGCCCGCGCCGGACAGGCGGTCCATGGCATCGGTCAGGCCGGGATAGGGCGTGGATACGCCCGGCATGGCCTTCGAATAATGCTCGACGAAGACACCGAGCATGCGCTGGAGGTCGTCGTCGGAGATCTCCCGACCGCGCAGCGAGAAGGCGCGCCTGATCATCACGAGGCCGCCATGGCCGACCAGATAGGTGAGGTCGCCGAAGCCGACCGGTTCGAGGCCTTCGAGGCCGATCGTATGGTTGAGGCTCGCCACGAGATCGTGCGCCGTATCGATGAGCGTACCGTCGAGATCAAAGACAACGAGAGAAGCGGACATGGGCAACCTTGCGAGGGGATAGGGGAAGGGAGGATACCTTCGGTATGCCATGCCGGCGGCATTTGCAATCGGCTTGTCGGCCTCCGGGGATGCGGCGTTTTGGGCTTTCGTTTGCGTTTCAGGGCGTGTAAGTGTCTCACCGGAATTCCGGCTGCTTCGCGCGCCGGATGCAATCATTCAGGGAGTTTTGGGGCATGGACGCCCGGGAAATGAAGATCAAGGCCGCCGAGGCAGCGCTCGCCCATGTGGAAGACGGCATGCGCCTCGGCATCGGCACCGGCTCGACCGCCGAGGAATTCGTGCGGCTACTGGCGGAAAAGGTGGCCGGCGGCCTTCGGGTCGAGGGCGTGCCGACCTCCGAGCGCACGGCGCGGCTCTGCGTCGAACTCGGCGTGCCGCTGAAGTCGCTCGACGAACTGCCGGAACTCGACCTCACCATCGATGGTGCCGACGAAGTGGACGGCAGGCTGCGCCTCATCAAGGGCGGCGGCGGAGCGCTGCTGCGCGAGAAGATCGTCGCCAGCGCCTCGCAGCGCATGATCGTGATCGCCGACGAGACCAAGGTCGTCGACACGCTCGGTGCCTTCAAGCTGCCGATCGAGGTCAATCCGTTCGGTCTCGTCGCCACGCGCATCGCCATCGGGAAGGTGGCCGCGCGCCTCGGGCTTTCCGGCGAAATCGCGCTGCGCATGTCCGGCGCGGACACCTTCATGACGGACGGTGGACACTACATTCTCGACGCATCTTTTGGCCGCATTCCTGATGCAGATGCGCTTGCAAGCAATCTCAACGACATACCGGGCGTCGTCGAACACGGCCTCTTCATCAATATGGCGTCGCTTGCCATCATCGCGGGACCCGCTGGTGCGCGCACGCTGACGGCGAAAGAATAGACAGGAGCACAGACCGACATGATCAAATTTGCTGGTTTCGGCCGGACCCTCGTGGCGACCCTCATCGTTTCGGCGGGCCTTGTCGGCGTCGCCAAGGCGCAGGAAGTCACGGACGAGCAGATCAAGACCGCCCGCTCGGCCATCGACGCCATCGGCGCGACGAGCAGCTTCGACAATATCCTGCCGAGCCTCGCCATGCGCGTGAAGTCGACCTTCGTTCAGGCTTCGCCGAATCACGAGGCCGAGATCAACGCCGTGGTCGACGAGCAGGCGCTCTCGCTCGCGCCGCGCCGCGCCGACCTCGAGAAGGAAGCGGCGACCATCTACGCCAAGACCTTCACGCAGGACGAACTGAAGGCCATCGCCGACTTCTACGGCTCGGCCGTCGGCAAGAAGCTCTTGGCCGATGGCCCGATCGCCACGCGCGAAATCATGAAGGCCGCCGAGATCTGGGCGACCGGCGTCGATCGCGACCTGCGCGCCGAAAGCAGCAAGAAGCTCGACGCGATGGTCGGTGCGACGAAGCCCGCCGAAGGCGGCGAAGCGCAGCCGCAGCAGTAAGACGACACGCGGAAGGCGGCCCCGGAGCCGCCTTTCCTGTCTTTGCGAGGCCGCGGTGACGCGGCCTTTTCCTTTTGCCCTTGCTGTTCCTATATGTGCATGGCCCGGCGGCGGATTCGCGCGGCGGGCATCCCGCCAGACGCGCCCGCAGGAGATCCCGACATGACGACATTCGACTACGACCTCTTCGTGATCGGCGGAGGCTCCGGCGGCGTGCGCAGCGCGCGCCTTGCGGCAGGCATGGGCAAGAAGGTGGCGATTGCGGAGGAATTCCGTTTCGGCGGCACCTGCGTCATCCGCGGTTGCGTGCCGAAGAAGCTCTATGTCTATGCCTCGCAGTTTCCCGAGCATTTCGAGGATGCCGCCGGCTTCGGCTGGCAGGTCGGCGAGACGCGCTTCGACTGGTCGGCGCTGGTTGCCGCAAAGGAGAAGGAGATCACGCGTCTTGAAGGCCTCTATCGCAAGGGGCTGGAGAATTCCGGCGCGGCCATCCTTGCCACCCGCGCCGAGCTGGCCGGCCCCAACACGGTCCGGCTGAAGGCGACGGGCGAGCTGGTGACGGCCGAGCGCATCCTGATCGCCGTCGGCGGCCACCCGACGCCACATGCCGATCTGCCCGGCCATGAACTCTGCATC
>Ga0209793_1001034_pt1 | contig 20943 bp, 18 predicted proteins | sample EBPBio122009_DNA_FD_185863 | JGI IMG/M metagenome (GOLD analysis project Ga0209793, IMG submission 185863) | Wastewater treatment Type I Accumulibacter community from EBPR Bioreactor in Madison, WI, USA - Reactor 1_2/2/2009_ DNA (SPAdes) (version 2) | ecosystem: Engineered > Bioreactor > EBPR >... | reverse complement strand
AAGCTGTGCGAGATCCCGGTCGGGCCGAAGGCTCACCGCCGCCTGATCCCGATCATCGCCGACGAATATCCCGATCCGAAATTCGGTTCGGGCGCGGTCAAGATCACAGGCGCGCACGATTTCAACGACTATCAGGTGGCCAGGCGCAACAACATTCCGCTCTACCGGCTTATGGACAGCCGCGCCGCCATGCGCGCCGACGGCGAGCCTTACGCCGACTACGCGGCTCGCGCGCTCGGCATCGCCCGTTCGGGCGAACTGCCGGGCGAGGCGGAGGTCGACGAGATCAACCTGGTGCCGGACGAGTATCGCGGGCTCGACCGCTACGAGGCGCGAAAGCTGATCGTCGAGGCGATCACCGCCGAGGGGCTGGCTGTGATGACGAGCGACGCCGAGGGCAATGCGGCGCCCCTGGTCGACAACAACAAGATGATGCAGCCGTTCGGCGACCGTTCGGGCGTCGTCATCGAGCCGATGCTGACCGACCAGTGGTTCCTCGACGCGGCGACGATGGCGAAGCCGGCCATCGCCTCGGTGCGCGAAGGGCGCACCAATTTCGTGCCGAAGAACTGGGACAAGACCTATTTCGAGTGGATGGAGAACATCGAGCCGTGGTGCGTGTCGCGCCAGCTCTGGTGGGGCCACCAGATCCCGGCCTGGTACGGGCCCGATGGCCACATCTTCGTCGAAAAGACCGAGGCCGAGGCCCTCGACGCCGCCATCCAGCACTATCTGGCGCTTGACGGGCCGTGGAAGGCCTGGGTCGAGGAGAAGCTCGAGAATTTCGAGCCGGGCGACATCCTGCAGCGCGACGAGGACGTGCTTGATACCTGGTTCTCGTCGGCGCTGTGGCCGTTTTCGACGCTTGGCTGGCCCGAGCGGACGCCGGAACTGGCGACCTATTATCCGACCAGCGTCTTGGTGACGGGGTTCGACATCATCTTCTTCTGGGTGGCCCGGATGATGATGATGGGCCTGCACTTCATGGACGTGGAGCCGTTCCACACCGTCTATGTCCACGCCCTGGTGCGCGACAAGAGCGGCGCCAAGATGTCGAAGTCGAAGGGCAACGTGATCGACCCGCTCGAACTGATCGACGAATACGGCGCCGATGCGCTGAGATTCACCCTCTCCATCATGGCGGCGCAGGGGCGCGACGTGAAGCTCGACCCGGCGCGCGTCGCCGGCTACCGCAATTTCGGGACAAAGCTCTGGAACGCGACGCGTTTCGCCGAAATGAACGGCGTGGCGCGCAACGATTCATTCTGGCTGACCGACGCCAGGCTGACCGTCAACCGGTGGATCCTGACCGAACTGACGCGGGCGGCCGGCGAAGTGACCGCGGCGATCGAATCCTACCGCTTCAACGACGCCGCCGGCGCCGCATACCGCTTCGTCTGGAACACGTTCTGCGACTGGTATCTGGAACTGTTGAAGCCGGTGTTCATGGGCGAGGACGAGGCGGCCAAGGCGGAAGCGCAGGCTGTCGCGGCGTTCGTGCTCGACGAGATCTACAAGCTCTTGCACCCGATGATGCCGTTCATCACCGAGGAATTGTGGGCGCATACAGCGGGCGAGGGCGAGGCTCGGCCGACATTGCTGGCTCACGCGCGCTGGCCGCAACCGGCGTTCGAGGACAAGGCTGCGGCCGACGAGATCAACTGGCTGCTCGATCTGGTCACCGGCATCCGATCGCTCAGGTCGGAGATGAACGTGCCGGCCGCGGCCATCGCGCCGCTGGTGGTGGTCGGCGCCGGCGTCGAAACAGAGGCGCGGCTCGCCCGTCACGATTCGGCGGTCAAGCGGCTGGCGCGCGTCGGCGAGGTTTCGTTTGCCGGCCGGGCGCCGAAATCGTCGGCGCAGTTCGTGGTCGGCGAGGCGACCTTCTGCCTGCCGCTCGGCGATCTGATCGACATTTCGGCGGAGGCGGCGCGGCTGAGGAAGGAAGTCGCCAAGGCCGAGGACGAAATCGCCCGCATCGACAAGAAGCTCAACAATCCCCAGTTTGTCGCCAAGGCGGCGGAAGAGGTTGTGGCGGGCGAACGCGAGAAACGCGCCGAACTGGTCGTGGCGCGCGACCGGCTGGCGGTGGCGCTTGGCCGGGTTGCGCAAGGCTGACTGTCAAACGACAGCCGACTTTCGCTCCGGCCTGTTCGCATTTGTGCCGAATCCGCAACACTCCCTAAACATCCCTCCGGCACACTGCCGGAGGGGATGAATTTGCCCATTTCCCGCCATAAACGGAGCGCACCCGGATTGTCGTTCAGGTTGCGCTCGTGGCGATCAGGGCAAATAGCGAGCCGCATTGAAGCGGCAGGGACGAATATGCGTTTCGATTCAGTATCATTTGAGCACTTTTTGCCGGCGGGCCCTTTTTGGGGGCGCGGCGGCGCGGGAGGCCGTACTGTCGCCGGATTGATGGCGCAACGTGTCGCGATGTCATTGGCAAATTCACGCCGCCGGGTCGCCGCCGCGGCGATCCTGTCGCTTTCGGTCATCTCTTTGCCGGCCTATGCTCTCGATCCCAACGCAGCACCTGCGGCCGCCGTGCCGGCCACGTCTAATCCGTGGGCGTCGCTGGAGCGTGGCGAGGTGCTGCGCGAAGGGCTGATGGCCTATCGCAACGGCCACAAGGACCAGGCCGTCGAAGCTTATCGTTATGCCGCCGAGCAGGGCCAGCAGGGCGCGCGCTGGGCGCTGGCGCGCATGTATGCCGCCGGCGACGGCGTCAAGCGCGACGAATACGAGGCCTTCAAATATTATTCGGCGATCGTCCAGAACGGCGTCGAGCAGGGCAGCCAGGAAGAGGCCTATATGTCGGACGCGCTGGTCGCGGTCGGCGGCTATCTCAAGACCGGCATCCCGGGCACGCCGGTTGCGGCCAATCCGCAGCTGGCGCAGGAATATTTTCGCGACGCCGCCACCAATTTCCGCAATCCCGACGCCCAGTACGAGCTTGGCCGGATGTTTTTGGCGGGCGAGGGCGTCAAGGCAAGCGTCAAGCATGCCGGCCGCTGGCTGAAGCTGGCGGCGGAAAAGGGCCATGCGGGCGCTGAAGCGACGCTTGGGCACCTCTATTTCCAGAGCGGCAAGGTGGTGCGCGGGCTGGCGATGATGACGGCGGCGCTGGAAAAGGCATCGCCGGTCGACCGGCCCTGGATCGTCGGCATGCAGGAAGAGGCGTTCTCGCTGGCGAGCGAGGCCGAACGCCGCACCGCCTTCCAGCTTGCGCAGGACATGGCTAAGAAGAACTAACCGCCGGCGCGAGCCGAGCCGGCAGGCGTCAGGCGGCCCGCACCGACAGTTCCACCGTCACCGGCACGTGATCCGACGGCTTTTCCCAGGCGCGGACATGCTTGTCCACTGACGCGGCGGCAAGTCTGTCCGCCGCTTCGGGCGACAGCAGCAAATGGTCGATGCGGATGCCGTTGTTCTTCTGCCACGCGCCGGCCTGGTAATCCCAGAACGTATAGACGCCGGTATCGTCGGTCGTCGAACGGATCGCCTCGGTGAAGCCGAGATTGCACAGGGCCTGGAACGCGGCGCGGGAACGCAGCTGGAAAAGGGCGTCGTTCACCCAGTCCTGCCAACGCTTTGCATCGTCTTTCTGCGGAATAACATTATAGTCGCCGGCCAGCACCAGCGGCTCTTCGAGCAGCAGCCTGTCCCTCGCCCATCTTTCCAGCCGCGCCATCCAGCCAAGCTTGTAGTCGAACTTTTCGGTTCCCACCGGATTGCCGTTGGGCAAATAGAGCGAGACGACGCGGAGCACGCCGCGTTCGGTCGAGAACACGCCCTCGATGAACCGCGCCTGTTCGTCGCCATCGTCACCGGGCAGGCCGCGATTGACCTCGTCAAACGGCAGTTTCGACAACAGCGCGACGCCGTTGAAACTCTTCTGGCCATGGGTCTCGACATTGTAGCCGAGCGCCTCGATCTCGGCGCGCGGAAATCCCTCGTCGACGGTCTTGATTTCCTGCAGGCAGACAATGTCGGGCTGGCTCTCCTTCAGCCAGGCGACCAGGTTTTCGATGCGGGCGCGCACGCCGTTGATGTTCCAGGTGACGATTTTCATGCCAGCGTCCGTTCACAAGCGACGCGACTTTGCACCAGCGGCCGACGCAATGGAACCGCGTAGGCCCGCGAAACTGTCAGTAATCGGCAACTACACCGAAAAGCTGGTGCCGCAGCCGCACGAAGCCACGGCGTTGGGATTGCGGATCTGGAACGACTGGCCCATCAGGTCGTCGACGAAGTCGATCACCGAGCCGCCCATATAGACCATCGAAATCTCGTCGATCAGCACAGTCGCGCCGTTCCTGTCGATGGCGACGTCGTCGCCGTTGCGCTGGTCGGTCAGGTCCATCTTGTAGGAGAAACCCGAGCAGCCGCCGCCTTCCACCGAAACGCGCAGCGCCAGCTTGCCGGGATCGTCGGCGACAAGCCTTGCGATCCGCGCGGCGGCCGCGTCGGTCATTTCAACACCGTTCATCGTGGTCTTTGCGTCGGCGCCCATGGCGTCACCTTGCTTTGCCCGTTAAGCCATAGGTATGAAGCAGCCCACTCCAAGTCAACCGGCGGGCGGCATGGCGGACAGTCACGACAGCGGCCTTGACGGCATCGGCTTCGGCTACCGGCCGCGCGCCGCCTATGCCTGCGACCCGGCGCAAAGCCGGGGGCGGCTGTGGCCCGAGCCCGAAAGCCCGACGCGCACGCCGTTCCAGCGCGACCGCGACCGGATCATCCACTCCACCGCGTTTCGCCGGCTGAAACACAAAACCCAGGTGTTCATCGCGCATGAGGGCGATCACTACCGGACGCGGCTGACCCACACGATCGAGGTCGCCCAGATTGCGCGTGCGCTGGCGCGGGCGTTCCGCGCCGACGAGGATCTGGCCGAAGCCATCGCGTTGGTGCACGATTTCGGCCACACGCCGTTCGGCCATACCGGCGAGGATGCGCTGGCCGACTGCATGAAGGCCTATGGCGGCTTCGACCACAATGAGCAGGCGCTGCGGGTGGTGACGAAGCTCGAGCGGCGCTACGCCGAGTTCGACGGGTTGAACCTGACCTGGGAGACGCTGGAAGGCCTGGTGAAGCACAACGGGCCGCTGACTGATGCGTCGGGCCGCGGCCTCAAGGGCGAGGTTCCGCAATCGATCCTGCGCTACAACCAGCTCCAGGACCTGCGGATCGACCAGTTCGCCGGCCTGGAGGCGCAATGCGCTGCGCTGGCCGACGACATCGCCTATGACGCGCACGACATCGACGACGGCCTGCGCTCCGGCTTGCTGACGCTGTACATGCTGGACGAAGCGCCGTTGCCGGCCTCGATCCTGCGCGAAGTCGCCGAACGCTATCCGAAGCTCGATCCGGTGCGGCGCGGCCATGAACTGGTCCGTCGTCAGATCACCCGCATGGTCGAGGACGTGATTGCCGCGACCGGCGCGCGCCTGGCCGACGCCGCGCCGCAATCTGCTGACGAGGTGCGCGCCGCAGGCCGGCCGATGGTTGTGTTTTCCAACGAGATGGCCGGGCACGAAAAGACGCTGAAAGCGTTCCTCTACCAGCGGCTTTACCGCAATCCGACGGTGATGAAGGTGCGCGAAGGCGCCGACACAGTGGTGCGCGACCTGTTTGCGCGCTATCTGGCCGAACCGGCGCAAATGCCGGAAGGGTGGCGCGAGGTGCTGAACCGCGCCGGCGATGCGGTGCGCGCCCGCCACGTTGCCGACTTTCTCGCGGGAATGACCGACCACTATGCGCTCAAAGAGCATCACCGCCTGTTTGACCACACGCCTGAATTAAGTTAGGCGCAGCGCAAATCCGATGCTTTCCAATCATGCCGGCCCGCGCCGGATGGACGTATTCATGAACATTTTCGCCGATTTCAACGCTCGTATCGCCAGGGTCGTGGAAGGCCTGTCGCTTGCGCCCGCCGACGGCGGGCCGCTCGACCTGTCGCGCCTGACGGTGTCGCCGCCGCGCGACGAGGCGCATGGCGACATCGCGTCGAACGCCGCCATGGTTCTCGCCAAGGCCGCTGGCGTCAATCCGCGCGCGCTGGCCGAGCGCATCGCCGAGGCGCTGCGCCAGGATCCCGATGTCGCGGCGGTCGAGGTCGCAGGTCCCGGCTTCGTCAACCTCAAGCTTGCGGACCGCTTCTGGCTCAATGCGCTGAAAACGATGCTCGCCCAGGGCGCCAGCTACGGCCGCTCGACCGTCGGCGGCGGCAGGAAGACCAATGTCGAATACGTCTCGGCCAATCCGACCGGCCCGATGCATGTCGGCCATTGCCGCGGCGCGGTCGTCGGCGACGTGCTGGCCAATCTGATGGCGTTCGCCGGCTACGATGTCACCAAGGAGTACTACGTCAACGACGCCGGCGTTCAGATCGACGTGCTCGGCCGCTCCGTCATGCTGCGTTATCGCGAGGCGCTGGGCGAAGACATCGGCGAAATTCCTGCGGGCCTGTATCCGGGCGACTATCTCGTGCCGGTGGCGCAGTCGCTCGTCGCCGAATTCGGCGGCAAGCTTGGCGAGATGCCGGAAGACGAGGCGCTGGCGATCGTCAAGGAACGCACCATCGAGGCGATGATGCTGCTGATCCGGGAGGATCTGGCGGCGCTCAACGTCCGCCACGAGGTGTTCTTCTCGGAACGCTCGCTGCACGCCGACAATGCGCGAAAAATCCGCACCGCGATCAACGAATTGACGCTGCGCGGCCATGTCTACAAGGGCAAGCTGCCGCCGCCAAAAGGCCAGTTGCCGGAAGACTGGGAAGACCGGGAGCAGACGCTGTTCCGGTCCACCGAGGTCGGCGACGACGTCGACCGCCCGCTGGTCAAGTCGGACGGGTCCTACACCTATTTCGCCGCCGACGTCGCCTATCTCTACGACAAATACGAGCGCGGCTTTGAAGAGATGATCTTCGTGCTCGGGGCCGACCATGGCGGCTATGTCAAGCGGCTCGAGGCGCTGGCGCGCGCGGTCGCCGGCGACAAGGTGACGCTCACCGTGCTGCTGTGCCAGCTGGTCAAGCTCTACCGCGACGGCGAGCCGGTGCGGATGTCGAAGCGGGCAGGGGAGTTCATCACCCTGCGCGACGTGGTCGACGAGGTCGGGCGCGATCCGATCCGGTTCATGATGCTCTACCGCAAGAACGACGCGCCGCTGGATTTCGACTTCGCCAAGGTGACGGAACAGTCGAAGGACAATCCGGTGTTTTATGTGCAGTACGCTTCGGCGCGCTGCCATTCGGTGCTGCGGCAGGCCAAGGAGCAGCTGGGGACCGAGATCCCGGCGGCGGCCGAACTGGCGAAGCGCGCCGACCTTTTGGTCGATCCGAGCGAGATCGCGCTGATCCGCAAGCTGGCGGAATATCCGCGGCTGATCGAGAGCGCGGCGCTGGCGCAGGAACCGCATCGGCTGGCGTTTTATCTCTACGACGTCGCCAACGCCTTCCATTCGCACTGGAACAAGGGCGATATCGGCTTACGCTTTGTTAACGTTAACAATCCAGAATTGACCTATGCCAGACTGGGGCTGGTGCAGGCTGTACTGGGCGTAATTGCCTCCGGCCTTGCGTTGATCGGAGCGGATGCGCCGGCCGAAATGCGCTAGGAACGGCTCAAGAAGTCTGTCACCTTTTGCCCACATTGCGCTGGTACGGCCACTTTTTCGCGGCGTTGTCTCCGTCCGAACGAGTACGAGTGTGGGAACAAGCAATGGCACGAAACACCGTCGTCAAGAACCAGGATTATCGGATTGACTCCGAAAACGACCCGCTGGCCGAGTTGAGCCGCATCATGGGTCTCGACAGCGCCAACGCCAGCGGTGCCGGCGACGATGTCGATTTCGGCATCGACCTGGAGAAGGAACTGCTTGGCGATTTTGACGTCGCCAACGCTCCGGCGGAGACCGGGGCGGAGGATATCGCCGACCTCGACGCGCTGTTCGACGAGTTGACGCGCGATGAGGTCCAGCCGGCGCCGGCCGCCGCGGAAATGGATTTTGCCTTCGACGCCGCCGATTTTGACGTCGCCGGCGAGGCCGAGGCCGAGGTATATCACCGGGCCGCCGCTGAACCTGCCGAAGCTTACGCGCCGGTCCGTCAGGCCGAGCAGCAGGCGGACGATCTTGCCGCGACCGCGTCCTGGGCGGATGTCGAGCCCGCCCCCGCAATGGCCGAACCTGCCGCGCCCGTGACCGGGCTGTCATTTGAGGAAGAGCTTGGCGAATTGCTTGGCGATCCGTCGCCGGCGTCCGTCGCCGGCGGTTTCGACGCGCCGTCGGCGGTCGACGCCGACGTTGATTTTGACGATCTGTCGTTCGACGAGCCGCTCGCCGCAATCGACCCGCCCGAACCGTCGCTGTTCGAGCCGCCGCTTGCCGCGCCACGGTTCCAGCCCGTCGCGGACGAGGTTTCGGTATTTGACAACGAACCGGCTTTCGATCCGGGCGATGAAATGCCCGAAATAGCCGAAGCGTCGGCGGAGATTGCCTGGACAGCGGACACCGTCGAGGATGCCGCCTATCTTGAACCGGACGAGGGCGCGGTTCAGTCCGCCTATCAGGACGACGCGCCGCTGGACGAGCTGGACGCGGCGATCGCCGGGCTTGAGGACGATTCCAACTGGGAGACGGCGGCGCGGTACGAACCATCCGTCGCTGCCGAACCGGCCGCGCCGCCGCCCGTCGTGGCCATTGAGGGCGCCGAGACGGTCGATGCGCGCTTTGCCTATGTCGAGCCGCAGCAGCCGGCCGCGGCTTTCGATGCCGACGAGCATGAGGCCACTGATCATGAGGCCGACGACGATCCGTTCGCGGCGCTGGCGGCGCTGGCCGCGGCACCGCCGATCCTGCGCGCGTTGAAGCGCGCCAATCCGGTCGCGATCAATCCCGAGTCGGCTGCTCCGGTAGCGGCCGCGACGCCAATCGCGCCGCGCGTTGCGCCTTTGCCTGCCGCCGCGACGGCCGCTCCCGCCTATGTCGCCCCTGTTGCGGCCGCCGCGTCGAGCCCGGTTCAGTCGTATCAGAAGCCGGTCGCAATGCCGGTCGCCGAGCCCGAGACCGGCATTGAACCGGATTTCGATGTCGCCGATTTCGACCTTGGGATCGAGGATGCCGCCCAGGAGCTTGGCGCAGATGCGAGCCAGTGGCAGTTGAAGCCGTCGATCGATACGGCCGCGCCGACACCGCGATATGTCGAGCCGTCGCCGGCGTTTGGCGACAGCCATGACGTGGCCGATCCCGCCGAGAAAATGTTTGACGCCGCCGATGCCGGTCTCGACGATTTGCTGGCCGACGATTTTGCGGCTGAATTCGAAACCGTCGAGGTTGCCGACGACGTCGTTGCGGTCGCGGACGATCTCGATCTGCCTGAACTGCAAGCGCATGAGGAGCCCAGCGTCGCGCAGTTCGATGATTTCGAGGCGGATTTCGCCGATGCGTTCCGCCAGCTTGGCGACGCCAAGCGACCTTCCGCGCCCCAGGCGCCGGCCGTGGCGCGGGCGCCGGAACAGGATGTCGACGCGTTGCTCGATGCAGATTTCGCCTCCTTCCAGCGCGATTTCGAAGCCAATTCCGGGGCGTTCGATACTGCAGGCGATTTCGGTTTCGATCCGGAGGCAGAAGTCGCCGACACGCATCGCCGCAGCAGGCTGCCGCTTTTTGGCGCGATCTTTGCTGGCCTGCTGCTGGTCGCCGGGGTCGGGGCCTACGCGACAGGCATGTTCGGATCGAGCGATACCGGTGGGCCGGCGCTGGTGCGCGCCGATTCCTCGCCGGTCAAGGTGAAGCCGGAGACGCCCGGTGGCGTCGTTGTCCCCAACCAGGACGGTCAGGTCTATGACCGCGTCGCAGGCGTCGGTCCGAAGGCTCCGGAGCAGCAAAAACTTGTCTCCAATGTCGAGGAGCCGATCGCGCCGCAGCCGAGGCCAACCGGCGAGGCGCTGCCCGGCGTTGAAAGCCCGGCGATCAAGTCGGAAGAGCGCATTGCTCCCCAGGAGACCTCCGCCGGACCGGCCGAGGAGCAGGCGGTGGGAATTGCGCCGCGCAAGGTGAGGACCATGGTGGTGCGGCCGGACGGCACGCTCGCCCCGCGTCCTGAACCGGTGGCGCAGGAAGCGCCGGCGGCCAAGGCGATAGAGCCTGTTGTTGCGCCGGTTGCCGAAGCGCCGAAGGCGGCCGAAGCGGTCGTCGCCAAGGCCGAAACGCCCGTGGCAGAGCCGGTGGTGCAGGAGCCCGCCAAGGTTGAGGAGGCGCTGGCGCCGAAACCCGTCAAGACGACAACCGTCAAGCCGAAGCAGGCGACGCCGGAGCCGGAGCCGCAAAAGGTTGCGGTCGCGCCGCAGCCCGCGCCGGTCGACATGGCCGGCGGCGCGGCCGTGACCGGTTCGAGCGAATCGCTGTGGAGCGTCCAGATCGCGTCGCAACCGACCCGTGACGGCGCCCAGGCGTCCTATGAATCGCTGGCGCGCAAATATGGCGGCGTCATCGGCGGCAAGGGCGTCAACATCGTTCAGGCCAATATCGAAGGCAAGGGCACGATGTGGCGGGTGCGCATTCCCGCCGCGAGCAAGAACGACGCAAACATCCTCTGCGCCAAGCTCAAGACCGCCGGCGGAAGCTGCTTCGTGTCGCGCTGATCCGGTCCCGGACAAATTCCAAAGGCAGTCGGGCGTCCTGCGGGACGCCCGTTCTGTTTGCGACGTCCGGCCCGCTTCGCGCACGCATGTCGACGCTATGCTTCAATCGCCTGACTCCTCTATTGTTTGGGCATGAGCGAATCAAAAGCGATGATCCTTGGCTGCGCCGGCTTGACCCTGTCCAGGGAGGAGCGCGCCTTCTACCGCGGCGAGCGGCCGTGGGCATTCATCCTGTTCAAACGCAATGTCGACGAACCTTCACAGATCCGCGATCTGGTCGCCGGTTTGCGCGACTGCGTCGGGCGTTCCGACGCGCTGGTCTTCATCGACCAGGAAGGGGGGCGGGTGCAGCGACTGCGGCCGCCGCTGGCCCCGTCCTATCCGACCGGCGCCGCCATTGGCGCGCTCTATCGGCAATCCAGGTCTGAAGGCCGCCGCGCCGCCTGGCTGATGTCGCGGTTGCACGCGTTCGACCTGCTGCGCTACGGCGTCACCGCCGACTGCCTGCCGGTGCTCGACGTGCCGGTCGAGGGCGCGCATGACGTCATCGGCGACCGCGCCTACGCCAAGGACCCCAGGACCGTCGCCATTCTCGGCAAGGCCGCCGCCAGGGGGCTGGTCGATGGCGGCGTCGCGCCGGTGATCAAGCACATTCCCGGCCATGGCCGGGCGTTTTCGGACTCGCATCAGGCGCTGCCGGTGGTCGATACGCCGCTGGCGCAGTTGCGCGAACATGATTTCGCCCCGTTCAAGGCCAATGCCAAGGCTGCGATGGCGATGACCGCGCATGTCATCTACACGGCGATCGATCCGGGCAACCCCGCCACCACCTCGAAGCGGGTCATTTCGGACATTATTCGCGGCGAGATCGGCTTCGACGGGCTGTTGATGAGCGACGACCTGTCGATGAAGGCGCTTTCTGGGGATTTCTCGGCCCGCGCCGCCGCAAGCCTTGCGGCGGGCTGCGATGTGGTTCTTCACTGCAACGGGCTGATGGAGGAAATGAGCGCGGTTGCATCCGCCGTCGGCCCGCTGTCGAAGGCAGCGGCCCGGCGCGCCCGGCGCGCGATGAAGCCGCTGGGCAAGAGCGACGGCCTGGACGAGACGCAACTGCGCGAGGAATTCGCGGCTCTGATGGGGGTCGTGGCATAGGACGGGTTTTTGGCGGACGAACGCACCGATAGCGGCGCAAGACCGACACCGATGGATCGCCTGTGGGCGGTCAATGACGATTTGCGTCCCGACGACAAGGACGCGCTGGTAGTCGATGTCGCCGGCTTCGAAGGTCCGCTCGACCTGTTGCTGCATCTGGCGCGGACGCAAAGGGTCGATCTTGCGCGCATTTCGGTGCTGGCGCTGGTCGAGCAGTATCTCGCCTTCATCGACCGGGCGCGGCAGCTCAAGCTGGAGGTCGCCGCCGACTATCTGGTCATGGCGGCCTGGCTTGCGTTCCTCAAGTCGAAACTGCTGATCCCAAAACAGCCGGGCGACACCGAGGAGAGCGGCGAGGAAATGGCGGCGGTGCTGCAATTCCGCCTCAAGCGTCTCGAGGCGATGCGTGATGCCGCCGCTCGGCTGGTCAACCGCAACCGTCTTGGCCGCGACGTGTTTGCGCGCGGCATGCCGGAAACGGTGATCGTCGAGACGACCAGCAGGTTTTCCGCGTCGCTCTACGATCTGCTCAGCGCCTATGCCGCGCAACGACAGCGCCTTGCCATCACCAATGTGCGGATCGCCAGGCGCACCGTGTGGTCGCTCAAGGAAGCGCGCGACGTGCTGATGCGCCTGATCGGGCAAGTCAAGGACTGGACGGCGCTCGACGCCTATCTGATCGAATATGTCGCCGCGCCGCAGGAGAGGGCGACCGTCATCGCCAGCTCGTTCGCCGCCAGTCTGGAACTGGTGCGTGAAGGCAGCATCGAAGTGCGTCAGGCGGAAGCGTTCGCGCCGATCTATATGCGGGCGGCGATCAGGCAATCGGCAATGGCCAGGGTGGCTCATGACTGAAGGTTCGCAACCAGCCGCGTCCTATACGGACGACGAGGATGAAGGCCAGGTCGGCGGCTACGACAATCCGGCCGTCCGCCTGCATCTGGCGGAAGCCGTGCGCATGGCCGAAGCGATCGTGTTCGCTTCCGCCGAGCCGGTGTCGCACAAGGCATTGAGCGCCCGCCTGCCGCAAGGCGTCGACGTGGCGGCGGTGATGACCGAATTGCAGCGCGTCTACGAGAAACGCGGCGTCAACCTGATCCAGGTCGGCGACGCCTGGGCCTTCCGCACCGCCGGCGACCTGGCCTTTCTGATGAGCCGCGACGCGGTGCAGCAGAAAAAACTGTCCCGCGCCGCGCTCGAAGTTCTGGCGATCGTCGCCTATCACCAGCCGGTGACCCGCGCCGAGATCGAGGACATTCGCGGCGTCGAAACCTCGAAGGGCACGCTCGACCTCCTGATGGAGACCGACTGGATCCGCATGCGCGGCCGCCGGCGCACGCCGGGCCGGCCGGTGACCTATGGCACCACCGCCGCGTTTCTCGACCATTTCGGCCTTGCCGAGATGCGCGACCTGCCGGGCATGGAGGAACTCAAGGGGTCGGGCCTATTGTCGGCGCGGATGCCGTCGAACTTCAATATTCCCACCCCGCTCGCCGATCCGGACGAGCTGACCGCAGACGAGGACGAACTGACCGATATCGACCTTGAGGAGCTCGGGTTGTTGACACCCGGCGGCGCGGATGATTGACCGGCAGCGTTGAACGGGCGCCGCGAAATCCAGGGATGAACACCACAATGGCAGCTCCGGCGCGGGTCACGGCGGGCGTCACCTTCGGCGCCCGGCTGGAGTTCGAAAACATCTGCCACGCGTTTGCCGGCAATGGCGAGACGCTGAGCTGCATCAATCTGACGGCCGAGCCGGGCGAGGTGCTGTGCCTGCTCGGGCCCTCGGGTTCCGGCAAGACGACGCTGCTGCGCATCGCTGCGGGCATTGAGAGCCAGACATCGGGCCGGATTCTGATGAACGGCCGCGAGATCGCCGGGCCGGGCGCATTCCTGCCGCCCGAAAGGCGCTCGATCGGGCTGGTGTTCCAGGATTTTGCGCTGTTCCCGCATTTGACCATCCTCGACAATGTCCGCTTCGGGCTGAACGCGCTGTCGCATGGCGAGGCGGTGAAGGAGGCGCGCATCGCGCTGGCGCGCGTCGGGCTGGCCGATTATGAATCGGTCTACCCGCACACGCTGTCTGGCGGCGAACAGCAGCGGGTGGCGCTCGCCAGGGCGCTTGCGCCGCGTCCGGCCGTACTTTTGATGGACGAGCCGTTCTCCGGTCTCGATTCACGGTTAAAGGACAGCGTACGCGCCGAGACGCTGGCCATCCTGCGCGAAAGCCGGGCCACCGCGATTGTGGTGACGCACGACGCAGAGGAGGCGATGCGCATGGGCGACCGGATCGCGCTGCTGCGCGACGGGCGGCTTGTCCAGGCCGGCGGCGGGGAGGAGCTATACAAGCGCCCTGCCAGCCTGTTCGCCGCTGGATTCTTCTCTGAAATCAATACGTTCGACGCTGTTGTTGCGAACGGAAAGGCGGCCACGCCGCTCGGCGTCTTCGCCGCGCCCGGCCATTTGGACGGCGCGCCAGTGACGGTTGCGGTGCGGCTTGGCGGGCTGCATGTCGGCGACGTCGGGGTGGCGGCGAGGCTGATTTCGCGGCGCTATCTGGGCGACGCCGAACTGGTCGAAGTCGCCATTGAAGGGGCCGACCAGAAGGTGCGCGCACGCCTCAAGGCGGGCGCCTTACCCATGGGCAGGCGCGACTTGACGCTTTCTGTGCGCGAAAGTGATGTGCTGGTGTTTGAAAGAGACAGCAAAAGCGCTTAGATCAACGCAATGTTTCGTTTCGAAAGAGGATAGAAATGGGTTCCTTCTCGATTTGGCACTGGCTTATCGTTCTGGTCGTTGTGCTGCTGCTGTTTGGCCGCGGCAAGATTCCGGAGCTGATGGGCGACATGGCCAAGGGCATCAAGAGCTTCAAGAAGGGCATGGCTGACGAGGATGCGGCGGATGCGGCCAAGACGGTCGATCACCGCGCCGACGAAACCGTTGCTCCTGGCAAGGAAAAGGTCTCGAAGTCCTGATCGCCAACGCGACGGGATGCTGACCGGAGAATAAGCCATGCTTGAGATTGGCTGGAGCGAGATGCTCGTCATCGCGATCGTCCTGATCGTGGTGGTGGGGCCGAAGGATTTGCCGCGCATGCTGCGCACATTCGGCCATTTCACCGGAAAAATGCGCGGTATGGCCAATGATTTCCGCAAACAGTTCGATGAGGCGATGAAGGAGGCCGACCTGCAGGACGTGAAGTCGGCGGTTGACCAGATGCGCAGTCTCAATCCCGCCGCCGACATCAAGAAGGCGCTCAATCCGATGGAGAAGGCCGCCGCCGACATCAGGGCAGGGCTCGACGCGGCGCTGAAGCCGTCGGTGCCGGCCGCGCCCGCGGCGACGCCGCAGCCGGCCGAACCGCTGAAGACCGGCGCCGCGGCCATGCCCGGCGAAACCGCGCCCGCTGTCGCCGCCGCGGATCCAGCCGTTGCGCCGAAGAAGGCAAAACCCGCGGCCAAGGCTGACGCGCCGAAGAAGACCGCCGCCAAGGCCAAAGCGCCCGCCAAAAAGACGAAAGCCGCGCCGTGACCTCCGAACAAGACGAGATCGACAAGTCATCGGCGCCGCTGATCGAGCACCTGATCGAATTGCGCCAGCGCCTGATTTGGGCGATCGGCGGCTTTTTTGTCGCGTTCCTCGTCTGCTTCTTTTTCGCCAAGCAGTTGTTCAACCTGCTGGTGATCCCGTTCCAGTGGGGCACGGCGTGGGCGGGGTTCGATCCGACCAAGGTCGAGCTGATCTACACCGCGCCGCAGGAATTCTTCTTCACCCAGATCAAGCTCGGCATGTTCGGCGGCATGGTGCTGGCGTTCCCGCTGATCGCCACCCAGATCTACAAATTCGTCGCTCCCGGCCTCTACAAGAACGAGCGCGGCGCGTTCCTGCCGTTCCTGATCGCCTCGCCGATCCTGTTCCTGATCGGCGCTGCGCTGGTCTACTTCTTCTTCACCCCGATGGTGATGTGGTTCTTCCTGACCATGCAGCAGAGCGGCTCGGGCAACGAGGTGCAGATTTCACTGCTGCCCAAGGTCAGCGAATATCTGTCGCTGATCATGACGCTGATCTTCTCCTTCGGCCTGGTGTTCCAACTGCCGGTGGTCACCTCGCTTCTCGTCCGGGTCGGGCTGCTGACGGCCGACGGCCTCGCCGACAAGCGCAAATGGGCGATCGTCATCGCCTTCGTGGTGGCGGCCGTGCTGACGCCGCCCGATCCGGTCAGCCAGATCGGCCTGGCGCTGCCGACGATCATCCTCTACGAAATCTCGATCCTGCTGGCGCGCCGCATCGAGGCGACGCGGGCCAAGGAGGAGGCCAGGCGGGCGGCTGCCGGCGACAGCGTCGAAACGCCGGCCGATGCGCCTGCGGAGCCCAAGCCGGCGGAATAGACCGTCCAGGTCCTTCCTCGGTTTGTGACTGGCAAGGTTAACGCCCTTCCTGTATAGCACCGCCACCGCCGGTGGCGGCGTCTTTGGTATGCGGACAAAGCGTCCGCGAAGTATCTAGGTGCAATGATGGCGAAATGGTCTCCCAATTCCTGGCGCGGCATGCCGATCCAGCAGGTGCCGGCCTATCCGGATGCAGCGGCTCTCGAAGCGGTCGAGAAGAGCCTCGCCACCTATCCGCCGCTGGTTTTTGCCGGTGAGGCGCGGAAGCTGAAGAAGCAGCTCGCCACCGTCGCCGCCGGCGACGCGTTCCTGCTGCAAGGCGGCGATTGCGCCGAGAGCTTCGCCGAGCACGGCGCCGACAATATCCGCGACTTCTTCCGCGTCTTCCTGCAGATGTCGGTGGTTCTCACCTTCGCCGGCTCGCAGCCGGTGGTGAAGGTCGGCCGCATCGCCGGCCAGTTCGCCAAGCCGCGCTCGTCCGATATCGAAAAGAAGGGCGATGTGTCGCTGCCGTCCTACCGCGGCGACATCATCAACGGCATCGATTTCGACGAGAAGAGCCGCATCCCCGACCCGATGCGTCAGGAAATGGCCTACCGGCAGTCGGCGGCGACGCTCAACCTGCTGCGCGCCTTCGCCCAGGGCGGCTATGCCAGCCTGGAGAACGTGCATCGCTGGATGCTCGGTTTCGTCGCCGACAGCCCGCAATCGGACCGCTACGAGGCGCTCGCCAACCGCATCACCGAGACGATGGAGTTCATGCGCGCCGTCGGCATCAGTTCGGAATCGAACTACACGCTGCGCGAGACCGACTTCTACACCAGCCACGAGGCGCTGCTGCTCGGCTATGAGGAGGCGCTGACCCGCGTCGATTCGACCTCCGGCGACTGGTACGCGACGTCGGGCCACATGATCTGGATCGGCGACCGCACCCGCCAGCCGGACCACGCCCACATCGAATATTGCCGCGGCATCAAGAACCCGCTCGGGCTGAAATGCGGTCCGTCGCTGACGCCGGACGGGCTGATCCAGCTGATCGACCTGCTCAACCCCGACAATGAGCCGGGCCGGCTGACGCTGATTAACCGTTTCGGCTTCGACAAGGTCGGCGAGCATCTGCCCAAGCTGGTTCGCGCGGTGGAACGGGAAGGCCGCAAGGTGGTGTGGTCGTGCGATCCGATGCACGGCAACACGATCACGGCTGCCGGCTACAAGACGCGGCCGTTCGACCGCATCCTCAAGGAAGTGCAGACCTTCTTCGAGGTGCACCGCGCCGAGGGTACGCATCCGGGCGGCATCCATGTCGAGATGACCGGCAAGAACGTCACCGAATGCACCGGCGGCGCGCGCGCTATCCGCGACGAGGAACTGCAGGACCGCTACCACACCCATTGCGACCCGCGCCTCAATGCGGACCAGGCGATCGAACTGGCGTTCCTGGTCAGCGACCTGCTGAAAAAGGACCTTCAGTCGCCAGCCAAGAAGGCCGTCAACGGCTGATCGCGGCGCACAATTGACGACAAAAAAGCCGGCGCGACCCGCCGGCTTTTTTCATGGGCGGAGTCCGGCGGGAAAAAAAACCTCGATCGCCGAGGGCAGGATGTTGAAACGGGCCGGTGCGACTAGACCTTGGGAATGATGCCCATTCTCGACGACGCCGGCCGAATGGCCGGCTTGCGGTCGTCCGCCATCAATTCCCCCAATTTATTTCCTTCAGGCTGCGGTGCTGTTACAGCCTGCCGCACATTCCAGCCCGGAGACTCACTTGGAACGCATCATCAAGGCATTTTACAATTCGCTGAGGGCGCTCGATCGGCTGGCGCGAACCGAAAAGGCGGTGCAGCAGGAACTGGTGCTGTTGGGTCTGGCCCTGCCGGTCGGCTGGTTCCTGGCGCAAAGCTGGACAGGCTATGCGATCCTGGTCGGCGCGGTGCTGTTCATGCTGCTTGTCGAGGTGCTGAATACCGCCGTGGAGGCCACCTGCAACGCGGTCAGCCGCGACTTCCACATCGACATCCAGCTCGCCAAGGATTGCGGTTCACTGGCGGTCCTGATCGCGGGGATCATGGCGGGTTCGGTGTGGCTGCTGGCGCTCGCCGGACGGATCTGGGGCGTCGCGTAACCGGACTCAGTTGCGTTTCTTCAGATAGCGATGTCCGAGCCAAAGGCCGGCGATCGCGATGGCCACCGATATGCCGATGCCGATCAACAGCCGTTCGTGTTTGACCATCTCGTCGCCGATCAGCCGCTGCGCGCCTTCGCCGAGGAAATAGCCGATGCCGACGAACAGGCATGCCCAGACCGCCGCCGAGATCGCATTGAGAGCCATGAACCGGGCGACGGGGATCGACGACAGTCCCGCCGCGACCCCGCCAATGGCGCGCAGGCCGTAGATGAAGCGGTTGCTCAGCACGAACAGGTTGGGATGCCGCTCGATCAGATTGTGGGCGTGGCTGAAGCCGGGCCGCGCGCGGTAGGACACGATGCGCGGGTGATCGGCGAAACGCCTGCCGGCCAGAAACAGGCCGGTGTCTCCAAGCCATGCGCCCGAAAACACGACCGCAAGCGTCACCAGGGGATCGAAGACCTGCTGATGGGCGAAGAACCCGCCGAAGATCGCGGCGCTTTCGCCTTCGGCAAGGCAGCCGGCAAACACCGCGATCAGTCCGAATCGCTCGATCAGTTGATGCAGTAAGTCGCTCACGCGCGTCCGTCCCGGGGCGTTTTCGTCGCCGATAGTTCCACCGTCAGTTCGGCGATCTCGGCGCGCAGCGCGGCAATCTCGCTCTTGCGCAGGTCGTCGAGCTTTTCGTGCAGCGCCATGATCTCGATTTCCGCCTTCAGATTGACCTCGTAGTCATGTGCGGCGTCCGCACGGTCGCGTTCGGCCTGCCGGTTCTGACTCATCATGATGATGGGAGCCTGTAGCGCAGCGATCATCGACAGCACAAGGTTGAGAAAGATGTAGGGGTAGGGGTCGAAACTGTCGCGCCCCAGAAACCAGCCATTGCTGGTCGTCCACACCGCCAGGAACATCAGGAAGGCGATGATGAAACTCCAGGAACCACCGACCCGGGCGATGGCGTCGGCGACGCGCGCGCCCCTGTCGAGGCGATCCGCCTTACTCATGTCGGTCGCGAGCGTCGTTCGCTTCAATGTGCTGTCAAGCACACCGCGCTCGGCCTCGCTCAGGCTGGCTGCATCGCGATCCAGATAGCGGGTCGCAAGATCGTCGATTGTCTTGCTCATGGCGGTCTCCTCAACTGCGTCACGGCTGGTCAGAGCGCCGCATTTTCGGCAAAACTGTGCTAACGGGCAATGATTGTCCCAGCCGGAGCGCGCAATGAAATCCTTTGCTGAAATCCGCAAGCGCGCCGCCGCCCGCAAGGGCGGCGAGGCGGTCCTCAATCGTCTGCTCGGACCGGCGGCCGACAATGCCGACGTCGCCGGGGTCGCTGACGACCGGATGCTGTCGACGATGGCGGCCCGCGTCTTTTCCGCCGGCTTCGTCTGGAGCGTCATCGAGGCCAAATGGCCGGGTTTCGAGGAGGCGTTTCTCGGTTTCCAGCCGAAGGCGTTGCTGTTCCAGCCCGACGAGTTCTGGCACGATCTGGCGTCCGACAAGCGCATCGTGCGCAATCCGCAAAAGATCAGGTCCGTGCGCGACAACGCCGCCTTTGTCGAACAAACCAGCCGCGAACATGGCTCGTTCGGAAAGTTCCTTGCCGGCTGGCCGGCAAACGACCAGATCGGCCTGATGGCGTATCTGGCCAGGCAGGGGTCGCGGCTCGGCGGCAATACCGGGCAGTATTTCCTGCGCTGGGTCGGCTGGGACGCCTTCATCGTCTCGGCTGATTTCGCGCTGGCGCTGCGCGACGCCGGTCTCGAGATCGCCGAACATCCGACCTCGAAGGGCGATCTGGCAAGAATCCAGGCGCTGCTCAACCAGTGGCATGGCGAGACCGGGCTGCCTTACCGGCATCTGTCGCGCATCCTGTCGATGTCGATCGGCGTCAATCACTCCGCCGAAGAGATCGCCGCCCGCATGGGCGAGTGAAGCTGGACGATTGTCAGGACCAGATCGGCGCGCTAAGCCTCGGCCATGACCAAGGCCCTCGACGTTCTTCGCATCGCTGTCGCACAACTCAACCCGACGGTCGGTGACATCGCCGGCAATCTGGCCAAGGCGCGCGAGGCGAGGGCGGACGCCGCGCGCCAGGGCGCCGACCTGGTGCTCTATACCGAACTTCTGATCGCCGGTTATCCGCCGGAAGATCTTGTCGTGCGGCCGGCCTTCCTCAAAGCCTGCGAGGCGGCTGCGCGGGAGCTTGCCGCCGACACCGCCGACGGCGGGCCGGGTGTCATCGTCGGCGCGCCGCTGAAGCGAAAAAGCGGCATCCACAATTCGGTCATCGTCGCCGATGGCGGCAAGATCATCGCCGAACGTTTTAAGGTCGATCTGCCGAACTATGGCGAGTTCGACGAAAAGCGCGTTTTTCAGCCGGGCCCCGACATGCCCGGACCGGTCAATTTCCGTGGCGTGCGCATCGGCGTCCCGATCTGCGAGGACATCTGGGGCGATCTCGGCGTCTGCGAGACGCTGGCGGAAAGCGGCGCGGAAATACTGCTGGTGCCGAACGGTTCGCCCTATTACCGCGACAAGACCGACGTGCGCGAACAGGTCGCCGTCCGCCAGGTCGTCGAGACCGGCCTGCCGCTGCTCTACGCCAACCAGCTGGGCGGGCAGGACG
>Ga0209793_1001025_pt1 | contig 21103 bp, 15 predicted proteins | sample EBPBio122009_DNA_FD_185863 | JGI IMG/M metagenome (GOLD analysis project Ga0209793, IMG submission 185863) | Wastewater treatment Type I Accumulibacter community from EBPR Bioreactor in Madison, WI, USA - Reactor 1_2/2/2009_ DNA (SPAdes) (version 2) | ecosystem: Engineered > Bioreactor > EBPR >... | reverse complement strand
TTTTTTTCGTAATAAAAATTGAAAACGTTTTTTTTTTCGTAAATTATAAAAACGACGAAAAAAAATATGACGACCTAAATAATTAAAAATTTTATACTTTCTTAATAAACTGGGAAAAAATAAACCAAATTTTCGGAAACGTTTTTTCTGTTTAAAAAAACTTAAACTTTTAGACTTTATTATTGAAAAATTTTGTTTTTCAAACAAACCTTCTGTTGTTACTAAAGAATAATAATGAAAAAATAAAAAAGAACTATCAAAAAAAGATTTAAGTTGAATAGGATCAATAACTAAGCTTTTAAAAGCTCTAGTATATGGTTTTTTTCTTTTAATAAATTTTGTAAAAAATACATGAAATTTATGCTTTTTACCATAACGTATACGTTTACGAAATCTAGGATCAATTTTCAACATACGCAAAATAGTTGTAAAAAAAAATACGCGTTTACTATATAAAAGAGAAAACGCACTAGATTTTTTCATAGATTTTTTTTTAATTTTATTAAAAAAAAAATAAATATTAAAAAAAGAACGGCTTTTTCGAAAATACAAACGAGCTTCTTTTAATTTTTTATATTTAATTAAAAGTCGTTTTACTTTTTTAAGTTTAAAATAACGTTTTTTTTTAATATTTTTTGCAGTAGAAAGATATTCTATTTTTTTTAATTTTTTAACAAAACGTCTTTGAAATCCAACTGTTCTAAAACGCACTGAAGCAAATTTTTTAAAAAAACTAAAAGAAAGTGCTTTTAATAAAAAATTTGTATGAAAATTTAAATCTACTACTAAATTTTGTAAAAATTTAATATCCTTTTTAGAATACGGAAAGGGTAAAAATTCAAAAGTTTTTTTCTTTAATCGAAAATATCTTGTAAGTTTTAAATTTCTACGAATTCTACCTACTTTTTTTTTCTTAATTTTTAAAGCAAGTTTTTGAGCTTTTTGTTTTTCGTATTTTAAAAATTCTTTTTGCTTTTTTCTAATCTTCTGATTTCGGCTTCGGAACCCCATATTTAGAACGACGATTTTTTCTTTTAATTGTTTCTTTATAATCAAAATCTAAACAACCTCGCATTAATTTATAACGAACACCCGGCAAATCTTGTGTTTTACCTCCACGTACTAAAACATTCGAAAATTTTTGCAAGTTATGACCTTGACCTGGAATATAACCAATAATACTTTTTTGATTTGATGTAAAAACAACTTTTGCTATTTTACGTACAGCTGAGTTTGGTTTTTTTGGACTTGTAGTGTAAACTTTTACACATACACCTTTTTTTTGAGGATTTTTTCCTAAAGAAGGACTTTTAGAACGACGCTTTTTTAATTTTCTTTTATGATTTAATACTTGGTTAAGCGTTGACATTATTTTTTAAAGTTAAAAATAATTTTAATTTTTGTAAATTTTTTAATTTTAAAATTATATAAAATCTAATTAAAATCATCGTTTTAAAAGCAATTAAAAAAAAAAAAAGATCTTTATTCGTTTTTAATTGATTATTTTTTAAAAGATTTTTAAAATAAACCAGATTTAAACATCTTTTATCAAAATAAGTTACTAATGGTAAAAAAAAAAGATTATTTAAATCCAAAGATTTTGTAAAAACTATAAAATCTTCTTGCGTCTTAAAAAATAAAAAACGTAAATCTCCTGAAAAAGATGTTTTTAAACTAGAAAGTGGTAGCAATCTTTTAATCTCTTTTATATTATATTTAGAATAAGTAAAAGAAAAAATCTCTAAATTTTTTAAATAATTTTTAAAAAATGTATTATCATTTTCTTTTAATAAAAAACTTTTTAAAATAAAAAAAAAAGAAGAATGCTTAAACTTTGTTATATATTTTTTAGAACTACGTATTTTTAAAAATTTCATTGCGAATTATTCGATGATTTGAATATTTTTACAAGATAAACTTCCTTTTAAAAACTTTAAAATACTTAAATCCTTTATAAAAAAAAGATCTTGTCGAAATTTTCTAATTAAAAATAAAATATAAAGTAAATCTTGAAATTTTATTGTTTTTGAAGATTCATTTATAAAAAGTTTTAATAAAAAAGGAATAGAGACCCCCTTTAAAAAAATTTTAAATGAACCATCAATATTTACAGTAATCTCACTACTTATCAAAAAACCTTTAGGGTATTTTTTTGTGATATCATTAAATTGCTTAATAAACTCATTAGTCTTTACACCATGTTGACCTAAAGCTACACTAATTACTTGACCTGGTGCGACTTCCTGTGCTGGAAGAGTTAAACGTATTTTTAATTGTCGTACTGGTGGAGTTTTTACTTCGATTTTCATTTTTATTTAAACTTTAAATTCAACTAAATCATAAATTTTTGTTTGTTTACGTTCATATTCTGCTACTCTTTTTCTTGATTTTAAATCACCTCCTACATGAAACTGAAATCCTGGATTTCTTGCTGGTTTTAAATTTAAATATTTAGCTTCAGGTAACGCAGTTAAACTTAAATAATTTTTGTTTTTAATATCAGTTAAACCATTTAAATAAGATTCTAATCTTGAAAAAATAGGTAAAATCGCTAAAAAATATAAAAAATAAAAAAGAGTACATAATTGACCTGCTAAAACATAAGGAGCTTCTACAGGCTGACCTCCTAACCAACCTAGGATTAAACAATCTACTAAAAAAAACCAAAAAAGCACTGCTGCTAAAGGTCTAAACTGAGAACTTCTTGTATGCTGATGACCAAAAAAAGGTAGTAATAATAATACAAATATTGCTGACAATAATAAAAGAACTCCTCCTAATTTATTAGGAATTGAACGTAAAATTGCATAAAATGGTAAAAAATACCATTCCGGTACGATATGTGCTGGTGTTACTAATGGTTGTGCTGGTATATAATTATCAGGATGACCTAACAAATTAGGATCAAAAAATACTAAATAACAAAATAAAATTAAAAAAACAATTAAACCAAAAATATCTTTAATTGTAAAATAAGGCGCAAACGGTGCTTTATCTATTTTTGAAATAGAAACACCCAAAGGATTATTTGAACCACTTTCATGCAACAGAAAAATGTGAACTGCTACCAAGCCTACAAGTAAAAAAGGTAACAAATAATGAAAACTAAAAAAACGATTTAATGTTGCATTAGAAACAGAAAAACCACCCCATAACCAATAAACAACTTCTGTTCCAAAGATTGGAATCGCTGATGCTAAATTAGTTATAACAGTTGCTGCCCAAAAACTCATTTGACCCCAAGGTAAAACATAACCCATAAAAGCTGTACCTATCATAACTAATAAAATTATAACCCCAATAGCCCAAATAGGTTGACGCGGATGTAAATATGAACCGTAATACAAACCTCTAAAAATATGTACATAAACTACTAAAAAAAACATAGATGCTCCATTGGCATGAAAATAACGAATTAGCCAACCATAATTTATATCGCGCATAATATGCTCTACACTAAAAAAAGCAATTAAACTATTTGGAACATAATGCATTGCTAAAAAAATACCTGTAACAATTTGCATTACTAAACAAACTAAAGCTAATGAACCAAAATTCCATAAATAACTAATACTTGCTGGTACGGGATAAACAATACCACTATGATATACAATATTTAATACTGGATTTTTTTTTATGAAGCGCATATTTTTTTAAAAATAAATCAATGTGCGCTACATATCTTAAAAAGAACAAAGTTCTTTTATTCGACTGTAAGGAGAAAGGAGAGTTGTAAGAGTGTAATTTTTATTTGTAAAACTTTTTGTTATTTTGTAAAATTCAAAAAGTAAAGTATCTTTTTTTAAAAGATTTAAGAGGCAATTTTTTTTGTAAACTAAACACTATATAAGTATTACCTTTATAAAAAAAATTGCCGTCGATACCTTCATTCCCTAAAAAAAATAACTTGCATTTTCAATATGGAAATGCTGAGCGTGACCTCAGGTCCGGTAGTTAAAACTCATTAATTTAAAAAAAAATTATGATTATATTCGTCACTTGTAAAATATAAATAAGAGTGAAGTGGGATTCGAACCCACGATGTTTTTACACATACATCATTTCAAGAGATGCGCTTTCGACCGCTCAGCCATTCACTCAAAAAAATTGAACTTAAAATGGGAAGAGTGGGATTCGAACCCACGATACATAACTGCATATTGTTTTAGCAAAACAACGCCTTCAACCAACTCAGCCATCTTCCCGAAAAATTTTCATTAATAGCTTAACATTGATGGTGGTGGAAAATCATCATCATCCTTTTTAAAAATAAAATAAAAAACTATTAAAATAAAGAGTAATATTAATAAAATATTCATTTTTATTTAAAATTTTTTATGTAAATAAAATTAAGAACGCCATCATTAACGCGAATAACGCAATTGCTTCGGTTAAAGCGAAACCTAAAAGTGCATAACTAAATAATTCTTTTTTTAAGGAAGGATTTCTACAAAATGAACTAATTAATGAACCAAAAACAATACCAATACCTACTCCTGCACCAGCTACACCAATAGTTGCTAAACCTGAACCAATTAGTTTACAACCTTGTACAAATGAAAAATCTAAAGTAATTAAATCTTGAGTCATTTTTATCTAAATATAATTACAAAAAATATTTTTTAATACAACCTTATTTTGAGTAAAATTGAAAAAATACTCATATTTTTCATTTTTACGGCGAATAGAGGGATTTGAACCCTCGACCTACAAATCCACAATTTGCCACTCTAACCGCTGAGCTATACTCGCGAAATACTTAAAATAATTGGAGAATTTAATAATAACGTAATTTTTACGTTTTCTTTATTAATTAAAGCATTTATAGTAATACTTGGATTAGTTGCTTTTTTCTTTAACTGCAAACAAAAGCCACGAATCTCTTTAATATTAAATTTAGAATCTGAAACTAAATTTAAATATTTAACAACAACAAAATCCCCTTTTTTTATAAAATTATAAGAAAGATTCATCTTTTATGAAATTGGTTTTAATAAAGACGCTACAAATATTAATAACTTTTTATTTTTTATAGTTGCGCCATGTTTTAGCCAAAATAAAAGTTTAGTTACATTTACACAAACTTTTTTAGGATTAGAAATTAAATTTACATAACCTAAATTATCTATTGTCTTTTTTAAAAAAGATGAATCTCTAACTGTTATAAAAAAATGTGGATTTTTTTTTTGATGATTTCGTTTTAAAACAATTATTACAGACATTTTTAATCTAAAGCAATTAATAAATTTTTATTTGTTACATAACTATGACCAAAATCACTTAATGGTAAGTAAATATTTGATTCTAAAACCTCACCTTTTAAAAAGATTCCTGTCATTGTTAAAAAATCAAATTCAATATATTCAGGGATCTGCTGAACTGGAAGTAATCCAAATTCTGCACGTTTTAATGTATTAAATAAAATTGTTTCTTTATTTTTTATAGAAAAAAAATCTAAATCTTTAAGTTGATGACTTGAAGTTGTAATTCTTTTATTATTTACAAAAACTTTTCCATTATTTATTAAATTATGTATTTCACCAAAAGAACTAAAAATACCTAAACGAAACAAAACAATATCTAAACGAGATTCTAATTGTAATAAAAAATTTAAATTTGCGTTTCCTGGAAGAGCTTTCGCTACTTTTTTATATTTCAATAAATGTCGCTTTTTCATAAACCCAAAAAAAAAACGTAATTTTCGCATTAAATGAAGTTTTCGGCCATAAGGATTGTATTTATCCATTACACCTTTTTGAGGATTTTTAACTAAACTTATTAAACGTGAAATTGTCTGCAATTTTTTTTTAGTTAATCTTTTTGCTTTTCTTTTTAAAAAGCGAAACTTACTTTTTTTAGAAATTAAACACTTAAAAAAACTTTGAGATCTAAATTTAAAACTTTTAAAAATTAATAATTTTGATTTTTTAAATTTTTTAAAAAAAAATAAAGAATTTATAGGTGAAGATATTAAAAATAGCGTTGGAATTAAATTAAACTCAGCTTTTTCTATTTTTTTAAAACGTTGATTATTTTTTAAATCTACTAACGAAATAAAACTAGACTTTATAGGATAACGCAAACGTTTTAGTCTTGCTGTTCGAAGAATTTTTAAATACTTTTGAGCGATATCTGTAAAAATAAAAGTTTCTTCATTAATACTTAAACCTATAGTTTTTAACAAAAAATTATAAGTAATTTTTTTTATAGCTCGAATAGCTCCTCGTTTTTTTTTTCTAAAAAAAGAATATTGCTCTAAAAAATTCTCAAAATTTTGTTCAGACAGTTTTGCATTAAACTCAGCAGGATCTATTTTTACTTCGTCTTTATTTAAACCAAATTCGATTCCTAAATCTTGATTTTGCTGACTATTTTCAAATGAATTTGCAAACTTATAATTTTCAGATAAACGTAACGCTAATTCATTAAAAATTTGACGATGCGGAATATTAAAATTTGCAAAATTTTTAGAAAACAAAAGATTACGAGCTTTTAAATATAAATTTGGATTTTTTAAAAGAATATTTAAACCTTGTACACCAAACTTATTTAGTACTAAATTAAAAATATTTTTTAATAAAAAACATTTTCTTGAAAAAAAAAAAGGAGTATTTTTAAAATATAAACTACGTGTTTTAGATTTAAATAAAGAATAAGCTAACGTTTTAGAATTTTTTTGACGTTTTTTCAAAATTTTAACGTAAGCTTCTAATTGCTCTTTTCGTATTGTTCCATACAATTCTCTTAAATTTTTTGAAACAATCCTAGGTTTAATCAAAGAGCCGCGTAACTTTAAATGCAAAACTCTTAAAGTTATTTCTCTTAAAGAAAGATAACAAGAAACTTTAGCCCATTTTAAAAGTTTTCGATTCGAAATTTTTTGTCGTTTATTTAAAAATAAACCTTTACAATCTTCAAAGAAACTTTTTACTAATTTAAAACGAGATTTATGCGCTATATATTTATTTTTTTTTATTTTTGACATTTGTATTTATTTTATTTTTTATTTTTTTATTTGTTAATATAATTAAGTTTAGGTAGCTCAGTGGTTAGAGCAAAGAGCTGAAAACTCTTGGGTCGGCAGTTCAATTCTGTCCCTAAACAAAAAATTCATAAAATCCGTTTGGTGAAATGGTAGACACGATGAATTTAAAATTCATTTCTTCGGAGTGCCGGTTCGAGTCCGGCAACGGATATTAATCTTTTAAAATGAATTAATTACAGAAGAACTTTGTAATGTTTTTAAAAAATCTAAAGAAAAATCTTTATTTTTTAAAGAAGCCCTATTTAAAAAGTTTTTACAAAAATAACGCAAACGTGAAGCTCGTCCAAACAAAATCGCATTTTTAAACAATTTTGCATAAAACATAGAAATACTTAAAGAATGATTTGAGTATATAGGATAGTCTACTTTATTTAAATACTTACGTGGATCAATTATACCTATTGTTGGTATCGAAACTCTACCCGCTTCAGATATAGCATACTCACTATCCGATAATAAAAAAACACAATCCGGTATTTTAAGTCCTAAACCAAAATTACTTTTTTTAAAAAATAGATTATCAATTTCTAATGTTTTATTTGTTTGTAATAAATCAAAAAAATCTTCTTCAATTTTTGTCGGAAAATAAAATTTAAATTCACGTTTATTTTCTAAATTTTTTTGCTCACTTAACGTATTAAATTTGATTTCTTTATTTTTTTTTGTAAAAAAATTAAATTCAAGTTTTGAACTATTTTCAGAATTAGAGATTAAACTTTCTTTTTGTTTCAAAATTTGATTTAATTTCCTTGACTTAAATTCACGTTCAAATAAATTAAATTGTAAAATATAAACATATCTTGCATATTTAAAAATTCTAAACCAATTTGTAAGTAAACCGCCAATCCATTTTCCACTAAAAAAAAGTTGTTCAGGAAATAATATAAGATTTTGATGATTACTTTTTTTCTTAAAAATAGATCTTAGAAAAGAACTTTTCATTTTAGTTGCATTTAAAGGAACGCGTAATGGTAGCGCAAAGCTTTTTTGTAAAAATAAACCATTTTTTTCATCTGCATCAAAAATTAAAGCTTGTCCCATTGGTTTTAAAAAAAAAGTATGTGTCACGAAAGAAATAGCTTTTTTTAAGAAACATAATGAAAGTTCTAAATCTATAATAATATAACCATTTCTACGACCAAGTACATAATCTGATAATCTACGATCAAAATCTTTTACTTCAATTCCTAAATAAGAACTTCTATTCAATAAATCTTGAATAGAAATTTTTAAAAAATTTTTTCGCTTTTTTAAATAAATTAAAGACTCCATTTTTAAAAAGAAGAAAATAAAGAAACTATTACTGTTTGAACAAAATCAAAATAAAAATTAGTTGTGTAAAAAAACAAAACATTTAATAATGTGGTTATACTTATTATTATAGAATCACTTTTTGTAAATTCAGATAAAGAAACTAATTTTAGAGGATTTTTGCTATAATAAATATTCTTAATTAAACGAATATAAAAAAAAGAACTAATTACACTAAAACAAATGATAATCGCGCTTAAAAAAAAATAACCAGAATCTAATAAAGACATAAAAACAAAAGCTTTACTAAAAAAACCTGCTAAAGGAGGTACACCTGCCATTGAAAAAAAGTTTAAACTTAAACAAATACCTAAAATTGGATTCTGTTTTGCTAAATTAGAAAAATCTGATAATTTTTTAAATTTTAATAGTGGATTACTAAAAAAACGTAAATTTAAAAAAATTGAAAAAAAGTTCAAACTTAAAATTAAATATAAAACTAAATACAAAAAAAAACTAAAAAGTCCATTAAACGTACTTAAAGATAAACCCAAAATTAAAAATCCTGTATGACTAATTGCACTGTATGCAAAGATACGTTTGATTTTTAATTGATAAATCGCACCTAAGCCTCCAAAAAGAATAGAAGCTGCTGCTGCAATAACTAGAAAATTAAAAAACTGTAAATCTGGAGGTAAGGTTGCAAAAAAAATTTTTGTATATAAACGAACAAAAAAGCTAATAACTGCAATTTTTGGCACAATTGAAAAAATTGCAGTTACTATAGTAGGAACACCTTCATATACATCAGGTATCCAAATATAAAATGGAAATACTCCTAATTTAAAAAGCAATCCCATACTTATAAATAAAAAACCGATAAACCACATTTCTGGATGTCTATGAATTCGATCAATATAATTTGCAAGTTCTGTCAACCAAAAGTTTCGAGGACGAATGGTTAAATCATATTGTGAAAAATCAAAATCTAAAAATTCATACTCTACTGCTAAATTAGAAGACATCATATCAAAAAATATTGCTAAATCTGTAAAATTAGTAAGACCTGAAAATCCAAATAAAATCGCAAATCCAAATAATAAAAAAGCTGAAGATACTGCACCTAAAACAAAATATTTTAAGCTAGCTTCTGTTGATAAATTTGAATCTCGTTTTAAAGCTGCTAAAATATAAAACGATAAACTTTGTAATTCTACTGCTAAATAAAAAGATAATAAATCATTTGAACTAACTAATAAAAACAAACCTAATAAACTTAATGCAAAGAGTACAGAAAATTCATAAATATTTATTTTTTCAACATTAAAATAAGATATTGATAAAATTAAACAAAAAAAAGAAACTAATAACAACAAAAGTTTAATTAAAGAAGTAAAACTTGAAAATGCGAATAAAAAATTAGAACTAAAACTTTCAAAAGAGAATAAACTGTTTACTAATAAAATAAATAAAAATAAAAACAAAAATAAAAAACATTTTATACTAAATATTGTTATCTCTGGTTTTTTAAAAGCATTTGAATCTCCAACGATAACAAAAAGCGTTAATAAAAACAAAATTCCAAAAATGAAAAAGAATTCAGGTAAAAAAGATAAAAAATCTAATTCAAAAAAAGAAATAGAAGTGTGTATTATTTGTCGCATAGAAATAAAAAATAATTCAATAATTTAATTTTTTAGAAGAATTTTAAACCACACAGCTCAAACTGTAAAGTTCAAAAGTTTTTAAAATTGGATTTACATAAATTCCTGTAATTAATGTAAATAAACAAATAATAAACAAAGCTAAAAACTCAACAAAATTTAAGTCAGAAAATTTTGTTAAATATTTTAATTTTATTTCACCAAAAACTACACGATTATAAAGCCACATAGCATAACAAGCACCTGTAATCATTCCAATACCAGATAAAATTGCAGCGAATGCATTGAATTTAAACGCGCCTACCATAATTAATAATTCGCCGACAAAACTACTAGTTAAAGGAAATCCAATATTAGCTAAAGATAAAAATAAAAAAAAACTACTAAATAATGGCATATAATTCACTAAACCACCGTAATATTCTAACAAACGAGTGTGATATCGATCATATAAAATACCAACACATATAAAAAGTCCACTAGAAACTAAACCATGACTTAACATTAAATAAATACTACCTGATATCGCAATAGGATCAACAGAAAATAAACCTATTAAAATAAAATTCATATGTGCAACTGAAGAATAAGCAATTATTTTTTTTAAATCAATTTGACGTATTGTAGCTAATGAGCTGTAAATTATACCTAAAATCGCGAATGTAAAAACTAACGGTGTAAAATAACCATTTGCGTACGGAAATGACGGTAATAAAATACGAAGTACACCATAAGTACCTAACTTTAATAAAATACCTGCTAATAAAACAGAGCCGGCTGTCGGTGCTTCTACATGCGCTTCTGGCAACCAAATATGAAATGGAAACATAGGCATTTTTACCGCAAATGGAAAAAAAAAACATAACCATAAAATTAATTCTAAATTTTTAGAAAAATTTGTAGTTAACAAAATTCGAATATCTGAACTTCCTAAATAATTTATAATTGTTAAAATACCCAATAACATTAAAACAGAACCTATTAACGTATATAAAAAAAATTGAAAAGCTGCATGAATTTTACGTTCACGACTTCCCCAAACAATAATTAAAATAAACATTGGTATTAAAACACTTTCAAAAAAAATATAAAAAAAAACTAAATCTAAAACAACAAAAACATTTAATAAAAGGTATTCTATTAATAAAAGTAATAAATAATACTCTTTAATTCTAAAAGTAACAGAATTCCAACTAATCAAAACACAAATAGGCATTAAAAATGTTGTAAGAAGAAAAAACATTAACCCAACGCCATCAATACCAACAATAAAATTCATTTCTAAACCATTTAATAAAAACCAAGGCAATTCAAAAATATGTTGAAATCCTATTTTTGCATAATCAAAACGGTACCATAAAACTAAAGAAGATAAAAAAGTAAAAATGGTACAAAACAAAGTATATTTTTTTATAAATAATTCATTTTTAGAATCCAAAAAAAAACCAACTAATAAAAAACATAAAGGAATAATAATTACGGTTATTATTAATGACGCACCTGTAGATGCTGCCGGTATTACAAAAATAAACTCAAAAAAAGAAAAAATTATTCCTAAACTATATTTTATAAAAGTAAATTCAAAAGAATTTAAAATTAAATTACGAAAAAGTTCATAAAATGAAGAATTATTTGCCATATTTTTTTTTTAATATAATAATAAATATATTTAATTTTTTTATTTTGAGAAGAGCAGGATTCGAACCTACGATGTCTCTCAACAACAAATTTACAGTTTGTCACCTTAACCGCTCAGTCATCTTCTCAAAAGAGCATAAAAAGCTTTTTTTTTAAATTAATAGCTCTAAAATTAGAATAATAGTTAATAAAAATAAAATTGAAAATTTTAAAATAACAGGAGTGTCTTTTTCTAAATCTATAGTATTTTCAATTTTATTTTGAAGCTCTGATGCACGTTCAAAAACTGTTGACCACAAAAGTTCTGTATTAAAATAAACACTATCTGGTGTTACAAAAAAACCTTTAGAAATACAACAAAATAAAACAAACAACATACCTAAAACCATATAAGATGCATAATGGTATATAAATCCTGTTTGAATTCCATTTATAATTTTACTTAACTTTGAAATCATACGAGTTAAACCTAAAGGTCCTAAAATTTCAATAAAACCGCGATCTAATGTTTTAAAAGCAATTTGATAACCAAAATTTAAAAAAGGTTTAATAATATAAGCATAGTATACTACATCAAAATACCAACGTTTATTAAAAAAAAAATATAAATGATATATAAAAGATTTTTTATATAAAAAACAAATTTTTGAATAAAATTTATTATAAAGTAAAAAACTTAAAATTGCACCAAAAATACCAAAAAAAACAGGTAGCATTTTAACACTAATAGGAAGAAACTCCGATTCTACAAAATTAAAATTTGAAGGATTTATATATAAAGCATTACCCCACAGAGGTGTACCTAACCCTATAAACAAGTCTTTAAAAATATAACCAAAAAAAATACTAAAAATTGCAAGTATTGCTAAAGGTAATCCCATTAACAATGGTGCTTCATGTAAATTTTCATAATGCTTTTTAAATCCATTAGGTCGCATTAAAAATGTCATAGAAATTAAACGTAATGAATAAAATGCCGTACAAAATGCAGAATATGCTCCTAACCAATAAGCGAACCCTGAACTAAATGAAAAACGCGTTCTTGTTAATTCTAAAATAACATCTTTTGAATAAAAACCTGTTAAAAATGGAAACCCCATTAAAGCCAAACTACCAATAAAAACCATAACATATGTAAAAGGTAAAATTTTATATAAACCACCCATTTTTCTCATATCTTGTTCATCATTTAAAGCATGAATAATCGCACCTGCGCTTAAAAATAAAAGTGCTTTAAAAAACGCATGATTTACTAAATGAAACATACTTGCAGAATAATTAGAAATTCCACAACAAAAAAACATATAACCTAATTGACTACAAGTAGAATACGCAATGACACGTTTTAAATCATTTTGTAAAAGCCCTGCGGTTGCTGCAAAAAAAGCGGTTAATGCTCCCATTATCGTAATATAAGTTAAAACCGATGGGCTATATTCTAATAAATGCGATGTTCTTAATAATAAAAAAACACCTGCTGTTACCATAGTTGCTGCATGAATTAACGCAGAAACCGGAGTTGGACCTTCCATCGCATCTGGTAACCATATATGTAACCCTAATTGAGCTGATTTACCAATTGCAGCTAACATTAAAAAAAAACAAATAAAACTTATTTTATTTATTTCAAATCCAAAAAAATTATAAACTTCCGAAGAAACTAATGGCGTTAAACTAAAAACTACTGAAAACTCTAAGCTATGAAAAACATCAAAAATAGCTGCAATTGCAATAAATAAACCTAAATCTCCAAAACGATTTACTATAATAGCTTTTAATCCTGATTTATTTGCTTGCAATCTAGAATACCAAAAATTTATTAATAAATAAGAAGCAAGACCAACGCCTTCCCAACCTATAAATAATTGAACAAAATTTCCAGAAGTTACTAAAACCAACATAAAAAAAGTAAATAATGATAAATAACTCATAAAACGTGATTGATGCGGATCATGTTCCATATAAGATGCTGAATACATATGAACTAAAAAAGAAATAAAATTTATAATTAAAAGCATAGACGCGGTTAATGCATCAAAACGAAATTCAAAAAATAAACGAAATCCGTCAATATTTATCCAATCATAAAAAAAAGGAATTGTACAAACACTACCGCAAAAATTTACTTCATAAAAAATAAAAAAAGTACATAAAACCGAAAAAAACATGTTTGATGTAGTTAATAAAATACAACCTATAGAACCTAAAAAACGGCCAAATAGTGCACAAATTAAAAAAGAAGTTAAAGGTAAAATTACTGTTAATAAATACATTTTTTATTTAAATTAGCCTTTTATTGAATTTATAAAATCTACATTTATTACACCGCGAATACGATAAAACGCGATCAAAATTGCTAAGCCTATTGCAGCTTCAGCTGCAGCTACTGTTAAGATTAATAACGCAAATAATTGACCTAACATATCATCTACGATAAAACTAAAAAAGATAAACGTTAAGTTTATTGATAATAAAATTAATTCAATTGACATTAAAGTTATTATTAAATTTTTACGAGCAACAAAAATACCCCATAATCCTATTAAAAATAACAAAACACAAGCCTTTAAAATAAAAATCATTTTAATAAAATTTAATTCAAAAATTAAAAATATCTTTTATTTTTATTTAACGGCAACGGGAATCGAACCCATACTCGTAACTTATGAGATTACTGTCATAAACCTTTTAGACCATACCGTTAAATATACTACCTTTTTTTAAATAGAAACAAGTTTGAAAAATTAAAATATTAAATAGGACATGTACCACTAGTACAAACTTTTTTAACATCAGGAATAGCATTATATTTTTCATTTACCCACGCTACGTATTTTGGTAAAGAAACTGCCTCAATTACAATCGGCATAAATCCATGATTAATTCCACAAATTTCGCTACATTGACCAAAATAAATACCAGGTCTTTTAATAAAAGCAGAAGCTTGATTCAAACGACCAGGTACAGCATCCATTTTAACACCTAAAGAAGGAATTGCCCATGAATGTAATACATCAGCAGCTGTAATTATAAAACGAATATGTGTTTTTGTTGGTAATATTACACGATTATCTACTTCTAATAAACGAAGTTGACCTTTTACCAACTCGTCTTCAGGTATCATAAAACTATCAAATTTTAAAGAATAAAAACCTCCTTTTCTTGCAGCAAATTGCATTACATAATCAGAATATTCATATGACCAATACCATTGATGTCCTATTACTTTTAATGTAATTGCAGGAGCTACTACCTCATCCATTGCATATAATAAAGCAAAAGAGGGAATTGCAATCGCAATTAAAATAACACTTGGAATTAAAGTCCACACTATTTCTAAAACATAACTATGATTTATTTTATTCAAAGCAATCGCTTTTAATAAGAATTTTGTATTAGTTTTTAATAAATCGATTATATATTCAGGATACCAATGAAAATAAATTAAAGTTGATATTAATAACCATAAAACAAAAGTTAAAATTACAATTAAAAAAAAAAATATATGATGATGCAAATCAATCAAGCCTTCCATTATAGGTGTCGCTGGATCTTGAAAATGAATTTGCCATTTTACAGCAGAATCTAACTCTGAAATAAAATTTAAATTAAAAAAAGAATTTAAGTTTAAAAATAAATTATAGATGAACATATTAACACATTTTTTTTTATTTTTTATGCAACATCGAATACCTCTTAATTTAGATATTTTATAGTTTTTTTATATTCACGTGACAATTGTTTAAAAATAATTTGCTTCTTTATAGCAAAATTACTATGTATTGTTAAAACAATAGCACCCAACATAGCTACTAACAAAATTAAACCTGCCAACCAGAACAATGAGACATAATTTACATATAATAACTGTGATAATGAAGTTAACTCTTTTAATTCAAAAAAAGATTTTACCCAATCTCTTTCTACTAATTGACCAGAAGTTTTTGCTTGAAGATAAGCTTGCTCTTCTAAATCACGAAAATAAAAAAAACATTCATACTCTGGAAGTTTTCTAAAAGAATCAAATAAATAATAAAAAGGCTGAGCAACATCAGAAACTTCACAATTTAAAAATTCATGATCCCAAAACCCAAAATGAGAATAATTTCTTGAGATAGTAAAAAAAAAAGATAAACTAACTATTGCTAACAAAGGTAAATACTTTAAAAAATCATCACTTAATTCTAATACACGAATATTTAACATCATTATTACAAATAAAAATAAAACTGCGATCGCCCCAACATAGACTATCATGAATATCAAAGCTAAAAATTCTAATCCATAAAGAAGCAATAAACAAGACGAACAAAAAAAAACTAAAATCAAATATAGTATAGAATGCACAGGATTCTTAGAATAAATTACAGCCATCGCACAAAATAATAATGCGAACAATAAAATACAAGTAGCAAATGTAGTTCCATTAACAAACATATATTGAAAAAAAGTTGCATAAGGCATTCGCTTACCTAAAATAGGATAAATATTTATCATTTCTATAGGTCTAACGTAATTGTTTACAGTGTCATTAGAATAATACATAAGTCTTTTAGATACAAAAACAAAAAATTAGTTAATTAAAATAAAAAAGGAAAAGGCGACCGTTTGTTGGTCGCCTTTTCTTAAAAAAAAATTTAAAATAAAGTTTAAAAAGCAATTAGTATTTTTTAGCCCATATTTTGCAATATTTTAACCAAAAACCTATCAACGTCATAATCTATAACGGCTTTTAAAAAGAATTATTTTTGAAATAATTTTCTTGCTTAGATTTCTTCAGCAATTCTAAAATTAATACGTAGCTTTTCGGCTATGCTTTAAGCAAAACAACCGATACACCAGTGGTATTTCCTCCTCAGTCCTCTCGTACTAAAGTTAGGTTTTCGCAATTCTTTTACACTTGCAGTAGATAGGGACCGAACTGTCTCACGACGTTCTGAACCCAGCTCACGTACCACTTTAATCGGCGAACAGCCGAACCCTTGGAACCTTCTTCAGCTCCAGGATGTGATGAGCCGACATCGAGGTGCCAAACTACTCCGTCGATTTGGACTCTCTGGAGTCATTAGCCTGTTATCCCTAGCGTACCTTTTATCCGTTGAGCGATGACCTTTCCACACAGAATCACCGGATCACTATGACCGACTTTCGTCTCTGTACGATCTGTCGATCTTACAGTTAAGCAGATTTTTGCCATTACACTTGTAGCTTAAGATAAAACTTAAACCAAATCTACCTTTGTACACCTCCGTTACTCTTTAGGAGGCTACCGCCCCAGTCAAACTACCGACCATATACTGTCCTTAAAAAGTTAGCTCGAGAAACGAAAAAGCGATGTTATTTCAGATTGTGTCTCCGCGATTAACTTGCGTTAAGGCATCATAAACTAACAACTATTCTGCAGAATTTTGTTTGTCGAGCAATTAAAGGTTATAGTAAAGGTGCATAGGGTCTTTCCGTCTAGCTGCAAGAATTCCGCATCTTCACGGAAAATTCAATTTCACTGAGTCAATACTGGAGACAGTGGGGAAGTCGTTACGCCATTCATGCGGGTCGAAACTTACTCGACAAGGAATTTCGCTACCTTAGGACCGTTAGAGTTACAGCCGCCGTTTACTGGGACTTTTATTCCAAGCTTGCACTTGTTTTATTAATCTTCCAGCACCGGGCAGGCGTCAGACCCAATACGTCATCTTACAATTTAGCAGAGTCCTGTGTTTTTGATAAACAGTCGCTACCCCCTCTTATGTGCCACTTTTTTTGTGAAAAAATCCCAAAAAAAGTACCCCTTTTCCCGAAGTTACGGAGTCAATTTGCCGAGTTCCTTCAATATTGTTATCTCAACGCCTTAGTATACTCTACCAATCTACCTGATTCGGATTAAGCACGGTTTTTAACAATAAAAGACTTTTCTTGAGACAAAAATAAATAATAACTTTTTGCTTTTTTAAGTTAGATTTTTATTTCTATCTGAGATCTAATTTATTGAGTTTTGGAATTTTAACCAAATTACCCATCACAAAAATCTTTTCAGATTTTAGCTTAGGGGCCGACTTGTATCATTTCTTTTTGAAATTAAAAGCTTAACCTTAGATTTTCGGCGACAGTGGATTTAAATATATTTTACTATATGAAATCACTGTTTATAGTTACTCATGTCAGCATTCTCAATTCTAATAGCTCCACTTTATTTTACAACAAAGCTTCAACACCATATAGAACGTTCCACTACCATTGATTTTTCTTAAATCAATTCCTAGTTTTGGTAAATAATTTAAGACCCTTTACATTATTGGAAATGTTACAAAATAAACTAATGAGCTGTTACGCTTTCTTTAAAGGATGGCTGCTTCTAAGCCCACCTTTTAGCTATCACAATACAACACTTCCTTTTACACTTAATTATTTTTAGGGACCTTAACTTAGGATCTGAGCTTTTTCTCTTACAACTACGAATCTTAGCACCCGCAGTTCGTTTATCTTCCTATAAATTTTTAATATTCTGAGTTTATTTAGGTTTGGTAAAGTCCGAAAACCCCCCTAGCCAGAACAGTTGCTTTACCCTTAAAAATAAAAGAAGACACTCTACTTAAATAGATATCGTGGAAAACCAGCTATATCCGGATTTGATTAGCCTTTCACCCCTAGTTTCATTTCATCTCAATGTTTTGCTACACAAACGAGTTCGATCCTCCACTATTTGTTACAATAGTTTCAATCTGAACAAAACTAGATCATCCGGTTTCGGGTCTAATTAAAAAAACTTAACGCTTTTTAAAACTTGCTTTCGCTACGCCTACATTATTAAACTTAAGCTTGCTTTTTTAATTAACTCGCTGACCCATTATACAAAAGGTATATTTTGACTATTTTAAATAGCGCAAAAAGCTTTTATTTGCTTAATTTCAGTTTCTATTTCACTGCCCTTAGTTTCAAATAATTATTTTTTCAATAATTCTTAATAAGGATTATCTTTTCACCTTTCCCTCACGGTACTTGTTCACTATCGATCAATAAAAAATATTTAGGCTTAGAAGGTGGGCCTCCTATATTCACACGAATTTTAACTAAAACGTATTACTCATAAACTTAAGATTAAAGCTTTTTATACGGGACTATCACCCTCTATGGTCTTGAATTCAACATAATTCTAAAGCTTTTTTCTATGTTTTAGGCCTGCTCCGCGTTCGCTCGCCACTACTTACGGAATCTCTACATTATTTGATTTCTTTTCCTTTGGTTACTAAGATGTTTCAGTTCACCAAGTAATAAATAAAACTTTTTTAAAGATTTACTTTAGGAGACTTGAAGATCAATGTTAAAATTTAAACTACCTTCAATTTTCGCTGCCAAGCGTCCTTTTTTTTATTGTCCAGGCATCCGTCAAGCAAAAATAATAACTTTATTTTTTTTTGGAATTACATGACTCTATCAGAATCAAAACCAATCTAATATTTAAAAAATTTTAAGGTGTTCCTAAATAATAACCACAATTTTCTTTATGCTCACGTTCAGTATAGATTGAAATATTCAAAATATTATGATCCCAATTATCACCCCAAATATGACTAAAATATATCATATGTATTTTATGAAAAATTCTATACCACAACTTTTGTACATAACCAGTTCCAGCTTCTGGCCACAATAAATATAAATGATAAAAGCCACATTTCAAATGCATTGCATGACGAACTTTTTGTAAAAGAACTCGATTTAAATAAACGGTTTCTGTTTGTAATGGATCAAAATAACCGTAAAGATAGATTAAATACATCCAAACTGGATTCGTATTTTCAAAAGCTATTAAAAATAAATCTCTAGTATATTGTTCTGTGTTCGGTGAAGTATTATGATTACCTCTATAAAGTAAAATAGCATGATTAGAATAACCAACATCTTGCATACTTCCGGAATGTGTAAAGTTTTGCATAATTGCCCACATTAAACCTTTATGATTACTAAAGTCAAAAGCTAAATCAGTTACACCTAATTCTGGATGGCATAAATATCTATTATCAAAAGGCTCTAGCCAAGACAAAGTATCAAACATATTTGTATAAAAAAAAAGATGACTTTTTACTTTTAAATCCTCTAATTTTTTATTTTCTAAAGACTCAATTTCTGATTTTTGAAAAAAATATTTAGCTTTTTTTTCTTTAATATTTTCTGGTGAAATAGTATAAAGAAGATCATCTGCAACTATTCTTACGTCTTGATGAAGTTCATCTAATTCATTATCCACATAAAAATCACTTATAGCATAATCATAATTGCGCATAGTTTGCCACATAAATTCCATTTGATGCGCATCCCCAAAGCGCTCATAATTAGTAAGACTAATCGCAGGCATAAACATAAACCCTAACTGCCACGGTAGTGATCCCTGTAAAACAAGAGATAAATCCATACGTGCTGAAATTTTAGTAATTTCTTTTACACATTTAATAAAGTTATGACCATCAATCCATCTTCGTCTACGGCTATTAATAGGTATGTCTGGATTTACGGGAATCATTTCGTCAACCTTTACACCTATTTTCTTAAAAAACCAAACTAAAGGATGAGCTGGATCAAATCCAGCTTTTTCTATAAATAAAACTGGAGGTAAAACATAATCTCCCATATTTATTACATGTGGATGATTCAATCTATCATTTGGAAAAAACCATTCGAAATCTAGATAACCGCGAATATTATGAATACCGCGGCGAAGTGCTTCTAAATACCAGTTTTTTGCAAATTCAAAAGCAGTAGGAACTGCCCCATTTATAGTATCAGCAGTCATTTGAAAAGAAATAAAATCATTACTCGCTTTTACTACAGTATCTAAATCCAGATTTTCACGTGTACCAAAAGTTTGAACTTCTAAAGGAGTTATATAATTATCTACAGAAAATTTAGCAATATTATCACAACTATAAGGATTTAAAAGAAGATCATTTACCAAGCTATCTCCAAAAATTTTTAATTTTTGTAAAGCATTATAACGCATTAACTCATATTCATAATGCACACAGGCTATAACTTTACCTTGAAACAATAATGATTCAAAAGTGTTATGTTTTGGTTTTGGCTTATCGGGATTTGGACCTATAATGTTACAATCTAAATCGGTTAATAAATACTGTTCAAAAACCGTTACATAAATAAAAGCATTATTTATATAGCAATCAAATCTATGTCTATACTCAGGATTAAATGTATTCATATATCTTGCAGCAAACATTTCAAAATAAGTTCCAAATCCGTGACGAAAATAACTTGCTAATGAATTAAAAAAGAAATCTTCCTTAAATAAGTGCCAAGATTTTGATAAAACAAAATATAAAATACACCCAAAAACTAAAATAATTAAACCTAAAAAAAATTTAGAAGTCTTTACATTTAAATTAAAAACTTTTTGTCCCAATTTTTGAGTTACACTAAAAATTGGAAATAAACACAATAAAATATGATATAATACAGAAGTTAAAAAAAAAAAAAAAAAAAAAAAAAAAACAAC
>Ga0209793_1001024_pt1 | contig 21141 bp, 20 predicted proteins | sample EBPBio122009_DNA_FD_185863 | JGI IMG/M metagenome (GOLD analysis project Ga0209793, IMG submission 185863) | Wastewater treatment Type I Accumulibacter community from EBPR Bioreactor in Madison, WI, USA - Reactor 1_2/2/2009_ DNA (SPAdes) (version 2) | ecosystem: Engineered > Bioreactor > EBPR >... | reverse complement strand
CATTGAGGACGTAAATGCAGTGGTGGTGGGGGTAGCCTTGCCGACAAAGGTCTCGTCAGGCGCGATCAAACGGGCGCGGCAATTGCGGCGCTCCATGACCGACGACGAGAAAAAGCTCTGTTCCGAACTGAAGCAATTTCGACGGCGTTGCGGCATTCATGTCCGGCGCCAGGCTCCCATTGCCGGCTACTATCCGGATTTCGCCATCCATGAGCGCCGGCTGATCATCGAAGTCGACGGCGAACGGCATTTCACGGTCGACGGTTTGGCGCGCGATACGGTGCGGGACGGCAGACTAGAGTTGCTTGGCTATCGTGTCCCGAGGTTCAATACCTGTGAACTGGCGGAGAGCTTCGACGGTTGCGTCGAAGAGATATTGGGTGCTTTGGGTCTGATGTCGGAGAACCCGGCGATTGCAGCACCCCCACTCGTTACCCCTCCCCTCAAGGGGGAGGGGAATTGCGCGACGCCGACGCCTCCCTCCCCCTTGAGGGGAAGGGTAAGGGGTGGGGGTCATCCGGAACCGACGGCGGACGGGGGCTGACGATGGACGTCGACGGACTGCTCCAGAGCGTCATCCGCTTCTCCAACTTCATGACCTCGCGGCTGCTGGTGGCGGGCGTGGTGTTCTATGTGATGTCGGGGTTCATCCCGCTCGGCAACGCCACGGAAGGTTTTTTGCCCAGCGTCGACCTGCTCAACGGCGTGGTGCAGAATTATCAGAACATCTTTGACACGCTCGGCGTCTCGGACTTCGCCATCTTCCTGTTGCTGTTTATCTTCCTGACCACCATCCACCTGACCTATGTGCTGTTCGAAGGCGTCGGCTATTATCTGCCGCCGGCGATCGTGCCGCTGTCTGGATGGACCGCCGTCGACGACATCACCCACAGATCGTTCGAGACGCTGCGGGTGGCGCGCGGCGAAGAGCACACGCAGGAGGAAAACCAGCGGCTCTACGAATTCGCCAAGAAGCTGCGCAACATCGAGGTCGAGAGCGATGCCCTTACGCGCGAACGGGTGCAGGGCACGCTGGCGACGTTCAGGATCGCCAAGACCTTTGTGCTGTTTTCGCTGCTGACCTGGCTCTACGCCGAAATTCGTGGCGGCTACGATGGCAATCCGCACTACCTGCTGCTGATCGCCGCGATCGCTGCAATCACGGCGGGGCTGGCGGCGCTGTCGATCTTCCGGATGAACCATCAGCGCATCAACAATCTGCGCGAGGACATCACCGCCGAACTGCTGGAATTCTCGCGCATCTGGGTCGACGAGGAACACCAGCGCCGCATCGCGCTCGACTGCGCGCAAAAGACCAGCTTGAAGCCGGCGCAGTGGGCTGTCGTCGTGCCGGTGTTCGGAACGCTGGACGCGCTGATGGGCGATCTGCGAAGGTGGAGATCACGGCGGCTGTAGTCGTTCGACCGGCCGCTCAAACGAAGGACGCATCAAGGGGAAAACCAATGTCCAAGGTCATCAAGAACGGAACCATCGTCACCGCCGACCGCACCTGGAAGGCGGACGTGCTGATCAAGCACGACAAGATAGCGGCGATTGGTCCCGACCTGCACGGCGACCATGAGTTCGACGCGACCGGCTGCTACATCATGCCGGGCGGCATCGATCCGCACACCCATCTCGAAATGCCGTTCATGGGCACCTATTCGGCCGACGATTTCGAGAGCGGCACGCGCGCGGCGCTGTCGGGCGGCACCACCATGGTGGTCGATTTCTGCCTGCCGGCGCCCGGCCAGTCGCTGCTCGAGGCGTTGCAGATGTGGGACAACAAGACCTCGAAAGCCTGTTGCGACTATTCCTTCCACATGGCGATCACCTGGTGGGGCGAACAGGTGTTCAACGAGATGCAGACCGTGGTGGAAAAGGGCATCACCTCGTTCAAGCACTTCATGGCCTACAAGGGCGCGCTGATGGTCAATGACGACGAGATGCTCGCCTCGTTCCAGCGTTGCGCCGAGCTCGGCGCGCTGCCGCTGGTGCACGCTGAAAACGGCGACGTCGTCGCCGCGCTGTCGCAAAAGCTGCTGGCCGAGGGCAATAACGGGCCGGAAGGCCACGCCTATTCGCGCCCGCCGGAAGTGGAAGGCGAGGCGACCAACCGCGCCGTGATGCTGGCCGACATGGCGGGCGTGCCGCTCTATGTGGTGCACACCAGCTGCGAACAATCGCACGAGGCGATCCGGCGTGCCCGCCAGAAGGGCATGCGCGTCTATGGCGAGCCGCTGATCCAGCATCTGGTTCTCGACGAGAGTGAATATTTCAACAAGGACTGGGACCACGCGGCGCGCCGGGTGATGAGCCCGCCATTCCGCAACAAGGCGCACCAGGATTCGCTGTGGGCGGGGCTGCAGGCCGGGTCGCTGCAGGTGGTGGCCACCGATCACTGTTCCTTCACCACCGAGCAGAAGCGCAACGGCGTCGGCGATTTCACAAAAATCCCGAACGGCACCGGCGGGCTTGAAGACCGGATGCCGGTCCTGTGGACCTATGGCGTCAACACCGGGCGGCTGACGATGAACGAGTTCGTCGCCGTGACCTCGACCAATATCGCAAAGATCCTCAACATGTATCCGAAGAAGGGCGCGATCGTCGAAGGCGCCGACGCCGACCTCGTCGTGTGGGATCCGAACGCGAAGAAGAAGATCTCGTCGAAGAAGCAGCAGTCGGTGATCGACTACAACGTCTTCGAAGGCGTCGAGGTGACCGGCCTGCCGAAATATGTCTTCACGCGCGGCGAGATGGCCGTCGACAACGGCAAGGTCAAGGCCCATCCCGGCCATGGCGAATTTGTCGGCCGCGAGCCCGGCATGGCGGTCAACAAGGCGCTGTCGACCTGGAAGGAACTGGTTGCGCCGCGCAAGGTGGAGCGCAAGGGCATTCCGGCGACGGGAGTGTGATGGGGGTCACAACTCGCGGTAACAACCCGCCTGCGGGCGCAGGCGCCGACAGGTCGCAGCATCGCGATCTGGCGGCGTCTTGTCCCCAGCTCATCGAAAAATGTCGCCTCGCTAGAATTTGACTGTTTGGTCGAAATTTGCTGGGTTGAGACTCACAGAACCGCGATAGGGAACGCGGCGAAAAAAAATGGGCGGTGCAGTTGGCTTCTACGGTTCCTGTCGTCGATGCGAAGGGTCTCGGCCTGACGTTCCAGACCAATGACGGTCCGGTTCACGCGCTGTCAAACGTCAATCTGTCGATCAGCAAGGGCGAGTTCGTCTCCTTCATCGGGCCGTCAGGCTGCGGCAAGACGACCTTCTTGCGCGTCATCGCCGATCTCGAGCAGCCGACGGACGGGACGATCACCGTCAACGGCATGAGCCCGCGCGAGGCGCGCGAGCGCCGCGCCTATGGCTACGTCTTCCAGGCGGCGGCGCTCTATCCATGGCGTACCATCGAGCGCAACGTGGCGCTGCCGCTGGAGATCATGGGGATTTCCAGGACGGAGCAGGCGGAACGGGTCAAGCGCACCCTCGCCATGGTCAACCTCACCGGGTTCGAGAAAAAGTTTCCCTGGCAATTGTCGGGCGGCATGCAGCAGCGCGCCTCGATCGCGCGTGCGCTCGCCTTCGACGCCGACCTGTTGCTGATGGACGAGCCGTTCGGGGCGCTCGACGAGATTGTCCGCGATCATCTGAACGAACAATTGCTGGAGCTTTGGGATCGGACGCAGAAGACGATCTGCTTCGTCACCCATTCGATCCCGGAAGCCGTCTACCTGTCGACCAAGATCGTGGTGATGAGCCCGCGTCCGGGCCGCGTCACCGACGTGATCGAATCGACGCTGCCGAAAGAGCGGCCGCTCGACATCCGCGAGACGCCGGAGTTTCTGGCCATCGCGGCGAGGGTCCGCGACGGCCTGAGGGCAGGGCACAGCTATGAGGATTGAGGAGATCTTCGCGACCCCCACCCCTAACCCCTCCCCTCAAGGGGGAGGGAGACCAGGCGACGCCCCATGACCTCCGTGCGCTCGTCGCTCATTCCGATCCTTACCATCCTCGCGATCATCATCGCGGTCTGGTACGCCGGGGCATTCTACATGAATGCGCCGTTCCAGCGCGATCTCGACCGGCGCGCCGGGGTGGAAAGCACGTTTTCCGAACTGGTCGGCAAGACGATGAGCCAGCCGAAGCCGACGCTGCCGGCGCCGCACCAGGTGGCGCAAAACGTGTGGGAAAACACCTTTCTGCGAAAGATCACCTCCAACCGCAGCCTGGTCTACCATGCCTGGGTGACGCTGTCGGCGACGCTGCTCGGCTTTTTCTTCGGCACCGTGCTCGGTATCGCGATCGCGGTCGGCATCGTGCACGTCACCACGCTCGACCGCTCGCTGATGCCGTGGATCATCGCCTCGCAGACTATTCCGATCCTGGCGCTGGCGCCGATGATCATCGTGGTGCTGGCGGCGGTCGGGGTCGTCGGGCTGATCCCCAAGGCGCTGATCTCGACCTATCTGTCTTTCTTCCCGGTTGCGGTGGGCATGGTGAAAGGGCTGCGCTCGCCTGAAATCATGCATCTCGACCTGATGCACACCTATAACGCCACGCAATGGCAGACGTTTTGGAAGCTGCGCGTCCCGGCGTCGGTGCCGTTCCTGTTCGCCTCGATGAAGGTGGCGGTCGCCGCCTCGCTGGTGGGCGCGATCGTCGGCGAACTGCCGACCGGGGCGGTGGCGGGCATCGGCGCAAAACTGCTGACCGGGGCTTATTACAGCCAGACTATCGACATGTTCGCGGCGCTGGTGGCAGGCTCCGTCGTCGCCGCCTTGCTGGTGACGCTGGTCGGCGTCGCCGGACGGATGACCGAGCGCGCCATGGGAGCGCGGCCGTCATGACGGGGCTGCGCTTCTCCTGGCAGGGACTGGTCGCCGCCGTGCTGGCGCTGGCGGCGCTGCCCTTGCTGCCGCTGTTTGCGACGGACCCCGCATCGCCGCCGGGCGGATCGACGACGGCGCTGGCGATTGTCGCGATGATCGTCGCCGCCGCATTGTTCGACGCATCGCAGGCGGGGGCCAGGCCAAAGGCCTGGGCGACATTCGCCGCCGCGCATCTTGGCGCGTGGCTGCTGATCGGCGAACTCGACGGCAGGAGCGGCGGAGCGACGTGGTCATTCTACATGCTGCTGGCGGCGCTGTGGCTGATCGCCTGGCGATGCGTCAGCCTGCTGGCGGCGCTGCGCCCGGTGACGACGCTGCTGAGGCTGCTGATACCGGTGCTGTTCGGCGTGTGGCTGTTGATCTGGTGGGAGGCGGTGGTGCGCGGCGCCGGCGTGCCGTTCATCCTGCTGCCGCCGCCCTCGGCAATCGGCGCGCGCATCGCCTCGTCGCTGCCGATCCTGCTGGCCGACATCAACCAGACCGTGCTCAAGGCGGCGCTGGGCGGCTACCTGATCGGCTGCGCCTCGGGCTTTGCGGTGGCGATCCTCGCCGACCGCTATCTGTTCCTGCGGCGCGGGCTGATCCCGATCGGCAATATGGTGTCGGCGCTGCCGATCATCGGCGTCGCCCCGATCATGGTGATGTGGTTCGGCTTCGGCTGGGAATCCAAGGCCGCCGTCGTCGCCATCATGACGTTTTTCCCGATGCTGGTGAACACCGTCGCAGGGCTTGCGACCGCCGGCGCGATGGAGCGCGACCTGATGCGCACCTATGCGGCGAGCTACTGGCAGACGCTCGTCTCGCTTCGCCTTCCGGCAGCGATGCCGTTCATCTTCAACGCCTTGAAAATCAACTCCACACTGGCGATGATCGGCGCTATCGTCGCCGAGTTCTTCGGCACGCCGGTTGTGGGCATGGGTTTCCGCATCTCGACCGAAGTCGGCAGGATGAATGTCGACATGGTGTGGGCGGAGATCGCGGCGGCCGCAGTCGTAGGGTCACTCTTCTACGGCATCCTCGCTCTGATCGAGCGTTCCGTGACGTTTTGGCATCCGTCTGTCCGTGGTGGATAGGCAAACTTCAGAGGGTAACAGAATGAAAAAAATCGCACTTTCATTGCTTGCCGGCAGCGCGATGTCGCTTGCTTCATTCAGCGCGTGGGCGGCCGACGCCGTCACGCTGCAGCTCAAATGGGTGACGCAGGCGCAGTTCGCCGGCTATTACGTCGCCAAGGACAAGGGGTTCTACACCGAGGAGAACCTCGACGTAACGATCAAGCCGGGCGGACCGGACATCGCGCCCGAGCAGGTGATCGCCGGCGGCGGCGCCGACGTCATCGTTGACTGGATGGGCGGGGCGCTCGCGGCGCGCGACAAGGGCGTCAATCTTGTCAACATCGCCCAGCCGTTCAAGAAGGCCGGCATGGAGCTGGTGTGCCCGAAGGACGGACCGATCAAGACGGAAGCGGATTTCAAGGGCCACACGCTCGGTGTCTGGTTCTTCGGCAATGAATATCCGTTCTACGCCTGGATGAACAAGCTCGGCATCCCGACCGAAGGCGGCGCCGACGGCGTCAACGTGCTGAAGCAGTCGTTCGACGTGCAGCCGCTGATCCAGAAGCAGGCCGACTGCATCTCGGTGATGACCTACAATGAATACTGGCAGCTGATCGACGCCGGCTACAAGCCGGAAGACCTGATCGTCTTCAACTATACGGCGATGGGTGTCGACCTGCTTGAAGACGGGCTCTACGTGATGCAGGACAAGCTCGCCGACGCAGCCTTCGAGGACAAGATGGTGCGCTTCGTGCGTGCCTCGATGAAGGGCTGGAAATACGCGACCGAGCACCCGGACGAAGCCGCCGGCATCGTTGTCGAAAACGGCGGCCAGGACGAAAACCACCAGAAGCGCATGATGGGCGAAGTGGCCAAGCTGATCGACAATGCCGATGGCAAGCTGATCGAGGCGGCCTACCAACGCACCGCCGACGCGCTGCTGGCGCAGAAGATCATCACCAAGGCGCCCGAAGGCGCCTGGACCGCGGCGATCACCGACAAGGCAATCAAATAGTCGGCGCGACCGATCGACTGAACCGGCAAGGGGGCGGGCGACCGCCCCCTTGCTGCGCCAACATGGTTTTTTTTTACCATTTTTCGGGCGATAGCCGACCGCCGGACCGACGGGCCGAGGCTGACGGCAATACGCGTCGACGCAGCCGCCAGGACGTCATCGCACACCCGGTCCGAACCGGCGGATTTTCCCGCCGCGCCATTGCTCCAAGCTGTTTCCGAGGTTTTTCCGTGACCTACATCAAGACGATTTCATATGACGATTCCACCGGCCGCCTCAGGCAGCTCTACGACCGGGTGAAGGGCCCGGACAACAATGTCGACAACATCATGATGGCCCACAGCCTGCGGCCCCACACGATGGACGGTCATATGGCGATCTACAAATATGTGCTGCACCACTCGGCCAACACGGTTCCGAAATGGTACCTTGAGGCCATCGGCGTGCTCGTCTCGCACCTCAATGCCTGCGCCTATTGCTTTGACCATCACTTTGCCGGGATGGCGCGGCTGCTCGGCGATGACGAACGGGCGCAGGCGATGCGCCGCGCCATCGTGGCCGACGATCTCGCATCGGCGTTCGATCCGCGCGAACAGGCGGGGCTGAGATACGCGGCCCAACTGACCCGTGCGCCGTCGACATTGCGCGCGGCGGATGTCGATCGCCTGCGCGACGCCGGATATGACGACGGCCAGATCCTCGAAATCAACCAGGTGGCGGCCTATTTCGCCTATGCCAACCGCACGGTGCTGGGGCTCGGCGTCAACACCGACGGCGACATATTGGGCCTGTCGCCGAACAATTCGGACGACCCCAATGACTGGTCGCATCGCTGACACGCACCGCGCCCGCCAAGGCGCGCGATAACCGCCCGTTTACGAATCTGGTAGATTCTGCTGCACTGCACACGGGGAACGGAGCATGCGCTACGTCATCATTATCATGACAGCCACATTCTATGTGCTCTGGCAGGCGCTCTACGACAACTGGCACACCACTCATGCGATCTCCAAGGAAGTCATGCGCCTCTGGCACATGATGTTCTGAGGGGAGACGCGCTTTACGAGGCAGTCAGGCCGAAGCACTGAACGAGATCGTCCGGGCCAGATCGGTCGCCGTGCGCAAAGCGGCTGCCGTCGCCACCGCCATCTGCGGCAGCAGCATCCATTCCAGCGTCCAGGCCGCGCCCGAGCGTTCGTTCTCGTGAACCAGCGACTGGTGCATGCCCGCAACCAGCGTGGCGTTGAAGCGCGCCAGCGCCACGAGAATTTCGGCGGCGACCGGATTGAGCTTGTGCGGCATCGCCGACGAACCGCCGCCGGCGGCGAGCCGCACTTCGCCCACTTCCGACTGCGCCAGCAGCGCGACGTCCTGCCCGAACTTGCCGAGCGATCCGGTCAGCAGCGACAGGGCCGAGGCCAGCGCGGCGATGCCGTCGCGTTCGCTGTGGCGGGGCCGGGCGGGGCATGAAAGGCCGAGGCGCGAGGCCATGCGCGCGGCGACGGCGGGGCCGCTGGCTCCAAGCCTGTCGAGCGTGCCGGCCGCGCCGCCGAAATGCAGCACCGCGACATCCGAAATCGCCGATGCGAGGCGCTGGCGGTTGCGCAGCAGCGGATCGCGCCAGCTGGCGATCTTTCGCGAGGCGGTGACTGGAACGGCGGCCTGCATGCGGGTGTGGGCGATGGCCGAGATGGCGCCGTCGCGGGCGTCAAGCGCGTCCAGCGCCGCGACGGCCGCGTCGATGCGGCTGTCGAGCAGGCCGCCGAGCCGCGCCAGGCGAATGGCCAGGCCGGTGTCGATCGCATCCTGGCTGGTCGCGCCGAAATGAACGAAGGGCGCAATGTCGGCGGCAAGCCCGGCGCGCAACTGGCGCACAAGCTCGGGCACGACGACGCCGTCGCGGGCGACGCCGGCCGCAAGGGCTGCGCGGTCGAGCGCCGCGTCGCCGAGCACGGCGGCAATCGTGCTCGCGGCGTCGGCCGGGATGACGCCCACGTCGCCCTCGGCTCTGGCCAGCGCGATCTCGAAGGCGATCAGCCCCTCAAGCTCGGCCTCGGTTGAGAAAAGCGCCGCAGCCTGCGGGTCGCCAAGCAGGCTGGACAGCAGGCTGTCATCGAAGGGCGAAACGCTCATGACCTGCTATCGCACAGGATCAGATGTCGAAGAAGACGGTTTCGTCATCGCCTTGCAGGCGGATGTCGAAGACATACGCGTCGCCATCCCGCGTCGCCAGCAAGGTGGGGATGCGGTTCTTGTGTTCGAGCCGCTGCAAGATCGGGTCTTCGGCATTGGCCTCGTCGGCGAAATACATCCGCGTGTGCAGGCCGATATTGATGCCGCGCGCCACCACCCAAACCGTGATGTGCGGCGCCTGCGGGCGGCCGTCGCGAAACGGAACCCTGCCGGGCTTGACGGTCTCGAAGACGCATTCGCCGCTGTCCATGTCGGCCGGCTTGCGGCCCCAGCCGGCAAAATTCGGGTCGGCGGCGCCGCGCGTCTCGGACGGCGAGTTGTAGAGGCCGTCGGCGTCTGCCTGCCAGATCTCGATCAGAGCGTCCTTGAGCGGGGTGTTCGCGCCGTCGATAACGCGCATGCGCAGCCTGATGCGCTCGCCCCTGGTCCGGTCATTGACCATCGACGCGCCGAGGTCCTGGGGATAGACGCCGGAGATGCCGCAAAAATTCGGCGTCAGGCCGATATGAACGTAGGGCCCGGCGGTCTGGGAGGGCGACTCTTTCAGGCGGTTCAGCGTTTGGCTCATTTGGCTCCCCTAGCGATAGATGTCCGAACGATGTCCGATTTGCAGCACCAAGACGGTCAACACATTGTCTTTCAGTCCACAGATCAGGCGGTAGTCGCCGACGCGGTAGGACCAATAATTGCTCAACTCCGCCCGTAGTGGCTTGCCTAGTTGTCGCGGATCATCCAAAGGCGCGACGCGTGTTGCGAGGAATGCCGTGATCCGCTTGGCCACTTGGCGATCGAGTTTGCCAAGCGATTTGCGCGCTCCTTGCGAGAGATCAATCGTTCAGGCCAAGTTCGCGGATCACTTCTGCCAGTGGTGTTGTCTTTTCCTCGCCACGTCGGATGCGCTCGGAAATCTCGACTGCGGCGTAGTAGTCTTCCAGATCCTGCAGATTTTGCGTGATCAGCTCACGCAGATAGTAGGCCTTGGTGCGGCCGGTACGGGCGGCCAGCGCATCCAGGCGGGCTTCGATTTCGGGTTCAAGTCTGATTGAGGTCGGCATCGCCAATCCACATTTTGAATACATGTATTCTCTGTATTCAATGTAGTTGGTTCTCGGCGACCCGGCAAATCAATTTCCCTCCATCCGGTTCTCGAACATGGTCGAGCGACGGCCGCGCAGCACGACGTCGAACTTGTAGGCGCGGGCGTCCATGGGAATTGTCGCCTGCATGTCGAGCGCCGCCACCAATTGTTCGATCGCCGCCCTGTCGGGAATGGTGCGCACGATCGGGCATTGCCAGATCATCGGGTCGCCCTCGAAATACATCTGGGTGATGAGGCGCTGCGCAAAGCCGTGGCCGAATATCGAGAAATGGATGTGGGCCGGACGCCAGTCGTTCGGCCCGTTCGGCCAGGGGTAGGGGCCGGGCTTGATGGTGCGGAAGGCGTAGGACCCGTCCTCGCCGGTGATGGCGCGGCCGCAGCCGCCGAAATTCGGATCGAGCGGGGCAAGGTAGGTTTCCTTCTTATGGCGGTAGCGGCCGCCGGCATTGGCCTGCCAGAATTCTAGCAGCGCGCCGGGAACGCCGGCGCCGCGCTCGTCGAGCACCCGGCCATGGACGATGATGCGCTCGCCGATCGGGCTTTCGCCGGGGCGGGCAAAGTTGCGGATCAGGTCGTTGTCTAGCTCGCCCAGCATCGAATGGCCGAACACCGGTCCGGTAATCTCCGACACGGTGTTGTCGAGCGAGATCATCGCCCGCCGCGGCGAACGCAGGACCGAGGTCTTGTAGAACGGCGTCAGCGCCGGTGGATGCCAGGTGCGGTCGCGGGCAAAGAACGAGCCGGTCTCGGGCGATTTGTTCGACATGGCCGTCTCCTATGTCTGCTGGTCCGTCTCGGCGAAGACCTGCTTCATCACCTTGACGGCATGGTTGGCGGCGGGCACGCCGGCATAGATGGCGACATGCAAGGCCACCTCCCGCAGGTCGTCGCGGCTGGCGCCGGTGTTGAGCGTGGCGCGGGTGTGCAGGGCCAGTTCGTCCCACTGGCCAAGCGCGGCGAGGATGGCGATGGTCAGCATCGACCGCTCGCGCCTGGTTATGCCGGGCCGGCTCCAGACATCGTTCCATGCCGCGCCGGTGATGAAGTCCTGGAAATCGGAATCGAAATCGGTGCGCTTGCCGTTGGCGGCGTCCACCCAGGCGTCGCCCAGCACCTCGCGGCGGGTCTTCATGCCGGCGGCGATGCGGTCTTTTCCGGTCTTGTCGCTCACATTGGGTCTCCGCTCAAAATGGCAGGCCGACATAGTTTTCGGCCAGCGCGGTCGAGGCCGCGCGCGAACCGACGAGGTAGTCGAGTTCGGCTTCCTGGATGCGCTGGCCGAACGGTCCGTTGTCGGGGAAGACGTGCATCAGCGAGGTCATCCACCACGAGAACCGCTCGGCCTTCCAGACGCGGGCGAGCGCGCGGGCCGAATAGGCGTCGATGCCGGCCGAGGTCTCGTTGGCATAATATTGCCTCAGCCCTTCAAATAGATAGTGGACGTCGCTCGCAGCGAGATTCAAGCCTTTCGCGCCGGTCGGCGGGACGATGTGGGCGGCGTCGCCGACCAGAAACATACGGCCGAAGCGCATCGGTTCGGCGACGAAGGACCGTAGCGGCGCAACTGATTTCTCCACTGACGGGCCGATGGTCATGCGCTCGGCGGTCGATGGCGGAAGCCGCCGCCTGATCTCGTCCCAGAACCGCTCGTCGCTCCATTCGTCGGCCTTTTCGTCGGCGCCGACCTGGATGTAGTAGCGGCTGCGCGTCGGCGAGCGCATCGAGCACAGCGCAAAGCCGCGCTGGTGATTGGCGTAGATCAGTTCATGATTGACCGGCGCCACGTCGGCGATGACGCCGAGCCAGCCGAACGGATAGACGCGCTCGTAGGTTTTCAGAACCGAGGCAGGCGCCGCCTTGCGCGACGCGCCGTGAAATCCGTCGCAGCCGGCGATGAAATCGCAGTCGAGGCGGTGGCCGCGGCCGTCGTGGGAAAAGGTGACGAACGGACGGTCGCCGTCGAAACCGGCGGGCGCGACATCGGCGGCTTCGAAGAAGGTCCGGCCGCCGGTGGCGTCGCGGCGGTCCATCAGGTCGCGGGTGACTTCGGTCTGGCCATAGACCATGACGCGCCTGCCGCCGGTCAGGCCATGGAGGTCGATGCGGTGGCGCTTGCCGTCGAAGGTCAGGTCGAACCCGTCATGGGGCAGGCCCTCGCCATGCATGCGCGCGCCGGCGCCGGCCCGGTCGAGCAGGGCGCAGGTTCCTTCTTCCAGCACGCCGGCGCGGATGCGCTCCAGCACATGCCCCCGGCTGGAACGTTCGAGAATGACGTTGTCGACGCCGATCGACGTCAGCAACTGGCCAAGCAGCAGGCCTGACGGACCCGATCCGATGATGGCGACCTGGGTTCGCACCTGTTCCCCCCTGATGCATCTTGGACAATGCGTGCGGAAAACTGCTCAAACAATGGACATTGTGCGCATCGGGTTGCACTATCTGCGCATGGATACTCCCAGCGTCACCGCTCCCGTGCCGGACTACCGGCTCTATCGCGAGACCCGGCGCGAGGCGGCGGACTTCTGGATTCACAGCGAACCGATCCCCGACCGGACCGAACTTCACCGCTGGGAGATCGCCGCCCATCGCCATTCGGGCCTGTTCCAGATCTTTCATGTCACCGGCGGCAGCGGCGAGATCGTCGACGGCCGCGCCGCCACTGCGTTCGAGGCGCCGTGCACGCTGTTCATCCCGGCGGCGAGCGTGCACGGGTTCCGCTTCGCCCGGGACGTCGACGGCGACGTGGTGACGGCGGCCGCCGACCGGCTCGCCGCGGTCGCGGCGTCCGACCGCTGGGTCGGCCAGTTCGCGCAGGCGATCCGCGTCATCCCGCTTGGCGACGATGACGTCATGGCGACGTTGGCCCGGCTGGTACGTGAAACGGCGGCCGGGGGGCTTGGCCGCAACATCGTGCTGGAGGCGCTGGTGGCGATCGCAGTGACCGATCTGGCCAGGGCCTGGTTCGACCTTGATGGGCCGGGCGAGGCCGCGGGCGGCGGCGACCGGCGCGTCGCCATGCTGCGCGACCTGGTCGATCTGCATTTTCGCGCCGCCCGGCCATTGGCCTTCTTCGCCGGCGAGATCGGCGTGTCGGCGAGCCAGCTCAACCGGATCGTCCGGCGCGAGACCGGCCAGACGGTGCAGACCCTACTGGCGCAGCGGCTGATGGAGGCGGCGCGGCGCGACCTGGTGTTCACGCCGACGCCGATCAATGCGATCGCCGAGGCGCTCGGCTTCGCCGATCCGGCCTATTTCAACCGCTTCTTCCGCAAGCGAACCGGCATGACGCCCGGCGCCTACCGGGCGCGGGAGCAGGCGCAGCTGGCGCTAGAGCCTCGTGCCGGTATTCTGGTTCAATCTGCCGGCGACGGTTTGGGACAAGGTCGAGAGCTTTGACGATGGGCGGGCTGGTGGCCCGGCCAAGACGAAGCTCGATGGATTTGGCCCAAACTGGCCCGGCCACCGATCAAACCCCGCTGCTGCGCAGCGGGAGACGTTTGGTCGGCAGGAAATATTTGTCTGTCGAATTGCGAATGGCAATTCGACGGGCAGGGTTTGTGTTTGGTGGACGCCCACTGCGTCGGGCGGCTTGCGCGATGCACCACATCGAGGCTGCGCCGCCCTCCTGCTGGCTCGTCTCACCAAACAACAAACAGATTGGACCACAATATCGGCACGAGGCTCTACCCGGCAACGAGCAGGCGGTCGGGGCTCAGCCAGAATGGCGGCAGGCACAGCGGCGTCGATGACAGTGGCATGATCGAGGGCCTGACGTCGACGCCGAGCCGGTTGCGCATGAAGGCGCGCCGCGCCTCGATGCGGGCCATGGTTTGCGGGTGGCGGGCGGCAAGTTCTGCGCGCAGCGCCGCGTCGGCGAAAGCGACCGGGTCCTCGCAGTTCAGCGCCCGGCCGTCGGGCATCGGCGTCGGGATGACATCGACCTGGAACGGCATGCCGGAGGCGATCGTTTCGCTCGACCCCGGCCTGACCGGCGAGTGCATCCACTCCTCATGTCCGGTCAGGTGACCCGGATTGAGCGCCGGGCGCAGGCCGCCCTCGGCCAGCCTTGCGACGACCGTTTCATGGATGTCGCCGCCGGCCACGCCGATGTCGGCGATTTCGTACCAGCGCCTGAGGCCGTCGAAATAGCTTGTCGCCAGCTTGAGGAAGTCGTCATCACCTGTGTCGAGGAGGCCGGCGCGCGACGACAGCGCGCCCCAGTATCCGACCGCGGTGGTGACGCCGTCGCCGCGGCGGATCGTCCGGGCGCTCGGACCGCGCAGGCCGATGACGGGTTCTCCGGCGGAGGCGGAGGCGAACATGACATGGCAATTGATCGGATCGCCCTGGTAGCCCATGCGCCCGGCGGCGACGAATTCGCTGTCACCGTCACGCGCGCCCGACACGATGCGCCATACCGCCTGCGAGACGCGCATCGCCGACCATTCCCAGGCCGCGATCTGGTCGGCGTCGACGGTGGCGCGCAAGCCGGTCGCCGGGTGCATCATCACCGGCGTGGCGTCGCTCAGGTCGCCGCCCGCGCCGATCGCCTGCCGGATGGCCGAGACATGGGCGGCCGGAACATAGAAGGCGTCGCCGCCGCCGTCGCGCTCGAACGGTTCGAGATATTTCCAGCCGACAAGACCGACGTTGTCGCCGGGCCGCAGGCCGGCGTCGCGCAGCCGGTCGGCGAGGCGGGGATGGCGCGTGCGATCCTGCGCCATCAGGCTGAGCGACTGGGCGACCAGCACGCCAAGACCCGGCAGGCGGGCGAGCGGCGCGTAGCTTTCGGATTCATTGCCCGTCAGAAGGACGCGCCGGCCGCCGGAGCCGAGCAGCAGCAGCGCCTCCTCGAAGCGCGGTTCGAAACCGGTTAGGAAGGCGATATTGCCGAGGTGCTCGCGGTCGGCATAGACGACCAGCCAGTCGCAGCCGGCCCGTTCATACGCCGCGTCGGCGCGGCCGGCGAATGTTTCGCGGGGGATCTGCGGCTGCGGCCCGGGATCGCCAAAATCGGGCAGGTCGATCTTGCGCAGCCGCGTCATCGGTCAGCGTCCCTCGCGGATCTGGGTCAGCGTGCGGGCGGGCGTAATCGCCTCGGGGTCGAGCTTGACCTCGACGATCGCCGGCTTGCCCGAGGCGCGGGCGCGTTCGAAGGCGGCGGCGAACTCGGCCGTCGTCTCGACGGTTTCGCCATGGCCGCCAAAGGCGCGGGCATAAGCGGCGAAGTCCGGGTTCGTCAGCTGCGTGCCCGACACGCGGCCGGGATAGTCGCGTTCCTGATGCATGCGGATGGTGCCGTAGATGCCGTTGTTCAGGATGACGACGACGATCGGTAGGCCGAACTGCACGGCGGTGGCGAACTCCTGGCCGTGCATCAGGAAGTCGCCGTCGCCAGCCCACACCAGCACCTCGCGCTCGGGGAACATCGCCTTGGCGGCGACGCCGGCGGGCACGCCGTAGCCCATCGAGCCCGATGTCGGCGCGGCCTGGGTGTTGAATTTGCGGTAGCGGTGGAAACGGTGCATCCAGGTGGCGAAATTGCCGGCGCCGTTGCAGACCACGACGTCTTCGGGCAGCACCTGTTCCAGATGGCGCATGATCGGCCCCATCAGCACCTTGCCGGGACCGGTTTCAGGCGGCGTCGACCACTTCAGATAGTCCTGATGCAGTTCCTCGGTGCGGTTGGCCCACACCGGCGTGCGCTCGGGCCGGGTGACCGAAAATTCCTCGGCGAAGGAGGCCGGCGACGCATTGATCGCCACCGCCGGTCGATAGACGCGGCCAAGCTCGTGCGGGTCGGGATAGACATGCACCAGCGTCTGGTCGGGGTAGGGGCTCTTGAGGATGGTGTAGTCGGCCGACGGCATCTCGCCGAACCGGCAGCCGACCAGCAGAACGAGGTCGGCGTCCTTGACGTATTGCACCAGCTTCGGATTGGCGCCGATGCCCAGCTCGCCGGCATAGTTGGGGTGCAGCTGGTCGCACAGCGACTGGCGGCGGAACGAGCATGTGACGGGCAGCGACCAGGCCGAGACGGCGGCGCAGATCTGCTTGGCGGCGCGTTCGCTCCAGCGGGTTCCACCGAGGATGACGACAGGCCGTTCGGCCTTGTCGAGCAGCGCCTGCAGCGCCGACATCTCCTGTTCGCCCGGGCGCGACTCGACCCGGGTGTAGGGTAGCGGCATGACCGTCTCGACCTCGTCCCTGAGCATGTCTTCGGGCAGGGAAATCACCACTGGACCGGGTCTGCCGGACGTCGCAACCGAAAAGGCGCGGGTGACGATCTCGGGAATGCGCGCGGCGTCGTCGATCTCCACCACCCATTTGGCGATGTCGCCGAAGAAGCGTTTGTAGTCGACCTCCTGGAACGCCTCGCGTTCCTTGATCGAGCGGGCGATCTGGCCGATGAACAGGATCATCGGGTTTGAATCCTGGCGAGCGATGTGGACGCCTGCCGAGGCGTTGGTGGCGCCGGGGCCGCGGGTGACGAAGCAGATCCCGGGTTTTCCGGTCAATCGGCCCTCGCAGTCGGCCATCATCGCCGCGCCGCCTTCCTGGCGGCAGACGATGTTCTGAATGTTCGAATCGTGCAGCGCGTCGAGCACGGCGAGATAGCTTTCGCCGGGCACCGAAAAGATCCGCTCGACGCCATTGGCCTCGAGGCAATCGACAATCAACTGGCCGCCGGTTCTCATGTCTTGTTCTCCAGTTCGGCCAAAATCTCGGCCGTGTGTTCGCCAAGCCTCGGCGACGGACGTTCGTAGACCAGCGGCGTGGCGCTGAACAATATCGGCGCGCGCACCGAGGGCAGCGTCGCGCCGTGGCCGTCCGCCAGGTCCATGCGCATGCCGCGGGCCACGACCTGTGGGTCGGCGAAGGCTTCGGCGATGTTGTTGATCGGGCTGGCGGGCACGCTTTGCGCCTCGAGCGCGGCGAGCAGCTCGGCCTTGGCGCGGCCTGCGAGCGCCGCGACGATGTGCTGGCGCAACGCCTTGCGGTTGGTGACGCGGGCCGCGTTGGTCGCATACGCGTCGTCGTCGGCAAGTCCGGCAAGACCGGCGACGGCGCAGAACTTTCGGAACTGGCCGTCATTGCCGACGGCGAGGATGATATGGCCGTCCTTGACCGGCAGCACCTCGTAGGGCGCGATGTTCATATGGGCGTTGCCCATCTGCACCGGGGCGACGCCGGAGACCAGATAGTTGAGGTTCTGGTTGCCGAGCACCGAGACCTGCGCGTCGAGCAGCGCCATGTCGATGTGCTGGCCTTCGCCGGTCGCCTCGGCGTGGCGCAGCGCCGCCTGGATGGCGATGACGGAATAAAGGCCGGTAAAAATGTCGGAGATGGCGACGCCTGCCTTTTGCGGCTCGCGGCCCGGCTCGCCGGTGATCGACATCATGCCGGCCATGCCCTGGATGATGAAGTCGTAACCGGCGCGCGGCGCGTAAGGGCCGGTCTGGCCGAAACCGGTGATCGAGCAATAGACGAGGCGCGGGTTGAGCGCGCGCACGCTGTCATAGTCAAAACCGTATTTCTTCAGGCCGCCGACCTTGAAGTTTTCGATCAAAACGTCGGCGCCGGCGATCAGCTGGCGCAGCGTGGCCGCGCCTTGCGCTGTCGTGAAGTCGATGGCGATGGAGCGCTTGCCGCGATTGGCGCAGTGGTAGTAGGCGGCCGACAGGTTTTCGCCGTCGGAGCCCTCGACAAAGGGCGGGCCCCATTTGCGGGTGTCGTCGCCGCCGTCCGGGTTCTCGATCTTGACCACGTCTGCGCCGAGATCGGCTAGAACCTGGCCGGCCCAGGGACCGGCGAGGATGCGGGCCAGTTCGATGACGCGGACGCCGGAGAGGGGAGGATTCGACATAGCGGCTGACTACCAGAATTGGTACAGCGGCGCCACGGTGGCGCGGCTGGTCCAGACCCCTGCTACGTCGCCGGAACGACGCGGTCGAGCCAGTCGGCGAATTGCCGCATCGCCTGATCGCGGTTCACTTCGTTCAAGGTTTCGTGGCGGGTATCGGCGTAAATCGTTGATTGCAGATTCGAAAAGCCCATCGCCTTGAGGCGGGAGGCGAGTGTTTCGATGGCCTTGCCTTTCATGGTGGCCGGGTCTTCGTCGCCGCCGACAAGATAGAGCGGCAGGTCGCGGCGCATGGTCGAATAACGGCTGCGGTCGGCGCCGTTGAGGATGAAACCGAACAGGTCGCGCCACATCGACACCGAGGCGTCCCAGCCGCACAGCGGATCTGCGACATAGGCGGCGACCACGGCCTCGTCGTGCGAGAGCCAGTCAAACAGCGTCTTGTGGTTGGGGATCGCCTTGCCCCAGGCCCGAAAAGTCATCGCCGGCAAGATGCGCGACGGGACGTCCGAGCCGAGGCGCATGCGCTCGAACGCCAGAATGGCGATGGCGAGGCGGGCGAGCGCGCCGCCGGTCAGGTCCGAGTTCCAGATCGCGCCGGCGGCGACGCGGGCGGAATGGGCCTGCAGGAAATTCATGCAGATCATGCCGCCCATGGAGTGGCCCATGGCGACGACCGGCAGGCCGGGATACTCGCTGGCGATCAGGTCGTGCACGGCGACGACGTCGGCGACCGCCTTGTCGCCGCCGTCCTGCGCCGCGAAGCGGCCGAGCGGCGCGTCCGGCGCGGTGGTGTAGCCGTGGCCGCGATGGTCGTGGGCGTAGGCGGCAAAGCCCCTGGCGGCGAGGAAATCGGCGAACTGGGCGTAGCGCGCGGCGTGTTCGGCAAGGCCGTGACTGACCTGGACGACGCCGCGGGCGCGCCCGTCGGCGCGGCGCGAATAGAGATTGAGCTTGGCGCCGGTCGGCGAAGCATGTGTGATCTGCCGGTCAAAAGACATCGAGCCACCGCGTCCAGGGCAAACGCCCGTTTCGTCTCCTGCTGTTCAAGCACAGTCGCATTGCATCGCAAAGCCAGAAAAGACTTTCGCGCAAAGTTGAGGGACGGACCTGAACGACCGGGTTGCCAACATTGTATGAGGACTGTTTCATGGCGTTCGGGAACACTCACGACAATGGAGCAACCACCGATGCTATCGAGACGGACGTTTTCACTCGCCGCCGCGACGCTGCTTGCAGGGTTTGCAACCGGTTCACAGGCGCTCGCCGACACCGACATCAAGTTCACGCTGGACTGGAAATTCGAAGGCCCGGCGGCTGGCTTCTTCCTCGCCCAGGACAAGGGCTACTTCAAGAAGGAGGGACTGAACGTCACTATCGACACCGGCAACGGTTCGGTCGAGGCGATCCCGCGCGTCGCCACCGGCGCCTACCAGATGGGGTTCGGCGACATCAATTCGCTGATCAAGTTCCTCGACACCGACCCGACCCAGAAGGTCAAGGCGGTGATGGTCGTCTATGAAAGGCCGCCGTTCTCGATCATCGGCCGCAAGTCGAAGGGCGTGACCGAGGATCCGAAGTCGGTCGAGGGCAAGAAGCTCGGCGCGCCGCCGCCGGACGGGGCGTTCGCGCAGTGGCCGGCCTTCGTGCAGGCGGCCGGCATTGACGCCTCCAAGGTGACGATCGAAAGCGTCGGCTTCCCGGTGCGCGAGCCGATGCTGGCGCAGGGACAGGTCGACGGCATCTTTGGCTTCGCCTTCTCCTCGGTGCTGAACCTCAAGGCGCAGGGCGTGCCCGCCGACGATATTTCGATGATCCTGATGGCCGAAAACGGGCTCGACCTCTACGGCAACTCGATCCTGGTCAACACCGATTTCGCCGCCGCCAACCCGGACGCCGTCAAGGGTTTTGTCAAGGCGCTGGCCAAGGGGTTCGCCGACGCTGTGGCTGATCCGGTCGCCGGCGCCGAGGCGGTGATGAAGCGCAACGGCGTGCTGAAGAAAGACATCGAGGTCGAACGCCTGAAGATGGCCAACGATCTCAACATCAAGACGCCTTATGTCGTCGCCAACGGTTTTGGCGGTATCGACCAGGGCAAGCTCGCCAAGTCTATCGAATATCTGACGATCTCGATGAAGCTGACCGGCAAGGTGAAGCCGGAGCAGATTTTCGACGCCTCCTACCTGCCGCCGAAGGAAGAGCGGATGCTGCCCTAGGACGGCGCCAGCCCTCCCCCTTGCGGGGAGGGTCGAACCGCAGGTTCGGGGTGGGGGTGCGATCGCTCCCGACGACCCCCACCCCGCTCACCATGTTCGCGACCCTCCCCGCAAGGGGGAGGGTGAGGGCCGACGCACAATGACCAATCTCGTTTCCATCTCCAATGTCGACATGCGCTATGGCGGGCCGGGCGGGCTGCTGGCGGTGGAGGGCCTGACGCTTGACGTCGCCAGGGGCGAGTTCGCGGCGGTCGTCGGTCCGTCCGGTTGCGGCAAGTCGACTTTGATGAAGCTGGTCACCGGGCTGCACCTGCCGCAAGGCGGCACGGTGACGGTTGCCGGCGAGCGCGTCACCAAACCGGTTTCGATCGTCGGCATGGCGTTCCAGAACCCGACAATGCTGCCGTGGCGCACGACGCTGGACAATGTGCTGCTGCCGCTCGAGATCGTCGAGCGGCACCGCAAGCGGCTGCGCTCGCACCGGGCCGAATATGTCGCCAAGGCCGAAAACCTGCTGGAGACGGTCGGCCTGAAAGGGTTCGGCGAAAAATATCCCTGGCAATTGTCGGGCGGCATGCAGCAGCGGGCGAACCTGTGCCGCGCGCTGATCCACGAGCCGGAACTGCTGATGCTGGACGAGCCGTTCGGGGCGCTCGACAGTTTTACCCGCGAGGAATTGTGGTGCGTGATCCGGGACCTGCACGCGGCGCAGCACGTCACCATCGTGCTGGTGACGCACGACCTGCGCGAAGCGGCGTTTCTGGCCGACAAGATATTTGTGATGAGCGCGCGGCCCGGCCGCATCCTG
>Ga0209793_1001022_pt1 | contig 21164 bp, 21 predicted proteins | sample EBPBio122009_DNA_FD_185863 | JGI IMG/M metagenome (GOLD analysis project Ga0209793, IMG submission 185863) | Wastewater treatment Type I Accumulibacter community from EBPR Bioreactor in Madison, WI, USA - Reactor 1_2/2/2009_ DNA (SPAdes) (version 2) | ecosystem: Engineered > Bioreactor > EBPR >... | reverse complement strand
GATTTGACCGTCGTCGATCGTCTCCAGCCCGGCGATGGCGCGCAAGGTCGTGGTCTTGCCGCAGCCGGACTGACCGAGCAGCACGATGAACTCGCCGTCTTCGATACTCAGGTTCATGTCCTTGATGACCTGAACCGAGCCGAAGAATTTCTGCACATTACGCAGGTCGATCGACGTCATGAACCGGTCTCCTCCGCGTCCTCGTCGTCCGGCACGACAGCCGCCTTTTCGCCGCCGAACCAGTTGGTGCACATGAAGGTCACCAGCCCGACGATGATCACGGTCAGGCCGTAGCGGTGCAGGAAAAGGTTCCACGGCTGGCACAGGAAGACGATGCCGAGCACCATCACAACTTCGGAGATGCGTTGCAGTCTTACGGAGGAGATCATTTGCGGATCGCCCCGAAGCTCATGCCGCGCAGCAGGTGGTTGCGAAGCAGGAAGGTGAAGATCGCCACCGGCAGCAGGAACAGGAACGTGCCGGCCGCAATCACCGTCCAGTCCGGCAAGCCGGAACCCACCTGCGAGGGAATGAAGGGCGGCGCGGTCTGGGCGCGGCGGTTGGTCATGATCAAGGCGAACGCATATTCGTTCCAGGCGGTGATGAAGCAGAAGACCGCCGTCGCCGCGATGCCGGTCGCCGCCTCCGGCAGCACCACCTTGAAGAAGGCCTGCATGCGGGTATAGCCGTCGACCAGCGCCGCCTCCTCGTATTCCTTCGGTATCTCGTCCATGAATCCCTTCATCAGCCACACCGAGAACGACAGGTTGAAGGCGGTGTAGAGTATGATCAGCCCGAGATGCGTGTCGTTGAGGCCGACGACGCGATACATCAGGAACATCGGGATGGCGACCACGACCGGCGGCAGCATGCGCGTCGACAGGATGAAGAAGAGCAGGTCCCCCTCGCCCTTCACCTTGAAACGCGAGAAGCCATAGGCGGTGAACGTGCCCATGCCGACCGCCAGCACCGTCGACACCACCGCGACGATCAGCGAGTTCATGAAGCGGCTCGGATAGCCGGACCACTGCACCTCGCCCTTGCCGGAGCGCACCACCTTTTCGCCGCCGTCGAACACCATGCGCTCCCACCATGGCGCGGCCGCATATTCTTCGGGCGTCGGCTGGGTGCGCAACTGCGACCGGCGCGTGAACAGTTTCACGAAGGGCGAGATTTCGGGCGTGAACACCACCGTCGGCGGCACCGTCGTCGCCAGGTTGCGCGGCTTGAACGCCGTCGAGGCGATCCAGTAGATCGGCGCCAGGAAGATCAGCGTGATGATCAGGACCGAGGCGATCGCCAGGCGGTTGAGGCCGCGTTCGGTCTTTGTGGTGACGGCGGCCATCCTATCGCTCCTTCACCTTGTTCAGATATTTGACGTAGATGTTGGTGATGGCGAGCACCATGATCAGCACGATATAGGCCAGTGCGCAGGAGCGCCCGGTCTGCCATTCCTGGAACGCCATCTTGTAGAGCCGGATCGAGATGACCTCGGTCGTGGGCTGGCTGGTCAGCACATAGGCGAGGTCGAACGTCTTGAACGCTTCCATCGTGCGGAAGATGACGGCGATCATCAGGATCGGCGCGACCAGCGGCAGCGTGATGCGAAAGAAGGTGTAGAACGGCCCGGCGCGGTCGATCGCGGCGGCCTCGTAGAGATGTTTCGGCACCGCCGAGAGCCCCGCCAGCGACAGCAGCATCACAAAGGGCGACCACATCCAGATGTCGGTCAGCGCAACGGCGTAGAGCGCCATGTTCGGGTTGGCGAGCCATTCGAATGTGCCGAGCCCAAGCGCGTAGTTGATGATGCCGAACGACGGATCGTAGAGCAGTTTCCAGAACAGGCCGACGACGGCCATCGACAACATCATCGGCAGCAGCAACAGCGTGGTGAGCAGCCCCTTCATCGGGATCGAGCGGTTGAGCAGCATCGCCGTGCCGAAGCCGACGATCACCTGTCCGACCACCGAAACGATCACATATTTCGCGGTGATCGAGAAATTGTTCCAGATGAAGGGATCGTTGAGCAGCTCGCGATAATTCTGCAGCCCGACGAAATTTGCCGGCGCATTGGTCGAGGCGCGGAAATCGGTGAACGAATAGCCGAGCGAATAGATCAGCGGAAACACGTTGAAGACGATCAGGAACACGATCGTCGGAATGATGAAGAGGTTGCGGATGGCCAGATCGCTCATGCCGCGCGATGCAGCGCGCGATGATGGATCGAGCCGGGTCATGACTTCGGTCGCCACGTCGCTGCGTCCTTTCATTCAGGGCAAGCAATGCGCGGAAGGGGCGTTTCGGCGCCCCTCCCGCCTCGAGGACGCCTACTTCAGGCGGCCGTATTTCTTGAACGTCGCAGTCCAGTCGGCCGCCAGCGCGTCAAGCGTTTCCTTCGACGTACCTTCGCCGCCGACTACCGCCGGATAGATCCGCTGGTTGAGCGCGGTCAGCAGTTCGGCGTATTCGGGCACCGCCCAGAAGTCCTTCACCTTGAACATCGTGTCGTAGAAGGCCTTGTTGTAAGGCGTCGCGTTCTGGAATTCGGCCGACTCGAGCACGGCCTTGTTGCATGTGTAGCCGCCAAGTTCGGCCCACTTCTTCTGGGTCTCGTCCTTGATGAACCACTGCAGGAACTTGAACGCCTCTTCCTGGTTCTGCGAATAGGACACGATCGAGATGCCCTGCCCGCCAAGCGCCGCGTACTGGTCGCCGCCAGGTCCCGCCGGGTTGGCGAAGAAGCCGGTCGACTTCGCATTCGGGTTGGTCGCCTCGTTCACCAGCGCCGGGAAGAAGGCGAAATAGTTCATGCTCATCGCGGCGAGGTTTTCGGTGATCGCCTGGTTATTTTCGACAAAGAACGTCTTGGCCCAGCCCGGAGGCGTGAACTTGTAGAGTTCCTTGTAGGCGTCGAGCGCTGCGACCGCTTTGTCGGAGTTGATGTAACCCTCGACCTGGTAGGTCTCCATGTTGCCGAGATCGCCGCCGAACGAGAACAGCGCGTTCTCGAAACCCATCGCCATCGCGTCATAGGAATTGTCGGTATAGATCGCGACGCCGTAGCGCTTCTGGTCGGGCCGGTGGAAGAACTCGGAAATGTCGCGCAGTTCCTTCCAGGTCTTGGGCGGCGCGAGGTCGTAGCCGTATTTCGCCTTGAAGGCTTCCATCTCCTTGGGATCTTCGAACCAGTCCTTGCGGTAGGACCAGCCGACCGCGTCGCCCTCGGCCGGGATCGACCAGTATTTGCCGCTGTTGCCCGGATATTCGGAATAGAACTTCACGGTGGCCGGCGCCATCGTCTCGAGCACCTTGTTGTCCTGCACGAATTTCGTCAGGTCGACATAGTGGCCGGCTTCGGACGCGGCGCCGAGCCATTGCGAGTCGCCGACGATCAAATCGTAGGCCGAGCCCTTGGCGTTGAATTCGGTGAAGGCCTTGGTCTGGAAATCCGCCCAGGGCGTGGTTTCGACCGTGACCTTGACGCCGGTTTCCTTCTCATACTCGTTGACGAGTTCCTGCAGATAGTTGGCCGGATCCCATTCCGCCCAGAAGATCGTCAACTCCTGCGCAATGACCGACGTCGAAAATGAAAGGGAAAGTGCAAGTCCGGCGATCACGCCAGTAAGCCGTGTGCGCATTTTGGTTCCTCCCTGAGCGCTTCTAGGTCCATCCGCCCCGACCGCTTCGGTTGCGGCCCGGGCGGCTCAAAATTTGCAGCCATCAATACGGATCTGCCCAAATCCTGACAGGCAGCGAACTCCTCCCGCGCGTGTCATCGGCCCGTATTTGACCTAACTGGTATTACCAAATATGCGAGACCGTCAAGTTTTATTGCATTTGCTCGCCATAATTGCCAAATTTGGTCGAACCAGAGCGGGCAGATAACGCGTCCTAGGCCTCGGCCTGCGCGGCAACGTCCCTGACAAGCGTCTCGGCTGCCCATCGCACGACCGACAACGCCTCCTTGCCGTCCAGACCCCAGATGTCCTTGAGCACAATCAACGCCTCGACTCCGAACGCCAGCGACAGCGCCTGCGCCAACCGCTCCAGTTTGCGCGCCGGCACGCGCCCAGAAAGCGGGCTCAGAGCGTTCATCAGCAGTTCGATGCGGTGCCCCCGCTTGAATTCCGGCTCGTCTCCGAGCGCTCCCGCCTGGCGCAGCGACCATTGCTCGAGCGACAGCCTGAGCGCCGCCTTGAACGTCGCCTCGAATTCCTCGATCCGGGGCAGCGACATCTCGATCAGGTTGACGACGCGGCGTTGTGGATCGGTCGATCGCGACGACCATTGCAGGATCGGCCCCAGGCCTGCATCGACGACGGCCTGCACCATCGCCGCCTGGCTCGGGAAATAGCGATATGCGGTGGCGCGCGAAACGCCGGCCGCCTCGGCGATTTCTGACACCGAAGGCGTCAGGCCCTGCTGCATCAACTCCGTCGCCGTCGCCAGCATCAGTCTGGCCGTGCGGGCGCGCGGCCCCTTGCGCGGCTCGAGCGATGGAACGGATTGACGTGAGATTTCCATATCAATACGATACTCGCGTCTCATTTTTTTTCAAGATGGCGTGAGGCGCGCCCGGTTTGGCGCCTGGCGCCGGGGCATCGGCCGGGCATCGGGAGGAGACGCCCATGAAGCGGATCTATGTTGTCGGCACCGCCGACACCAAAGGCGAGGAACTGGCCTATCTGGCCGACACGATCGCGGCGGCCGGCGCGCGGGTCGCGCGCGTCGACGTTGGAACCCGCGCGCCGACGGTTGCGGTCGACTTCGCCGCAAGCGACGTCGCCTCGCACCATCCCGCCGGGGCCGACGCCGTGCTCTCGATCAACGACAGGGGCGCGGCCGTCGCCGCCATGGGCGAAGCGTTCGAGCGTTTCATGATCGGCCGGACGGACATTGACGGCGTCATCGGCATCGGCGGCGGAGGCGGCACGTCGATCGTCACGCGCGGCATGCGGGCGCTGCCGCTTGGCATTCCCAAGGTGATGGTCTCGACGCTCGCCTCCGGCGACGTCTCGCCCTATGTCGACGTCTCCGACATCGTCATGTTTCCGTCGGTCACCGATTTCGCCGGTCTCAACCGGTTGAGCCGGGTGATCCTTCACAACGCCGCCCAGACCATCGCGGGCATGGCCAACGCCCCTGCCCCCGTACAGGCCGGCAAGGCTGCAATCGGCCTGACCATGTTCGGCGTGACGACGCCGTGCGTGACGGCGATCGCCGCCCGGTTGCGCCAGAGCGCCGACTGCATGGTGTTCCACGCCACCGGAACCGGCGGTCGCTCGATGGAAAAGCTTGTCGACAGCGGCCTGATATCGGGCGTCATCGACATCACCACCACCGAGGTCTGCGACCTGCTGCTCGGCGGCGCGCTGCCGGCGACGGAAGACCGTTTCGGCGCGATCGCCCGCACCGGCGCGCCATGCGTCGTCTCCGTCGGCGCGCTCGACATGGTCAATTTCTGGGCCCCCGAAACCATCCCGCCGAACTATCGCGGCCGCAATTTCTACAAGCACAATCCCAACGTGACGCTGATGCGCACCACGGCGCGGGAATGCCGCCAGATCGGCGCCTGGATCGCCGGCCGGCTCAATCGATGCCACGGCGACGTGCGGCTGCTGATACCCGAACGCGGCGTGTCGGCGCTCGACATCGAGGGTGGGCCGTTCTTCGACCCTGAGGCGGATGCGGCGCTGTTCGACGCCCTGGACGAGACACTTGAAAAGACGGCGCGCCGACGCATCGAGCGGCTGCCCTGCCACATTAACGACCTCGAATTCGCTTCGGCCGCCGTCGCGGCCTTCCACTCGATCGCTCAAGCTTGAGGGTCCCATGCCGGCAATTCCACGCAAAGACATCCTCTCCCGCCTGCGCTCCATGGTCGACAGCCGAATCCCCATAGTCGGCGGCGGCGCCGGCACCGGCCTGTCGGCCAAGGGCGAGGAGGCCGGCGGCATCGACCTGATCATCATCTACAATTCCGGCCGTTACCGCATGGCGGGCCGCGGCTCGGCCGCCGGGCTGCTCGCCTATGGCAACGCCAATGAAATCGTCAGGGAGATGGCGGTCGAGGTTCTCCCGGTCGTCAAGTCGACGCCTGTGCTGGCCGGCGTCAACGGCACCGACCCCTTCGTCCTGATGCAGCGCTTTCTCGCCGAACTGAAGGAGATGGGTTTTTCCGGCGTCCAGAACTTTCCCACCATCGGCCTGTTCGACGGGGCGATGCGCCAGAGCTTTGAGGAAACCGGCATGGGCTACGGGCTCGAGGTCGACATGATCGGCGAGGCGCACCGGCTGGACCTGCTGACCACGCCCTATGTCTTCAACCCGCTGGAGGCCGAGGCGATGGTCAAGGCCGGCGCCGACATCGTCGTCGCCCATATGGGCGTCACCACCGGCGGCGCGATCGGCGCCACCAGCGCCAAAACGCTGGACGCCTGCGTCGCCGAGATCGACGCCATCGCCGACGCCGCCATGCGGGTCAGGAGGGACGTGATCGTGCTCTGCCATGGCGGACCGATCGCGATGCCCGACGACGCCGACTACGTGCTCAAACGCACCCGGAACTGCCACGGTTTTTATGGCGCGAGTTCGATGGAGCGGCTGCCGGTGGAAACCGCGCTCGCCGAACAGACGCGCAAGTTCAAATCGATCTCGTTTTGAGGAGAAGACCATGTCCGCGCCCGACAGATTTTTTGTCTATCCGAAAGACGTCGACGCCTTCGCCTTCGACTGGGGCCGCCTCGCCCTCACCTGCGCGCCCGAGGTCAACCGCGCGACGCAGTTTTCGGCGGGCGTCGTCGACCTGCCGCCGGGCCAGGGCCACGCCCGGCACAATCATCCGGGTTCCGAGGAAATCATCTTCGTGATCTCCGGGACCGGCGAACAGATGGTCGAGGACGATGACGGCTCACCTGTGACCCGTCAGGTCGGTCCCGGCTGCACCGTGTTCGTGCCCGACAGCCGCTTCCACTCGACATTGAACACCGGCGCCCAGCCGATGCAGTTGTTTGTCGTCTATTCGCCCGCCGGGCCGGAACTGGCGCTGCGCGACCTGCCGGATTTCAGGCTTGTGAAGGCCGGCGGCTAAGGCGCGTCGAACCGGTCGATAGCCTCGCCAGCGCATTTTGGTCAGACCAGCCTGCGATGACGCCGGTGTCCGGGGCCGGCGTCAGCCCGCTTCGTTCCAGCCGCGCCCGCGCTCGCCGAACAGTTCCGGGCCGGCCGCCGTGACGGCCACGGTGTCTTCCAGCTTGATGAAGCCGCGGGTCGGATGCTGCATCGTCGTTTCGACCGAGAGCACCATTCCCGCCTCAAGCGGCAGCGCCGCGTCGACGCCTTCATAGGCGACCGGATGGTCGGTCATCAGGAACGGGACCTCGTGCGTGATGACACCCATGCCATGGACGAAGAAATCGGTGCAGTTTGCCGCGCCGGACGATTTCAGCACGGCTTCGGCGGCGGCGATCATGTCGCCGCCGGATATGCCGGGCGCGCATTTCGCCAACGCCGCCTGCTGCACCGCATCGACCTGGGCCAGCAGGTCCGTCAGTTCGGCATCCGGCCTGCCGCGGATGCCCATGCGGCAAAGGTCGCCGATATAACCGCTATAGGTGCCGCCCGAATCGAGCGACATGATCTCGCCCTTGCCCCAGGTCTGCGGCGACACCGCGCGGTTGAGGCTCTCGCCGACGGTGATCAGGCAATAGTCGAATTGCAGGCCGCGATTCGTCTCCTCGCGGCGCAGGAACTCGACGATTTCAGCCTTGCTCGCCTCTTCCGCCACCCCCCGGAACGTCGCCAGCATGGAGTCGGTGATCATCTCGGATGCGTATTTCAGCAGCGCCAGTTCTTCCGGCGACTTGATCGCCCGCAACCGTTCCAGCACCCCTGTCGCATCGACGAAAGTCGCATCGGGCAAGGCGTCCTGCAAAATGCGCCAGGCGTCGAGCGGCAGGAAGGACGGCTCGATGCCGATGCGGCCCCTGGTCAATCCGCTCGCCTTCAGATGTTCGACGGCGGCTCTTGCGGCATCGACGGATCCCCACGCGACCGGCAGGAATGTGGGCGTCCAGAACGGCGCGTTGGCGTGCTCGCCGGCCTCCAGCCGGTTGGCGACATAGGCTGCCCGGGCGGGCTTGCCTTTTGCGTAGATCAGGAACGGCAGGTAGCGGCTGTGGCCGATCGCATCCATCGCCCGGAAGAAGATGAAGCGGTATCCGCCCAGCAGGTATTGCACATTGTGTTTCGAGGTCGCGAGCAGCGTGTCGAGCTTCGCCTCCTCCATCAACGCGTCGAGCTTGGTCAGGTCCACCGGCAGAGACGAGGTCACGGTCAATCCTTGCAGCTAGAGCGCCGCGCGTCCGACTGGACGCGCAAAGGACGCTCCAACACTTTGACTCTGCTGCATCGTGCTTTCGAAAAGCGATTCCGATTTTCTGGCCGATGCAATAGTCTGGTCGGACCAGATAGCAGATTTTATCGCCTGTCGTCTACAGCTCTGTCGGCGATGCGACCGATCCTCATCAGCGCGGCTTGCCGGTCGACTGCCGAACGTGCAGTTCCGGCCGGATCAGTTCGTGCACCGGGCCAGGGTCGACGCCGGCCAGCTTGTCGAGCAGCGCCCGCGCCGCCTGGCGACCGACCTCGCGCTGGCCATTCCACACCGTGGTCAGCGCCGGCGTCGCGATCTCGGCTTCCTCGAGGTCGTCATAGCCGGTGACCGAGACGTCGACGCCGGGCGTCAGCCCGGCGCGGGCAATGCCGTTCATCAGGCCGATCGCCACCAGGTCGTTCCAGCACACCGCGGCGGTGGGCCGTTCCTTCATCGCCAGGAACTGGGTGGCTGCCTCGAAGCCGCCCTGCTTGGTGCGCGGTCCCGCGATGCGGCTGTCGGGCCCGACCGTCAGCCCGGCCTTTTCCATCGCCAGCACATAGCCGCGATAGCGGTCACGGCCGGTTGAGGTCTGGTCGGTGCCGCCGATCATCACGATGCGGTTGTGGCCGAGCGAGATCAGATGGTTGGTGGCGAGCCCGATGCCGAAGGCGTCGTCGCCGCGATAGACCGGCGCGCGCGCCCCTTCTACCGAACGCGCGATCAGCACCACCGGCAGGCCGTTGTCCTCGGCGGTGTTGATGTCCTCGCGCGGCGTGCCGATCGCCGGCGACATGATGACGCCGTCGGCGCCGAGCTGCAGCAGCGTGTCGATGAAGGTGCGCTGCTTCTCCAGGTCGTCATAATGATTGGACAGGATGAATGTCTGGCGGCTGCGGTCGAGTTCGCGCTCGATCGACTTGAGGATTTCGGCGAAGAACGGGTTCATGATGTCGTGCACCACCACCCCGACAATGCCGGAACGCGACGTGCGCAGGCTGGCGGCGCGGCGATTGTAGATATAGCCGATCTCGCGCGCGTGTTCCTTGATCCGGTCGCGCGTCGCATCCGCCACCAGCGGACTGTCGCGCAGCGCCAGCGACACGGTGGCCGTCGAAACGCCAAGCGCGTCGGCAATCGTCGAGAGCTTGATCTTCTGGGCCAGGTCCCGCCTCCGGCAAATTTAATTTTTTAAATTGTTTAGGCAGCCCGACGACGGAAATCAAAGCTTTTTTGCGAGATCCTGCGCTTCGGCGTTGGGCTCGCTGTAGCTCGCCTTGCGCAAGGTCTGCTCGCGCCGCACGATGTAGAGGCCGCTGGCGATGATGATCGCCGCGCCGACGACGGTGTAGCGGTCCGGGATGTCGCCGAACACCAGATAGCCGAGCGCCACCGCATAGACGATCTGCGAATAGGGATAGGGCGCCAGCGCCGACACCGGCGCGCGCTTGTAGGCCTGAATCACCAGCCAGTGGCCGAGGCCGCCGAACACGCCCAGCCCGAGCAGCAGCACCCAAGACAACAGGTCTGGCGGCATCGAGGCGGCGAGCGGGATCGACGGTGAAAACAGCACCACCGGCGTCAGCGCCGAATAGAAGATCAGGCTCTCCGACGTCTCCGTCCGGCTCATCGACCGCGTCATGATCGCATAGCAGCAATAGCTGAGCACTGACAGGAACGCATATCCGTGGCCGATGCCGACATGGCCGAAGCCGGGTCTGGTCACCACCAGCACGCCGATCAGGCCCACCCCGATCGCCAGCCAGCGCCGCCATCCCGCCCATTCGCCGAGCAGCGGTCCGGCGAGCGCGGTGATCACCATCGGCGCGAAGAAATTGATCGTCACCGCGTCCGCCAGCGGCAATGTCTTCAGCGCCAGGAAATTGAAGATGGTCGAGCCGAACAGGCAGCAGCCGCGCAGGATCTGCGCCGGCAGGTTTTGATAGGCAAACAGCCGCTTGTTCGACCAGCCGCGCAGCAGGATGAAGGCGAGCACGAGGTGCACGGCGAAACGCACCCACACCACGAAGGGCGCCGACATGCCGCCCAGCACCAGATATTTGGCCGAGGCGTCAAGCAGCGCAAACAGCAGGCAGCTCGTCAGGACGAGACTGATGGCCGTGGCGGATGTCGGCTGTTCGGGGGCGGGGTCGGGAATGGTCGACGGACCTTTTCGCATCGGCGGGACGGCCTGTTTCACCCATGCGGCAACGTCATGCAAGCCGGAACCGGTGCTGGCGCAATGCGATCCGCGCCCGTCGGCCGGTTCAGCTCTCTTCGGCGTCATCCTCGTCGGGGCCGTCAACCTCGAGTTCGGACAGATTGGCCTCGATTTTCGACAACAATTTCGACAGCGCCTTGACGTCCTTCTTGTCGAGCCCTTTGAGCGCCAGCTTTTCGGTCTTGCGCACCGATTTCTCGATCGCCCGGATCGCCTGCGCGCCGGTTTCGGTCAAAAAAATGTGCGACTGGCGCGCATCGCTCTCCGACGAGCGCTTTTCCAGCACGCCCTGCGCCTGCAGGCGGTTGATCGTCTTGGTGATGGTCGGCGGTCGAACGCCCAGCCGGCTGGCGAGCTGGCCCGGCGTCTGGCCGTTCTCGCGGTCCAGCGCCATCATGATCTGGTCCTGGCCGGCATAGAAGCCGTGCGACAACAGCCGCGACGCCAGCGCCGTGCGCGCCAGCCGCGCCGTCGACTGCAACCGGGCCAACGTGTCCTTCTTGCCTGCCTTGGCCATCGCTTCGTCCAATGTGGTTCGCGGTCTGCTTTGCCGGCAACATTATTCGATCGGCGGGTATTTTGCAGAGGAATATTTCAGTTGCATGACAGCCGGGCGAAACCGCTTTGCTCAGGCCGCAGGTGCAATCGCGCGGCCAACGTCCTATATCAGCGCCAACAGCATCAAACGAGCCATGGACCCATGCCAGAAGCCAGCCAGCAAATCCCCGTCACCGTGCTTACCGGCTATCTCGGTTCGGGCAAGACGACCCTGCTCAACCGCATCCTGTCGGAGAATCACGGCCGCCGGTACGCGGTCATCGTCAACGAGTTCGGCGAGATTGGCATCGACAACGACCTGATCGTCGAGTCGGACGAGGAAATCTACGAGATGAACAATGGCTGCGTCTGCTGCACGGTGCGCGGCGATCTGATCCGCACCGTCGAGGGCCTGATGCGCCGGCCCGGCCGCTTCGACGCCATCCTGGTCGAGACCACCGGCCTGGCCGACCCGGCTCCGGTGGCGCAGACGTTCTTCATGGACGACGACGTGCGCGCCAAGACCAGGCTCGACGCGGTCATCGCACTGGTCGACGCCAAGCATCTGCCCTTGAGGCTGAAGGATTCGAAGGAAGCCGAGGACCAGATCGCCTTCGCCGACGTCATCGTGCTCAACAAGACCGATCTCGTCACGCCCGACGAACTGGCCAAGGTCGAGGGCCTGGTGCGCGCCATCAATCCCACCGCCCGCATCCACCGCACCTCACGCTCGGCGGTCGATCTGGCCGAAGTGCTCGACCGCGGCGCGTTTGATCTTTCACGCGCGCTCGAAAGCGATCCGCACTTCCTCGACGCCGACGACGATCACCATCACCATGACCATCATCACCACGATCACGGCGCCTCCGACATCCATGACGTCTCGGTGAAATCGGTATCGCTGCGCGCCGGCGAGATGGACCCGAAGAAATTTTTCCCGTGGATCGAGAAGATCACCCAGACCGAAGGTCCCAACATCCTGCGCCTCAAGGGCATCATCGCGCTCAAGGGCGATCCGGACCGCTACGTCGTCCAGGGCGTGCACATGATCATCGAAGGCGACCACCAGCGCCCCTGGAAGGATGGCGAGACGCATGAAAGCCGGCTTGTCTTCATCGGCCGCGACCTCGACCGGGAACGGCTGAAGCGCACCTTCGAGGCCTGCCAAGCGGCGTGAGCGGCCGCCGCGCAACCGAATTCCATTTGAAATGGCGGTCGTCCTGCGCAAGGAAGGGCGATCGTTGCCGCAGGAAACAATCCGCCGATGCCGACAGTCGCCCCGCTTGATCTCGACGGCCATTGCGTCGCCGCAGCCTTCGTCTCCGACGTGCCGGTGTTCGCGTTCGCCGACGGCCTCGTCCACCGGCTCGACCACGGCCACAAATCGTCGACCGCCCATGACGGACTCGTGTGCGCGACTGTCTCGCTTGACGGCGCGTCGCTGCTCTCGGGCGGCGAGGACGGCAAGGTGGTCTCAACCTCGGCGGACGGAACCGTCGCGCTGATCGCCGAGAACCCGCGCAAATGGGTCACTTCGGTCGCCGCCGGCCCGCAGGGCGCGGTCGCCTGGGGCGTCGGCCGCGCCGCCCATGTGCGGCTTGGCGACGGCAAGAAGAAATCCTTCGAGCACCCGCGCACCGTCGAAGGCGTGGCGTTCGCGCCAAAGGGCATGCGCATCGGCGTCGCCCGCTACAATGGCGCGACGCTGCATTTTCCCGCGACCGACGGCAAGCCGACCGAACTGCAATGGGACGGCGCGCACACCGCCATCACCTTTTCGCCGGACGGCAATTTCGTCGTCACCGCGATGCAGGAAAACGCCCTGCACGGCTGGAAGCTGGCCGACGGCAAGCACATGCGCATGTCGGGCTATCCGGCCAAGGTCAAGTCGATGTCGTGGAGCCCCAAGGGCCGCTGGCTTGCGAGTTCGGGCGCGCCCGCGGCGATCGTATGGCCGTTTCAGGCCAAGGACGGCCCGATGGGCAAGGCCCCGGTCGAACTCGGCACCCGCGGCAATTCGATGGTCACCGCGGTCGCCTGCCATCCAAAGGACGACATCGTCGCCATCGGTTTCGCCGACGGCATGATCCTGGCCGGCCGCATCGCCGACCAGAAGGAAGTCGTGCTGCGCCGGCAGGGCAAGGGCGCGATCACCTCGATGGGCTGGGACGAAGCCGGCATCCGCCTCGCCTTCGGTGCCGAGAGCGGCGACTGCGGCGTGATCGATATTTCGGCATAGCGGCAGCGACCGGCGTCGATATTGCGCCCTTTCCACCGGAAAGCTATCAGTCGCTGCAAGCGAGGAGCAAAGCGTGGCTGAGCAGTCCGGGAATGTGTTGGGCGGCGTTCCGGTCGAGCGCATCGACGCGCTGCGGGCGCGCGAAACCGCCAGCTTCGCCCGGGCGCGGCCGCTGTCGCGCAAGGCGTCGCGCGACGGGCTGGCGCATTTCGCCGGCGGCGCGCCGTTGCACTGGATGCGCGACTGGCCGATGCCGTTCCTGCCGGTCGTCGCAAAAGCCAGGGGCGCGAAGATCGTCGACATCGACGGCGTCAGGCTCGACGATTTCTGCCTCGGCGATACCGGCTCGATGTTCGGGCATTCGCCGCCGCCGGTCTCCCGGGCGATCCGCAAGCAGGCCAAGCGCGGCCTCACCTACATGCTGCCGAGCCGCGAGGCCATCGGCCTTGGCGCGAAACTGACCGACATGTTCGGCCTGGCGCAATGGCAGATCGCCACCACCGCATCCGACGCCAACCGCTTCGCGCTGCGCATGGCGCGCGCCGTCACCGGCCGGCCGATGATCCTGGTGTTCAACGGCTGTTATCACGGCGCGGTGGAAGCAACCTTTGTCGGCCTGAAGGACGGCAGGGCGGTGAACAAGCCCGGGCTGGCCGGCCAGGTCCGCGATCTGACCGAAGACGCCAAGGTCATCGAGTTCAACGACCCGGCGGCGCTGCAGGCGGCGCTTGCCGACCGCGACGTCGCCTGCGTCGTCGCCGAACCGGTGATGACCAACTCGTCCATGGTGCTGCCCGCCCCCGGCTTTCACGCCGAACTGCGCCGCATCACCCGCGAGACCGGAACCCTGCTGCTGATCGACGAGACCCATACGATCTCGACCGGTCGCGGCGGCTACACCCGGGCTTTTGGGCTCGAACCGGACATTTTTGTGCTCGGCAAGCCGGTCGCCGGCGGCGTCGCGGCCAGCGTCTGGGGCTTTTCGGCCGAGCTTGCCGAGCGCTGGGACGCCTACAGCCGCGCCAAGCCCGCCGGCTATTCCGGCATCGGCACGACGCTGTCGGCCAACCCGCTGCAGTTCGCCGCGATGCGCGCCACTCTCGACGAGGTGATGACGGCCGACAACTACGCCCATATGGAAAAGCTCGCCGCCCGGCTCGAGGCCGGGCTGGCCGAACAGATCGCGCGCGCCGGCCTGCCCTGGCACGTCGCCCGCGTCGGAGCGCGCGTCGAATTCGTCTGCGCGCCCGGCCCGCTGAGGAACGGCGCCGAAGCCCAGGCCGCGCACGCGCCGGCGCTCGAGGCGGCGATCCACCTGGCGCTGGTCAATCGCGGCTCGCTGATCGCGCCGTTCCACAACATGATGCTGGTCTCGCCGGCGACGAAAAAACGTCAGGTCGACCGGCTGGTGAAATCGTTTGGCGAGATCTGCGCGGAGTTGACGACCCCATGACCTCCCCTTCCGGATCGACGCCCGACGAAGCCCGCGATTTCCTCGTCCGCCACCCCGACATCGAGGCGGTCGACATCGTGCTGACCGACGCCAACGGCATCGGCCGCGGCAAGATCGTGCGCCGCCACGAACTGGAAGCGATCTACCGCAACGGCCGCGGCTTTCCGATCTCGATCCTCGGCCTCGACATCACCGGCGAGGACGTCCACGAAACCGGCCTGATCTGGGATTCCGGCGACGGCGATCTCAAGGCCTGGCCGGTTCCCGGTACGCTGGTTCCGGTCCACGGAACCAGCCGCGCCCAGGTGCTGATGACGATGTATCACCTCGACGGGCGGCCGATGATGTCGGACCCGCGCCATGCTCTGGCGCGCCAACTGTCCCGCTTCTCGCAGCGCGGCCTGTTCCCCGCCGGCGCCTTCGAGCTCGAATTCTTTCTGCTCGCCAACGACCGCGACGCCGACGGCCGCGTGCAGCCGGCGCGCGCGGTTCTCGACGGCCGCGCCTCGGGCAAAACCGAGGTCTATTCGGTCGACCATCTGCACGGCATGCAGCCGCTGTTCGACGACATCTACAAGGCTGCCGAGGCGCAAGGGGTGCCGGCCGAAACGGTGATCTCCGAATATGCGCCCGGCCAGTACGAACTGACGCTGAACTACCGCACCGACGTGATGCGGGCCGTCGACGACCTCGCCATGCTGAAACGCCTCGTGCGCCACCAGGCTCGCCGTCACGGCGTCACCGCCTGCTTCATGGCCAAGCCGATCGAGAAATATGCCGGCTCTGGCATGCACATGCATGTGTCGCTGCGCGACGGCGAAGGCGGCAACGTGTTTGCCGAGACGACGCCGGGCAAATGGTCGGACAACATCCTGCACGCGATCGGCGGCCTGTCGTCCACCATGGCCGAATCGATGCTGGTGTTTGCGCCGCACGCCAATTCATGGCGGCGGTTCGTGTCGCAGTCCTACGCGCCGATTGCGCCCACCTGGGGCGTCAACAACCGTTCGGTGGCGCTGCGCATTCCCGAGAGCGACGCCCGGGCCAGGCGCATCGAACATCGCCCGTCCGGCGTCGACGCCAATCCCTATCTGGTCGCAACCACCGTGATCGCCGGCATCGGCAAAGGCATGGACGAAAGGCTCGATCCGGGCCCCCAAACCACCGGCAACGGCTATGAGACCGCCATGTCCAGCGCCATGCCGGCCGACTGGCGCTCGGCGATAGAGGCCGCGTCTGCCTCGGCATTCCTCAAGGACGCGCTCGGCGAGGAGATGCACCGCACCTTCACCGCCATCAAGCGCGCCGAATATTTCCGTGTCGCCCGCACCGTCTCCGAGGTCGACTACCACCTCTATCTGCACGAGGTCTGAAGCGTTAGACCGTTTCATGGCTAGATGGAATCGCTCTGTTTCTCGTTTGGCGAGGCGATCCGGCAGGAGAGACGGGCAGGTCGATGTGATTCATCGGCCAAGCGGCTCGACGAACCGGGCGTCCGCCAAACGGAAACCCTGCCCGTCGAATTGCCATTCGCAATTCGACAGACAAATTTTCCCTGCCGATCAAACTTCTCCCGCTGCGCAGCAGCGGGGTTTGATCGGTGGGCCGGGCCGGTTTGGGCCAAATCCGTCGGCTTTCCACTTGGCCGGGCCACCAGCCCGACCTGCGCGAAAACCCTCGACCTTGTCCCAATCCATCGCCGGCAGAGTGTTTCCATCTAGCCATGAAACGGTCTAGCGCACCAGGATCGCGCGCAGGTCGTTGACATTGGTGCCGGTCGGTCCCGGCTGGAACAGATCGCCCAGCGCGTCGAACCCGCCCCAGGAATCATTGCCGGCAAGCAGCGCCTTGGGGTCGATCCCCCTGGCGCGCAGCCGCGCGACCGACGTCCAGTCGGCGAACGCGCCGGCGTTCTGCTCCGACCCGTCGATGCCGTCGGTGTCGGCGGAGAACGCCGCCACCCCATCGACGCCGTCGATGCCGATCGCCAACGACAGCAGGAACTCGCCGTTGCGTCCGCCGCGGCCGCCCGCACCGCGCAGCGTCACGGTGGTCTCGCCGCCCGACAGGATGACTACCGGCTTCCTGAACGGTCGGTCGCGCATCGCCACTTCGCGCGCGATCGCCGCATGCACCATGCCAACGTCGCGCGCCTCGCCTTCGATCGCATCCGACAGGATCGCCGCCTCGACGCCGTGCCGTCGCGCCTCGGCGGCCGCCGCCTCCAGCGACTGCGCAGCCGACGCGATGACATGGACCTCGTTGCGGGCGAAACGCGGATCGTCAGGCGTCGGCGCATCCGCCGCCGGCGAATTCAGGTGCCGCATCACCGCTTCCGGCAACGCCATCTTGTAGGTCTCGACCACAGCCAGCGCGTCGGCCCGCGTGGAAGCGTCCGGCACAGTCGGCCCCGACGAGACCAGCGACGGCTGGTCGCCTGGAATGTCGGACACTACCAGCGACACGACGCGCGCCGGATGAGCGGCGGCGGCCAGCCTGCCGCCCTTGATCGCCGAGACGTGCTTGCGCACCGCGTTCATCGCCGCGATCGGCGCGCCCGACGCCAGCAGCGCCCGGTTGACGGCGATCTCGTCGGCGAGCGTCAGTCCGCCCGCCGGGGACGGCAGCAGCGCCGATCCGCCGCCGCAGATCAGCGCCACCACGAGATCGTCCGAGCCAAGTCCCGCAATCGTCCCGAACAGCCGTTTCGCCCCGGCCAGCCCGGCCTCGTCGGGCACCGGATGCGCCGCCTCGATCACCTCGATGCGCTCGCACGGCGCGCCGTAGCCGTAGCGCGTCACCACCAGCCCCGACAGCGGCCCCTCCCATGCGCGCTCGAACGCCTGCGCCATCTGCGCCGAACCCTTTCCGGCGCCGATGACAATCGTTCGGCCTTTCGGTTTTTCTGGCAGATGCCGGCGGATCGTCAGTTCGGGATCGGCCGCCGCAACGGCCCTGTCGAACAGCGCGCCAAAAAACCGTTTCGTCTCGATTGCATTCATCGCCGCGGTCCATCTATCCAGCCGCGCGCCCAGCCCAGCCCGTCTTCGGTCAGGCCGGCGGGCGCATATTCGCAGCCGACAAATCCGTCATAGCCGAGCACGTCGAGCTCCTCGAGCGTCTCGCGCCAGGCCAGTTCGCCATTGTCGGGTTCATGCCGGTCGGGCCAGCCTGCGATCTGGATGTGGCGGATCAGTTCGGCATAGGTCTGGTACGGCCCGATCAGTTCCGGGCCGGAAAAGGACCGGTGATAGAGATCGTACTGGATGAACAGATTGCCCTCGCCAACCTCGTCGACGATGTCGGCGGCCATGTCGAGCGACGAGAGGAAATAGCCGGGCATGGTTTCGCGGCTGATCGGCTCGATCAGCACCTCGATCTGCGACAGGCTGGCGAACTGCGCCGCGTAGCGTAGATTGTCGACATAGACGCGCCGCATCACTTCCGCGTCGTCGCCCGCCGCAACCGTCCCCGACAGCACGTGCAGTCTGCGGCAGCCAAGGTCGAGCGCGTAGTCGAGCGCCCGGCCGACGCTGTCGCGAAACTCGTTCTGGCGTCCCGCCAGCGCCGCCAGGCCGCGTTCGCCTTTGGCCCAGTAGCCCGCCGGTAGGTTGAACAGGGCCAGTTGCAGGTCGTTGTCCTTCAGCCGGTCGCGAATGTCGGCGGCGTTCCACTGATACGGGAACTGGCACTCGACCGCCTTGAAACCCGCTTTCGCGGCGCGGGCGAAACGGTCAAGGAACGGCGCATCGGCAAACATGGTCGACACGTTCGCGGCCAGCCGCGGCATCTAATGCCCCCCGAGCGCGAGATGCTGCGCCTCAAGTCCAAGATGCTCGCATAGCGCGGCGACGACGAGATTGTGATCCTCGCGCTGCGGCAGGCCCGACACCGCCACGGCGCCGATGGCCAGGCCGGTATCGAGACGTATCGGAAACGCCCCGCCGGCGAAGACGAAGTCGGCATTGGCGAGGCCATGCCGTTCCGGAACCACCTGATCGCCGGTTTCGAGAAACAGCCGGTAGCTCGGCTTTTGGAAATGGCGCACCGAATTGATCTTGCGCCGCGCCCATTCGGCATTGGCCGCGGTCGAGCCCGGCAGCGCCGCGTAGAACAGCGGCCGGTCCCACAGCCGGATGTCGATGTTGACGACGAGCCGGTTTTTTTGCGCCCGCTGGCGCAATTGCAGTCCGAGCGCAAACGCGGTCTCCTCATCGAATGACGCAAACACGAGCGCCTGCTCCTGTTCGATGATTTTCCTGATGTCGTCGGTTTCGGCCATGGTCTCCTCCGGGGCCGCGACATTAGTGGCGGTGGCCGGCCAATCAACCCGTCTTCGACGCTTTGCCCGCAATATAGACCTGTTTCACCGCCCGGTCGTCGCCGAGCGTCTGCAACAGGAACAGTTCTTCCGACAGGCTTCCGGTCGCTTCCATGCGCAGCGCCGTCGCCGGCGTCGCCGCCGCGTCGAGCACGACGAGATCGGCGTCGGTGCCCGCCTCCAGCGTTCCGGCGCGCCCGGCGATCGACAGCGCCTCGGCATTGCCGCGGGTCAACTGCCAGAAGCTCTGCAACGGATTGAGCTTCTCGCCCTGCAGCGCGATGATCTTGTAGGCCTCGTCCATCGTGCGCAGCATCGAATAATTGGTGCCGCCGCCGACATCGGTGGCGGTGGCGATCCGCAGCGGTTTGGCGCGCCGGCGATAGCGGTGGTAGTCGAACAGGCCGGAGCCCAGGAACAGGTTCGACGTCGGGCAGAACACCGCCACAGAGCCCGTGTCCGACAAGGCGTCGGCCTCGCGCTCCGACAGATGGATGCAATGGCCAAGCAGCGTCCTTGGCCCCAGCAGTCCGTAGCTCGCATAGATGTCGGTGTAGTCCTTTGCGTCGGGATAGAGTTCCTCGCTCCAGCGGATCTCGGCGTGGTTTTCCGACAGGTGCGTCTGGATGTGGCAGTCGGGAAATTCCTGCGCCAGCGCCTGCGCCATCTCCATCTGCGCCGGCGTCGAGGTGATCGCGAAGCGCGGCGTGATCGCGTAGAGCTGGCGGCCCTTGCCGTGCCATTCGCCGATCAGCGCCTTGGTGTCGTCATACGACGATTGCGGCGTGTCGAGCACCGCCTCCGGCGCGTTGCGGTCCATCATCACCTTGCCGGCGATGTTGAGCATGTTGCGCGCATGGCTCTCGGCGAAAAACGCCTCGGCGGAGGATTTGTGCACCGAGCAATAGGCGGCGACGGTGGTGGTGCCGTGGCGGATCGCCTCGTCGAGGAACAGCCGCGCGATGCGCCGGCCGTGCTGGGCGTCGCGGAATTTCGCCTCTTCGGGAAAGGTGTATTTTGTCAGCCAGTCGAGCAGTTCCGCGCCATACGATGCGATCACCTGCATCTGCGGATAGTGCAGATGCGCGTCGATGAAGCCGGGCAGGATCAGGTGCGGCCGGTGATCGACGATCTCGACATCATCGCCCGCCTCGACGCGAACGTCGTCATAGGTCCCGGCGGCGGCGATCCTGCCGTTTTGCACCAGCACCGCGCCATCGGCTTCAAAATCATAGGACGCGTCGTCGTCAGCGCCCTGCGGCTCGCGCCGGAACGACAGCGTGCGCCCGCGGATGAGAGTTGATGTCATGTTGTGAGGTAACCCCCACCCCGCACCCGTTCCCGCAAGGGGGAGGGGAAATGCGCGACGTTGACGCCCCCCTCCCCCTTGAGGAGAGGGGTACGGGGTGGGGATAAATGTCCGTGGTCGAATCCGACAGCAGTCATCACCGCGCTTCCTCGAACCACGCCGTCAGCAGCGCCCTTTCCTCCGGCGTCACCATCGTGACATTGCCGGGCGGCATGGCGTGGCTGCGGCCCGCCTGCAGATAGATCTCGCGCGCATGCGCCGCGATCGTCTCGTCGGAATCGAGCAGCACGCCCTTCGGCGCGAACGCCACCCCGTCCCACACCGGCTCGGCGGTGTGGCACATCGAGCAGCGGCTGATGACGGTGTCCTTCACCGCCGGAAAATGCGCCGAGGCGACAAAATTCTGCTCCATCGCCGAAAGTTTTTTCTCGCCGGTCAGCACCGCCGGCGTCGTCGACAGCCACATCATGATGATGAACAGCACCGCCGCCGCCCCCCAGGTCCAGTGAGGATTGCCCTTGCGGGCGTGCACGGTGTTGAAATAGTGCCGGATCAAGACGCCGATGATGAACACGATCGACGCGATCACCCAGTTGAACTCCGTGGCGTAGGCCAGCGGGTAGTGGTTGGACAGCATCAGGAAGATGACTGGCAGCGTCAGATAGTTGTTGTGCAGCGACCGGGTCTTGGCGATCTTGCCGTATTTCGGG
>Ga0209793_1001020_pt1 | contig 21194 bp, 15 predicted proteins | sample EBPBio122009_DNA_FD_185863 | JGI IMG/M metagenome (GOLD analysis project Ga0209793, IMG submission 185863) | Wastewater treatment Type I Accumulibacter community from EBPR Bioreactor in Madison, WI, USA - Reactor 1_2/2/2009_ DNA (SPAdes) (version 2) | ecosystem: Engineered > Bioreactor > EBPR >... | reverse complement strand
CGCTTATCATGGAAGCCAGCGGCCTGGTGAACGATCGCATCGTTGCGCATGAAATCGACGACGAAAGCACGGTCTATCCTCGCCTTTCGAAATATCTGCCGGATGCGCATGGACTTAACGCGATGAGCCGCGCCCACCGCGAGATCGTCCATCAGGCCAGGCTTCTCGCCCGCGTGGTTCAGGATCTGGACGCCGCCAATGTCGACCGCCATCTCATCCGGGACGCCCAGCGCGTCATCGAGTCGATCGAGGCGCTGGCGCGCATTCACAACGCGCAGGAAGAAGACATCTACGAACACGCGATGGCGGCGTGAGCCGGTTCGTCTTTGCGGGGCCGGACAAGCCGACCTCTTCCGGATATCTCTATGATCGCGCCGGGACCGCGTCTCCCATCACGCGCCGCCATCGGTAACCGTCCCGTAAGGCCAGGTCCAGTCGCGAATTTCGGGCATGTCTTCGCCATAGTCACAGACATAGGCCTTGTGCTCGGCGAGCTTGGCTTCGATCTGTCTGACCAATCCGCGCCCGCGTTTTTCCAGGCCGGGAACGCGGCGCAGCACCGCCAGCGCCAGATGAAAACGGTCGAGTTCGTTCATCACCGCCATATCGAAAGGCGTTGTCGTCGTTCCTTCCTCTCTGAATCCGTGGACATGGAAGTTGTCGTGATTGGCCCGCTTATAGGTCAGGCGGTGAATGAGATAGGGATAGCCGTGATAGGCGAAGACGACCGGCTTGTCGCGCGTGAACAGCTTGTCGAAGCTCTCGTCCGAAAGGCCATGCGGATGTTCGCCATGCGACTGAAGGGTCATCAGGTCGACGACGTTCACCATCCTCATCCTCAAGTTTGGCAGCGCCGAGCGCAGGATATCGATGGCGGCCAGGGTCTCCATGGTGGGCACGTCGCCGGCGCAGGCCATGACGACGTCCGGCGTCTCGTCCACAGGGCAGGTCGACGCCCAGGCCCAGACGCCCGCGCCTTTTCTGCAATGCGAATCCGCCGCTTCGGCCGTGAGCCATTGCGGCGCGGGCTGCTTTCCGGCGGTGATGACGTTGATGCGGTTGTAGGTTCGCAGGCAATGATCGGTCACCCACAGCAATGTGTTCGCATCAGGCGGAAAGTAGAGCCGGACAATATCGGCCTTCTTGTTGGAAACGAAATCGGCGAAACCGGGGTCCTGATGGGAGAAGCCGTTATGGTCCTGCCGCCAGACATGTGAGGTGAGCAGATAGTTGAGCGAGGCAATCGGCCTGCGCCAAGGCAGTTCCGCAGACGTCTTCAACCATTTGGCGTGCTGGTTCACCATCGAGTCGACGATGTGAATGAAGGCCTCGTAGCACGAGAACAAGCCGTGCCGGCCGGTGAGCAGGTAGCCTTCCAGCCAGCCCTGGCACAGATGCTCGGACAACACCTCCATGACGCGCCCTTCGCGCGCGAGGTGCACATCGTAAGGCTCGATCCTCTCCATCCAGACCCGCTCGGTGACGTCGAAAACGGCATCCAGCCGGTTCGACGCCGTTTCGTCGGGACCCATCAGGCGGAAATTCCGAGCTTTGTCGTTGAGCTTCATCACGTCGCGGAGATAAGCGCCCATGAGCCTTGTCGCTTCGGCGACATTGCCGCCCGGGTTCGACGCGTCGAGCGCGTAACTTTTCCAATCCGGCAGGACAAGGTCCTGTTTCAGCAACCCACCATTGGCGTAGGGCGATGCGCCCATGCGCTTGTCGCCCCGGGGCGCAAGAGCGGCAAGCTCCGGCAAAAGCCGACCATCCGCGTCGAACAGGTCCTGCGGCCGGTAGCTTCTCATCCAGTCTTCGAGGATGCCGCGATGGGCGGCATCGCCGCGCGCATTCGACACCGGCACCTGATGCGAACGCCAGAAGCCCTCGACCTTCTGCCCGTCCACCACTTTTGGCCCAGTCCAGCCCTTGGGGCTGCGCAGCACGATCATCGGCCAGCGCGGTCGCTGTCCCGACCACGCCTGAGCCCGCGCGGCGTGCTGAATGCCCCGGACACGATCCAGAACCTTGTCGAGCGTGCCGGCCATCAACTCATGCATCGCCCTCGGTTCATGGCCCTCGACAAAGAACGGCTCGTAACCGTACCCGCGGAAGAGGCTGCGAAGCTCCTCGTCGTCCATCCGGGCGAGCACGGTCGGGTTGGCGATCTTGTAGCCGTTGAGATGAAGGATCGGCAGCACCGCGCCATCGGTCCGGGGATTCAGGAACTTGTTCGAATGCCACGCCGCGGCGAGCGGTCCTGTCTCAGCCTCGCCATCGCCGATGACGCAAGCAACGACGAGGTCGGGATTGTCGAAGGCCGCGCCATAGGCGTGAACCAGGGCGTAGCCAAGTTCACCGCCTTCATGAATGGAGCCCGGCGTTTCCGGCGCGACATGGCTGGGCACGCCGCCGGGAAAGGAGAACTGCTTGAACAGCCGTTTCATGCCCGCGGCATCGGCGGTGATGTCGGGATAGACCTCGCTGTAGGTTCCTTCCAGCCAGGTGTTGGCGACCATGGCGGGTCCGCCATGGCCGGGACCGCAAATATAGAGCACGTCGAGGTCGCGCTCGCGGATGATCCGGTTGAGGTGCGCGTAGATGAAATTCAGTCCGGGCGTAGTGCCCCAATGCCCGAGAAGCCGTGGTTTCACGTGCTCGGCCTTCAGAGGCTCCCGCAGCAGCGGATTGTCCATCAGATAGATCTGACCGACAGACACGTAATTGGCGGCCCGCCAATAGCGGTCAATGAGTTGGATTTCCTTGTCACCAGGCATCGTCAAATCCCTCAGTCAACCACCGGCTCAAGCACGCGCCGGCGCGCACAAGGATCAAGCCTCCGTTGGTGGCAAGCAGGAGCCGTGGTTCATGGGAACCGTGGTCCATCCAAAGCCCTGAACGTCGCTTGCATCGCCAGCCAGCGCAGACTGCACCACGTAACCATTTCACCACGTCAAGATCGTGACCTTGGAGAGCGGAAATGCATAATCACAGTCTGCACGACCAAGGCCGAATGAAATTGACGCCGATCAAAGCAATGGCCGCGATATTGGTGAATTCTGTTCAAACGAAGCGCCGAGGACGGAGACAATGCACCCAATCCTACGGTTTCACGGCGCCGCTCACGGTGTCACCGGCTCGTGCTACGAAATTGAAACAGGCGCGTGTCGCGTCCTTGTCGATTGCGGCATGTTCCAGGGGTCGAAGTCCGAGAAAGAGTTGAACTACGGCGACTTCCCGTTCGATCCCGAGACGGTCGACGCCGTTGTCCTGACGCACGCCCACATCGATCACAGCGGCCTTCTCCCCAAGCTCGCAAGGCTGGGCTTCGCGGGTCCGATCTTCGCAACGCCCCCCACCATCGACCTGTGCTCCGTGATGCTGCCGGATGCGGCGCACATCCAGGAGATGGAGGTTGAGAATCTCAACCGTCGCAATGCGCAGCGGGATCGCCCGCAAGTATCTCCGATCTATACGGTGGCGGACGTCGCCCCCTGCCTGCGGCAGTTTCGACCAGTACAGTATGACGTTTGGACAACCGTCGCGCCGGGCGTGCGAACCCGCTACTGGAATGCCGGTCATCTGCTGGGATCGGCATCCGTGGAGATCGAGATCGACCGCGTTGAAACAAACGCGCCTCTGCGTCTCCTGTTTTCCGGCGACATCGGACCCGGACAAAAGCTGCTGCAGGCCGAGCCGGAAGGACCCAAAGGCGTTGACTACCTGATTTGCGAATCCACCTATGGAGACCGTGTTCGGCCGGAATTTTCGCGCGACCAGCGCCGTGCGGCGCTGGGCGAGGAAGTCAGGCGCGCGGCATCCTCGCAAGGCCCTCTGATAATCCCGTCCTTCGCAGTCGAGCGCACCCAGGAATTGCTGGTCGACCTGTTCCTGCTCGCACGCAGCGGTTCAATCCCATCGGGACCGATCTTCGTCGATTCTCCGCTCGCAACTCGCGCCAGCACGATCTTTGAACGCCATGCCGGGGAGATAGAGAACGGGGACAAACTGCTCGAGGCGCTCAGGTCGAGCGACATCAAATTCACCGAGACCGTCGAGCAGAGCAAGGCGATCAACAGGTTATCAGGTTTCTTCATCGTCATCGCGGCCAGCGGCATGTGCGACGCCGGGCGAATTCGCCATCATCTCAAGGCAAATCTCTGGCGGGCCAACGCCACCGTCATGATGGCCGGCTACCAGGCGCAAGGGTCGCTCGGACGCATCCTCATCGACGGAGCCACGCGCGTGCGCATCCAGGGCGAAGAGGTCAGCGTCAAGGCGCGCATCGTTTCGTTCGAACTGTATTCGGGTCATGCCGACGCGAGCGAACTCGCGGCGTGGGTGGCAAGCCGTTCACCGGTGCATGACGCCATTTTCCTGACCCATGGAGAGGAAACGGGCCTTGCCGGCCTGCGCGACCGGCTGTCAGCCGGTTTCGCACCCGACCGCATTGTCCTGCCGCAGATAGACGACGCATATGAACTTGGGCCCTCCGGGGCAAGACAGATCGATCTCAACAGACCTCGCCGACTGAAGCCTGAAAAGGTCGCGCGGCTCGACTGGCACAACGACCTGTCGAAGCTGCTCATCGACGTCACCGATCAGGTCAACGCCGCCGCCGACGAGCGCAACCGAGCAGCGATCATCCGGCGTCTGCGACGGGCGCTCGTCGAGGATTGATCCGCAACATGGTTCGGCCCGAGGCGACAGCGATCCAAGCGCCCGGACCGCCCCGGGTTCGGTGGCGGCCGCAGCGGGACTGGCGGCCGGCGACGTCATCGTGGGCATCGACGGCCACGGCGTGGCCGACACGGGCGAATTGCGCCGCCTGATCGGCAATCTCGCGCCGCAAACGAGAATTCGTATCGCATTGCTCCAGGACGGACGCCGGATCGACCGGGATGTCACCGTGACGCTGAAGACGCCTGAGTCCATCACTTACAATGGCGCGGGACTTCTCCGATCGGCCGTACTGGCCAAGGTAGCGTCGGGTTCGCCGGCCTACGGCAAGGTCCAAGGCGCCGCCGTGATATCGGTGGGGGCGGACGGCGCCGCCGCAAGTAGCGGTCTTACGCAAGGCGATGTCATCGTCACAGTCGACCGGCAGCCGATCGAGGGCCCTGAGCAGGCGGTGAGCGCCGCCGGCAGCGACGACGACCTCCGCCTCCTGAGGGTCTATCGGGACGAGCAGATGCTTTTCGTCGTCGTTCGAAGGCGGAACAGCTGATTTCGCATGATTTGGACCGGCCGATCCCCTGAAAAGTGATCCTCCCGGCAGGGTCGCCCGCTTCCACCGCGTCCAATTGGACGCGCGGCGCTCTACTGCATCGGGCCGAAAATCGGAATCGATTTTCGAAAGCACGATGCAGCAGATTCAAGGTGCTAGAGCGTCCTTTGCGCGTCCAATTGGACGCGCGGCGCTCTACTGCATCGGCCCGAAAATCGGAATCGATTTTCGAAAGCACGATGCAGCAGATTCAAGGTGCTAGAGCGTCCTTTGCGCGTCCAATTGGACGCGCGGCGCTCTGGCCATGAAACGGTCTAGCGCAACACCGCGGCAATGTTGCCGCCGTCGACGGTCGTCACGTCTCCGGTCGTGCGGTCCGCCAGCGCATGGTGCAGAAACGCCTGCGCCACATGATCGGCGGTCACTTCCAGCCCCAGCAGATTGCCGCTCATATAGTCGCTTTGGGACAGACCGCGCGCCTGCGAACGGCTGGCGATCATCTCGTCGGTCAGAAGGCCTGACCGGATGCGGTCGGCATTGACCGCGTTGGACCGGACGCCGATCGAACCATATTCCAGCGCATATTGCCGCGACAGGAACAGGGTCGCGGCCTTCGGCAGCCCATAGGCGCCGAATTTCGGCCCCGGATTGACCGCCTGTTTCGACGTGTTGAACAACAGGACCCCGCCAGTGCCCTGCTGCTTGAACAGCCGCACCGCGTTTTGCGCCACGTCCTGATGCGAAAAGAAGTTGAGTTCAAAACTCTTGCGCAGCAGCGCGTCATCGATTTCGCCGATGCCGCCTTCCCAGGCGGCGCCTGCGTTGGACACGACAATGTCGACGCCGCCAAAAACGTCGACCGCCTTGTCAAACGCCGCGCGCACATCGGCCGGCCTGGTGACGTCCGCGCCGACGCCGATCGAATTGTTGCCAGCGGCCTTCGCCACGGCCGCAGCCCTGTCGCCGTCGAGATCGACGACCACGACATGCGCGCCATTGGCGGCAAACAGTTTTGCCGTCGCCGCCCCGATTGCGCCAGCCCCACCGGTGATCAGGGCCACCTGGCCGGTCAAGGGTTTCGGCTTGTTGCCCGCAAGTTTTGCCTGCTCCAGCGACCAGTATTCCAGCTCAAACAGGTCCGACTTGGCCAGCGGACGGAAGTCGCCGATGGCCTCGGCGCCCGACACGGCCTCAATCCACATCTCGCCGACATCAGACGCGATCCTGGCGTCCTTCAACGTTCGGCCGTGGCCGAACATGCCCAGCCCCGGCACGAGCGAGAGGCGAGGCATCGGATCGAGCATGGTGCGCTCCACATCGTCGCGCGCATCGTTGTCGGTGAAATAGCGTTTGTAGTCCCCGACATAGTCGCCGATCGCCTTTTCCACCGCCGCACGATAGCCAGCGGCGTCACCCGCCACCGGGGCCGGCAGCACCACGGGTCCGGTCTTGATGCGGATCGACAGGTCCGGCGTCGAAACGCCCTGCCCGGCCAGGCGCGCGAGGTCCGCGCGGGCAAGAAAATCGAGGATTTTTGGCGAGGTGCGGAAGTCCGAGATCATGCGCTCGACGCGGCCCTCATCGTAACGGGCGGCGACCGCGCCGCGCAGCATCGGCGCGATCTCGGCGGGCGTCGCCAGATTTGCCGGCAGCGACGCACGGGCAGCCGCAGGTTTGCTGTTCCTCGCGACATAGTCCTCCGCCGCCGTCACCCAATGGATCATCCGGTCGTATGCGTCTTTCGCCGTTTCGGCGAATGTGAAGATGCCGTGCTTGTCGAGGATCAGCCCCTCGACCGAGGTATCCTGGTCAAAGATTTCGGCGGCGGCCTTTGCGAGGTCGAAACCCGGCTTGATGTAGGGCACATAGCCCATTTTCGGCCCGAAAACTTTTGCGATCAGTTCTCGCGATCCATCGCCCTGATCGACGATCGCAAGCACTGCGGTCGAGTGGGTGTGGTCGACAAATTTGTGCGGCAGGAAGGCATGCAACAGCGTTTCGACCGACGGGTTCGGCGATCCCGGATCGATCAGATTGGCGCGCTGGAGCGCCACCATGTCTTCGTCCGACAATTTGTCCAGCGCCCGGGCCTTTAGCAGCGGCTTCAATTTCACGGCCGGCAGACCCGCCGGCTCGATCACCGCCATGTCCCAACCCGATCCCTTGACGCACAGCACGTCCCACTGGTCGCCGACCAGATCGGTCGCGGTCGACTTGACCGACGTATTGCCGCCGCCATGCAGCACCAGGCGCGGATCGCCGCCCAGCAGACGCGTCGTATAGACCCTCAACGCCAGGTCGCGGTCGACGCCCTTGGCGGCGTACGCTTTCACCATGGCTTCGGCGTCGGTCTGGTTCCAGAGATTTTTCATGTCGGGTGTCCGTATCTGTTTGGATCAGGCGGGCGTGGCCGCCGGGGTATCGATCAAGGCTTCTGCCATGGCGCGCGAAAGCACGAGGTGGGAGGCAAAACGCCCTGCCAGAGCGGCGCGCAGCGGCTCGAGCTTTGCCGCCTCCTGCACCACCATCAGGCGCTGCGGGATCGCCCTGAAATCATCAAGGTCGGCGGAAATGCAGCGGCGGTTGTAGTCGCAGTCGAGCCAGGCCCCGGTCGCGTCGATCATCTGTCCGGCGATAACGCCCGCCGCGCCCTGCCGCCTCAGCGCGCGCAGTTCGGCCGCCGTCACCGCGCCGCACTTCACGACGTGGGCGTCCTCGTCGGCGACGCCGACCGAAAACAGCGCAATGTCGCATTCGCCGACGCCGGCCAGCTGTTCGCGGATGACGGGCTCGGCCCGCAGCGCCGAGGCCAGCGCCTCGGTCGACAGGATGAGCGGCGCGTAGAAATTCAGGCCCTTGGCGTTGAAGCGGCGCGCGATCTCCATCGTGCACTGGTCCGGGCGATAGGAATAGGGCGCGCCCAGATTGCCGCAAAGCTGCACCACCGTCACATCCTTCAGGTCTGCAAAGGCCATCGCATCGGCGATGGCGTAGACGGTGCGCCCCCAGGCGACGCCGACCCGCTGGCCGCTCGTCACCATTGACAGGAAGACGCTGGCCCCAAGCGTCGGAACCTCGGCCTCGGGGTCGGGATAGGCGTTGCCGTCGGCAATCCAGACGCCTTCCAGGCCAAAACGATCTTCGAGCTGGCGCGCCAGCATTTCCGACGCGAACAGTTCGGTCGAGGTTGCTATGGTGACGATGCCGTTCTCGCGCGCCTTGCGCAGATACATGGCGACCGATGCGCGCGAGATGTTCAGCCGCCTGGCGACCTCATCCTGGCGCAGGCCATGGGTGTAGTAGAGCCAGGCAGCCTTGTGAACGATCTGGTCGCCGGGACGCAGCGGCATCGAGAATCCTCAATTTTCTGACATTAGTCAGCATGACTGGAAAATGTCAATTGATCGCGGTGGCAATCCGAAGGCTTCGCCGGCAGGAAAACGGGGCGGCCGAAGCCGCCCCGCCAAGCCGGAAAAGACTACTTGTTCGGATTTGGCATCCAGGCCGGCATGGCGACATTGGCATGGGCGAACTGGGGCATCTTGGCCGACAGGTCTTCCATGTTCTTGATGTCGTTGTCGTTCAGGTCCTTCTGGGTGATCAGGGTCGGCGGCACGATCACCTGCTTGCCTGGATCTTCGCCGGCCAGAAGCTGGGCGAGCGCGCGCACCGAGACCTGGCCGACCACGGCCGGATTGGTCGCGGCGGTCGCCACCCAGGCGCTGCCGGGCTCGCGCATCGCCGAAATGTCGGCGGTGGAAATGTCGGCCGAATAGATTTTTACCGACGACGACAGCCCGGCCTCGTCCACCGCGATCTTCACGCCCTTGGCGAACTCGTCATAAGGCGCAAACATCACCTGAATGTCCGGATTGGCGGTCACGACCGAACGCGCCTGGTTGGCGACCGAGTTGGCGATCGGGTTGTCCAGCGTCCCGATATTTCGCCTTGAATTCCTTCCAGGTCTCGTCGCGGCGATCGAGCGGCGCGATGCCTGCGACATAGACGTAGCCGGCCTTCCAGCTTTCGCCATTGTCCTTCACCGCCTGCTCGAGCGCCAGACGCGCCAGGTCGCGGTCGGACTGTTCGATCTGCGGGATCTTGTCATTCTCGACATTGACGTCGAAGGCGACAACCTTGATGCCTGCGTCGACCGCGCGCTTGGCGGCTTCCTTCATCGATTCCGTCAGGCCATGCTGGATGATGATGCCATTGACGCCGAGCGCAATCGCCTGATCGACCATGTCGGCCTGCAGCGCCGCGTCCTGGCGGCTGTCGAGCACCTGCAACTGTACGCCCAGCGCCTTGGCCTGCGCCTCGACGCCGGCCAGATAGGCCTGGAAGAAGTCGCCGGTCGACAGGTAACGCACCAGCGCAATCTTGACGTCGCCCGGCTTGTCGAACGGGGCCGGCTTGTCCTGCGCAATGGCCGGCAGCGCAATCAGCGCCGAGGTTGCCAGCGCCAGGCCCGAAAATACTCTGCGAGTAATCCTCATGATGCTCTTCTCCATGTTTCCGCAGCCCGTTACGGTGCTAGCGCCTGCCCTGGTTTGAAAGGGCAAAGGTGAAAATGAGCGCGACAACGAGCACCGCGCCCTTGACGAAATCCTGGGTGTAGTAAGGCACGTTCATCATGGTGAGCCCCTGCAGCAGCACACCGACAAACAGCGCCCCGATTGCCGTGCCAAACGCATTCGGCTTGGCGGCGCCCAGCACCGCGTAGCCGATCAGCGCGGCGGCAACCGCATCCAGCAGCAGGTTATTGCCTGAGGCGATGTCGCCGCGTCCAAGCCTGGCGGCGAGCAAAATCCCGCCAATCGAGGCAAAGATTCCGGAAATGACATAGGCCCAGATCTTGTATGCCTTGACCGGCGCGCCAGCCAGTTCGGCGGCGCGGGCATTCGACCCGACGGCATACATCATCCGGCCGAAGCGGGTGTATTCCAGGAAGAACCAGATCAGCACCGCCAGCACGATCAGCACAACCACCGACACCGGCACGAGGTCCGGCAACACAAAATCGAAGCGGTGGCGGCCGAGCGCCAGGAAGGCGGGCGAAAACGTGCCGACCGCAGTCGATCCGTCAGGCAAGGTCATGCCGGCGGCGATCGACCGGCCCTCGGTCGGAATGCGCTGCAAGCCGACCAGCAGGAACATCATGCCAAGGGTCGCCAGCAAGTCCGGCACGCGCATGTAGACAATGATCAAGCCGTTCACCAGGCCGACCAGCGCGCCGATTGCGAGACAGACGATCACCGCGACAATGGCGTTCTGCTCCAGCACGACCATCACATAGGCGGCGGCCATCATCGCGCTGGTGGCGACCGAACCGATCGACAGGTCAAACCCGCCGACGACCAGCGTGGCCGTGACGCCCAACGCCAGAATGCCGGTGATCGCGACCGACTGGAAAATGAACACGGCGGCCTGCGGCGTGGCAAAGCCGCTGGTCATCACCGAGAAAAACACCACCAGCCCGGCCAGGAGTGCGAGAAAGCCATATCGGATCAGCGTATCGGCCATCAGGCAGCGCCTTTCATTGCGCCGCCCGCCACGTCGGCAAGCAGTCGGTCCATGTCGAGATTCTTGTTGCGGTGTTCGCCGACTATCGTGTGCTCGGACATCACAAATATCCGGTCGGCCGTCTCCAGCACTTCGTCGAGTTCGGTCAGGAACAGCAATGTCGCCCGGCCGGCCGCGCTGGCGCGCAGCTTGGCGGCGATGTCGCGCCTTGCGGAGATGTCGACGCCTTGAAACGGCTCATCCAAGATGAAGAAACGCGACGGCTGCGACATCCAGCGCGCCACCATCACCTTCTGCTGATTGCCGCCCGACAAGGTATTCATCATGTCGGACTCGCTGCGGCAGACAATCGACAGATTGTCGATCTGGACGCGCGCCGCCTGGCGCTCCGCGCCATTGCGCATCACGCCGGCGCTGGAGAAGCGTTGCAGGAAGGGCAGCGTCACATTGCGATAGAGATTGAAGTCGCTGACAATGCCGCTCTCGGCGCGATCTTTCGCCACCAGAAACGCGCCGCGCTCGATCGCGTTGTGCGGCTTGACCGGCGCATATGGCCGGCCGTCGAGAACCATCGATCCCGACACCGGTTGCCTCAGGCCAAACAGCGTTTCGGCCAGGCGGGTCTTCCCGACGCCGACAAGTCCGGTGACCGCCACCACTTCGCCGTCGCGCAGCGACAGCGAAAACGGCTCGCTGCCGGGCTTCAGGCGCATGTCTATTGCTTCGAAAACGGGCTTGCCGCCGTCCTTGACGTCAATCGTGGCCGCCAGCGTCGAACGGCCAAGCATGGCCTCGACCGCGCCTTCATAGTCAAGCGGCTCGCCTTCGAACATGCCGGCGATTCGCCCGTCGCGCAGCGACACGATGCGGTCCGCGATACGGCGGATGTCCGACATGCGGTGCGAGATATAGAGGATCGCGACGCCATGCGCGCGCAGCCGTTCGATCAATGCAAACAGCCGCTCGGCTTCAGCATTGGAAAGAGACGAGGTCGGCTCGTCGAGGATCATCACCCTGGGCTCGTGCGACATGGCGCGCGCTATGCTGACCATCTGGCGATCGGCCAGCGACAGCGAGGAAATGTCGGCGCGCAGATCAACGTCGAGCCCAAGCCGTCCAGCCACATCTGCCGCTTTCCGGCGAACACGCCGCGGATTTACAAACAGGCGCGCGCCACGGCCCGACAGCCGGTCAAGCGTGAGATTGCTGGCAACATCCAGCGAAGCGACGACGCCGTCATTGATGTTCTGGTGCACCGTCACCACGCCGGCGCGCATGGCTTCCGCCGGACTTGACGGCGCAAACGGCTGACCGAGCAAGGTCATAGACCCGGAATTGGGCTCATGCACGCCGCTCATGATCTTGACCAGGGTTGATTTGCCGGCGCCGTTGGCGCCCATCAAGACAGTCACCTGACCCGCAAACAGATCGAGCGTTACGCCGTCCAGCACCCGGTACGGGCCAAACGACTTCCCCAGTCCGGCGATGCGGAACATGGCTGCCATGACTGGCGAACTCCTCCATTGGGCATCAAGCTAAGGCTCAATCTGCGCAATTGTCAACTCGATTGACATTTGACAGCGCACTGGACTAGCGTCTCGTGACTGGTGATGATGGCGCCGGTTGACGCATCGGGAGCAATGAATGGCTGTCTCTGCCTACAAACCCTTGAATGTGGAGACGCTCGGCGCCCGGCTCGGCTCTGTTCCGGCCTTGCGCGACACTCTGGGCGATCCGGCCGGCTGGCGGGTGCGCGAGGTCGGCGACGGCAATCTCAATCTGGTCTTCATTGTCGAGAGCGATGCCGGCGGCCTGATCGTCAAACAGGCCCTGCCCTATGTGCGCCTGGTCGGCGAAAGCTGGCCGCTGCCGCTCAAGCGCAGCTTCTTCGAATATCATGCGCTGAGGCGTCAGGCCGCCCGCGATCCCGGCCGGGTGCCCGAGGTGGTGCATTTTGACGAAAGCCAGGCGCTGATCGTCATGGAGTTCCTGACGCCACACGTCATCTTGCGCCATGCCCTGATCGAGGGCCGGATGCCTCCAAAAACCGCCACGGACCTTGGCCTGTTCATGGCGCGCACCCTGTTTCGCGGTTCGGACCTGTCAATGGCCGCCCGCGAGCGCAAGGCCGACCTGGCGCTGTTCGCCGACAATGTCGAACTGTGCGACATCACCGAAAACCTGGTGTTCACCGACCCCTATTTCGCTGCCGAACTCAATCGCCACACCTCGCCCCAGCTTGACGGGCTTGTGGCCCAGATACGCGCCGACACGGCGCTCAAGATGGAGGCACAGCGTTTAAAGCACGTGTTCGCCACCAGCGCCGAAACACTTGTGCATGGCGACCTTCACTCGGGCTCGATCATGGTCACAGACGACGATACCCGCGTCATCGACCCCGAATTTGCGTTCTATGGGCCGATGGCGTTTGACGTGGGCATGCTGTTCGCCAATTTCTGGATGAGCTTTTTTTCGCAACGCGGGCACGAACAAGCAGGCAGCCGGTCAAAACAACGCAACTGGCTGCTCGGCGTCATTTCCGGGACATGGTCCACCTTCCAGGCAGAATTCGAACGGCTTTGGATGACCGAGCGAAACGGCATGCTCTATGCCCGCAGCCTGTTCGAGGACCAGGGCGACGATGCGGGCGCCGCAAAAAGCCTGGCGCGGCTGATGACCCAGCTCGAACAGGATCTGTTCGGCTTTGCCGGGGTTGAAATCCACCGGCGCATCCTCGGGCTGGCGCACAATGCCGACTTCGAGACCATCGAGAACGAGGATTTGCGCGCCGGTTGTGAAACCAATGCGCTGAACTTCGGCTCCGAAATCATCCGGCGCGCCAAGAATGGCCTGACCATCGCGGCGGCAAATGCTCTGGCGCGAGACATCGAAGCGGGCGGAGGTGCGGGCCGATGAAAGTTTCCAACCGCCACTACCGCACCATCTGGCCGGCCGAAGACGGACGATCTGTCGAGATCATCGACCAGCGCTGGCTACCGCATGAATTCCGTGTCGTCAGGCTGGCGACGACGGATGAGGTCGCCATCGCAATCCGCGACATGTGGGTGCGCGGCGCACCGCTGATTGGCGTCACCGCCGCCTACGGCGTCGCCATCGCCATGCTCGAAGACCCGTCCGACGAGGGCCTCGACCGGACCTGGGGCCAGCTTCACGAGACGCGCCCGACCGCGATCAACCTGCGCTGGGCGCTTGACGACATGCGCGCACTTCTGCGTCCGTTGCCGCCGAGCGGCCGCGCTGAAGCCGCCTTTGCAAGGGCGGCTGAAATCGCCGACGAGGATGTCGAACTGAACCGCGGCATCGGACGGCATGGCCTGTCCCTCATCCGACAGATCGCGGCCTCAAAACCTGCCGGTGAGCCGGTGCGCATCCTCACTCATTGCAATGCCGGCTGGCTGGCGACCGTCGACTACGGCACGGCGACGGCGCCGATCTACATGGCGATGGAAGAAGGCATTCCGGTGCATGTCTATGTGGATGAAACCCGGCCGCGCAATCAGGGCGCCCAACTCACCGCCTGGGAGATGGTCGGCGAAGGCGTACCGCATACGCTGGTTGTCGACAATGCCGGCGGCCACCTGATGCAGCACGGTATGGTCGACATGGTGATCGTCGGCACCGACCGCACGACCCGCAACGGTGATGTTTGCAACAAGATCGGCACCTATCTGAAAGCGCTTGCCGCCCGCGACAACAGCGTGCCGTTTTATGTCTCGCTGCCCTCGCCCACCATCGACTGGACGGTTGGCGACGGGGTCGCCGAAATCCCGATCGAGGAACGCTCGGGCGACGAGGTCTCGCTGGTGTGGGGCCGCACCGGAGACGGAAAGGTCGTCCAGGTTCGTATCTCGCCCGACGCGACGGAAGCCGCCAATCCCGCGTTCGATGTGACCCCGGCGCGACTGATCACCGGCCTGATCACCGAACGAGGGATCGCCGAGGCGTCCGAAAGCGGCTTGCGCGGGCTGTTCCCGGAAGCGTGACGCCCAATGGCTCGAACCTGGCGGCCAGCAGGTGCGCGAGGCGATGGACCAGCGCCTCGAGCATCAAATCGAACAGGGCGACGCCACGCGAGCGCGGAACGGCCGCATCTTCTATCGGCGCAGCCTTCTCGCCACCCTGCGCGAGCGCGAGGTTGCCCGCGTCGGTGCGGAGATGACCGAGAGCAAAGGGCTGCCGTTCCGCGCCGCCACGGACGGCGAGAACGTCAGCGGCAAGTTCACCGGCACCGTGCAGCTATCGAGCGGCAAGTTCGCCGTGGTCGAGCAATCCCATGAATTTACCTTAGTCCCTTGGCGGCCGGTCATCGACCGCCAGCTCGGCCGCGAGGTCATGGACGTCGTGCACGGCGGATCGGTGTCGTGGCAGTTGGGCCGTCAGAGGGGATTGGGGCTGTAAGATTAGAACGCATTGGAGCCCTGCGGGATGGGTAACGGCGCACTACCAGCGTTTCCTCGCGCCCTAGCCTGTGTCACATTGCTGCATATGCAGGTGAACACAGTCCTGAAGAATCACTTTCTAGAATTAGGCAAAGACCTCCATGTCGATGCCAATAGGTCATTGTTACGTGCGGGCGAGGTGGCCAGATACGTTTACCTTATCCAATCAGGTGCCGTGCGTCTCTGTGTGCGCAATGCCGAAGGCGGAGAAACCAGCGTTCAGTTCTTCTTTGAGGGCGACATGGTTAGCTCGCTGGAAAGCATGGTGAGTGGTTGCCCTAGCGGGCTCGATCTAATCACCATGGAAGCGTGCCAGTTGCGTGTGTTGGACCGCAAAATAGTGCAGTCCAAGATTCAGCCCCATGCAAACCTGGTATCTGAACTGCTGGCGCTTACGCAACAGCGCCTTGTTGACTACATCAATCTTTACACCAGTGCTATCTCCCAAACGCCGACCCAGCGTTACCAGACCATGCTGGCAACGCAGCCGGACAAGCTCGCACGTATTCCGCTGCACATTCTGGCGGGCTATCTGGGCGTAACCCCGGTACATTTGAGCCGTATTCGGCGAAATCTGAAATCCGCTACTGGGTCGCAGACGCTCTAGACATTTGTAAATGACAGCTTTGCATCGACCACGCACCATCGGTCGATCATCGCTTCTATTGGCTCGGGTTGAGCGCATCACCTCGATGGGAATGGAGTGACAGCATAGCAACTTCCATATTCTAGAGGAACTTCGATGGTGATTGATACCTCTGTTGCACTACAAATAGGTGGTGCAGCACTTTTTGTCTGGGCGCTGGTCAATATGGCCCGCTGGATTTGGCTCTATTTTTGGCTACCGCAGCGTTCGATTGGAGAGCGCTTGGCCAAGCGTTTTGGCCCCGGTAGCTGGGCACTCATTACAGGCGCTAGCGACGGGTTGGGTAAAGCATTCGCACAAGAGTTGGCGTGCTATGGCTTCAACTTGATTCTGGTATCACGTACGCAGTCCAAGCTCGATCTACTAAAGGATGAAATTCAAGCGCAGGGCGTTCAAGTTCGTACTGTGGCAGCAGACTTGTCAAACACTTCCCCCCAAACCTACGAATCCCTAGCTATTGCCGCACAGGATGTAGATTTGTCGGTGCTCATCAATTGCGTAGGTACTACGGTGCATCGGCGCTATTGCGATGTAGCAGCCAAGACCCTGCGTCATCTGCTGGCCGTCAACGTCAGCACCACGGCCATCGTGACGCACACATTGCTTCCACTACTACTGCGCCATGCTACATCCACGGGGCGTCGTGCCGCCGTGCTTAATGTGGGCTCCATCGTCGGCCGATTCTACTGGCCCGGCACTCAGCTCTACGGAGCGTGCAAGGCATTTATCGATCACCTGAGCATTCCATTGGCCTATGAGTACCGCGATCAGTTGGATGTGCTGTCCTTCCAACCCACCGTCATGGCCACGGCAATGGCCGCTGGTACTGAACCAGGCGCTATCACCATCTCCCCAGAACGGGCTGCACATGCGGCACTATCCCACTTGGGGCATACGCTGACCTCCCACGGCCATTGGCGTCACGGCCTGCTCGCTGCGTTCTTGGTGATATTGCCATGCAGGATACGCAATGCACTTTTTCTGAAGGAGGCACTGGCGATGGGGGAGGTTGAGTTGGCGAATGGTAAGTAAGCCACAGATTCAAGAAGGCAGCTTAGCCCATCTAAAAACGTTCCAGCGGACGAGGAAGTCTGCGGTTACGCGCACATCACGGGTAATTCGTAAATATGCGTCGTCGGCCTTCAGCACCGAACGAGGGATCGCCGAGGCGTCCGAGAGCGGCTTGCGCGGGCTTTTTCCCGAAACGTGACGCCCGAAGGTTCGAACTCCGGCGGCGATGGCTGGCTATTCCCGCCATGCCGGGTACGATACGGATTGGACCAGAGTATCGGCACGCAGTTCTAGATCGAGAGGTCGCCCTCGCCTTGCAGGAATCGCTCCAGCCGCGCCATGGGAGCGGCGATTTCGATACCGCGTGCGGCGAGCCATGCGTCATTGTAGAGTGTCGGCGCATATCGTTCGCCCGAGTCGCACAGGATGGAAACGATCGAACCCGTTTCGCCCGCGGCCGCCATTTCCTGCGCCAGGCACAATGCGGCGAGAAATGCCGTGAGGCCGCCCGCTGGATCGCCGGCGTTGGGTTAGAGTCGGCTCCCAAATCCCCGTCGATTGGGGCGGGTCACTTCCCACCACCGTCATTGCAGGCGGGCAGAATGGAACTTTCGCTTTCGGGTAAAGTGGCGATAGTGTGTGGCGGGAGGAGACGCCATGACCTGGGAAGATCAATCGCATCCGGCTATTGATACAACGTCAGTCGAGATGCAGCAGGCGCCCAAGATCTTTGCCGATATTGCGTCCAGCTTCACTTATGCTTCCTATCAGAACGCTATCCCCGTTCTTCGGGGCATAGGGATAGAAAACCGATCGGACCGCCAGGTGCAGGCCCTCCGCTTGGAGCTCTCGTCAACTCCTGCTTTCCTGCGTTCCAAGGCGTGGACGATCGATCGCGTCATCCCCGGCGATCATCTTACCCTCGGAGATCGGAAGGTCGAACTGGATGCTGGCTATTTGGCCGGTCTCAACGAGGCGGAGCGAGGCGAGATCACCCTTCGACTCGTCGCCGGTTCCGAGGTCCTGGACGAGTATCGCCATGCCGTGCGCCTCCTTGCCCGGGACGAATGGGGTGGCGTTGCCGATATGGCGCAATTGCTGCCGGCCTTCGTGACGCCGAACGATCCGGCGGTCTCGGCCCTGTTGAGAAAGGCTGCCGAGCGCTTGGCGGCCCACGGCCATGCCTCGGGGCTCGACGGCTATCAGTCGCAGGATCCGAAACGCGCCTTCATGCTTGCCGCGTCGATCTATTCGGCGATCGCTTCCATGGGTCTTCACTATGCAGAGCCGCCGGCGAGCTTTGAAAGCCGCGGGCAGAAGATCAGAAGACCGGGAACGATCGCCGAGGAGCTGCTGGCGACCTGTCTCGACACCACGCTCCTCTTCGCCGCCGCGCTGGAGGCGGCGGGTCTGTATCCCGTCATTCTGATGTTCGACGGGCATGCCGCTGTGGGGGTCTGGCTGACGAAACGCACATTCGGCAACGCGATCGAGACGGACCAGATGGAGGTGCGCAAAGCACTTGCGTCGAGGGAGTTGATCGTCTTCGAGACCACGGGAGTGACGCATCGGCCCGCTATGACGATGGAGGCGGCGCAGCGCGTGCTCGACCGGCGCCTCGCCGAAGAAGAGGCGCGCGCCTTCGTGGCCGCCATCGACGTGCGTCGCGCGCGCAGCGGCGGGATAACGCCTCTGGCCTCGCATGAACCGCTTCGAAGGTCCATGCCCGACGACGAACATCAGCCCGTCGCGGACCTTCCATTGCCTGCGCCACCGTCACTTGACGGATTCCCGAAGGAGATGGTTGAGCAGAAACCGACTACCGCGGCGGGTCGGATCGACCGATGGCAGAAGAAACTTCTCGACCTGACGCTGCGCAACCGGCTGCTGAACTTCCCGGATTCGAAGAAGACCATCCCTTTCCTGTGTACCAATGTCGCCTATCTGGAGGATCGGCTTGCGGAAGGCGGCGCGATCCGCGTCATCTCTCTGCCGGAGCAAAACCCGCTCGGCGAAAGGGACGCGGCGCTGTACCGCGACGTGCACGGCCGCGATATCCAGCGAACCTTCGCGGCCGAAGCCCTGCTTCGCGACGAGCTTCCCTCTCCGCTGGACGCCAGACAGCTCGAATCGCGGCTTATCGATCTGCACAGGCAGGTGCGTAATGATTTCGCCGAAGGCGGCGCCAACACGTTGTTCCTGGCCGTGGGCTTCCTTCGCTGGAAGAAGAAGCCGGAGGACGAACGCAGTTACCGCGCACCTCTTATCCTCGTGCCGGTGCGTCTGGAGCGCCGCAGCGCCAGTTCGCGCTTCACCGTCCGGTTCCATGAGGACGAGCCACGTTTCAACGCTACGCTGCTGCAATTTCTGGAGCGTGACTTTGATCTCAAGCTGCCGCAGCTTTCGGGTGAGCTTCCCGTAGACGACAATGGCGTCGACGTTCCCAAATTACTCGCAGCGGTCCGAAGCGCGGTTCGCGAGGTTCCCGGCATGGAGGTCGTCGACGAAACCGCGCTCTCGACCTTCTCCTTCGCAAAGTTCCTGATGTGGAAGGACCTGGTCGAGCGTACCGATGCACTACGCCAGAACCGGGTCGTGCGTCACCTCATCGACACGCCAGAACAATCGTTCAGCGAGGGTGAAGGATCGTCCTCGTTCAGGGACGAGCGCGAGCTCGATCGCACCTACGCGCCATCTGAAATCATCTCGCTTCTTCCCGCGGATTCGTCCCAGACCGCGGCGAGCCTTGCTGCTGCAGAGGGGCTGGATTTCGTCATCGTCGGTCCGCCCGGGACGGGCAAGAGCCAAACCATCGCCAACATGATCGCGAACTGTCTCGCGAAAGGAAGAACGGTTCTCTTCGTGGCCGAGAAGACGGCGGCTCTCGACGTCGTCTACCGGCGCCTTCGTGAGCATGGACTCGGCAATCAGTGCGTGGAGCTCCATTCCAGCAGGGCCGACCGGAAGCATTTCCTGGGGCAGCTCAAGGCGGCTTGGGAGCATGGAGGCGGCGTCGATGCCTCCGAATGGGTGGCGATCAACGAGCGGCTGAGAATTCACCGCGATCAGTTGAATTCCTATGTCGAGGCCTTGCACAAGCGATACCCGAACGGTTGGACGCCGTACCTTGCACTCGGCATTGCCTTGAGATCAGGCGACGCTCCTGCACCGGACCTCTCCTGGATCGAGCGTGATGCTCATGATGCGGAGGCGTTGCGGGCGCTGGAGGATATGGCGGCCGAAGCCGGACTGGTCTTTACGTCCGTCGAACGACATCCTGCTCTTGATCTGGTCGACGCCCAGGACTGGTCTTCCGGGTGGCAGGAAACGCTGGTCGCGGCCGCGCAGTCTTTCCGCAATGCCGCGGAACTGCTGCGGGACGCGACTTCAGCTTACCTTGCCCATCTTGGGCTTGCAGCGAAGGACGATACGTCTCGCGGGGAACTGGCAGCTCTCTTGTCGCTCGCCACCACGCTGAACCACAGCACCGGCCGCGATATCTCCGCTGCCTTCGATCGGGACTTTGCCCAGATGGGTGGCGCTCTTGCGGATCTAACCCGATCGATCGACGCGTACCGGCAAGCAGAGGCAAGCGCGGCGGCCTCCTACCCGGAAAGCGCGGTGCGGGACATCGACGCGGACGATCTGGAGCGTCAGTGGAGAGATGCCGACGCATCCTTCTGGCCGAGCTCGATGCTGGGAAAGCGAAAGGTCCAGAAGCTGCTGCAAGGCTATGCGAGCGAGGGCAATGTCGATCCAGCCAGTGACCTGCCTCTCCTGCGCCGGATGAAGGAATGTCTGGCGAGCATCCACAACACCTCGCTCACCGGAAAGGCGTTGCCAGTACAGGGTCTGGTAACTGACACCGCAGCGGTTGCGGAGATACTGAACCTTGCTGCCGAGCTTCGCGGCGCATTGCGACTACCCGGACGCAGCCCGGAAGAAATCCGGTCTATGCTCCGGGCCATCGCACCTTGCCTCCGCGGGAGCCCTGACGATCGGCTAAGGCACGTTGGTACGAGACTTCTCGCGGCAATGCAGGGAATAGAGACGGCCAGAAACCGGTTTTCCGGAGTGGCTGGCAAGGAGTTCGACTCAAGGATAAATCCACAAGCAGTCGTGGAGCGAATGAGCGGCCTTGCCGATGCGCGCAATTTTCTGCGCGACTGGTCCGCCTGGTGCGGCGCCCGACGACGCGCAGTCCACAACGGGCTCGGGCCGCTAGTCGACGCGTTGGAGGCAGGGACCGTCGATCCCGGTGAAACACGTGCTGCATTCCGTCTCGCCTACGCCCGGTGGTGGTTGCCCAAGATCCTGGATGCCGATTCGA
>Ga0209793_1001000_pt1 | contig 21573 bp, 13 predicted proteins | sample EBPBio122009_DNA_FD_185863 | JGI IMG/M metagenome (GOLD analysis project Ga0209793, IMG submission 185863) | Wastewater treatment Type I Accumulibacter community from EBPR Bioreactor in Madison, WI, USA - Reactor 1_2/2/2009_ DNA (SPAdes) (version 2) | ecosystem: Engineered > Bioreactor > EBPR >... | reverse complement strand
GCGATGACATTGAAGAGCGTCGACTTGCCGGCACCCGAGGGGCCGGCAACGGCAACGGCCGCACCGGCGGGAATGGTGCAATCGAAGGCGAGGCGCTTTTCGGCAAAGCGCACGGTGACATCGGCAAGGCGAATGGCGGGATCAGGCATCGGAGCCGGGTCTTTCGGTTTGGCGGTCGGGCGCGGTCGAGGGCAGCGTCAGGAGGAGGCACAACACGCCGAGGATCAGCGCGATACCGGCGGCATCGGCCGTGCGGTAACTCGCCATGCGGGAGTACAGCAGCCAGGGCAGCGTGACGAAGCCATCCGCGCCGAAGATGGCGACGGCCCCGAGATCGCCGAGCGACAGCGCCATGGCGAAGGCGAAGGCGGTGAGGAAGGGCTTTTTCAGCGCCGGCCAATCGATGCGCAGGAAACGCCGCCAGCCGGTGACGCCGAGGCTGAGCGCAAGACGTGCAGTGCGGGACAGATGCGTGCGATAGGCCGGCTCCAGCACCCGGGTGACGAAGGGCAGCGCCATCAGGGCGTTGAGGACCGTGACGACGAAGGGCGCGAAGCGGCCCGTCTCGCCGAAGCTGCGCAGCATCAGGAACCAACCGGTGGCGACGACGACCGGCGGCACGAGCAGGATCAGCGAGCCGACAGCCGGAAGGGCACGGCCCATCAGCCGCGTGGCGACCCCGCCGTCGCCACTTTCGGCAAGGCGCGGCACTAGCACGACGGGAAGCGCGATCGTGAGGCTGAGGGTTGCGGAGGCGAGCGAGATGGCAAGGCTGGTGGCAAGCGCTCGATGGAGCTGCGCATCGGCCGCCAGCTTGCCGAAATCGGCTGCAAGGCCGGAGATAAGGGTCGCGGCAAGCGGGGCGGCGGTGAAGAGCGTGAAAAAGAGGATCACGACGCCATCGGAAACGCGACGACAACAACCGTCGAAGCGACGGATGGCGCGGCCGGCCGTCATGCCCTCTTCCGGCAGGCGGCCGAAAAGCGAGATGAGCCAGAGCAGGGCCGCCGTCACGGCGATCTGCAGGAAGGCGAGCAGCACGGCGCGCTGGGGATCGAAATCGAAGCGCAGCGCCTGGTAGATCGCAACCTCGATGGTCGTGGCCGCCGGCCCGCCGCCAAGGGTCAGCACAATGGTGAAGCTCGTCGCGCAAAGCATGAAGACGAGGCCGGCAATGCCGGGCAGCACGCGGCGGATGACCGGCCATTCGATAAGCCGGAAGACCGCGCCTGACCCCATGCCGAGATTGGCCGAGGACAGCCAGTATTCCGGTGGAATGCGGTCGAGTGCCGCGAGCATAAAACGCGCGGCAAGCGGCAGGTTGAAGAAGACATGCGCAATGAGGATACCGGCAAGCCCGTAGACGCTGACCGGGTTCTGCAAGCCGGCAAGGCGCAGGAGATCGTTGACGACGCCCTGCCGCCCCCAGATCTCCACCACGCCAAGCGCGGCAACAAGCGCCGGCAGGCCAAGCGGCACGACGGAGAGCCGGATGATCCAGACGCGGCCGGGAAACGTCCGCTGCCGGGCAAGCGCCCGGGCGACGGGAATGGCAAGCACGATGGAAAGCAGCGTCGAAAGCGCCGCCTGCACCAGCGTGAACCGCGCGACGCGGCCGATATAGGCATCGAAGAGCGGCGCTCCGCTGCTGCCCGCATGGGCGAGCAGCACGGCAGTCGCCGCGCCGACAAAGACGAGCACGCCGCCGAGGGCAAGGCCTCCGGCGATGTCGAGCGTCCGTCGTTCAGCGCGGGCGAAGATCATCTTATTTCGCGCTCATCGCGCCGAGCCATTCGTCGATCCAGGCCTTGCGGTTCGCAGCAACTTCATCCGACGACATCAGGAAGGTCTTTTCCGGCTTCACCAGCGCGTCGAACGCGGCCGGCAGCGGATCGCGCGTCTTGGCGGCCGGCATCATCCAGTTGGTTTCCGGGATGATCGACTGGAAATCCGGCCCCGTCATGAAGGTGAGGAACTGGCGGGCGAGGTCCTTGTCATGGGAGGTGCGCGTCAGGCCGGCGACCTCGATCTGGATGTAGTGACCCTCGGAGAAGGCCGCCGCCTTGTAGCGCTCGGTGTTTTCCGCGATCACATGGTAGGCCGGCGATGTCGTGTAGGAGAGCACCATCGGCGCTTCGCCCTTGGTGAAGAGACCATAGGCTTCCGACCAGCCGGGAGTGACGGTGAGGACGCGGTCCTTGAGCTTGGCCCAGGCTTCCGCCGACTTGTCGCCATAGACAGACTTCACCCAGAGCAGCAGGCCGAGGCCGGGCGTCGAAGTGCGTGGGTCCTCGATAACGATCTTCTGCGACGGATCGCCCTCGACCAGATCCTTGAGGCTCGCCGGCGGGGTCTTCAGCGCCTCGGTGTCGTAGACGACGGCGAAATGGCCGTAGTCATAGGGCAGGAACGTGTCGTCGGAGAAACCGCCCGGAACGGTGAGGCCTTCCGGCTTCAGGCCGTGCGGTTCGAAGAGGCCGGTCGCCTTGGCTTCCGTGATCAGGTTGGTGTCGAGGCCGAGGACGAGATCGGCCTTCGTGCCCTCGCCTTCCAGCTTGAGGCGGGTCAACAGCTCCACGCCGTCGGCGACGCCGACCCACTCGACCTTGCAGCCGCAGGACTTCTCGAAGGCTTCCTTGACCTTCGGCCCCGGTCCCCATTCGGAAACGAAGCTCTCATAGGTATAGACCGTCAGCGTCTTTTCCTGCGCGAAGGCGGGAAAGGCGAGGGATACGGCGAGCGCCGCGATGGAAGAAAGAAATGCCGTGCGCATCAGCGCCTCCTTGTCTGGTCACAAACGGGAATAGGGCGCTGGATTGAGCCGTCTAATCCCTCCGCCGGTACGAGCCGGATCAGGTTCTTCGGGTTGGCAAATGCCTCTCAGCCGGCAGGTCGAAACCCGCGAGCACCCCGTTAGAGCGAAAGAAGGCATAATCCCGCACGCTCCGGCGTGCAAGTGGCGGCCACGGAAACAGTCTGATGCGGAAATGGAAGGTCAGCCGGCCGAAGCAGGCGCGCCGAGGGCCTTCTCGATGGCCGGATAGAGCCCGTCCTTCAGGCTCTTGTCATCGAAGGGACCGACTCTCTTGTAGAGGATCGTGCCGTCGGGGCCGACGAGATAGGATTCCGGGATGCCGTAGACACCCCAGTCTATCGCCATCTTGCCGACGGGATCGAGGCCGATGGCCGAGAAGGGATTGCCGAGTTCACCGAGGAAACGCAGCGCATTCTCGCTGCCGTCCTTGTAGTTGACACCGACGACGGTAAGGCGCGGATCCTTCGACAGCGCCAGAATGACCGGATGCTCCTGACGGCAGGGCACGCACCAGGAGGCCCAGAAATTGACGAGCGTCAGCTTGCCCTTGACGACTTCCGCCGTCAGCGCCGGAACGGGCGCGCCGTCCTTCGTGGCCCCCAAGAGCGGTTCGAGATCACGGAAAGGCGCCCTGGTGCCGATCAGCGCGGAGGGGATTTCGGAAATGTCGCGGCCGGAATTGAGCTGCGTCCAGAAGATCAGCGCCAGGCCGAGGAAAATCGCCAGCGGCAGCGCGGCGAGGATCAGGCGCGTGCGCTTGCCCGCACCTTCGCTGCTCGTTTCACTCTCGCTCATTGCCCATCCTCGCGGCTCGCGGAGCGGCGACGGATGCCGGCGGCCTCGAGTTGCTCGATTTCGCGGTGGCGCGCGCGATGATCGAGCCAGACCCAGGCGACGAGGCCGAGCGTAACGGCAAAAGCGGCCGCATAGGACACCGCGACGTAGAAGGCGTGGCTCATGCGGCGCCTCCCGTCCGGCCGGCGGCGCGGGCCGCGTGGCGGCGCAGCACGGCGATGCGCCGGCGCAGGATCTCGTTGCGCATGGCAAGGATATGCAGCGTGAAGAACAGCAGCGTGAAGGCGACGGCCATCACGATGAGGGGCCAGAGGAATTCCGGGTCGATGGTCGGGCCGTCCATGCGGATGACGCTGGCCGGCTGATGCAGCGTATTCCACCATTCGACCGAGAATTTTATGATCGGGATGTTGACGAAACCGACGAGGATCAGCACGGCGCTGACCTTGGCGGCACGCGTCGGATCGTCCATGGCGCGGCCGAGGGCGATGAGGCCGAGATACATCAGGAACAGCACGAAGACGGAGGTGAGTCGCGCGTCCCACACCCACCAGGTTCCCCACATGGGCTTGCCCCAGAGCGAGCCGGTGATGAGCGCGACGAGCGTGAAGCAGGCGCCGATGGGCGCGGCAGCCTTGGCCGAGACGTCGGCGAGTGGATGGCGCCAGACGAGCGTGCCGAGCGCCGAGAGCGCCATGACCGAATAGCACATCATGGAAAGCCAGGCGGCTGGCACATGCACATACATGATGCGCACCGTCTCGCCCTGCTGGTAATCGCCCGTCGTCGTGAAGGAGAGGTAGAGGCCGGCGGCGAAGAGACAGAGCGTCAACCCCGCGAGCCACGGCCAGATCGTGGCGACCAGCGCCAGGAACCGCGTCGGGTTGGCGAGATCGCTGAATTTGCGGATGGCAAGGCTCGGTTCGCTCATGATGGTTCTTTAACGCGGAAGCATTCGGTCTTCAATTGATCTGCCGCAATCACTTTCTCGTCAGTCGCTCGAAAGACGAAGGGCCGCAGCCGCGGCGACCGGGCCGATGACCGCAAAGAACAGGTTGAGTGCGACGAGGATGAGGAAGGGCGGCAGGAACGGGGCAGGATCCTGGATTGCCGCATAGACCGCGCTCACCCCGAAGATCAGCACGGGAATGGCGAGCGGCAGCACGAGAATCGAGACGAGCAGCCCGCCGCGTGGCAGCGCCACCGCCACCGCCGCACCGGCCGCACCAATGAAGGTGATGGCGGGCGTACCGGCAAGCAGCGTCAGCGTCGTCGCGCCGATGGCGGTCTCGTCCATGTTCATGAAGAGGCCGAGCAGCGGCGCGGCGACGACGAGCGGCAGGCCGGTCGCGATCCAGTGCGCGAGGCATTTGACGAAGACGGTCAGCACCAGCGGCGTCTCCTGCATCAGGAGAAGATCGAGCGAACCGTCCTCGCGCTCGGCCTGGAACAGCCGGTCGAGGCCGAGCAGGGAGGCGAGCAGCGCGCCGATCCAGAGGATCGCGGGACCGATGCGGGCGAGGAGATTGAGGTCCGGCCCGACGCCGAAGGGAATGACGGCGACGACCGTCATGAAGAACAGCACACCGACCAGCGCGCCGCCACCGGCGCGCACGGAGAGTTTCAGGTCGCGGAAGAGAAGAGCGATCACCACACATCCTCCATGATCCCGGCAAAGCCCGTCATCCGCAATTCCTTCACCCCTTCCAGTCCCAGCGGCTGGTGCGTCGCGGCAATCGCGATGCCACCACGGGCTAGGTGAGCGGTGACGAGACCCGCGAACATGGTTTCGGCGGCCGCATCGAGGGCGGCCGTCGGCTCGTCCAGGATCCAGACCGGGCGCCAGGAAACGAGGAGCTTGGCCATCGCCATGCGCCGTTGCTGGCCGGCGGAGAGATAGCCGAAGGGAAGGTGCGCGATTCCGCCGAGGCCGACCGCTTCGACCGCCTCGATGACCGGCAGGCCCGCCCCGCCGGCAAAGTCGCCGAAGAAGGTCTGCCAGAAGGAAAGATTCTCCTCGACCGTCAGCTCCCGCTTCATCGCATTGCGATGGCCGAGATAATGCGCGGCCTCACCGACACGCTCGACCGGTTGCGCTGCAGCAAGGAGTTTTGCGGCTCCCGAATGGGCCGGCAGCAGACCGGCGAGAACGCGTAGCAGCGTCGACTTTCCCGACCCGTTCGCCCCCTTGACGACAAGCGCTTCGCCGCTTGCGATTTCAAAGGAAATATCTTGGAAAATCAGGTCTTCGCCGCGCTTGGCGCTCAATCCCTCGGCGACGAGCCGCATGATGCTTCACTTTCCCCTTACGACCTTGGTCGCAATGCAAAAAAATTGTCCCGATTTGCCCCTCGGCGGTCTGGATCGTTCCTTAGAAATTATCTATAACGCCCGCAACACGCCAGCGGTCGGCGTGAATTTCATCCAAGCGCCGAACACGGGAATGATTTCCGCGTACGGACAGCGGAAATGGCCGCACCCGCATCCCATTCGCGCCTCACAGGCGCTCGGGCGTTCGTACGTCAGCTTTCTGGCGCCAGACGAGACGGGGTATAAAGTGTCCAAATCCCTAGACAGTTTCAATTGTCGTTCGACCCTTACGGTGAACGGCACCGACTATGTTTACTACAGCCTTCCCAAGGCCGAGGCGAACGGCCTTGCCGGGGTCTCGAAGCTGCCCTACTCGATGAAGGTGCTTCTTGAGAACCTGCTGCGCTTCGAGGACGGCCGCTCGGTCACCAAGGAGCAGATCCTTTCGGTCGTCGACTGGCTGACCAACAAGGGCACGGTCGAAAACGAGATCGCCTATCGCCCGGCGCGCGTGCTGATGCAGGACTTCACCGGCGTTCCCGCCGTCGTCGACCTTGCGGCCATGCGCGACGCGATGGTCTCGCTCGGCGGCGACCCGGAAAAGATCAACCCGCTCGTTCCCGTCGACCTCGTCATCGACCACTCGGTCATCGTCGACGAGTTCGGCACGCCGACCGCCTTTGCCCGCAACGTCGAGCTGGAATACCAGCGCAACGGCGAGCGCTACCGCTTCCTCAAGTGGGGCCAGCAGGCGTTCCAGAACTTCCGCGTCGTTCCCCCGGGCACCGGCATCTGTCACCAGGTCAATCTGGAATATCTGGGCCAGACGGTTTGGACCAAGGAAGAAGACGGCGAGATCGTCGCCTACCCGGATACCTGTGTCGGCACGGACAGCCACACGACCATGATCAACGGCCTTGGCGTTCTCGGCTGGGGCGTGGGCGGCATCGAAGCGGAAGCCGCCATGCTCGGCCAGCCGGTCTCCATGCTTCTGCCCGAGGTCATCGGCTTCAAGCTGACCGGCAAGCTCAAGGAAGGCGTCACGGCGACCGACCTCGTGCTGATGGTCGTGCAGATGCTGCGCAAGAAAGGCGTCGTCTCGAAGTTCGTCGAATTCTTCGGCCCCGGCCTCGACAACATGACGCTCGCCGACCGCGCGACGATCGGCAATATGGGCCCGGAATACGGCGCGACCTGCGGCTTCTTCCCGGTCGACGGCGAGACCGTCAACTACCTCACCATGTCCGGCCGCGAAGAGCAGCGCATCGCGCTCGTCGAAGCCTATTCGAAGGCGCAGGGCATGTGGCGTGACGGCGACGGCTCCGACCTCGTCTTCACCGACACGCTCGAACTCGACCTCGGCGACGTGGTTCCGGCCATGGCCGGCCCGAAGCGTCCGGAAGGCCGCATCCCGCTGGAAAACATCGCCTCCGGCTTCGCGACGTCGATGGACAACGACTACAAGAAGCCCGGCCAGCTTTCGAACCGCTATGCCGTCGAAGGCACGGACTACGATATCGGCCATGGCGACGTCGCCATCGCCGCCATCACGTCCTGCACCAACACGTCCAACCCGTCGGTCCTCATCGCCGCCGGCCTTCTCGCCCGCAACGCGGTCGCCAAGGGCCTGAAGACGAAGCCCTGGGTCAAGACGTCGCTGGCACCGGGATCGCAGGTCGTCGGCGAATACCTTGCCAAGTCGGGCCTGCAGGCCGACCTCGACAAGCTCGGCTTCAACCTCGTCGGCTTCGGCTGCACGACCTGCATCGGCAATTCCGGCCCGCTGCCGGCGCCGATCTCCAAGACGATCAACGACAAGGGCCTGATCGCTGCGGGCGTCCTCTCGGGCAACCGCAACTTCGAAGGCCGTATCTCGCCGGACGTGCAGGCGAACTACCTCGCCTCCCCGCCGCTCGTCGTCGCCTACGCGCTCGCCGGCTCGGTCCAGAAGGACCTGACCAGCGAGCCGCTCGGCGAGGACCAGAACGGCAACCCCGTCTACCTCAAGGACATCTGGCCCTCCTCGAAGGAGATCCAGGAGTTCATCATGAAGTACGTCACGCGTGAGCTTTACGCCACGAAGTATGCCGACGTCTTCAAAGGCGACGAGAACTGGCAGGCCGTGCAGGTTCCCGAGGGACAGACCTACGCCTGGGACGACAAGTCGACCTATGTGCAGAACCCACCCTATTTCGTGGGCATGGGCAAAACCGGCTCGGGCCTCAAGAACATCGAAGGCGCGCGCGTCCTCGGTCTCTTCGGCGACAAGATCACGACCGACCACATTTCGCCGGCCGGTTCGATCAAGGCGGCTTCCCCGGCCGGTGCGTACCTCACGGACAATGGCGTCGCGGTCGCGGACTTCAACCAGTACGGCACGCGCCGTGGCAACCATGAAGTCATGATGCGTGGCACCTTCGCCAATATCCGCATCCGCAACCACATGCTCGGTCCGAACGGCAAGGAAGGCGGCTACACGATCCACTATCCGTCCAAGGAAGAGATGTCGATCTACGACGCGGCCATGAAGTACAAGGCCGAGGGCGTTCCGCTCGTCATCTTCGCCGGCGTCGAATATGGCAACGGCTCCTCGCGCGACTGGGCGGCCAAGGGCACCAACCTCCTCGGCGTCAAGGCCGTGGTGGCGCAGTCCTTCGAGCGCATCCACCGCTCCAACCTCGTCGGCATGGGCGTCGTGCCCTTCGTCTTCGAGGAAGGCACTACCTGGGCTTCGCTCGACCTCAAGGGCGACGAAGTCGTCACGATCGAGGGCCTGGAAGGCGACATCAAGCCGCGCGAGAAGAAGATCGCCAAGATCGCCTACTCCGACGGCACGGTGAAGGAAGTTCCGCTCCTCTGCCGCATCGATACGCTGGACGAGGTGACCTACATGAACAACGGTGGCATCCTGCAGACCGTTCTTCGCGACCTCGCCGCCTGAGCGGCTTCAGCCTGAAAAATGCGATGCCGGGGCGAAAGCCCCGGCATTTTCATTTCATCGTTCCCGGAAAATCCGTCGGCGACGGCTCCGTCGCGGCACCTTCGCCGAGGGCGCGCTGCATGAAGACGGTATCGAGCCAGCGGCCGTGCTTGAAACCGGTTGCGGTCAGGCGGCCCGAATGTTCGAAGCCGGCCGCACCGTGCACGGCGATGGAGGCCGGATGCGCGCCGCCGATCACCGCCACCATCTGGCGGAAGCCGCAATCCGTGCAGCGCCGGATGAGTTCCGCCAGCAATGCCTTGCCGATGCCCCTGCCGCGCGCCTCCGGCGCCAGATAGACCGAGTCCTCCACGAGCCAGCGATAGGCCGGCCGCGTGCGGAAAGCCGAGGCATAGGCATAGCCGAGGATGAGGCCGGTCTGCTCGACCGCGACGATATAGGGATAACCCTTGCCGGTGATCGCCGTGAAGCGCGTCGCCATCTGGTCGAGCGTAGGTGGGTCGACCTCGTAGCTCGCCACGCCGTTCAGCACGGATTCGCGGTAGATTTCGGTGAAGGCGGCAATGTCGCCGAGCGCGGCGGTGCGGATGACGAAGCTCATGGAAGCCTGCGTTTCGTGGAACGGTTCCGGTAAGGTGCGCAGCGTTTTGCGGCCGGAATTGCGTGAGCGCAAGCACAAACAGGGGATGGGGTTAACCCATCCCCTGCCATAGAGGCCGTATCGGGGGTCGCGTCAGGCGCCGTAGACGATCAGCAGGTCCTTGGCGTCGATCTGGTCGCCGGCCCTGACGAGCACTTCGGAGATCATGCCGTCCTTCTCCGCATGCAGTGCCGTTTCCATCTTCATCGCCTCGATGGAGAGCAGCACGTCACCGGCCTTGACCGGCTGGCCGGCCGAGACCGCGACGGTCGAGATGACGCCCGGCATCGGTGCGCCGAGATGGGCGGCATTGCCGTTGTCGGCCTTACGGCGCACGGCCGAGGTGGCGGCACGGTTGCGATCCGGCACCTTGATGAGGCGCGACTGGCCGTTCAACTCGAAGAACACCTTCACCATACCCTGCGCATCCGGCTCGCTGGTCGCCTGGTGCAGGATGACCAGCGACTTGCCGCGTTCGATTTCCGGCTGCAACTCCTCACCCGGCGCAAGGCCGTAGAAATAGGCCGGCGTCGGCAGCACGCTGACGGGGCCGTACATGTCGGCGGCCAGCGCATAGTCGGTGAAGACCTTCGGATACATCAGGTAGGAGGCGAACTCGAAATCGTCGACCTTGCGCTCCAGCTTGTCCTCGACGGTCCTGCGCTCAGCATCGAGATCGGCCGGCGGCAGCAGCGAGCCGGGCACGGCGGTATAGGGCGCCTCGCCCTTCAGCGCCTTCTTCTGCAGGCCCGCCGGCCAGCCGCCCGGGGGCTGGCCCAGATCGCCGCGCAACATGGAGACGACAGAGTCGGGGAAAGAGACGTCCTTAGCCGGATTCTCGACGTCGGCGACGCTCAGCTCCTGGCTCACCATCATCAGCGCCATGTCGCCCACCACCTTGGAGGATGGCGTCACCTTGACGATGTCGCCGAACATCTGGTTGGCATCGGCATAGGCCTGCGCGACCTTGTGCCACTTGGTCTCGAGGCCAAGCGAGCGGGCCTGTTCCTTGAGGTTGGTGAACTGGCCGCCCGGCATTTCATGCAGATAGACCTCCGAGGCCGGTCCCTTGAGGTCGCTTTCGAAGGCGGCGTACTGGAAGCGCACGGCCTCCCAGTAGAAGGAGATGCGGCGGATCCATTCGGGATCGAGGCCCGGATCGCGTTCCGACCCTTTCAGCGCCTCGACGATCGAGCCGAGGCAGGGCTGGGACGTGTTGCCGGAAAGGGCATCCATCGCCGCATCCACCACGTCGACGCCGGCATCCACGGCGGCAAGCACGGTCGCGGCCGCGATGCCCGACGTGTCGTGCGTGTGGAAATGGATCGGCAGGTCCGTCGCCTCGCGCAACGCCTTGAACAGCACGCGGGCGGCAGCGGGCTTCAGGAGACCGGCCATGTCCTTCAGCGCGATCATGTGCGCCCCGGCCTTTTCCAGCTCGGCGGCGAGGCTGGTGTAATATTTGAGATCGTATTTCGGGCGGGCCGAGTTCAGGATATCGCCCGTATAGCAGATCGCCGCCTCGCAGATGCGGTTCTCCTCGGCAACGGCGTCCATCGAGACGCGCATGTTGTCGACCCAGTTGAGGCAGTCGAAGACACGGAAGACATCGATACCGCCCTTGGCCGCCTGCCGCACGAAATACTTCACGACATTGTCGGGATAGTTCTTGTAGCCGACGCCGTTGGCGCCGCGCAGCAGCATCTGGAGAAGCAGGTTCGGCGCATCCTCGCGGATACGGGCAAGGCGCTCCCACGGATCTTCCGTGAGGAACCGCATGGAGACGTCGAAGGTCGCACCGCCCCAGCATTCCAGCGAGAAGAGCTGCGGCAAGGCGCGCGCATAGGTGCCGGCGACGCGGGCGATATCGTGCGTGCGCATGCGCGTCGCCAGCAGCGACTGGTGACCATCGCGCATGGTCGTGTCGGTGAGGAGCACCCGGCTTTCGCCGCGCAGCCACTCGCCGAACTTCTTCGGACCGAGCTCGTCGAGCTTCTGCTTGGTGCCGGCGGGGATATCGCCGCCGATGAAGGGCACGACGGGCCTGGCGACATCGGCCGGCGGCTTCGGACGGCCCTTGGCCTCCGGATGGCCGTTGACGGTGACGTCGGCGATATAGGTGAGCAGCTTCGTCGCGCGGTCCTGACGCTTGACCTGCTGGAACAGCTCCGGCGTCGTGTCGATGAAGCGGGTCGTGTAGGTATTGTCGCGGAAGGCCTCGTGGCCGATGATCGCTTCCAGGAAGGTCAGGTTGGTAGCAACGCCGCGGATGCGGAATTCGCGTAGCGCCCGGTCCATGCGGTTGATCGCCTCGCCCGGCGTGCTGCCGGAAGCCGTGACCTTGACGAGCAGCGGGTCGTAGTAGCGGGTGATATAGGCCCCGGTATAGGCCGTGCCGCCGTCGAGACGGATGCCGAAACCGGCGGCCGAGCGGTAGCCGGTGATGCGGCCGTAGTCCGGGATGAAGTTCTGTTCCGGGTCCTCCGTGGTGATGCGGCACTGGAGCGCATGGCCGTTGAGGCGGATGTTTTCCTGCGCGGGAACGCCCGATTCCGGCGTGCCGATGGCCTCACCGTCGAGGATGTGGATCTGCGCCTTGACGATATCGATGCCCGTCACGACTTCCGTGACGGTATGCTCGACCTGGATGCGCGGGTTCACCTCGATGAAGTAGAACTTGCCGCTCTCGACATCCATCAGATACTCGACCGTGCCGGCGCCGACATAGTTGGTCGCCTGACCGATCTTCAGCGAATAGTTGGCCAGCTCCTGGCGCTGCGCCTCCGTCAGATAGGGAGCAGGCGCGCGCTCGACGACCTTCTGGTTGCGGCGCTGGATGGAGCAGTCGCGCTCGAAGAGATGCACCACATTGCCGTGGGTATCGCCGAGGATCTGGCTCTCGACGTGGCGCGCGCGCTCGACGAGCTTTTCGAGATAGACCTCGTCCTTGCCGAAGGCGGCCTTGGCCTCGCGCTTGGCTTCCGTCACCTCGCGGATCAGGTCCTTCGGGTCGCGGATGGCGCGCATACCGCGTCCACCGCCGCCCCAGGAAGCCTTGAGCATGACGGGATAGCCGATTTCGGCGGCGAGGCGATGGATTTCCGCCTCATTGTCCGGCAACGGATCGGTCGCCGGCACGACCGGCACGCCGACGGAAATGGCAAGATTGCGCGCCGCGACCTTGTTACCGAGCTGGCGCATGGTGGCCGGGCGCGGGCCGATGAAGATGATGCCGGCGGCATCGCAGGCATCGACGAATTCCGGGCTTTCCGACAGAAGGCCATAGCCTGGATGGATCGCATCGGCCCCGGAAAGCCTGGCGACGCGAATTACTTCCTCGATGGAGAGATAGCTCTCGATCGGTCCGAGATCACGATCCAGATGCGGGCCGCGGCCGATCTGGTAGCTCTCGTCCGCCTTGAACCGATGCAGCGCCAGTTTGTCCTCTTCCGCCCATATCGCAACTGTTTTCAGACCGAGTTCATTGGCCGCGCGGAACACACGGATGGCGATTTCGGAACGGTTGGCGACAAGGATCTTGGAAATGGGCAAGTCGGACTCCTCAATGACCTGGATGGGGGACCTTCGAGCGGGAAATGCTGCACCCGCGAAGAGAATTATTAGCGGGTAATTTCCAAAGTGCAATTTTATCGTCGTCATGGAACAAAAGATTTGCGCCGCCGGAAACAATCCCGGCGGCGGCTGAGGAGGTTCCTCGAAGCTAAACCTTTTAAAAACAGACCGTTATGCCATGTCCGCGTGGCGCCGCCCCGCTAGGAGACCAGCCCCAGGCGGAAGGCGATGGCAATGGCATGGTGCCGGTTGCGGGCGCCGAGCTTTTCCTGGATGCCGTTCATGTACCAGTCGACCGTATGGTTCGAGATACCGAGGACGCGTCCGATATCGTGCGAGGTCATGCCCTGGGCGAGCAGCGCCAGCGCCTCCATTTCGCGCCGCGTCAACTCGACGTCGACAATCGCCGAAAGCCGCTCGGCCTCCTGCGGATCGGCCGCATGAAGGAGCTTCCAGTAGAGCTGGCGGGCGATGCTGTCGAACAGCGCCATCTCCGCCTTTTCCAGCTCGACCGGCCTGCCGCCGATGCTGAGGCTGCCGAGAAGCCCGCGCCGGCCATGGACCGGAAACAGGTAGCCGTCCTCCAGCCCGTTCTGCCGCGCATCGACCATCATGCGCTCCATGCGCTTGCGGTGCGGGCTGGCCCGGAATGCGCCGAGCGTATCGCGCCAGCGGAAGCCCGTCTGGGCATGGCCGAGATAGCGCACGGTCGGATCGACCTGCATGTAGCTTCTGCGCAGATAGGTCTCCGGCCAGCCCTCCGGCCAGCGCCCCGCCAGCAGCAGGCTCAGCACGCTTTCCACCGGTCTCGGCGTCTGGTTAAGCCAATAATACTCGAAGCCGTAGAGTTCGATGAGACGCTCGAATTCGGCTGTCGTCTCCTCTCTACCACGCAACTCGTCGATCAGTGCAAGGAACTGCACCAGCAAGTTGATCTTCATATTCCCCGCGCTTGACTAGCTTTGCATAACCAACTGATAAAGCTGAATCAGGCCGACAACCGGCCCAAGCGCCCCTCTGATATCCCCGCTGAACAATTGGCAGGATTGCAGGACGAAAATCAATCGCTTTGCGTGCATAACTGACCTGAAATCGTACAATCACGCAAGATTTCAGGCGCGTTATCAAATTTGCTTGACTGCGAAGAACTTTTGCCGCTTCCGCTGGTTAATACCTTCTGCCAAGGGACTGAAGGTGCCAACGTTGCACCGCACAACAGCTAATGCCGGAAAGGCTCCATTCCGTGTCTTTGTTTCAGGTCTATGCCCGGGCCCTCAGCTATCTTGGCATCTATAAGCTCCGGGTCGGGCTGGTGGTTGCCGCCAATATCGTGCTTGCCGTGATCACCATCGCCGAACCCATCCTGTTCGGCCGTATCATCGATGCCATTTCCACCAAGAGCGACGTTACGCCGATCCTGCTGATGTGGGCCGGCTTCGGCCTCTTCAACACCGTCGCCTATGTGCTCGTCGCGCGCGAGGCGGACCGGCTGGCCCATGGCCGCCGCGCCAGCCTGCTGACGGAAGCCTTCGGCCGCATCATCTCCATGCCGCTCGCCTGGCACAGCCAGCGCGGCACCTCCAACGCGCTGCACACGCTGCTGCGCGCCTGCGAGACACTGTTCAGCCTCTGGCTGGAATTCATGCGCACACACCTTGCCACCGCCGTGGCGCTCGCCCTGCTCATCCCCACCGCTTTCGCGATGGACTATCGCCTGTCGCTGGTGCTGGTGGTGCTCGGCGCGCTCTATGTCGTCATCGGCAAGGTGGTGATGAACCGCACGCGCGAGGGCCAGGCCTCGGTGGAGAACCATTACCACACCGTCTTCTCCCATGTGTCGGACTCGATCAGCAACGTCTCCGTCGTGCACAGCTACAACCGTATCGAGGCGGAGACGCGCGAGTTGAAGCAGTTCGCCGAGCGGCTGATCAACGCGCAGTTCCCGGTGCTCGACTGGTGGGCGCTCGCCAGCGCGCTGAACCGCATCGCCTCGACCATCTCCATGATGACGATCCTCGTCATCGGCACGGTGCTCGTCCAGCGGGGCGAGATCCGCGTCGGCGACGTCATCGCCTTCATCGGCTTTGCCGGCCTGCTCATCGGCCGCCTCGACCAGATGAAGGCGTTCGCCACGCAGATCTTCGAGGCGCGCGCCAAGCTGGAGGATTTCTTCACGCTGGAAGACGCCGTGAAGGAACGCGAGGAGCCGACCGGCGCCGGCGACCTCGGCGAGGTGAAGGGCAGGGTGGAATACCGCAATGTCGGTTTCGACTTCGCCAATGCCACGCAGGGCGTGCGCGACGTCTCCTTCACGGTGGAGGCCGGCCAGACCGTCGCCATCGTCGGCCCGACGGGCGCCGGCAAGACGACGCTCGTCAACCTGCTCCAGCGTGTCTACGAGCCGCAATCCGGCCAGATCCTCATCGACGGCGTGGACATCGCGACCGTGACGCGCAAATCGCTGCGCCACTCCATCGCCACCGTGTTCCAGGACGCGGGCCTGCTCAACCGCTCGATCTCCGACAATATCCGCCTCGGCCGCGAGGGCGCGAGCCAGGAGGAGATCGAGGCCGCAGCCGAGGCCGCGGCGGCGAACGACTTCATCGTCTCGCGCCAGAACGGCTACGAGACCCATGTCGGCGAACGCGGAAACCGGCTTTCGGGCGGCGAGCGCCAGCGCATCGCGATTGCCCGCGCCATCCTGAAGAACGCGCCGATCCTCGTGCTCGACGAGGCAACCAGCGCGCTCGACGTGGAAACGGAAGCCCGCGTGAAGGCGGCCATCGATTCGCTGCGCCGGGGCCGCACGACCTTCATCATCGCACACCGCCTGTCGACGGTCCGCGAAGCCGATCTCGTCGTCTTCATGGATCATGGTGAGGTGGCGGAGATGGGCACGTTCAACGATCTCAGCCAGAGCAACGGCCGCTTCGCCGCGCTGCTGCGCGCCAGCGGCATCCTGACGGACGACGACGTGCGCAAGAGCCATACGGCGGCATAAACTTACCGCTTGCCTGAATCGTTATGCTTGACCGACAGGGCCTGAAGGCCCTGCCGTTTTGCATTCTGGCTAATCACCGCAGCCTGCCAGTCAAGATAGCGCGCATAGGCGAAGTGCAGGCCGATCCCGGCCAGCGTATAGAGCGTGCCGAATAGCGGGTTCCTGCCGGTCACGAACATCAGCACCTGCCCCACCATGGCAAGGATGGTGCCGAAGATGAAGACGGCGAGCGAATGCCGGCCGACGGCGGCGAGCGAATGGGAAAGCGGCAAGGCGGCCCAGCGCGACAGGACCGGGATTGTCGCCACCAGATAGGCACCGGCCAGAACATGCAGGAGGCGCGTGGTCGAGAGGAACGTCTTGTCGAAGCCGGTCAGCACAGCGGGAAGACCGTAGGAAAAATCGATGCTCCACCAGGAAAAGACCACCCACAGCATCGAGACGAGAAGATAAGCGGCCGATAGCACCGTCAGGACCGGATTGCGCGGAATGCCGCCCGCCCTCGCCTTCAGTACGCCGACGAAGCCGATGACGAAGAGGAACTGCCAGGAGAGCGGATTGAGGAACCAGTAGCCGTCGTCGAGGAAGTTCGACGGGGCGATGCGCCAGATGCCGGCCGCAAGCCAGATCGTACCGGAGACGGCGAGAAGCAGCCGCGGGCTCTGCCGGTAGAGCCAGAAGAAGCCCGGCAGCATCAGGAACAGCACGGCATACATGGAAAGGATGTTGTTGTAGCCGAACTGGTGGCCGAGCAGCACCATGCTGACGACGCCCTGTTCCGTGCGGTCAACGACGGCGCGCAGGTTGATTTCCGACAGCAGGTCCTGCCGCCCGAACCACAGCGCCCCGCCCGCGAAGATGGCGAAGGTGATGATGCTCGTCATGATATGGGCGACATAGAGCGTCAGCGCCCGCCGCAGGATGCGCAGCGTCACCGCCAGCCGCTCGCCCACCGCAAAGCGCGATCCATAGGCAAGGCCGACCGACATGCCGGAAATGAGAACAAAGGCTTCCGCCGAATCGGAGAAGCCGAAGTTCTTGTGCGTCAGGTGTTCCAGATACTGACCTGGAACGTGATTGACGAAGATCGTCAGGAGGGCGATGGCCCGGAAGACGTCGAGGCGCGTGTCGCGTTGCCGCGGCACGGCGCCTGTCAGTCTGGTCGCGTCTGTCATGATGCTCCGATCCACAAAGGTGGATCAGAGCAAATAGCCCTCGTTTGAAGATTTGATGACAGTGCCGTTGATCGTGGCCTGCCATCCACCTTCATCCGCCCGGTCGACGCGGATGGTGAGCTTCTTCCCGTCGATCACCAGCGTCGCGCTGTAGCCCTCCCACGCCGCCGGCAGCACCGGCTCGACGAAGAGACGGCCACCTTCCTTGCGGATGCCGAGGATGCCCTCGACGGCCGCGCGGTAGAGCCAGCCGGCCGAGCCCGTATACCAGGTCCAGCCGCCGCGGCCCGTGCGCTCGCCTTCGCCATAGACGTCTGCGGCGACCACATAGGGTTCCACGCGATAGCGTTCCGCGGCATCCGCATCGAGCGCGTGCTTGACGGGATTGAGCAGGTCGAGGCAGGCGAAAGCGTCGTCGCCCCGGCCCTGCCGCGCCAGCGCCAGCACGACCCAGGTCGCGGCATGGGTATACTGGCCGCCGTTCTCGCGCACGCCCGGGGGATAGGCCTTGATGTAGCCGGGATCCTGCGGGGTTTCGGAAAGCGGCGGGGTGAACAGGCGGATGATGCCGTTCTCCCGGTCGACAAGCTCCGCCATGACAGCGTCCATCGCCTGCCGTGAGCGATCCCCATCGCCTTCGCCGGAAAGCACGCTCCAGCTCTGCGCGATGGAATCGATACGGCATTCGTCGCTTGTCGCCGAGCCGAGCGGCGTGCCGTCGTCATAATAGCCGCGGCGGTAATAGCCGCCGTCCCAGCCCGCCGTTTCCAGCGATTCCTTGAGGCCGCCGAGATGGCCCTCCCAGGCATCGGCGCGGCCATGATCGCCGCGCTCGCGGGCGAGCGGGATGAAGCCGCGCAGCGTGCCGGCCAGGAACCAGCCAAGCCAGACGCTGGTGCCGCGGCCGGCTTCGCCGACACGGTTCATGCCGTCGTTCCAGTCGCCGCCGAGCATGAGCGGCAGGCCGTTCTCGCCGGTGCGCTTCAGCGCGAGGTCGAGGGCACGCGCGCAATGCTCATAGAGCGGCGCTTCTTCGCCCGAGCGGCCGGGCCTGTAGAAGGAATCATGCTGGCCCTCGGCAAGCGCCGGGCCTTCGATAAAGGCAAGCGTCTCATCGAGCACGGCGCGGTCACCCGTCACGCGGCAATAGTATTCCACCGCATGGGCAAGCCACACGACGTCGTCCGAGATCATCGTGCGCACGCCCGCACCGGTATCCGGAAGCCACCAGTGCTGCACGTCGCCCTCGACGAACTGGCGCGCGGCCGCGTTGAGGATCTGCTTGCGGGCAAGCTCCGGGTGATGCAGCAGGAAGGCAAGCGTATCCTGCAATTGGTCGCGGAAGCCATAGGCGCCGCTTGCCTGATAGAAGGCCGTGCGGGCCATGATGCGGCAGCCGAGCGCCTGATAGGGCAGCCAGTCGTTGACCATGCGGTCGAGCGCCGCATCCGGCGTCTTGACCTGCAGCGTGCCGGTGAAGCCCTCCCAGAAGGCGCGCACAGACGCCATGACCGTATCGAAATCGGCCGTGCGGGCCTTGTCGGCCAGCGCACGCGCGCTGTCCGCATCAGCGGTGTCGCCAAGCACGAAGAGCAGTTCCCGCTTCTCGCCCGGCTTCAGCGTGATATCGACGGCAAGCGCCGCGCAGGGATCGCCGATACCGTCGGCATTGCCGGGCAGCGGTTCGCCCGAGGCGACGGCCGCCGGCAGGACGATGTCACCGGTGCGGCCGATGAAGTCGCGGCGTCTCGCGGTAAAGCCCGTCAGCGGTGTATCGACGGCGAAGAAGCTGGTCCGGCCGGCGAAATCGAGGCTGTAGGGATTGGCGGCGAAGAGCGCGCCGCTCTCCTCATCCCGGCTGGTCAGCACGAAGGGCGCGGTCCTGGCGGGATTGTTGCCGAGCACCCATTCGACATAGCCATAGACGGAGAGGCTGCGTTCGGTTTCACCGGTATTCTTCACGACAAGGCGCGAATACTTGACCGGGTCCTCGGGATCGACGGTCTGCACGAGATCCAGCTCGATACCGTCCTCCCAGCTCCGGAAGGCCGTATAGCCGAGGCCATGCCAGGTCTCGAACTTCACCGAGGGCTTGCGCGACAGCGCCGCGAACGGCGTCATGACCGTGCCGCGCTCGCGATCCCGCACATAGAAGGCCTCGCCGGGACGGTTGATAACCGGATCGTTGGTCCAGGGCGTGAGCTGGAAATCACGCGAATTGCGGCTCCAGGTGAAGCCCGCGCCCTCCGCGGAGGCGTGGAAGCCGAATTCACGGTTGGCGATGACGTTGATCCACGGCTGGGGCGTCGCCTCGCCGCCGCGCAGGCGCACGGCATATTCGCGGCGGTCGGCGTTGAAGCCGCCGAAACCATTCCAGAAGGTAAGGCCCTCGCCGTCGATGGCGACGGGTTCGGCAACAGGGGCCGGCAGCTTCGCCACCGGCGTTTCCACCTTCGTCTCATCTTCGCCACGCGGCGTCGAATAGAGCGATACGGTGCGGGCGATCTGGTCGGCAAGCGTGCCGTTGCGCGCGTGGAAGACGGCGCGGGCGGTCGCCAGAAGCGCCTGCCAGGTGGAAACCTCCATCAGGTCGCGGCGCACCGTGAAGACATGCTGACGCACGCCGTCCGACTGCCCGCGCATGCGCAGGTTCTCGCACAGATAATCGAGCGTGTGCTGCATGTCCTGCGCATAGGAAGCGGCGCGCTCATTGAGGATGACGAGATCGGCGGTGACGCCGCGGTGGCGCAGATATTCCTGCGCACGCAGCGCCTCGCGAGCGACGTCGAGGTCTATCTCGTCGTTGATGCGCAGAACGAAGATCGGGAAGTCGCCCGAGATCGCCAGCGGCCACAGGGCTGACTGGGCGGCAAGGCCCGTCTGGATCGTACCGGCATCGGCTCTCAGATGCATGTCCGGATAGGTGAGATAGCGGCCGAGCATCTGGAAGCTCGCCGCCTCCTGCGAGGTGACGCCGACATGGCGCATATGCACCTGCGAACGTGTCCAGGCATGGATCATTTCATGATTGAAGGCGTCCGGGTGACGGTAGCGGTCGATGGCCGAGTCCACCTCCGCGCGGCTCGGGGCCGCGATGGTCCAGAAGATGACCTTGACCTTCTTGCCGGCCGGAACGCGCACCACACGGCGCAGCGCCATGACCGGATCGAGTGTGAAGCCATCCGTGCCCGAGAGCTGCGCGCCCGCGTCGAAGGCGGCGGCGTCTGCCAGCGAGCGGCCACGGCCGATGAAGCGGCGACGGTCGGTCTCGACCTCGGTGCGACGCGACGGGCCAGCATTGTCGACGATCAGATGGGCGATCGCCATATCCGGCTCGTTCGGGTTGCGCTTCTGGCGCTCGGCGCGGACGACGTCGCCGCGCGCGTCGATCTCCGTACGCACGAACATCTTCGAGAAGAGCGGATGCGCGTTGTCGGCGTCATCGGTCGAGATGACCGGCTCCATATAGGAGGTCACCTCGATGAAACGGTCTTCCGTGCCGGTGTTGAGCAGCGTCAGGCGGCGGCCCTCGGCATCGTGTTCGGTGGCGACGATGACCTCGACCTCGCTGGTGAGCTTGCCGATGGTCTTGACGAATTCCGCCTTGTCGTCGCCGAACTGGGTCTTCGTCTCCTCGCCCTCGACGCGCTTCGGCTCGGCGGTGGCGGACCACCACTCGTTCGTCGCCATGTCGCGCAGGAAGAGGAAGGAACCCCAGCGGTCTTCCGTCGGGTCGGGCTTCCAGCGGGTGACGGACTGGCCGTTCCAGCGCGAATAACCGGCGCCGGTCGCGGTCAGCATGACCGAGTAGTGGCCGTTCGACAGGAACACGGCTTCGCGCTCGCGGGAAATCGGATCCTTGAAGACGCGGATTTCCGGGCGCAGCAGATCGGCCTGCGTGCTGCCCACGGTTTCCGGCTCGCGCTTGGCGTTGATGACCGGAATGTCGCGCGGGGCCTTCTCCTGCAGCAGCAGCTCCGCCGCCTCGATGACCGGATCGGCATGGAAACGTTCGCGCAGCGCGCCGTTGAAGACGACGTTGGCGACGGCGGCGATCGACATGCCGTGATGGTGCGCCATGTAGTTCTTCACCACGGCGCAGGTCTTGCCCTCCGGCACGCGGGTCGGCGTGAAGTCGACGGCGTCATGGAAGCCGTAGACGCCGAGCGCGCCGAGCTTGCGCAGGCGCTCAAGGTTTTCGAGCGCTTCCTTCGGCGCATATTGCGCGGCGAGCAGCGAGGCATAGGGCGCGATGACGGCGTTCTGGCCGAGGCCGCGCTTGAGGCCGAGCGTGGGCACGCCGAAATTGGTGTACTGGTAGGT
>Ga0209793_1000996_pt1 | contig 21669 bp, 21 predicted proteins | sample EBPBio122009_DNA_FD_185863 | JGI IMG/M metagenome (GOLD analysis project Ga0209793, IMG submission 185863) | Wastewater treatment Type I Accumulibacter community from EBPR Bioreactor in Madison, WI, USA - Reactor 1_2/2/2009_ DNA (SPAdes) (version 2) | ecosystem: Engineered > Bioreactor > EBPR >... | reverse complement strand
TGAACTTCGCCAACGGCTCCAAGCTGAAGGCCAAGCTCGTCGGTACGGATCCCAAGACGGACCTTGCTCTTCTCAAGGTCGAGCCGAAGACGCCGCTGAAGGCCGTGCCCTTCGGCGATTCCCGCACCATGCGCATTGGCGACTGGGTGATGGCGATCGGCAATCCGTTCGGCCTCGGCGGCTCGGTCACGGTCGGCATCATCTCGGCACGCGGCCGCAACATCAATGCCGGCCCCTACGATAACTTCATCCAGACGGACGCGGCCATCAACCGGGGCAATTCCGGCGGCCCGCTGTTCAACATGAAGGGCGAGGTCATCGGCATCAACACGGCGATCATCTCGCCGTCGGGCGGCTCCATCGGCATCGGCTTCTCCGTGCCGACGGAACTGGCGCAGAACATCTTCACCCAGCTTCGCGAATTCGGCGAGACGCGGCGCGGCTGGCTCGGCGTGCGTATCCAGCCCGTCACCGACGATATCGCCGAAAGCCTCGGCATGACCGAGACGAAGGGCGCGCTGGTCGCCGGCATCATCAAGGGCGGGCCGGTCGACAACGGCTCGATCCAGACCGGCGACGTCATCGTCCGCTTCGACGGCAAGGACGTGCATGAGATGCGCGACCTGCCGCGCGTCGTCGCCGAAAGCCCCGTCGGCAAGGCGGTGGATGTCGTCCTGCTGCGCAACGGCAAGGAGACGACCGTCAAGGTCACGCTCGGCCGTCTCGAGGACGGCGAGGACACGACCGATGCCGGGGAGGAGGCGACGCAGGACGAGGGCGCTACGGATGAAGGCGCGACGCCGGAAACGGGCGAGCAGGCCGAACCGAAGAAGACCGAGACGATTCTCGGCATGGGCATCGGCGATCTCGATCAAGACGCGCGCAAGACCTTCGATATCGTGGAAAGCGTCAAGGGCGTGGTGATCACCGAGGTCGCCCCGGATTCGGCTGCCGCCGAGCGGGGCATTGTGCCGGGCGACGTGATCGTGGAAATCGGCCAGGAAACCGTCACGACGGCGGAAGAGGTCAAGAGCCGCGTCGCCAAGCTGAAGTCGGAAGACCGTCGCAACGCGCTGATGATGATCGCCAATCGCAGCGGGGCGCTGCGCTATGTCACGGTGCGCATCGATTGACGAAAGGCCGAGTCCCGCCAGGGGCTTGGCGGCGGCTGTCGAGAAAATGATTCAGGCCGTTGGAGCGTTGCTTCAGCGGCCTTTTTGCTGCCAGGCCGCATGGTCGAGGGTGTAGAGGACGTGCGGGCGCAATTCGGCGCGGGCATCCGCGATGCCCGGCATGCTGAAATCGCGGTCCGGTGCGGCCACCATGCCGATGCGCCGCATGACGGCGATGGAGCGGGCATTGCTGGCTACGGCGAACGAGACGATCTTGGGAAGACGCTTTTCCTCGAAGCCGAAGTCCAGCAGTTTTTCCGCTGCCTCCGTGATGTAGCCGCGGCCCCAATGACGCTTGGCCAGCCGCCAGCCGATCTCGATCGTGCCATCCGCCATATGGGGTTCCAGCCCGCGGGTGCGCGAGAGGCCGCAGAAGCCCATGGCCTCGTCCGTTGCCCGGTCGGCGAGCGCGTAGAAGCCGAAGCCGGTTTGCGCGATGATGTCGCGCAGGCGGTCGAAGAGTTCGTCCGACTGGGCGCGTGTGCGCAGGAAGGGGAAGAATTCCATGACCACGGGATCGGAGTTGATCTCGTGGAAGAGGTCCCGGTCCTTTTCCTCCCAGTTGCGCAGGGTGAGACGCTTCGTCGTGGCGATCCGCATCAGGCCGTCACGAAATCCGATTTTCGGTAGCCCTGAAGGTAGAGAAGGGCGGTGAGGTCGCCGTGGTCGATGCGGATTTTCGCCTCGGCCGCGACGGCCGGCTTGGCGTGCAAAGCGACGCCCGCGCCGGAGGCATGCAGCATGCCAAGATCGTTCGCACCGTCGCCGACGGCCATGGCCTCGTCCGGCGAGAGGCCGAGGCGTTCGGAAATCTCCAACAGCGCATCCACCTTGGCCTGCTTGCCGAGGATGGGCTCGGCGACGTCGCCGGTGAGCTTGCCGTCGGCGTCGAGCAGGATGTTGGCGCGATTCTCGTCGAAGCCCAGCGTGGCGGCGATGCGGCTGGTGAAGACCGTGAAGCCGCCGGAGACGAGCGCGGTGTAATAGCCCTTGGCCTTCATCGTCGCGATCAGTTCCATGCCGCCCGGCGTCAGCGTGATGCGCCTTGCGATCACGTCGTCGACGACGGAGACCGGCAGGCCCTTCAGAAGCGCGACGCGCTCGCGCAGGGCCGGCTCGAAGGCGATCTCGCCGTTCATGGCGCGGGCGGTGATGGCCGCGACCCTGTCCTTGAGGCCGACTTCGGCGGCCAGTTCGTCGATGCATTCCTGGCCGATCATGGTCGAATCCATGTCGGCGATCAGCAGTTTCTTGCGCCGCGTCTCGGCATCCTGAACGGCAAGGTCGACCGGCGCGCCGGCGATGAGCGCGCGGATCGTGCTCTCCGCCGTAGCGGGATCGCTGCCGTCACGCAGCGCGATGTCGCAGGCGATGCCGTCGGCAAGCCAGTAGAGGCCCGAGGCCTTGAGCGCATCGGCGGCCTTCTCAGCGATGGCGGGCGTCAGAACAGGATTTGACGGATTGGCGACAAGCGTGGCAACGAAAGCCATGATGAGAAACCTTGATCGAAAGCGGGACGCGATCCTGATAACGGGACCGACGGCAAGCGGCAAGTCCGCGCTTGCCGTGCGGCTCGCGGGCGAGCACGGCGGCGTCGTGATCAATGCGGACAGCATGCAGGTCTACGACACGCTGAACATCCTGACGGCGCGCCCGCAGCCGGCGGACATGGCCGGCATCGAGCACCGGCTTTACGGTCATGTGCCGGCGGGCGCAGCCTATTCCACCGGCGACTGGCTGCGCGAGGCGACGACTGTCGTCGCGGAGTTGCGCGAGCGGGAGAAGATTCCTGTCTTCGTCGGCGGTACGGGCCTCTATTTTCGCGCCCTGACCGGCGGCCTGTCGGATATGCCCGCGATCCCGGAGGAGGTGCGCGAGCGGATGCGCGGCCGGCTCGCCGACGAGGGGGCGGAGGCCCTGCACCGGGAGCTGACGCGGCGCGACCCGGAGACGTCGGCGCGCCTGATGCCGGGGGACGGCCAGCGCATCGTGCGGGCGCTGGAGGTGCTGGAGGCGACGGGGCGGTCCATCGGCTTCTTCCAGTCCGCCACGGGGCCGGCGGTCATCGCGCCGGAACGGGCGGAGAAGATCGTCGTGCTGCCCGACCGGGCGGCGCTTGCCGCCCGCATCGACCGGCGTTTCGGACAGATGCTGGAAACGGGTGCGGTGGAAGAGGTGAAGGCGTTGCTGGCATTGAACCTTTCGCCCGCCATGCCGGCGATGAAGGCCATCGGCGTGCCGCAGATCGCCGCCATGCTGGCCGGCGAGATGAGCGCGGCCGAGGTGATCGAGCGCGGCGCGGCCGCGACCCGGCAATATGCCAAGCGCCAGATGACGTGGTTCCGCAACCAGCTCGACGAGAGCTGGTCGCGGATCGATCCTAGCGCCGGATCAGGCTGCTGAGCGGCTTCTTGAGGAGCTGTTCGCGGATGGAGCCTTCGCGGCGCGGTTCCTGCGGCTCGCCGAAGGCGGGACGCGCCGGCTGGCGATGAGGATCGGCGGCGGGGCGCTGCTGGTCGCCGGTGAGTTCGCGGCGGATGGTGTCGAAGCGCTCCTGCGTCGATTGTCCGTAGACGCTGCCCGCGCCCGGCAGCATGTCGGGCCGGTAAGGCTCGTGCAGGGACGGCGCGGGGGCGGCGGGGGCCGTCGCGGCGTTCTGCAGCGTGTCGATATAGTCCTCCTCGTCCTCGTAGGGGGCGTCCTCGTAGCCGGTCGGCATGTCCTGCGCGGAGAGATAGGAATTCTGGAAGCCGGAAATGTCCGGGCCGGCAATCGAGCGCATGCGCGTGACGATGGAGCGCAGGTCGACGCTTTGCGGCGTCTCGTCCCCGGTCTTCGCGCCAGTGCCGTTCGCCTTGGGCAGGCTGTCGGCCGCCACGCGCGAGAAGCGGATGCGCATGGGCACCGCGACGGCCTCGCCGAAGGCGATGGCCTCGCCGTTGCCGATGGAGGAGATGAAGCTCGTGGTCGAGGCGGAGGAATTCGGGATCGCCGAGCGGATGATCTCCTGGTCGTGATCGTTGGCAAGGCGCATCGCGAAGATCGTCGAGCACTGCGAGAGGATTGTCGGGTCCAGTTCGCCGGGGCGCTGGGTGATGATGCCGAGCGATACGCCGTATTTGCGGCCTTCCTTGGCGATGCGGGCGATGGCCTGGCGCGTCGGCGTGAAGCTGAGCTTGGGATCGGCCGGCACGTAGCGGTGCGCTTCCTCGCACACCACCAGCATGTGCACGCCGCCATTGCTCCACAGGCCGATCTCGAAGGCCATGCGGCAGAGAACGGAGGCGACGGAGTTCAGGACCTCCGAGGGAATGCCGGCGAGCTGGAAGGTGGTCACCGGCTTGCCCTCGCCGGGAATGCGGAAGATGCGGGCGATGGTGTCGAGGATCGTGTCGGTGATCGTGTTCGAGGAGAACATGAAGTGGTAGCGCGGGTCGTTGATCGCCGACATGATCTTGACCTTGAGGGAGCGCAGGTGCGGCTTCTCCGCCCGGCCTTCGAGCCGTCCGATGCGCTCGTCGATCAGCGCCAGCAGGTCCGCGATGCGGAACGGCACGGGCGTGTCTGCGGTCATCGAGCTTTTCTCGCTCGTGCGGCGCATCACGCCGTTCTCGTTCGAGCCGCGGAAGGCGCGCTTGGCCTCCGGGATGAGGTCGCGCAGGATATCCATCTCCTCCGGCGCCGGCGGGCGGCCGCGGAAGATCACTTCGGCGAATTCCTCCAGCCGGAACAGCCAGAAGGGCAGGTCCAGCGTGTCCGTATCGATGACGACGGCAAGATCGCCGAAGGCGGCCGCGAATTCGTTGTGCGGGTCGAGGATCAGCACGCGCAGCTTGGGATCGGACTGGATCGCCTTGTGCAGCAGGAGTGTGACGGCGGTGGACTTGCCGACGCCGGTCGTGCCGACGATGGCGAAGTGCTTCTCCAGCATGGAGGGCACGTGGATCGTCGCGTCGAGGCTGTCGTCCTGCGTCAGCTTGCCGATTGCGCAGACGTCGTGCTTGCCGGTGTCGTAGACCTTGGCGAGGTCCGAGGTGCGGATGCGGTGGGCGACGGCGCCGAGATAGGGATAGTTGGTGGTGCCGGCGGAGAATTTTTCGCGTCCGTCCGGGCCGACATAGACCTCGCCGAGAAGCTCGACCTCGATGCGGAAGACGGTATCGCCGTTCTCGGACCAGCCCTGCTGGTCGGTGGACATGGAATAGACGAGGGCGACGACCCGGTTGCGGCCGACGGAAATGGAGATGAGCCGGCCGACGGACCATAGTTCGGTGAGGGCCGTCTGGCCCGCCTGCGCCAGCGCGCTGATGGTGGCGCGAGAGCCGCTGCACGCGACGACGCGGCCGAGCAGGCGGTTTCCTGCCGCCATTTCATCGCGCCGTTCCTGCTCGCCGGCCACGATAGAGGTCTGTAGATCATTGTTGAGCAATCGCGGCACTCCTTGCCATCGGCCTCGATCATACTCCGGGGCCGCTTAACAAGGCGTTTCGGGTCTTTCGCGCCCTCTGCCGCCCCGTGCCGTTTCGAAACGGCCGGAAAAGCGTTGACGTGCGTTTGCTTTGTGTCTAACAATCCGCCCCATGAAAAATCTGACGGCTATCATTCTTGTGGTGGGAACGCGCATGGGCAGGGTGGTGTAACCACCCGGCGAAAGCACCCATGCGCGGTAAGCAGGCTCCTCCAAGGGGCCTTTTTTTATGCCCGAAAATTCGATAATCACCCTGAAATGCGAAAAGAGACGGACGGAAATCCGATGAGCGGAACAGAAAACCAGATGACGGGCGCCGAGATTGTCTTGCAGGCCCTGAAAGACAACGGCGTGGAACATATCTTCGGCTATCCGGGCGGCGCCGTCCTGCCGATCTATGACGAGATATTCCAGCAGGACGATATCGAGCACATCCTCGTGCGTCACGAGCAGGGCGCCGGCCACATGGCCGAAGGCTATGCCCGTTCCACCGGCAAGGTCGGCGTCATGCTCGTCACCTCCGGCCCCGGCGCGACGAATGCCGTCACGCCACTGCAGGACGCCCTGATGGATTCCATCCCGCTCGTCTGCCTCACCGGCCAGGTTCCGACCACGCTCATCGGCTCGGACGCCTTCCAGGAATGCGACACGGTCGGCATCACGCGCCCCTGCACCAAGCACAACTGGCTGGTCAAGGACGTCAACGAGCTGGCCCGCACCATCCATGAGGCGTTCCGCGTCGCGCAGTCCGGCCGTCCCGGCCCGGTCGTCGTCGACATCCCGAAGGACGTCCAGTTCGCGACCGGCACCTATACGCCGCCGTCCGCCGCCCCCATCCAGAAGAGCTACCAGCCGAAGGTCCAGGGTGACGCCAACCAGATCGCGGCGGCCGTCAGCCTGATGAAGTCCGCCCGCCGGCCGATCATCTATTCCGGCGGTGGCGTCGTGAATTCCGGCCCGGAAGCCTCGCGCCTGCTGCGCGAGCTGGTCGAGATCACCGGTTTTCCGATCACCTCGACGCTGATGGGCCTCGGCGCCTATCCGGCTTCGGGCAAGAACTGGCTGGGCATGCTGGGCATGCACGGTTCCTACGAGGCGAACATGGCGATGCACGACTGCGACGTCATGGTCTGCATCGGCGCGCGCTTCGACGACCGTATCACCGGCCGCCTCAACGCCTTCTCGCCGAACTCCAAGAAGATCCATATCGATATCGACCCGTCCTCGATCAACAAGAACGTCCGCGTCGACGTTCCGATCCTCGGCGATGTCGGCAATGTCCTGGAAGACATGGTCCGCCAGTGGCGCGCCGGCGCCAAGGACTACGACAAGGCGATCCATGCCGACTGGTGGACGTCCATCGCCAAGTGGCGGGCGCGCAACTCGTTCGCCTATACCCACAGCAACGACGTCATCATGCCGCAATATGCGATCCAGCGGCTCTACGAGCTGACCAAGGACCGCGACACCTACATCACGACGGAAGTCGGCCAGCACCAGATGTGGGCGGCGCAGTTCTACGGCTTCGAGCAGCCGAACCGCTGGATGACCTCGGGCGGCCTCGGCACGATGGGCTACGGCTTCCCGGCGGCGATCGGCGTGCAGGTCGCCCATCGCGACAGCCTCGTCATCGACATTGCCGGCGATGCCTCGATCCAGATGTGCATCCAGGAAATGAGCTGCGCCGTGCAGTATGACCTGCCGGTCAAGATCTTCATCCTGAACAACCAGTACATGGGCATGGTGCGCCAGTGGCAGCAGCTCCTGCACGGCAACCGCCTGTCGAATTCCTATACGGAAGCGATGCCCGATTTCGTCAAGCTGGCGGAAGCCTATGGCGGCGTCGGCATCGCTTGCGACAAGCCGGCCGATCTCGATGCGGCCATCCAGGAGATGATCGACGTCAAGCGCCCGGTCATCTTCGACTGCCGCGTCGCGAACCTGACGAACTGCTTCCCGATGATCCCCTCGGGCAAGGCGCATAACGAAATGCTGCTGCCCGACGAAGCCACGGACGAAGCGGTCGCCAACGCGATCGACGCCAAGGGCCGCCAGCTCGTTTGATGAAAAGGTAGAGAGATATGAACGCACACCTTCAGCCCACCGGCTCCGCCTATTTCATCGCCAAGGAAACGCAGGTCGCCGAGAGCCACACGCTCTCCGTGCTCGTCGACAACGAGCCGGGCGTCCTTGCCCGCGTCATCGGCCTCTTCTCCGGCCGGGGCTACAACATCGAGAGCCTCACGGTGTCCGAGACCGAGCATGAGGCGCATCTGTCGCGCATCACCATCGTCACGCGCGGTACGCCGGGCGTGCTGGAGCAGATCAAGTCGCAGCTCGAGCGCATCGTGCCGGTCCATCGCGTGGTGGACCTTACCGTCCGCGCCAAGGTTCTGGGCCAGGAGCGGCCGATCGAGCGTGAGGTGGCGCTGGTGAAGATCGTCGGTTCCGGTGAGATGCGTCAGGAGACGCTGCGCCTTGCCGACGCCTTCCATGCCAAGGTCGTCGATGCGACGACCGAGCATTTCATCCTGGAGATCACCGGGAAGTCCTCCAAGATCGACCAGTTCGTGGCGATCATGAAGCCGCTCGGCCTCGTGGAAGTCTGCCGCACCGGCATCGCCGCGATGAACCGCGGCCCGCAGGGCATGTGAATTCCCGTACGGATCGAATTGTGGAAAGGGCCTTCCCGGAAACGGGGAGGCCCTTTCGTTTTGCCGGTCAGATCATTTCGAGCGGCCGCTTGCGGGTCGGTGGAGGGAAGGCGGCGTCGAGGAGGCGCAGGTCCTCCGAGGTGAGGCGGATTTCGGCGGCGCGCAGGTTCTCGCGCACCCGCTCCGGCGAGCCGGATTTCGGGATGGCGATGACGCCGGCCTTGGTGAGCAGGAAGGCGAGGGCGACCTGGGCGCTGCTGGTATTGTGGACCAGGCCGATCTCCTCCAGCGCCGGGTGGCCGATGAGCCTGCCTTCGTCGAGCGGCGAATAGGCCATGATCGGGATGCCCTGTACCTGGCTCCAGCGCAGAAGATCGAATTCGATGCCGCGCCGGGCGAGATTGTAGAGCACCTGGTTGGCGGCGGGGCGTGACGGTTCCACCGCGCCCAGCAGTTCCTTCATGTCCGGTTCGTCGAAATTGGAAACGCCCCAAGCGCCTATCTTGCCCTCAGCCTTCAAGGTTTCGAAAGCATCCACCGTTTCGGCCAGAGGATATCGGCCGCGCCAGTGCAGGAGATAGAGTTCGATATGATCGGTGCCGAGCCGCTTCAGGCTCGCCTCGCAAGCCGCGATGGTGCCGGTGCGGCTGGCATTGTAGGGCAGCACCTTGCTGACGAGGAAGACTTCGTCGCGCCGGTTGCGGATCGCTTCGCCCACCACCTCTTCCGCGCCGCCGTCGGCATACATTTCCGCCGTGTCGATCACCGTCATGCCGAGGTCGAGGCCGGTTCTGAGGCTCGTGACCTCCTCGTCCGGCGAGGCGTAGCCTTCGCCCATGTGCCAGGTGCCGAGGCCCAGCGCCGGCACCTGCCGTCCGCCGGGAAGGGTAACTGCCGGTAGTTCCGCTTTCATGTCGCGCTCCATGAACGATGCATCACCAGCCGGAATTGTATCAATGACAAGAATTGGCTGGTTCTGGCCAAGAGATGAACTATCAATCGGAAAAAACAATCCTGATAACAAGGGTCTGTCATGCAGATCGAAATCTTTCTGGCGCTTCTCGTCTTCGCCTTCACCACCTCCATAACGCCCGGCCCGAACAACATGATGCTTTTCGCATCGGGTGTGAATTTCGGCTTCGTGCGCACGATTCCGCATATGTGCGGCATCGGCGTCGGCTTCCTCGTGTTGCTGCTGGCCGTCGGCTTCGGCCTCGGCGCGCTGCTGGAGGCGGTGCCGCTCGTCTATACGGTGCTGAAATTCGCGGGTGGCGCCTATCTGGTCTGGATCGCCTGGAAGATCGGCACGTCGCGCAGCATCGGCGAGGGGAAGACCGGCGCGCGGCCGATGAGCTTCCTCGAGGCGGCCGCCTTCCAGTGGGTGAACCCGAAGGCCTGGGTCATGGCCGTCTCCGCCATGGCGACCTATACGAATTCGGCGAACTACGCGATGAGTGTGCTGATTGTCGGCGGAGCCTTCGCCATCGTCAATTTCCCGAGCGTTTCCACCTGGGCCGGCTTCGGCTCGGCGCTGCGCGAGTGGCTGGCCGAACCTGTGCGGCTCAAGTGGTTCAACATCTCTATGGCGCTTCTGCTGGTTGCCAGCCTCTGGCCGATGTTGCGCTAATACGGCTTCACGCTCTGTCGGCCATGAAGCGGGCGAGCCACGGGCCGATGAGGGACACCAGTATCAGCCGCGCGGTCTGGAGCGTCATGACGAAGGCGACGTCCACCTTGGCGGAGGCGGCGATGACGGCGATGGAATCGAGGCCGCCGGGGCTGGTGGCCAGATAGGCCGTCAGCGGATCGATCTCCAGCAGCAGGATGAGCAGGCCCGCAAGCAGGCCGGAAAAGCCGATCAGCGCGACGATGGAGGCGATCGTCGGCAGCAGCGCACGGCGGGCGTGCAGCAGAATGGCGCGGGTGAAGCCGAGGCCGATATTCCAGCCGAGCAGGGTGAAGGCAGCGGCGAGCAGCCATTGGGGCAGGGCGACCGTCACCGTGCCGGACGCGTTGAGCATCGAGGCGAGCGCGAAGGGCACGAGGAAGGCGCCGGCCGGGATGCGCAGCCTCTGGCCGGCAAGCCCGGCGAGGATGCCGATAGCCAGCATGGCGGCGAGCGGCAGCATCGGCACCGGTTCGAACCAGGCATGCGGCGGCACCGTTACCCCGTCGTGTCCGCCGAAATGGGCGACCAGTGTCGCGAGGCTCGCGACGAAGACGACGCGCAGATATTGCATGAAGGCGACGAGGCGGGCGTCCGCGCCATAGGCTTCCGCCATCATCAGCATGGTGGAGGCCGCGCCGGCCGACGAACCCCAGATCGCCGTCGTGCCTGGCAATATGCCGGTGCGCGCGATCAGCCAGCCGGACAGTGTGCTTACCGCGATGACGGAGAGCACGACGAGGAGCACCACCGGCCAGTTCTTCGTGAAGGTGCCGACGAAATCCTCCGACACCATGGTCGCGATCATCAGCGCCAGCACGACCTGCACGGCGAAGAAGAAGATGCGCGGCAGGCGGATCGTGCTGCCGCCGAGCGCCGCGAAGATGCCGGCGAGCATCGGCCCCATGAGGAGGGCGGCCGGAAAGCCCGCGATTTCCAGCGGCACGGTGGTCACGAGCGAAAGGCCGCCGACAAGGCACCATTGCGCGGCGGCCGGCCATTTGCCGAGGCCGCCCGGCGCGGGCGCTGTGTCGTTCGGTGTGCGGGAGGCGCGGGTCAAATCATCGCTCCGGAGGTTGCGCCCTGCATAGCGCGGCGGGTCTTCGGCGAACAGGGCCAAATCCGGGGGAAGGGCGTTTCTTCGCGCTGTCGCGCCGGCAATGCCCCTTGCCTCGCGCCCGCGAATCCTGCCAAGTCCGGGCATGGAATTCGCACCCCAACAGGATGAAGCGCTGAAGGCCGTCTCGCGGTGGCTGAAGGACGGGCGGGACCCGCTGTTCCGGCTGTTCGGCTATGCCGGCACCGGCAAGACCACCCTTGCACGCTATTTCGCGGAACATGTCGACGGCGAGGTGCTGTTCGCCGCTTTCACCGGCAAGGCGGCGCAGGTGCTGCGCTCGAAGGGGGCGCGCAACGCCAAGACGATCCATTCGCTGATCTATCGCCCGCGCGGCGAGGAGGAGGTGGAGGACGAGGAGACCGGCAAGACCTCTGTCTCGCCGATGTTCTCCATCAACCGCCAGAGCCCGGTCGCCAAGGCGGCGCTCGTCGTCATCGACGAATGCTCCATGGTGGACGAAGCGCTCGGCCGCGACCTGATGAGCTTCGGCACGCCTATCCTCGTGCTCGGCGATCCCGGCCAGTTGCCGCCTGTTTCCGGCGGCGGCTACTTCACCAACCAGGAGCCGGACTACCTCCTGACGGAGATTCACCGCCAGGCGCGCGACAATCCGATCATCCAGCTCGCCATGCAGGTGCGCGAGGGCAACGACATCGCCTATGGCGACTATGGCGCGGCGCGTGTGATCGGCCGCAGCGAGGTCGACCAGACGCTCGTGCTCGATGCCGATCAGGTGCTCGTCGGCACCAACCGGACACGCCGGCGCTATAACCAGCGCCTTCGCGAACTGAAGGGCTTCACGACGGAATATCCGCAGTCTGGCGACAAGCTGGTGTGCCTGCGCAACGACCCTGCCAAGGGCCTGCTCAACGGCTCGCTCTGGCAGGTGATGAGTTCGTCCAAGGAGACTGTGAAGCCCGGCATCAACCTGATGATCCGGCCGGAAGACGACGACATGGATCGCGGCGCGGCCAAGATCAAGCTGTTGAAGGCCGCCTTCGAGAATGTCGAGGAAGAGATTCCGTGGTCGACGCGCAAGCGCTACGACGAATTCGATTTCGGCTATGCGCTGACGGTGCACAAGGCGCAGGGTTCCCAGTGGAACAATGTCGTGTTGTTCGACGAGAGCTTCGCCTTCCGCGATACGCGCGAGCGCTGGCTCTACACGGCCATCACGCGCGCGGCCGAAACGCTTACCGTGGTGCGATAGCCAAGGCCCTGCACCACGGACCGCTTCCCGGGAAGCTGATGGAAGCGCCGGTCATCATGTCCGGCCGCTACGCCGGCCTCAGTGGCCGACGATCCCCAGCATGACCGCCTTGGCGACGGCCTGGAAACGGTTGCTGCTGTTGAACTTGCCAATGATGGCCTTCTCCATCACCTGCACTTCGCCCGGCTCGATTTCGAGCGCGCGGGCGATGCGGCTCGTGGGGTAGCCTTCCGCCATCAGTGCGAGGCAGCGCAGTTCGACGGGCGTCAGATGCGCCTGCGGTGTGTTGTCGTTGGTCTCGCTCTCATGCGCGACGGTAAAGTCCAGAAGTTCATTGATCTGCTGCATCTGCCGGCGGATCGTCGATTGCTGGGCGGCCAGTTCCCGCTTGCGCGCCGTCATGGCCGCGCGGAAGGCCGTGTCGGCCTCCTCCTGGCTGCCGGCGGCGGAAAGCCGCTCCAGCAATTCCTGGATCACGGCGACGGGCATGCCTGTCTCGCGGCAGGTGTTGACCACCGCCATCTGCTGGATTTCCTCCGGCCCGTAGACCCGCATGGGGCCGACACGCGCGGCGGTCAAAAGGCCCTTTTCCTCATAGAAGTGCAGCGTGCGGTGGGTCACGCCGAAGGCATTGGCCATGTCCGCGATGGCGAGCCGCCCGTCCGGCAGGTTTTCCGGCAGCGGCGCCACCGGCAGGAAGCGGATGGATTTGCGTCCGCCCGCCCGGGCCTCGGCTTTCTTCGACTCGGTGGTCATCATGAAAGCAGTCCGCGCATTGAAGAAATCGTCATGTCATTGTCCCCCGGTCGCCGGCGCGACACCCTCTCCCCCTAAAGCTGAAGCTGGATGTCGGGACGGCGGATATTGTCCTGTCCGCTATAGCCCGCCGATCTGTGCAAATCGAGCAGGGTTGCATACGATTTTCGTGCATTTCGGATTCATTCGGGACGTGCCGCGGTGAACCCGAGCGGTAAGCGCTACTAGCCCGCAGCCTTAACAATAGGCCTGCGGGAGGGCGATTCCTATCGTTATATCTAGGGATGTATCTTGTGAAATTGATCGCTTTGAGCGTCCCGGGCGTGAAGCCGCCCGGGGCCTTGCCGAAAGGTCTCAGCGGGCGATGGTTTTGCGCAGGCCCGCATCGGCCAGCGCCTTGGATGCGCTGGCGACGCACGCGCTTGCCTGCCCGGCTTGCAGCAGGCCGCGCGGCGGGCGGCGCTCCTCGCGGGCGAGACATTCCATGATGGCGCTGGCCGCGCCGGTGCGCGCCGCATGGCGATAGAGCGGGCCGCTTGCCGAGAAGGCGCGCGCGGCGAAGGCCACGGCCTCGTAGGCGAGGCCCGTTTCGCTATGCAACTGCTGGCGTGAGAAATGTCGGGTGTAGACCGTCGCGCCTGTCTGCTCGTGGATCAGGCGGGCGTAGATGCCGTGCCCGTCCGGCCGGTTCTCGATGCGGACGGCGTAGGACAGGGGATCAGGCGCGCTCGTCCCGTGCGGCCCGCCGATATGGACGGTCTTGTAATAGCCCGCGAATTTCGAGATGGCTTCGGCCAACGTGTTGCAATCGCCGCCGGCGGGCCAGCATTGCACGATCTGCAGATAGGGCAGCGCCGGGGCCTCGCTGGTGATGCTGCCCTGCGCGAAGAGGGTGGACTGTGCCTTCGCGATCGCCGCGTCGGTCGTCTCGGGATAGAGAGACGGAGCGAGGAAGACGAGCGGCAGCAGCGAGAAGAGCGCGAGCGGAGAGGAGACCGGAGCCGGGAGCCAGGAGCGGCGCGCCTGCGGCCGGCAGGGGCGCGGCGCAGGGGCGGCCGTATCCTGTGGGGCGGGCTGGAAAAGGCGGTACTCGGGGACATAGCTGCCGAGCGGCACGCAGATGCGCAGCGGGTCGGCTGCGCCCTCGGTCTGGTAATATTGTTCCAGCAGCTTTCTGAGCTTGCCGGCGTGCACGCGCACCAGCGGGTCGTTGCCTGCATCGAAGCCCGGCGCGCGGCCGAAAACATCGATGCCGATGCTGTAGCCCTTCAACTGGGCGGCCTTGCCGGACAGCTCCCTCTCGACGATGTAGGACAGGAAGGAGCGGAGCCGCTCGGAACGGGCAAAGGTGTCGCTGGCGATGATCGCGCCAAGGGCGCGCCGCACGAGTTCGTACGTCGGCCTGTCCGTCTTCGTCATGATGCCGCCAAAGAGGAGACCATCGGCGCTGCCTGATATCCTTCCCGTTCCTCGAATCGTTGTGCCCAATGTACAGGCGCCCCAAAATTCGTGGGGAATTTATCGATGATTCTTGACGATCGGCAAGCGCGAATGACGCGGGCCGCGGACCAATTCCGCCGCAGGCCCGGTTTGCAGGGGAGCTTGCGGCGATTGCCCTTGTGGAAACAACCGGCTAGAGGTTGAGCCGGAAACTAGGAGCCGTGTCGCCATGCCCGCGAAGCTGTCGGTCAATCTCAATGCCATCGCCATGCTGCGTAACCGCCGGGACCTGCCCTGGCCGAGCGTCACGCATCTTGGGCGGATCGCGCTGCAGGCGGGCGCGAGCGGCATCACCGTGCATCCCCGGCCGGACCAGCGCCATGTCCGCTTCAGCGATCTCGCGCCGATCCGCACGCTGATCGACAGCGAGTTTTCCGGCGCGGAATTCAACATCGAAGGCTTCCCCGAAGAGAACTTCATGCGCCTCGTGGAGGAGCATCGCCCCGAGCAGGTGACGCTCGTGCCCGATGATCCGTCGCAGGCGACGTCGGACCATGGTTGGGATTTCCGCAGGAACCACAACCTGCTCGGCAACATCGTCGGGCGGCTGAAGAGGCTGGGCCTGCGCGTCTCGGTGTTCGCCGACGGCGATCCGGACCGCGAGGCACTGACCATCGCGCGGGATATCGGGGCGGACCGGATCGAGCTTTACACCGGCCCTTACGGTGGTTGCTACGACGACCCGGCGGAGGGCGCGCGCATTCTCGACCTGCTCGGCGAGACGGCGGATATCGCCCGCGATCTCGGCCTTGCGGTCAATGCCGGACATGACCTGACGGTGGCCAACCTGCCGGCGCTCGTCACCCGCATTCCCGACCTTGCGGAAGTCTCCATCGGCCACGGCCTGACTGCCGATGCGCTGGAATATGGCATGGCGGAAACGGTGCGGCGCTTCTGCCGCGCCTGCGGCCAGGATATCTGAGGGCGGCGCTCCTTCGAGCGCCGCACCGCACCGTTCTCCCTCAACCGATGAAGGCCGCCTTGCTGGCGGCGACGAAGTCCTCGAAGGACGTCGGCTTGCGGCCGGCGAGCGCTTCAGCGTCGTCGGTGACGGCGGCGATCTTGCCTTCGCGCGTGTTGGCGTCGAAGGAGACGATGGTCGGGATGAAGCCTTCCGGCAGGCCGGCGGCCTTCAGGCCCTCGGCGAGCTGGGCGTCGGTGACATGCACCACCTTCAATGGCTTACCGGTCGCCTTGGAAACCACGGCAGCGATTTCCTCCGCCGTGCGGCTCTTCGTGCCCGTCAGCGTATAGGTCCTGCTTTCGTCGCCAGCCTTCAGCAGGGCGCCGGCGAGGGCGGCAGCCGTGTCGGCGCGCGTGATATGCGCGATCCTGCCTTCGCCGGTCGCGGTGTACCACGCGCCGGTCTCCAGGGCATGCGGCAGCGACATGAAGAGGTTTTCCGCATACCAGCCGTCGCGCAGGATCGTGTAGGGGATGCCGGTCGCCTTGATGGCCTCCTCGGTGCCGAGATGGTCGGGCGCGAAGGTGACGAGCGAATCGTCCGGCTGCGGCATGGATGTGTAGAGGATGTGCTTCACGCCGGCTTTCTGCGCGGCGGCGACGGCGGCCTTGTGCTGGGCGAGGCGCTTGCCCGGCTGGTCGAGCGCGTCGGTGGAGACGATCAGCACCCTGGATACGCCGGCGAAGGCGGCATCGAGCGAGGCGGGATCGTCGAAGTCGGCGGCGCGGATGGTTATGCCCTTTGCGGCATAGTCGGCGAGCTTTGCCGTGTCGCGCGTGGTGGCGATGATATCGGCGGGCGCGACCTTGCCGGAAGCGAGGAGCGCATCGAGGACGAGGCGGCCGAGCTGGCCGGAGGCGCCGGTGACGAGGAGCGTGTCGGTCATGTCTTTCCCTTTCAGGCAGGAGCGGCGGGGAGGAGCCTCATGTCCTGCTGCGTGTTGGTCTCTTATTGAGACTTGCTCTTATCTGGTAATCTGGTAGAGCGTGTAAAGAAGGCAGTTTTTTCTGCGGTGGTTACCTGGAGGGAACCGGCTATGAACAGGATCGTCGACCGTGCGCGAGGCGAACGGGTCCTTCTTATCGATGGCGTGCCCATGTCGATGGACGATTGCCCGGTGCGCGATGTGCTGGACAGCGTCGGCGGCAAGTGGACGTCGCTGATGATCCTCGGCCTTGCGGATGGCCCGCGCCGCTTTTCCGAATTGCGCCGTTTCATCCCGGATATCTCCCAGCGCATGCTGACCCAGACGCTGCGCGACCTGCAGCGCGACGGCTACCTCACGCGCACCGTCTATCCGACTCAGCCGCCGAGCGTGGAATACCGGCTGACGTCGCTCGGCCAATCCTTCCTTGCGCTTCTGCGCACGCTCGTGCAGTGGTCTACGCAGAACCACACCGCGATCCGGGCTGCACGGGCGGCCTATGATGCGGGGCAGGGCTGAGGCTCCCGTCATCGGGAGCCGCATCGGGGACAGGCATGAAGCCATTGGATATCGGCATTGCCGGCGCGGGGCCTGCGGGGCTTGCGGCGGCGCTTTTTCTCTCTCGCGCCGGCCATCGGGTCGAGCTGATCGAACGGTTCGAACGGCCGTCGCCGGTCGGCTCTGGTCTGCTGATGCAGCCGACCGGGCTCACGGTCCTGGATGCCCTCGGCCTTTCCCCGGCGATCCACGCGCTCGGCAACCGCATCGAACGCCTGCACGGCGCGGATGCCCGTAGCGGCCGCACGGTCCTCGACGTGCGCTACGATGCGCTGGCCGGCGGGCGTTACGGCCTTGCCGTGCACCGCGCCGCGCTGTTCTCCACCCTGAACGATGCGGTGACAGCGCAGGGGTTGCCCATCCGCACCGGCATCACGCTCGCCAAGGCCGAGACGCGGCAATCCCGTACGGTGCTGCACGACGAGGTTGGGGAGATCGTCGGCGACTACGATCTGGTGATCGACGCCAGCGGTGCGCGCTCGCAGCTCGTTGCCGCGTCCGTGGTCGCGCCGAAGGTGACGGAATTGCCGTGGGGTGCATTTTGGGCGACGCTCGATTGCGAGGGGATCGCCCATGATGCCCATGCGCTGACCCAGCGCTACGATGCGGCCAAGGTCATGATCGGGGTGCTGCCGGTCGGCCGGGCGCAGGCCGGCGGCGCGCGCAAGGCCGCGTTCTTCTGGAGCCTGAAGACCGCGGAGGCGGACATGGTGAGAGGACAAGGGCTGGCGCGCTGGAAGGGCCGCATCGCCGACTATTGGCCCGAGACCGCGCCGTTCCTCGACCAGATCGTGGATTGGGACCAGTTGACGCTGGCGCGCTATGCCCATCGCACCGCGCTGCCGCCGCATGCGGACGGTATCGCGTTCATCGGCGACAGCGCCCATTCCACCAGTCCGCAGCTCGGGCAGGGGGCCAATATGGCGCTGCTCGATGCGGCGGCGCTGGCGCACGCCCTTTCATCGGCGGCAACGGTCGAGGAGGCGCTTTCCGCCTATGCGGATGCCCGGCGCAGCCATGTACGGCTGTTCCAGCTCCTATCCTACGTTTTCACACCGTTCTACCAGTCGGATTCCCGTTCCATCGCCTGGCTGCGCGACCGGCTGGTCGCCACCGTCGCGAAAATCCCGCCGGCGCCGCAGATCCTCGCGGCCATCGTCTCCGGCACGCTGGCCGATCCGTTCGCACGGGCCGGCCTGCAGGAATGCCAATGGCTGGATGCCGCTCTTCGCGAAGCCTGAGACGGCTCAGGCGGCCTTGCTGGCGACGACCGGGCCGAGTGCGAAGTCGACGGCGGCGCGGGCATGGATGGCGGTCGAATCGAAGCCGGGCAGCGACAGGGCGTCGGGATCGAGCAGCAGGCAGATCTCCGTGCAGCCGAGGATGACGCTGTCGGCGCCTGCGGCCCGGGCGGCCTCGATGAGAGCAAGCACGCGCTCGCGGGAGGTGTCCAGCACCTTGCCCTGACACAGTTCGTCGAAGATGACGCTATGGATCAGCGCGCGGCCCGCCTCGTCCGGCACCATGACGTCGAGGCCGGCGTCCTTCATGCGGTTCGCATAGAAGCCGTGTTCCATCGTGTAGCGCGTGGCGAGCAGCAGCGGGCGGCGCTTGCCGGCTGCGAGGATGTCGCGTGCGACCTCGTCGATGATGTTGATGACGGGAGCGGATACCGCGTCCTGCACAGCGTCGGCGACGAGGTGCATGGTGTTGGTGCAGATCAGCACGCATTGCGCGCCGGCCTTTTCGAGACCGGCCGCGACGGTGCCGAGGCGCTCGCCGGCCGCATCCCAGCGGCCCGCCTTCTGCAGGTCGACGATCGACTGGAAATCGACCGAATGCACCAGCACGTCGGCCGAATGCAGGCCGCCGAGCCGCTCGCGCACCGCCTCGTTGATCATGCGATAATAGACTGCCGTGCTCTCGAAGCTCATGCCGCCGATAAGGCCGATCGTCTTCATGGTCGTTTCCCCGCGTGTGTTTCGATGACGATCAGAATGCAGCGGAGATGACGGTGATTGTTCGCAAAGTTTCGAGCATTTTGCGCTGTTTCCGATAATTGTTCTTGTTGATTTGTATTAAGGCGCGCTTTAATTGCGCACGATATGGCTTTGAAAGGGAATCTCGGCGTGCTTGACGAGCGGGACAGGAAATTGCTGGCGCTTCTGCAGGAAGATGCGGGCGCGCCCGTCGCGGCGCTGGCGGAGAAGGTGAGCCTGTCGCTTTCCGCCTGCGCCCGTCGCATCCAGCGGCTGGAGGAAAGCGGGCATATCGCCGGCAGGGTCGCCCTGCTCGACCGGGACAGGATGGGCGTGCCGACCACGGTCTTCGCCCTCATCAAGACGGCGCATCACAGCGATGAGTGGATCGCGCTGTTCTCGCGGGCGATCGCGGATATTCCCGAGGTGGTGGAGGCGCACCGGCTGACGGGCAATTACGACTACATCTTGAAGATCGTGCTGCCGCGGGTCGAACATTACGACGTCGTCTACAAGCGCATCGTGCGCAAGGTCGAGCTGTTCGACGTCTCTGCGTCCATTTCGATGGAGGTGCTGAAGAGCGGCACGCGCCTGCCGGTGGAGCACGCCGAATAGCGGGCACAAAAAAGGCCGGTCGAAACCGGCCTTTCCATTCTATCGGCGAAACGCCGGATCAGGCTGCTTCGAGCTGATCGGCCGACATCTTGCCGGACTTGCGGTCGCGGACCAGCTCGAAGCTGACCTTCTGACCTTCGTTGAGGCCAGCGAGGCCTGCGCGCTGTACGGCGGAGATGTGGACGAAAACGTCCGGTTCACCGCTGTCCTGCTGAATGAAGCCGTAGCCCTTGGTCGTGTTGAACCACTTTACGGTACCAGTTGCCATGACGAAACCTTTCCTAAGCCGTCAAATCAATCGTCGGTCGCCGGCTGGCGACCATGGGTGGTCGAATTTGAAGGGGAAGTTCGTCAAGGTACGGGCGGAACCCGCAAATGCAGAAGTCATCGTTCAAATCTCGATGCGGCAGAAATAGGTGCTTCGTCGTCGCGGGTCAAGCTTTCCGGCCATTCTTCTACCGGTCGCAGCATGATGGGGCGGGCAAACGGCAGAAGGGGCGCGGCCGGAAGCTGCGCCCCTTCTGGAGTGATGTCGGGCGATCAATTGATCTCGATGCGGTTGCGTTCGTCGCAATGGCGAACCTTGGTGCGGCGGCCGTTCGAGTCGAAGAGGACGCGGAAGTTGGTCGAGCAGTAGGCACCACCTTTACCAGCGATGACGACGGGCTTCTTGTGCTTGACCGGGGGAACGTTGGCGTAGTTGCCGCGGCCTTCATGCTGACCGCCGCCGCCGCTGTTGTCGCTGCCGCGGCTGGTGCGGTCGCCGCCGCCGGTGCTGCCGCCACCGCCGCCCGTCGAGCCGCCGCCGCCGACGCTGGCGGTATGGGTGGCGACCTGGGCGAAGGACGGGGTTGCGACGGAGCCGAGGACGGTGACGAGGGCGAGGGAAATAAGGGTGATCTTGCGCATGGGGTTCTCTCCTTGGGTTGGCAGAGCGTTTCGTTTCGCTCTTGAACTGGATAGTCCCACAGACCCCGTGGTCTGGCTGTCACCCCGGGAACAGGGCCGGAAAGGCGCGCCGGAAAAAGCAGAGGCCCCGTTTCCGGGGCCTCCTTGTCGTAGAGCGATTGATGCTGGCTGTCAGGCGGGTCGCCGCTTGTCGACGCGATTGTGGTCGAGGAAGGAGGCGATGGCCGCCTCGCCATAGAGGCGGCGCTGCTCGGTGAGCGCCGTGGCGATGCGGGCGGCGTCACCGAAGGTGGCGATCGCCGTCTCTGGCGCCGCCGGATTGCGGGCCAGCGCGTCGGTCGCGATATCCGCCAGGGTGCGCGGCAGGATGTCTGTGCAGTCATGCATGCTTTCGAAGACGACGCCGATGGGGACGATATGGTCCTCGTAGATTACCATCGGCTCGGCGCGCTCGTCTTCCCAGGCATCGAATGCCTCCATGGCATCGCCGAACAGTTGCTGCAGAGTGATGGGAGCATGTCCTTCGTGAAGGTCCGGCAGGAAATTCAACATTTTCTGTCTCCTTGGCGTAAGGGCGATTGGCTTCGTACTCCTGACTTGGGCCTGGGGTCCGCTCGGCCGGCGCGCCCTGCGCAAACGGCCTGCAGCACCGCAGGTCTCACAAATCTTAACCAGCGGAAACGGATTGGGAAGCGAAAATTTTGTCCGGACCTGCCATGGGGACATGATTTCTTGGACTTCTGTTTCAAAACAGCGGGATAGCGGAAAGAAAATTTCGGCTTGATTGTGCGCTGCGGCAATTCACATGCTGGCGCACCATGCGGAATCGCGCCGTTCGCGGCTGGATTCGGTACGGCAAATCACCCTTCGGTCCGCGAGCGGAAGAAGCCTGTTGACCGGAATGGAAGAGGGCGCTAGAAGATGCCGAACCGTACGGTACGGTACGCAATTCGACTAGGGGAACATCTTGCAGATCTGGGAGCAGGGACATGCCGGCGCGGCGGCCGCGGGACTGACGGAACGTCAGGGCGCGGTGCTGGAGCGTGCGCTCGGCCTGCTCGTGGAGGGCGGCGAGCGGGCGCTGACCACCGCAGGCGTGGCGCGCGCGGCGAACTGTTCCAAGGAAAGCCTCTACAAGTGGTTCGGAGACCGCGACGGGCTGATCTCGGCGAT